>Ga0068628_1000568_pt1 | contig 13546 bp, 8 predicted proteins | sample InSIn2gowninarea_FD_77431 | JGI IMG/M metagenome (GOLD analysis project Ga0068628, IMG submission 77431) | Clean room microbial communities from NASA Spacecraft Assembly Facility at Jet Propulsion Laboratory, Pasadena, California, USA -... ... | reverse complement strand
GTAATGGTTAATGTGAGTTATGTCCTTTCTGACTGATGTATAATTGCTTTTATTAGATTTCACGCTTGTGTTTGCGTTGCTCTTTGTGTGTGCAGGTGTCCGTTCACGGAGATCGTGGAGGATCGTGACCGGCCAAAGCAAAGGAGCAAGGACGACATCTCTTCTTCAAATATTTGCGTTGGAATCCAAGTAGGTCTTTCTTACCTACTCTTTATTTGCAATTAGGAACCTGCGTGTTAGCATTGTTCGATTGTTGCTAGACCCGTGGTGGGCTAGTAGGGATCATCTCTATCCGTAGAGGGGATTTACCTCTCCAACATATACTACATATTCTTCTTTTAGTTTCTTGCATAACACATCTACAATTTATGGTTAAGTTTGATAGTTAGCAGGGGATCATTAAAAAATGAAACCTTCAATTTGATCAAGCTTTCGTTAGATTAGTTTGAGATGGTGGCCTATATAGGAGATGTGTTGATTTAGTGTAGTAGGTATGGTATGATACCATGATGTAGGAGTCTCCTATGTTTTTGGATATAGTTGTAAAACCAATTATGGAATTATTGGTTGATTCTATACATCCATTTGATGGAAGCATTAAAGGGTACCTTGGAAATTTTATCGTTGAAGGATCCTCTTGGAAAGAGGGAGTTAACCTTGATGGGATTGACAATCTAGCTACTATAGGATTCTCTTAAAAAGAGAGTTGTTCTTATTGAGGTTTTTTCTTCAATAGTTGGACGTTTTTAGGTGCATTGTTGAGATACCATGATTTGATATTGAAGAAGGAACTATATGGATTCATGCATGTACCACGAGTTCGAGATCACAAAATTGACGAGTATTCATTCAAGCTGGACTTTTCCAAGATTAATGTAGATTTTAATTCTTTATTTGATAGTTTTGATTCATTTTTCTTGGTATTGTATACAAATGAGTTAATTATTACATGGATTCTTGCACAAATCATGATGTGGTGTGAGGAGAATTTGTATTGTGAAGTTGACATTAAGAATGCTAGAGGTTAATGAGTTGTTGACAAAGTTTTCTTTGTACAAAGGATTTACAACTTGAATATTTTGAAGGGGTTTCAAAGTATAGAAGGAATAAGTGATCAAAACTTATATTTATTTAGGTTCATATATGGTCAACAAATGACGATGATCGTAGCATAGGGGAGGTTCAAGATAATGTGATGACATTGTGGCTTGGTGGAGAACACTTTCTTTGCAAAGAGGGACTGCTAAGGTTTATTTATTGCTTAGAAGTTAATATGATTTAGTAGGGAGTACTGTCTAAGCATGTCCATTCAACCTAGATTACCATGTACACAATAATGACAGTCGAGTTATTATTAGTGCAACAATGATGGCCATATCGATTTCTAGTTCTAGGCTTTTGTGCAACAATTATTGCTATGTGGAAGGTGCAATAGTAAATGTATGAAACAAAATGAAAATTTCTGTGTGACAAGTTCACAATGGTGGAGGTGCATGGAAATTAAATAAGACAACAAGGCACATGCACACTAAAGGAATCCATGTTTCACTTTAGAGTCTTTCTAAATTTAGCATTTTCTATTGTTAGATAGTTCCATATTTGTATTTTCCTTATAAGTAGCAAGTGTGTTGTTTTATATTTAACATTTTCTTGTTTGACGAATAATACTGATAGTAGGGAATTTTCCTAATTTAAAAAAAGGTGCATGAATTAAGTCTTTAGTAATTTATAGGAAAGGTGAAATTCCCTAGGAAGCTTTCTCCTAGGTTACCCTTTCCTAGGTAGATTAGTTATGCATATGGGCCATAAATTTAATAGTTTTTTAATTATCCCTAAGCTCTCTCTCCTACTCTATAAATGATGGATAAGATACACTAAATTTTTTACATCTTAGAGTTTTGGTAGGAGAGTTGCCATGTGAGTTTTTTTTTTTGAATTAATAAACAATTATTGCAAATCATTATTCTTTTCATAAATTCCAGAATTTGTTTGATGTTGGTGTTAGTTTTTTTTGTTTGAGGTAGCAACAGATAGGTGTTATATCCTCTGTGATTTCTACGAGGCTAATGAACACGAGATATCCAAAACCCATAAAATATTTCGCAAGAAAAGACTTGGAGATGCCTTAATTAAATTAATTATCCATAATTAAAATATTTCCTAACTTCGGAAAAGTGGTTAATTAAAGGAAATTAATTAAGGAAGTTCTATTTTTCTCTAGATACTTCTATTGATGAGGTCAATATGATGTGAGCCATCAGTTGAGATGTGATCATGGTCATTGATACTTCAACAAGAGATTATAAGAGCAGGTTGAAGGGCTTGGAGAAGGCATCAATTGCGAGTTGAGTATTTCGACTACCCAATTGTAGGTATTCAAAAAGGGCACAATTGAAGCTAGGGAAGCATCAAAGATAAGTGATTCAACAAATATTTGAGAGCACTAGCTTGCAGGAATTTTCCTTAGTATTTTCCAGTGTCAGAAAGATAGGAAGAGGAGGTTGAATTAGTTTGCAGAGGAGGTTGCTACAACTAGTGCAAGTAGGATGAAATTCCCAGTGCGAGTTATTGGAGAAGCCATGTTTAAGTTTCCACTTTCCAGATCAATATCCAAGAGGAAAAGCAAGTGGGTTTTAGAGGTAGGATGATTTGTAGTAAGGTGATTCCAAGGCCATCCAAATTTTTCTGGTAGCCAAATTTGTGCATTGCAGCAAGAAATGCAAGTTCCAGAAAGGGAGTGCAAGTGGCTAGGATAACGCTGAGCTGATTGTAGGAGATAATTTGTCTCCAGTTTATTTTTCTAGTAATAGTTAGAGATTTTCGAGTGAGAGGCAAGAAAATATTTGTACTATTGAATTGATGGAGAATTTATAATAATAAAACTCTCATCTGCTGCACTCATTTTCACTTCGAGGTATTTCTAGGGATGATTGTCCAAAAATAAAAATCATAATTTTGTGTGTGTGTGTGCATTATTTCTCAATTCTAGTTTTGGTATTATACAACATTTTATTTATGAATATTTCAATTATGAATTTATCATTATTTTCCAAATAATAATTCAGAAGACAAAATAAACTGCTAATAGTTAGGAGATAAATATTTAGTTAATTGCAGTCAAGAAATTTTCACTTGGTATCAGAGCAGTAAAGATCAGATCAGAGGCTGTAGAAGTGAGGGTTATGCAGTTCAAATGGAAATTTGAATCACAAAGAACCATATATGTGCAAGCCTAGTCAGGCAGTGCGAATTACAAAGATGCAACAATTTGATTTCTAGTCCAGTTTGGAGGAAACATGTGAATATACTTAGAGTAGTAGTAGTGGGTAGTAAGGGTGATGAGAAAGGGTTTTTGGTGAGCATATTAGAGTTCATAGATCAAATATAGCAAATATATTTACAACATAGGGTTTTGTAGTAGTAGATCTGTGCAAGGCAAGGAAGCGAAAAGCACATTGAGTTTTTAGTAGAGGGAATTTCTAGAAATTCTCAGAGGGTTTCCAGTATTCTAGTGGTAGGAAAGGAGGCCATGGTTTCTAGAAAAAGAAGGCCATAATTGGTAGTGTGAATTGCTAGTTTGAGCTTGGAAGTCAAGCTAGTGCATGTTTCAGGGACAATAATGCATGTTATAGTACCAGAATAGATTTCAAAGTTAGAATGAGTTATCCTGGAGAGAAGTAGTAGGCAGTGTGAGTTCCAGGAAGAGGTCCCAGAGGCAAGTGCGAATTGCCCATAGTAGATCTATGCATTCCAGGAGGAGTGTGAGTTGTAGGGAGAAGGCCAAGTTAATTTCTCTGGAAGGAGAAGGTGATTTCTAAGTTTATTAGTTCTCCAATTTATTTGACTTTCACAATTTTCAGAGAAGATGCTTGCAACAGGACTTAGAGATCAGGACAACACTACAAGGAAAATACCTTCTAGAAGAGGTTATAATGAAGGTTTTGGTGTTATAAAATCGACAAAATTTGTCCAAAAAACATCTGCTAAAACATCCGTTTATGATAGCATATGTTTTAGCAGAGATTATAACAGAACTTCATCGCAAATGAAAAAAATCTGGGGAGGCAGAGGTTTTAGCGAATGCTTTTCTACTGTGTGCTTTATTAGTGCCTAGATTTATCTCAGGCTGAAAAGGTAGGATCTAGGGCCAACATCAAACTACTCTCAGCCTGGTAGCTAGCCCTACCAGGTCAGGAGAGGGCTCTCTCCGAGTCAATCTCAACAAATAATGATCGATGAGGGCTTGAGATGATTGAAATATCTTCTGATATTAGGCTAGGTATGAGTGAAAGAGAGTTTGATTGAATAAAAAGATGATTTGTTGGCTCAAAGGGAAAGGAAAATTTTGGGGTGTGGGGATTGAGGCTCAGTTCTGGAGTGATCTTAATGGGGCAAGGTAGGCAATCGTTTTGGCACTTAAATTTGAGTGAGATGGAAGGAATAAATAGGTGAGGTGTTGAAGAGGGCAAGAGCAATCATGGATCCTTCCCAAACAGCTGAAAACATCAAATAAATAAAGGAAACTTCAAGTAGAGCACTTCACTTTCAATGGATTATACTTACACTCTTGTTTGTTTAGTTTACAAGAAATAAGATAGATAATGACATACAATCACATAAACAAAGTCACAATTACAAAGAGAAGCATTGTACCAAGACAAATTTCCACATGAATCCAAAAGAGTGCTGCAAATCTTGGTCTCAATTCCTTAGCCAAAATGAAAATATTAGTGTACAATGAAGCTCAATCCTTTCTCAAGAGTCCAACCATGCTAATGACTGAAAAAACATAAGATATAGGCAAACAACAACTCATCCTAGCCTCCATGGGTCAAGCTCATGAGTTTAGGAGCTGTTCCAACTAATTCTAAACTAAGAACTACAAATTAGGCAGTTGAACAGCTTGCCTCTATAAACTAGTTAACTGATTCATTCAGTTGCAACCTACCTTTTCATGGATAAATCTACCTCCATAAGTGAAAATTTGACATATTTACCTCGTGATCCATCAATGTAAATTAAGTTACATCACAAATTTGACATTAAGAAGGTGAAAAAGTCAAACTGGCAAAAGCTAGGCGAAAAACGGAGTATATTTGGTCAAATTGGCAAAATTTTCCCTATGCGCCGCGCCTGATTCTCTATGCATAGCGCCTGTTTGGAATCACTTGTGAAGGCTTTCCTGGTTTCCAAATTTGCTCCAAGTGTGCTTGCTGGAAAGGTTTGCCTGTATACTTTCGAACCCAACTAGAATTTTTCAATTTTTCCTCCATTTGCCCCTCCAAAAGTCAGATCTCCCAACACTGCTTCCTGTGTGTCAAAATAGGGGCAGTGAGGTCATTTTTTGAGTGTTTTTGACCTTTTTGAGGGCTCAAAACCTGTCCAAATTTCTCGGCCATTGGTAGGCAAGCATATTTTTTCATTCCAAATACAAAAATGCTAAGTTTTTGTGATTTAGAGGCTCCTAGCAAAAGCGAGCGCTAGGTGGCGCGGCGCGTAGGGCAGAAAATTCTGTGTTTTAGTTCAAAAATTTCAAAAATGCAAAAAGTGTCTCAAATTTTTTGAAATTTTGGCTGAGTCTTCTCCATCAAGTGCTGTGATGGGCCAAGGAAGCCTTAGCCAAGATCTGAAGTTTATCTTACGCATTTTGCCTCCTCGATCTCTTCTTCAACTTTGCCTTCAAGCTCCTGATCCTCGCTTGGCACACCTTGTTCCTCGCCATTTAATGAAAAGCCATATGTCTCAACAAGTTTTTCTCCTTGTTGGCCTTCTCCAACAATCTCTCTAAGTGGATGTTGGTCCTCTCCAACCAAGACTCACGATGCTTGCTAATGTGTGAGTTTTCTTGATGAGTATAAAGAGATTTATGGTGATTTTAGATTTCTACTACCAAGGATTAGAATGAATGAAGGACTGTGGGGGGAAAGTGTATGAGGGGTTTTGGGAATATTATAACAGGGTTTTGTTTGGGAAATAGGAGATTAGGGAGTAATATGTTAGCTTAGGGACAACAATTAGGGTTTGGGGATTTATAGTTAGGATTGGGAAAATTGGATTTGGGGATAGGGATGAATGATTTTTAGGGATATGGGAGTTAGGGAATGGGTGAATAAGCTAGGAAAATAAATAGAGAAATGAAAAAGTGAGGGTTTGGTAGAGTGAGCTTGGCAACAAAATGACAAATGGCAAACCCTAAGTAAATGGTTTTTGAGAAATGGCAAGAAAATAGGGTTTGATTTTCCTTTACACAACCACCATAAATTCTAAAGAAAAACTCCTTCACTTGCAAGGGAAAGAGCTTGAATTACTTGCATATTTGAAGATTTGAGAAATTTTGGCAACTTGAGAGAGTTTCAGATAAAATTGGGCATGGTAGCTCTATGCGCTGTGCCTCAAACCCAATGCGCTGCACCTTCTCTATGTGCCACGCCAGTGTAAATTTGCACTGGAAATTGCAGCCCAATGCGCCGCGCCAGTTGCTCAATGCGTAACGCTTTTTGCAAGAGACTTTTGGAGGCCTTCCCAGTGTCAAAATTGGCTTGGGATAGCTCATTGGAAATTTTACTGAGTCTAATTTCCAACCCAACTAGAATTTTTTAATTTTGAGTTCATTTTCCCTGTCAAAAATCAAATCTCCCAAGACTGGTCAAAATGTTCAAAATGAGGCTGCCTAAAGGCAGAGTGCTGTTGCAATAAACTTTGGAAGGCCTTCCTCAACTCAAAATTGAGCTAATGATAGGCTCATTGGAAATATATTTGTGTCTAGTTATCATTAGACTCATCAAGCAAGTCATTTGGCCAACCAAACTAGAAGAAATCTTGATTTTCCCAAGGTCACTTCAGAGGTGCCTCAATTCTCCTACGACAACTATATTTTTTGACATTTCTCCTAAACCATGACACCTGTGTAAAAATTGAAGGAGGTTTTTCTTCTTTGGCCTATTTTGGAAAAAAAACTCTCTCAGTTTTCCCAAATTCATCTTTTCTTTCTCAGAAATATCATTGGAGTAAAACCTATCTTGATGTGTGAAACAAGGGATTTGTCAAAATGAAGCGAAATGAAGGGGATAAGGGGCTTCTAAATTCTTGAGAAAATTTTTGGAAGTAGGGAGGGATGTTAGGAAGTAGGGGGAAGTGGAATTTCAAAGATTGAGTGAGGGGAAGGGGTCCAAAAGGGCTAAACACAGGCCTAGTCTAGAAAATTGCCAAGTTGTAGCAAGAAACTAAGGTTTGTGCGAACATGAGGAATTTGGGAGATCTCAGTGATGGGAAATGTTTAATAAGGTACATTAAGGATAGGGGAAGGTGTATGAACATCAGGATACAAGTTTTGCTGATGATTTGACCATCCAAGAGAAATTACCTTCAAAACCCTAGGAGAGGGAAATGAACCTTACCTAGGCACAACTGAAGCATGAACAAGGTGTAAAATGACCCATTGGAACTTGACATGATGATGAAAACCCTTAGAATGATGGTAGACTCAGCTGAATGGTGACATGGACTGACATTTAGAAAACTTTGACAGGAGTAAAAGCAAACCCTAGACCTAATACCTTTTTGCTGGTGATTTGACCATCCAAGAGAAATTACCTTCAAAACCCTAGGAGAGGGAAATGAACCTTACCTAGGCACAACTGAAGCATGAACAAGGTGTAAAATGACCCAGTGGAACTTGACATGATGATGACAACCCTCTGAATGATGGTAGAATCCGCTGAATGGTGACATGGATTGACATTTGGACAACTTTTACAGGAGTAAAAGCAAACCCTAGACCTAATACCTAGTGACCAAATTTTACTTGAAGACTCACTGAAATGACAAAATTTCACCTTGACACCTTAAAATCATTTTGTAAGAGCATGTTTGATCACTGGAGGAAGGTTGCAAAGACTGACACTAACATTGGCTCCAATGGGGATCGTAGCTCCTTGGAGGTGTCAAGAACTACAGATCTTTGGAAAGCAGACAATGCCTTCATCCATTGGGCAATGGAGTTAAAAACTCAAGCTAAAATGCATGACTGAAAACTGATGACTCGACGACACAAATTGACTCTCACTCAACTAAAAACTGACTCAACACTTAAACACAACCGACAAACTGGAAATGATACTCAAAGTAGAGCTTATTCATCAAAACCTACTCTAACAGTTTCATTCATCACCTGATCAAGTGAAATGAAACAACCAATGCAACCAAGTAAGCATTCCAGCTGCTGTTTGAATTCTCCGCAAGTGCTTGCTTATGAATAACAAGAGAGAACTACTAAAAGGCAACTCCCATGAAAACTTGTGAACGGATCCGTTGAAAACTATGGATTCTGTATCCGCCTCCAAAAACACTACATAAGGATCTTGAAATTCATGCACACTGGGACTTAGCTCATCCAATGGATTACTACTCTTCTCTTCATACCATGAATGCAAACTTTTATTTGAGCTTTGTGATGAGACTCCTGCTGAAAATGACAAAGAAACCGGCTGCCGGATCAAATTTATATCAAGATACGTTTCAAGCTCACATGTAGTCAATGGAGAAGGACTTTGACTGCAGACCTCATCCAAAACATCAGTTGTTAGATCATGAAAAAATTGAAAAGACTGCTGCAACCCATTTTCTATTGTTTCAGATGAGATTACATGATTTTCTATAAGCTGCTCATCCTTTACTGAAGATGTACTATGCAATTTACCCTTCAAAAACTGAAATGATTCAAAACAAAATGGTATGGAATCATCTTTCATCATTTGATCATATGGTTCAGCTTCCAAATCTTCATCTGCAACCTGACATTCAATGGCATTCGGGGGCTGCAAATCTGGATATGAGAAGTCTTGAACAAGGCTTTCATTGCCCTCAAAAAGTTTCAGATCAAGACTTGTCGACAGTTGATTTCTGATTACATGAATGTTGTCTCTGATGAACTAAAACGAAGCAAAACGAAAAGGCAAAGATCCTTCACTTACTTCAAAATTTGCTGCACTTTCCTCGTCACTATCATAGCTGATTTGCATCGGCTAATCACTGTATTCGAGCTGCTGAAGTGAACTTCCTCTTCTCACAAACTAGTTGCTGATTTGTCTGCAAGATTAGGTTCTGTTTGGAGAACATAATCATCATCATACTGATCAAAATGAGGCAAATCATCAGAAAAACTTGTATTCTGATGTTCATACACCTTCCCCTATCCTTAATGTACTTTATTAAACACTTCCCATCACTGACATCCCCCAAATTCCTCTTTTTGCACAAACCCTAGTTTCTTGCTACAACTTGGCAATTTTCTAGACTAGGCCTGTGTTTAGCCATTTTTGACCCCTTCCCCTCATTAAATATTCGAAATTCCACTTTCTCCTACTTCCTAACATCCCTCCCTACTTCCAAAAATTTTCTCAAGAATTTAGAAGCCCCTTATCCCCTTCATTTCGCTTCATTTCAACAAATCCCTTGTTCCACACATCAGGATAGGTTTTACTCCAATGATGTTTCTGAGCAAGAAAAGATGAATTTGGGAAAATTGAGAGATTTTTTTGTCAAAAATAGGCCAAGGAAGAGAAACCTCCTTCACTTTTTACACAGGTGTCATGGTTTAGGAGAAATGTCAAAAACTACAGTTGCCTCGGGAGAATTGAGGCACCTCTAAAGTGACCTTGGAAAATCAAAATTTCTTCTATTTTGGTTGGCCAGATGACTTGTTTGATGAGTCCAATGATAACTAGATACAAAGAGCTTTCCAATGAGCTATTATGAGCTCAATTTGGAGTTGAGGAAGACCTTAAAAATTTGACTGCAACAACACTCTACCTTTAGGCAGCCTCATTTTGCACATTTTGACCAGTCTTGGGAGATTTGATTTTTGATAGAGAAAATGAACTCCAAATTGAAAAATTCTAGTTGATTTTGAAAGTAGATTCAATAACCTTTCCAACGAGCTATTTTGTGCCTAATTTGGGCACCAGGAAAGCCTCAAAAAGTCTCTTTCGAAAAGCACTATGCATTGGGAAACTGGCGCGACGCATTGGGCTGCAATTTCCAGTGCAAATTTACATTGGCGTGGCACATAGAGAAGGCACAACGCGTTGGGTTTGAGGCACGACGCATAGAGCTGCCAAGCCCAATTTTATTCCAAACCCTCTCAAGTTGCCAAAATTTCTCAAATCTTCAAATGTGCAAGTAATTGAAGCTCTTTCCCTTGCAAGTGAAGGAGTTTTTCTTTAGAATTTATGGTGGTTGTGTAAAGGAAAATCAAACCCTATTTTCTTGCCATTTCTCAAAAACCATTTACCTAGGGTTTACCATTTGTCATTTTGCTACCAAACTCATTCTACCACACCCTCACTTTTCCACTTCTCTATTTATTTTCCCAGCTTATTCACCCGTTCCCTAACTCCCATATCCCTAAAAATCATTCATCCCTATCCCCAAATCCCATTTTCCCAATCCTAACTATAAATCCCCAAACCCTAATTTTTGTCCCTAAGCTTACATATTACTCCCTAATCTCATATTTCCCAAACAAAGCCCTGTTATAATACTCCCAAAACCCCTCATACACTTTCCCCCCACAGTCCCTCATTCATTCTCATCCTTGGTAGTAGAAATCTAAAATCACCATAAATCTCTTTATACTCATCAAGAAAACTCGCACATTAGCAAGCATCATGAATCTTGGTTGGAGAGGAATAACATCCACTTAGAGAGATTGTTGGAGAAGGCCAACAATGAGAAAAACTTGTTGAGACATATGGCTTTTCATTAAATGGCGAGGAACAAGGTGTGCCAAGCGAGAATCAGGAGCTTGAAGGCAAAGTTGAAGAAGAGATCGAGGAGGCAAAAAGCGCGAGATAAACTTTAGATCTTGGTTGAGGCTTCCTTGGCCCATCACAACACTTGATGGAGAAGACTCAGCCCAAATTTCAAAAAATTTGGGACACTTTTTGCATTTTTGAAAATTTTGAACTAAAACACAGAATTTTCTGCCCTACGTGCCGCGCCACTTGGCGCTTGCTTTTTCTAGGAGCCTCTAAATCACAAAAAATCAGAATTTTTGGATTTGGCATGAAAAAATATGCTTGCCTACCAATGGCCAAGAAATTTGGACAGGTTTTGAGCCCTCAAAAAGGTCAAAAACACTCAAAAAATGACCTCACTGCCCCTATTTTGACATAGAGGAAGTAGTGTTGGGATATCTGACTTTTGGAGGGGTAAATGGAGGCCAAATGGAAAAATTCCAATTGGGTGGGAAAGTAGATAGATAGTCCTTTCTAAAAAGCATACTTGGAGCAAATTTGGACACTAGGAAGGCCTTCAAAAGTGGGTCCGAATAGGTGCTACGCATAGAGAATCAGGTGCGACATATAGGGAAAATTTTGCCAGTTTGACCAAGTATACTCTGTTTTTCTCCTAGCTTTTTCCAGTTTGACTTTTTCATCTTCTTAATGTCAAATTTGTGATGTAACTTAATGTAAATTGATGGATCATGAGGTAAATATGTCAAATTTTCACTTATGGAGGTAGATTCATCCATGAAAAGGTAGGTTGCAACTGAATCAATCAGTTCCCTAGTTTATAGAGGCAAGTTGTTCCACTGCCTAATTTGTAGTTATCAGTTTAGAATTAGTTGGAACAACTCCTAAACTCATGAGCTTGACCCCTAGAGGCTAGGATGAGTTGTTTTTTGCCTATATCTTATGTTTTTTTAGTCATTAGTATGGTTGGACTCTTGAGAAAGGATTGAGCTTCATTGTACACTCATATTTTCATTTTGGCTAAGGAATTGAGACCAAGATTTACAGCACTCTTTGGGATTCATGTGGCAATTTTTCTTGGTACAGTGCTTCTCTTTGTAATTGTAAATTTGTTTATGTGATTGTATGCCATTATCTATCTTATTTCTTTTAAACTAAACAAACAAGAGTGTAAGTAGAATCCATTGAAAGTGCAGTGCTCTACTTGAAGTTTGCTTTAATTATTTGATGTTTTTAGCTGTTTGGGGAGGATCCATGATTGCTTTTGCCCTCTTCAACACCTCACCTATCTATTCCTTCCATCTCACTCAAATTTAAGTGAAAAAACGATTGTCTACCTTGCCCCATTGAGATCTTTGTAGAACTGAGCCTCAATCCCCACACCCCAAAATTTGCCTTTCCCTCTGAGCCAACAAATCATCTTTTTTATTCAATCAAACTCTCTTGCACTCATACCTAGCCTAAGATCAGAAGATATTTCAATCATCTCAAGCCGTCATCGATCATTATTTGCTGAGATTGACCCAGAGGGAGTCCTCTCCTGACCTGGTAGGGCTAGCTACTAGGCTGAGCGTGGTTTGATGTTGGCCCTAGATCTTACCTTTTCAGCTTGAGGTAAATCTAGGCAATAACATGCTTCATGAAAAAATTAGCACTAGTGCACTACATATATCAAAGGCACTGGGGTTGCATACATAACTACAAGCGCCGAGGCGTTGAATGTAAAGAACACTGGTGCTTGAAATGTCTACTATTTCGATGCGTATATATCAAAAAATGGACTGGGGCATTCTTACAAGGAACACACCTGGCACACAAAAAAATATTGCAGACATGGTGCTTTTATTTAAAATCGTAACCCCGATGAATATTGTTTGTATAAACACATGAGTGCGTTAAGGATATAAAAGGACTGGTGCTGTTAATTTTAATAATGCACCGGGGCTGGAAATAATATTTTGTAGGACCAGGGGCATTAGTTCTATGAAAGGACTTGTGTGTTAAGAATTACAATGCATTGGGACGTTAATTGCAAACAATACTAGTGCTTGAAGAACTAGACGCTCCAGTGTTGTCGTTTTTTGAAAAGGAACTGCTCATGCAAAAAAGATATCGTCATTGTGTTTTTATATAAAATAACGCACTGATGTATGTTTGTGTTATAGATGCACTAGTTTTTTGTATGATATTTTCTACTTTTTGGAAACATCGACCTGTGATAATGCAATTATTTTATTTTTTTAAGTCCGTTATTTATCAAAAAATTAACATATATCTTATGAAAATATTCATAGAAATTAAAATTTGATTAGTGTATTTGTATATGATGTTTGGATTAATTTGTTATATTATTAGATTTCACATCTCTTCATTATAATAATTAATCATCCATATATTTAATCAATGGTGTAACTATTGGCATTATGATACAGGTGTTGTCCTTGATGGAAATTCACTCAGATGACAATTCACAGTGTAGCAGATTAACAACAAAGGATTACAAATTAGACTCCAAAGAATAAATAAAGAGAGGTATATGTTGGTTCACTTTGTCTAAGAAGTGTATACATGCGAGTTAACAGAACAAAAGAAGCGTATAACGTATACATGCACTTTCACAGGAGGAAAGGCACGTACATGTTGGAAAACCAAGTTCTTGATCCGAGGTATTTGGTCCAAGGTATTGACCCTAGGTATTTGGTCCAAGGTATTGGTCCTAAGTGGTTTTGGTCCATGGTATTGAGAAAGGCCTAAAGCTATAAAAGGATGAGAATATCATTAGGCCATGTGTG
>Ga0068628_1000566_pt1 | contig 13571 bp, 16 predicted proteins | sample InSIn2gowninarea_FD_77431 | JGI IMG/M metagenome (GOLD analysis project Ga0068628, IMG submission 77431) | Clean room microbial communities from NASA Spacecraft Assembly Facility at Jet Propulsion Laboratory, Pasadena, California, USA -... ... | reverse complement strand
TCTACCTCCTTTTTGGATACATAGCTCTTTCACTATCTTGTTGAGCTTAGGAACCTCTTTAATGGCTTGCAAGATTGGAATGGAAATATTCAATTTCTTTATCTCTATTAGCAAATTAGATTCTTCCTTATGAACTTTACCTTCCAAAAATTTTGGATATGGAATAGTGTTATTGGTTTCATCTTGTTTGGTTTCCTCGATCGGTATATCCTTTGGGACATTGGTTACCTTTTAAATGGAATCTAGAGTATCTTCAACTTCATCACTAATTTTAGTGATGATTGGAGGACTAGGTTCTACCATTATCTTCCCCGATTGAATTTGAATAACATTTACAGATATAGCTCTATCTTGATCTACTTGATAGGCTTGTAAATTCACTTTCGTATTATTATTTGAATTTGGGACTAGTTGGGATGGCAATGGAGGTTGTTTGGGTGCATGTTGAATAGGGCCTTGATGAATGGTAGCATTGGCTACTAATTGTTATTCATTCATGGTTGAAAATTCTACTATTGATGTTATGGATTATTCTCTTGATAAGTACCTTTATTCTACTAAAATGGTGCTCCCCATGGTCCATATTATGACCAATACATATTATACATCTAAGGTGGATAGATCATATTCCACCAAGATTGCATTGGCTACCTCATTTGATTCTAATAACCCTAAAAATTATTTCTTAGACCTAAATAATTGACATACATCGATGAATTTGCTATGGAAAATTAAGCAACAAGTAGAAGATCATGATCATTTATTGAATGCTTGAGTTCTAGTTCTTGAATAATTATTAAATAATTCAACAATTTCATTCAAATTTAACTTCTAGATATTTTATTTTCCCATCAAGTTAAGAGCATCTAAAGATGATTCTAACAACTCTTTTAAGAAAATATTTTTCTCAAATTCTAGATCAAAAGTTGTTCCACATCATTTTTGAATAAATAAAAACCTATCTAAATAATCTTGAAGGATTTCATTTTTATATTTCTTCAATCAAAATAACTCATCCTTCGTATCCTTAAATTTGTACAAATCTTGATATTTTTTAATAAAAACCTATTACATTTCTACCCATGATGTAATAGAATATGGGGAAAGACCCATAAACCAATGCATTGTATTTTCCTTTAGTGTAGAGGAAAAACATTTTAGCTTTTGGTTATCAAACTTATAGTCCTAAGTTTTGCAAAGAATTATGAACTCAAATAAGAATTGGTCAAGGTCCTTAGAAGATAATCCCCTAAATTTTTGTAGGAATAAAGGAGAAATATTCTTCATAGGAGGATTAGTTCATGTGGGAAGAGTGGTCATACAAATATGATAGGTGAAAGTTCTTGTAGTATTCTAAGTAATAGTGGCTCCACCACTACCTCCTGACATATTGGATGATGAAGGGGATGTTGAATTTAAAATAAAATTATTGAATTGGAGGAGATGTTGATTGGGTTCTCTATTCAAGAAATTGATATACTAACCAAATCAAAATGCTTTATAAAATGGGAAAATATAAATTCAATGCTGAAGGAAATTATTTTAATTTTTTAACACTAAGTTGCAACTTCACACCACATAATAAATATTTGAAATAAACTCTAAAATATACATTCCATGAACTGATTCACATATACACAAATGAAGAAAATAATAAAAAAGAGTATCTTCTCCTAGGCAGAGTGGGCCTTGACTTGTCTGGAAGAAGCCTCCAATAATACTCAAAATTTGAAAATGAAACTCTTTTCTTATATTGATAAAATGTAAATATCTTCTACTGCAACATATATTATATATTCTAGCTAACCTACAAGAACCATGAGGATCTCCTTTTGTTACAATTGATTAACAATAATTTACTAAAATTAGCTACATAATCATCATAATTGGACCAAATTTATCCCATCAAAACACATATTTTATTCAAACATGGAGAACATCTAATCTAAGCTAGTACAATTTATTAAATTGACTAATATATCAACTGCAACAATGAATGTCTACTGCCAAACTTAGCAATTCCTAATCATGAATGATGATCACATCTTAGGGAATGATTTCCTCCATATTGGGCTCATCTAGATAAGTTTGATTATCCATTTTAGTCTTCTTCCATGTAAACAAGACTCATAAGATGCATGGGTGTCAAAGTAGCCAATTACCTTGCAAATGATGGCAAGGAATGGGTCTTTAAAGAAGTTGAAGTTCAACATATTAAGGAACAACTCCAAAAGATTAAAGAGGAAATACAAGAGAAGGGCATGGTAGGTTCACAGATAAGGGATAGACCTAAGAGGAATTGGGAAAAATGGCAATTACAATATCAAGGATGCCACAAGAATGCTACAAAGAAAAGAAGAGAATTAGAATAAATAATTATGGCATCATATATGGGACAAGCTTCTAATACCCAAAATAGCTTTCTTCATATGGACTCTAGCCCAAAAAATACTTGTAACATGGGACAACCTATAGAAAAGCCAAATAGGTGCATACTTTGTAAAAAGGAGAGTCAAACTAATAAACACATTTTCTTGAAATGTGATTTTACTAAAAGATGTTGGTATAGAATAACTTAGGATTTACCATATAATTGGGAAGAAGAAGACTTAATTCAGCAGGCCTTCACTACTTGGGGCAACATACACAAAAATAAACAAGGGAAACAAATAAGAATTATGATCCAAGCTCACCTTCATTGGAAAATATGAAAAGAAAGAAATAACAGACTATTTGAAGGGAAGGAGAGTGAAGCCTTACAGATTCTAAAATTAGTAATTATCCAAGTTTTGGAAAATATTAGGAGTAATTTCCCTAAGATTAAAGAGGGAAATGTAATTTTCATTAGAATTCAAAAATTCTTACTAAAGACAACTCTTAAGTGTTCCTATCTATATTCAAAAGTTATCCAAAAGTTTTTAAGATTAGCCCTATGCATTGTGCTTTTCAACCAGATTTTTAGGGTAGTTTGGAGTGGTTTTAATATTTTAAATTTGTCAAAATGCCTATATTTATTGCTAAGGTTGTTTTTAGTTCATGAACCCTTTGATTTAGGTTTCCCATAGCTACTCCATGGCATTTCCACCATCATGAGAGGTGGTCCTTTTGTTTATGCTGAAAAAGACAAAGCACATGCAAAGTTTCTGTGCCAACCATTTTGTCAATGAAAGGTCCAATACCCAATATTGCTAAGTTTGTTTGAAGTATAGGTTTCCCATAGATACTTTATGGTTTTTTTAACCATCATGAGAGGAGATCCTTTTTCTTAGGATGATGAAGACAAAATGCTTGTAAAGTTTTCAAGCCAACCATGTTGTTAATGAGTGGTCCATCACCCAATATGATTCAACATTAGATTTAGAAGTTAGAATGATTCATAATTATTGTTTTGAAAGGAACCTATTGAGATTATCACCTCATTGCCTCTACCTAGTTAGCCTTTCTCAATGTGTTCTACCAAATCCCTCCTTCAAACAAACCTATGTATGAGTAATAAGACCTGCATTGACAATGGGGGGTGCTCTAGTTTAGATTGAACCAACAAATATGGGTTTTGTTAAAAGAAATAAAGCAGTATGGGCTATTATCTGTAAGGGTGGAATACAACTTAGGCCTTTAACTTGAAATCCTAAATACATGGAAGAATGAAGTATACAAAGTGAATGGGATGAGAGTTGAATTTAATACTATAACTCTAGCTAAAGTAATTCAAATGCCAAATGTAGGTAAGGAGCTTAAGCAAGAGAAAAATTTGAACAAATTGTAGGAAATCACCACCTTTAGGAAACTAGTGGAGAATGATGAGACCCATAATGGTCTCTATTTTATGAATTTAAATGCATACTATTGGTCATGTTTTGGAACATTGTATATTCATTAGTAATATTTCAAGCTATTAAAACTATTTAACTTAGTATTAAATGCATATTTATTTAGTTACATTTTCCTTGTGTTCTTTGTTGCTTTTGATTACAAAAATAATGTTATTTCATGTTGAATAACATCTGCTAAGTATAATTATTGATTCTTGTACAAGAATATTGCACCATGGTTCTATTTCTAATGAGCTCTAGAATATTTCTATGTTAGCTCCATAATGTTTTTGGAAAAAAATTCTAGAATAAGTCTATTTTTGAGCTCTAGAAATATTAATCTAAAAATGATTCCAGAATCACTAGAGTTCTAGAATCACCAAAGTTTCAGAATTATCAAAGTTTCAGAATTATCAGAGTTTCAAAGATATTAGAATTTTAGAATTATCAAAGTTCCAGAATTATCAAAGTTCCAAAAATATCAGAATTCTAGAATTCTAGAATCATTGAAGAACCAGAATTATAGCAATAGAATGGAATTATGATTGTAATTAATGATGAAGGAATGAGCTGGAAACATTGTTTTGAATGAATCATAGAAGCTACTAGAAAAATTGCCAATTCATGTGCTAAACAGAATCTAGAATTATTCTTAAAGATCAAAATACCCTAGTTTTATGTTGGAAATGGTCTTTTATATAGATATGTATCCTAGAGAGTAGCAAATGTCATAGGATGAGTTAGAATTTATTATGTATGTAACAAGTAGGATAGAATATAGGATTTTTAGTTAATCTATTGGTTACTCTCTTATTTAAGAAGAGAACTATTAGAAATAAAAGGGAGAGACTCTTATTCCAAAAATAGAGAAATATATGTGCGAGTTTTGTTTTAAGAAATAATACAAGTGTGCCTTAGTATCTGCATATAAGTTTGTCACAGAGTCTCTGCTAGGAAGAGGTGGCCCACTCCAACCAGCAAATATTTTGTTTCAATTTTTTCCAATTTATTGTAAGTTGATTTGTTTTAGTTTAGTTGAATGTTTAATTTAGTTTCAAGATATAGTTTGGCATCTTTGTTGAAGCTTTGTGTTTTTGTTATAAGTATTTATTAAATAAATGATTTTACTTCCCTAGAATTTAATTTAAGTGATAAAACAAGTGAAAAATAGAGTTTTAGTTGCATATAGCTTTAGACACCATCCTAGGATTGATAAAAGAATTAAGTGATGGACTGATAACCTATCATTTTTAGCACCGTTGTTGGGGATTCATGGTGTTAATTAAGACTATTGATAGAGAATCTTATAATGAGATTATTGCCAATATCATATAGAAATTATGTACAGTCACATTTTCTCAAAATATTTTTTGAGTGATCTTGAGTAGTAACCATATGAGAATCTCTTGATCAAACTATTTTTACCTTTTGTAGGCTTTAATTTTACATGCAATTAGATTAGAATGGATGAATAGACCTAGAGATGAGAGGGGGAGATTTATTAGTTCTATTGGTAGGAGTAATAGAAGTAGAGGAAGAGGTAATACCATAGCAAATCCCCCCCCAAAGAATACCTACTGGTTCAGGTGGAGCTACCCAATCTCAACAAGCTATAATTCTTGAAGGAATGAGTAGTGTTGTTGAATAACCTTTAATCACTAAAACTAAAGAAGATTCACAGTCATCAAAAGAACATAGTCCTACACATATTGAAGAGGAATCATTAGAGATAAGAGTTTTTGAACAATCTACAAAAGCCAATAGTCCAAGAAGTCAAGATCAAGAAAGTCATATTCAAGACTCTGTTTATAGTAATTCAAAACTCAAGGAACTTGAAAACCTTTATGAAGTTGCTTCATCATTCCTAGTCCAGATTCCTTCAAGTGAAACTAATTCTAAAGCTGAAAAAGAAGTGGCAAAAAGATATTTTTGGATCTACACTAGAACTAGTTTGTCTCCTCAATTCTTTAAAAGTTCTTTCATTAATCCACTTTACGATATGTCAAGAGGTATTGGTAGTACTACTACTACCAATGGAATGGGTAGAGGAGGAAAAAATCCACAAAACCCTCATAGAACCTTCTCTTATCCCATCTTACTTACTCCAAGAATTGATGCCCCAATGAAAAATATCTCACCATCAGTTTTGCCAAACTTTAGAGGTCTTCCAAATGAAGATCTTGATCAATTCTTATTTGAATTCAAAATCATTTGTAAAACATATGATTATGAATTGGATAACCAAAAGTTGAAACTATTTACTTCAACTCTGAAGGATAATGCAATGAGATGGTTTATGGTACTTGCCCCAAATTCCATCACTACATGGGCACAAATGGAAAGAGAATTTCTAGAAAAATACTAAGAATATTGCAGAGTAAAGGATATAAAAGATGAATTATTCAGAACCAAAGAAGATGATACAGAGAGTCTTAAGGATTATTTGGATCAATTTTTATTTGTGCAAAAAAGGGTAGGGACTAATCTTGATCCAAATTTTGTAAAAATGATCTTTTTAAGAGGACTACTAGAATCTTAATTAGATGTCTTAAATATGATGGGAAGAGGAAATGTCTTCACATTAGATTTGAATGAAGTCATTGAGTTATGAAAAAATTAAATCAAGATAAGAACTCCTAATTGAAAGATTAAATTCCATACTGAAGCGGGTATAGTCAGTGAGTTGATTGAAGAACTTGCTAATTTTAAAATATATTGTCCAAGGTGTAAAAGTGAAAGACAACAAACAAAGTAGGTAAAGTGAAAGACTAAAGAAGCTTAGGATTCATTAGCTATATATTGTCCAAGGTGTAAAAAGAAACATGCATTGCATGAATGCCCTCTTAATAAGATAGAAATATATGGATTATGTCAAGAGAATCATAAAACTAATGATTGTGAATGTTTGATAGTAGCTAAAATATCTTTGGCAAGTATGATTGGAGATGCAAGTTTTGTTGCACCAAGAGGGAATAATAATGCCCAAGCTTTCACAAGACCATCATTTTAGCCTTGGTGGAATATGCCATTCCCTCTAAACACGATGCCATTTGGTCCATGGATGCCAAATCAAGATTGGTCTCATTCAGGATAGAATAAACAATGGGGAGGACCATGGAATAATCAACCCAATTGGAATTAATCTAATTGGAATCAAAACCAACCCAATTGGAATCAAGGAAATCAACCTAATTCGAACCAAGGTAATTATCAAAATAAATGGAACCAAAATAATCATAAAAAACAAGCTTTGTTACCAAGACCATCTCAACAAACTCAAAATCAAGCACCACCAAAACAACCTGCACTTCTAGCTCAACCTGTTCCAAATCCTAATGATAGGCAAACTGCTTATCAAGTTGATCAAGGAGAAAATGCCTCAATAAATGCCATTTAGTGTAATGAAATACAATTAAGGTATGGAAAGAAATTAACAAAACATGTTCCACCTATGAAAACAACAGAGCTCTCTCCACCAATAATTACAGAAATTGATAATGAAGAGATAGAACAAGTGCCTGAATCAATTGTTCAGTAGTCACTTCAAGATCAGAATAACAAACAAAAATAAAAGAAAGAAGAGACTCCATATCCTAAATGATTGGTAATTAAATCAATATAAGAAAAATCTAAATTGTTTAAAGAATTGAAGAAACTCAATATATCCATTCCTATTCTACAAGCAATTAAGGAGGTTCCTGAGCTCAATAAAAGGGTAAAAGAGTTGTGCATTAGGAAAGGAGGTCGAAGAAAGAAGGATTATCCCAATACTATTCAAGTTGATGGAAAAGAAGCTGATTTATTATTTGGTAAATTACTCAATCCCAAATATGGTGACCCTGGAACACTAATCATCACAGCTTATATTGGGGATAGTAAAGTACAAAGTGTTCTAATTGACTTAGGAGAAGCCATAAATGTAATGACAATAGACATGTCAAACAAATTGATATTAGATATTTGACCTACTACAACCATTTTGTAGTTAGCTAACCAATCTACAACTAAACTAGAAGGAATTATAGAAAATGTATAGATCACTATAGAATCTTGGAATTACCCAGTAGATTTCCTAATTTTGAAGACAAAATCTAACAATGAGTATCCAGTGATCTTTGGAAGGACATGGTTAGCCATAGTAGCTGCATTCATAAATTGGAGGTATGGATATAAGACAATTTCTAATGGACAACATTTGAGAATAATTTCCTTATATCCTCCTGCTCAGCTTGCTCTAGAATGCCAAGGATAGTTATGGATTGATGAAGTAGAATCAGAAGAACCTGAGTCATTTGTCTCTTTAGCTACAATTACAATCAAATAACATGTAGAGGAACTAAAGGAAAGACCTAAAATATCAAATTATGAATAGAAAGTTGAAGAGCTAGAAATAGTAAGTGAAGAGTCATCAATGGTAAGTTTTTCAGATATGATATTCAACATACCATCAAAAGAGCAATCTCATTTCTTATCATTATTTAAGTGTCCAATGACTCACATTGTTCCAAAAGGGGAAGTATTTAGAGAAAGAACAAAATTATATCATTCATTATTTCCACATCAATTTCCATTGAATTCACTAGTTCGACTTCCAAATCAAGATAATTTGACTGAGTAAGGAATCAAAACAAATTAGGTGTTACCTAGAAAATCTCTCAATGTTAGTAGCTAGCTCACTTTTGAAGAAGAACAACAAACTGTAGAAAAGTTGGAAGCTCATACTAAAGCATTTTCTTAGGAGTACTCAGATATGAAAGGTATTCATTGTAACATTTGTACTCATCATATTTATACAAATGATTCAAAACTAGTTAATCAGGCTCCTAGAAGAGTAAACTCAACCCTTAAGGATATTGTGAAAATAGAAATAGAGAAATTGTTGAAAGTAAAGTTTATCTTTCCAATTTTAGACAGTAGATGGGTTTCACCTTTGGTTATAGTTCCTAAGAAAAATGAAAAATGGAGAGTCTATGTAGATTACAGAGCATTAAATAAAGCTACTCATAGGGATCATTTTCCCTTACCTTTTATAGATCAAGTATTGGATAATTTAGCTGAGAAAAAGTACTTTTCATTTCTTGATGGGTTTAGTGGTTATAATCAAATTCAGATTGCCAAAGAAGATCAGGAAAAAACCACCTTTACTTATCCATGGGGTACTTTTGCTTATAATGTCCTTCCATTTGGGTTGTGCAATGCACCTACCACTTTTAAAAGAGCTATTCTTGCTATTTTTTCTTACTAATGATTGTGTTGAGGTATACATAGATGATTTTATAGTTCATGGTAAAACATTCAAGGAAGCATTAAATAATATGGAGAAGGTATTAATTAGATGCAAAGAATAGAATTTGTCCCTTAGCTATGAAAAGTGTTACATGATAGTACAAGAAGGTGTTATGTTAGGACACCACATCTTAGCTCAAGGAATCCAAGTAGATCTAAAGAAACTTGAAATCATCGAATAGCTTCCTACTCCAAAAAATCAGACTGATGTTAGAAGTTTCCTAGGACATGCTCGATACTACATATGATTCATCCAAAATTTTAGCAAGATTGTAGCACCTCTTTTTGCATTACTTCATAAGGATATTAAATTTGAATGGACAGCAGAGTGTGAAGTAGCATTTCAAAAAATTAAAGAAAAATTGATGACAACCCTAGTTTTGAGAGGGCCTAATTGGAATTTGCCTTTCCATATCCATACTAATGCATCAAATTATGCTATTGGAGTAGTATTAGGACAAGAAGAAGGAGACAACTCTCATTATGTTATATATTACATTAGTAAGAACTTGGTGGGAGCTGAACAGAATTATACCATAACAAAAAATGAGTTCTTGGCAGTGATACATGCCATTAACAAGTTTCAACATTATATCATTGGATATCAAGTATTTGTACATACTTATCACGCAACCATCAAATATTTAATGAAAAAACCTATGGTGAGTGAAAGGATTATTAGATGGTTGTTATTGTTACAAGAGTTCAATGTTACCATTATTGATAAACCTAGAAAGGCTAATGTTATGGCAGATTTCTTATCCAGATTGATTGATGTTAGAAATAATGAACTAGTGGAGGAATCCTTTCCAGATGAAAAGTTATTTGCTATTTATGTACATACACCTTAGTTTGTATATATAGCTAATTATATTGTATTAGGAAAAGTTCCCACACATTACTCTCCAAGGCAAAAGAAAGGATTGATAAAGGAAAGTGCATCATTCAAATAGGTTAATGGAATACTGTTTAAATGTGGACCTAATCAAGTCCTGTAGAGATGTCTCATAATTGATGAGGTTTTGATGTTATCATAGCTTGCCATGATGAACCATCAGGAGGACATTACTCTACAAAATGAACAGTCCATAAAGTGTTAGGAGCAAGATATTACTAGCCATCTTTGCATAGGGATGTGAAGAAATATGTACATCAATGTCATCAATGTCATCAATGTCAGAGGATGGCAAAACCCACTACTACTTCTCAAATGCTCTTTCATCCTCAAATTCTCATTGAGCCTTTTGAACAATGGGGAATGGAATTTGTAGGTCCAATCAATCCACCCTCACAAGGTAAGAAGCATATACTAGTTTGTACTAATTATACTGCTAAGTGGGTAGAAGTATGTGCTTTTGTTCAAGAAAAGGAGGAAAAGGTAGCAAACATTTTGTATAATAATATAATACAAATATTTGGAGCTCCTAGATTCTTAGTATCAGATTAGGGACCTCAATTCATGTACCATATGATAAAGCATTTTGTAAATCATTATCAGATCACACACCAAAAAGCTTCCCCATACCATCCATAGACTAGTGGTCAAGTGGAGGTTACCAACAAAGAATTGGAAAGGATCCTGACTAAAACAATTGCCTCACACAAAAGGAATTGGGAAACTAGACTTCCTAAAGTTGTTTGGCCATATAATACTACTTGGATGTCAACAATAGGCTTTTCACCATATGAACTAGTGTTTGGAAAAAAGCCTCTCTTGCTAATAGAATTTGAAATACAAAATCTGAGAACAACTTTGGAAATAGGACTGGATGTGACTGAAGCATAAAAATAAAGATTACTACAATTGAATGAATTAGATGAATATAGACTAGAAGCACTGCATCAGATAGAGATTATCCAGCAGTAAAGAAAAACATGGCATGATAAGAACTTGAAAAATGTACAATTCTATTCAGGAAATTGGGTTCTTCTATTTGATTCAAAATATCAAGATTTCATGGGAAAATTGTAGACTAGATGGCTTGGGCCATACACCATTCTACAGGTATTTGATAATGGAATAGTTTAGCTCCAACCTATTGATGGATCCAAAAGAGCATTATTCGTCAATGGGCATCGACTTCGATCTTATATTCTACCAATGACTAGAGAGCAATTTACTTAGCATCTGGAGAAATCATATATGTGTTTGTTTAAGGGAGAATTTTCTTCCTCAAATAAAAAAATTTGATTAGTTGATAAGCAATCAAAATAAAAATTGATTCTGGAAATAGAGTCAGCATGAATTTTGAGGAAAACTAGTGTGAAAGCAGCTAGTCAAATGAAAACCAAGAGATTGGCATTTGTCTGGGTGAAAACTTTCACTACGGGTTAGTATTCATAATCTAATTAAAAAATAACATATATATATATATATATATATATATATATCCTTTTCTGGTTCTAGACTATTTCTAGATATAAGTTCCAGAATATTTTTAGATCCAATCAACTCAAGAATTTTATAAAGGCAAGCAATACAAAGTACATAAAAAATCAATAAGAAAGGAAAATGATGAGGACATGTCAACTCATGAGAGTTGCTATTTTAATGGGGAGATGTACCATTATGATTTTATCAAGGGAGTCTAGCTGGCAACACACATTGTACATATCTATTTCATCATAGTCAAGGAAATCTGCATGGCATGTCAAAGATTTGATCCACCTTGGGGTAATCATAAAAAGGTATGCATTTATTTCTAAGTTGACATGTAGATAGCTTGTAAATATAATTAGGGAATCTATATGTGTTCCAAACTTCAAGAAGAAATCATCGATAAAGGAATAAATGTGATAAGAGACAAGTGGTAGCTTTTGAGTTGAATTGTCATAATAGGGTACTGATATCAATTAATTCCTGCATGCAAAACAATCATCTCATAATCTACATCAAAATTGCAAGTAGAATCAACAACCCAAAAATAGAGTGTCCAAATAAAAATCCTTACGAGTTACAGAAATACAGAGAATAATAGAGGAAGAAAACATGGTGATTAAAAGACAACAAGAACCTGAGAACACGAGTGGGCTTAAGAATGATGTCAAAATGATTGACATCTTCCAAAAATCTAGTTTGCTCCAATTCTTTGAAAAGTTTCAAGGATATAATGAAAATTTAGTTTTGGAGTTTGCAAAAAAGCTCAAGAATGATTTAGTAACTTTGGGAGGGTATACAATTCCAATAACAATTGAATCTATCAATCAATTCATTGGGTTACCCATGATAGGAGAGGATTTATTGCAATAGGATCACTATCCAAATTTGTTAAATAAATTTCATCTAGAAAATGAGACACATGCAAAAAATTGTGTCATAGCTGGACATATTCAGGGAGTCAAAAGGAAAAATTTGCCTACCAAATGGGCAAATGTAGCTAAATGGATAATGCGGTACCTCACCTGTGAAGGGCAACATGGTAGTCTCATGGGTCACCATTTGAAACTTTTAATCCGTTTAAGGTATGATTCTTACACTAGCTGCAACATTTCAAAATTTGTATTCCAAAATTTACATAGAATGGCCAGGAAAGTTAGAAATACTAAGAACGATAAACTTGTTATTTTAAAACACCATGGACTAGTTACACTGTTATGTCAAGAATATTTATTACAACAAGAAAATGGCTAGACCTTATGGCATGAATTGTTGAGAAAATTTCCTTCTAAAAATTTGATGGTAAATAGTGACCCAGAAAATGAATCTTTAGAAAGACCTATTTTTGCACCCAGTAATGATTTTGAGGTTCACTCCACTTGTACTTACACTCCTAAATTTGTAGGAGAATCATCAACTTCTTATCCATGATTTCAAGGTGAATCCTTAAACCCTCAACCCAACATAATTCTTGATAACACCCCCACTATTCCTTATTCAAAAATTGACAAAATAGAAACTGAGCATCAAATCAATTCTCAGGAGTATGTAAATGTTGAAGATAGAGCATTTGATAGGAATACTAAGCTAGAACCTATGATAGTTTTATGTAGAAGATCCAAAAGATTGAAAGAAAAACAATCCTCTAAATAAATAAATATACCTAGAAGAAATAGTGGATGGACTCCACATCAGAAGATTATAAAGTAGGATATTAGACTACTGAGGAAGAAATGCATGTATTAGCTCCAAAATTTATGCCAAAAATAATACCTACATCTATAAAAAAATCAAAGGATAGGAATGAAGAATCCATTGATGTATTATTGAAATTAGCCACAAAAGTGTCACAGTAGGAAGAATCATTTATTCAGGCACTTCAAGATAAAATTCACACTCTTGAAAAATAAAATGCTCAATTACTAGATGAAAATGCCATGTTAAAATGTGACAATTTAACTCTGAAAAATCAGAATTTAGAGTTAAATGCATAATGTGCTCAAGTGGAAATGAATTAGTACAATGCAAATGGAAACAAGATAAAATAGAGGAGTTGATAGTTCAACTCCAAAAAATTGGAATTTTAACAAGTCCAC
>Ga0068628_1000564_pt1 | contig 13580 bp, 10 predicted proteins | sample InSIn2gowninarea_FD_77431 | JGI IMG/M metagenome (GOLD analysis project Ga0068628, IMG submission 77431) | Clean room microbial communities from NASA Spacecraft Assembly Facility at Jet Propulsion Laboratory, Pasadena, California, USA -... ... | reverse complement strand
CCCCATAGAAGCCCTCTATTGTTATTTTTGTGGCTTTATATTATTATTGTTAGGTCGGCTGGATTATATTGTGACTCCTTAGACTCCTATATATAGAAAGGAGGTTTTGTCATTTGAATCATCCGAGAATTGTTCATTTATGTAATGTAAAGGAGGTTGCCCCCTCGAAGAGGCTGAATTCTAAGGCGTTGATCTATCTTTTCTATATTTTTTTGAGTTGGTTTCATAACATAGCTTCACCTGCTGCTCCACCTGAGGGCTTCTTGTCAACCTTCTTGTGTGGACACTTCATGGCATAGTGTCCCATATAATGACAATGAAAACATTTAATCTTTGACTAGTCCTTCTTCTTGCTTGCTTGACCAAAATATCCTTTGGATTGAGATTTATTCCCTTTCCCTTTCTTTGCCTTTCCATCCAAGGCACAATTATCCTCATCATCATGCTTGAATGAGGTTCCATCTCTAGTGTTCCGCATTTTCTCTTCTTGCACCAAGCCGGACCATAATCGATCCCAATTTGGTAGCTTCTCCCTCCCATTTACTGAATCCCAGTAGTTGTGACAGCTCTTGGGAAGGCCTAGAAGTGCTAAACTTACCATATCATCTTCAGAAATTGTAATACCAACATTCCCAAGTTCATCCCGACATTAGGTAAACCTGCTCAGGTACTGTGGTATTGTGTCACCCTTTTCCATCTTGATTTTCCAAATATTTTCCTTCAGTGCTAGCTTCCCATGGTCACTTTTGTTCCGAAACAATTATATCAAGGATTTCCACATTGCATATGGGGTATCCTTCCCGTGGAGATTCGAGACAATGTGAGCTTGAAATCCTTCTAATCTAATCCTCCTCTTCTTTTCCATACATTTCTTCCACTTTGCTAGATCTTGAGTATCAATTATTGGAGGCTTAGGAATATCATTGTCTATGAATTCCTTCATCCCATTATCCTCCAACACTACCTCCATCTTTTCCTTCCAAGCAATATAATTCAAGATACCCTCAAGGGAATACTCATGTCTCAATCCATAGAACAACATTTTGTTAGCTCTGAAGAATGATCCTGCAAATTTGGTTTACCTGCAAAGACAAAATCAAATTCTTCTCATATATTGTCATTCCTGCTCTAATACCATGTAGAAATTCCTTGTAGATTCAAACTAATTATGTAATATGATAAAAAAATACTTGAATCTACTCTTCTCATTAGCATAAACAATTAATTGATCGAGGAATCACGAAACATAAGATAGCATTCAATCACATATGCTCAGAGATTTATCTAAGTGGAAAATTTACTGCTCAAAACCCCTTCCTATCTGTATATTGCATTAGATCAGAAAAATAGAAAATATTTACAATTATTGCTCAAGCCCAAGCAACCTCTACACTAGTAGAATATATCGCACTACCTCACAAGCTGACTCTGGCCAATACTTAACCAATTTTGGCTGCCTGCCAAGCTCATATTTCCTTGCATTGTTTCTCAAGGAATTAACCCCCTATTCATTAGGGAAATCCCCATCCTAAATTATGCAATATCTATGGGCCCTTCTATGACTGCATGCAAAACCTGTACAACTTGGAAAATTATGCGACTGATAGTACATTGTCCTTTAACTTCAATCTCAACGTGGTAACTCAAATTTCATGCATGCATGAGTTAATTATGCCTAATTTATCAATTAATTGGTTGAACACATGAAGCTACACCCCAATGATAGACCTACTACTAGTTCCTCCATTAGTTGGAACTAGTTTAACTGACATTGAATTAGTTTAACTAAATTAAACTATTACAACAAAAATTAAACTCAACGTAGGAACTAAATTAAACTATTACAACTCAAATTAAACTCAACCTAGGCTCCTAAAATTTAGGAACCTCTCTACATTATTCATGTTAGGCCCTCAACTCGAATTAACTATGCCAACTAATTGAAATTAACTTAATTAACTCATTCTCATTGTCTTGTGATGTGGAATTACAATTTTATCCTAATTTAATTCAAGGGAAAATTAAATCAGGATTTTCTTGTTACCATTTTCAATAGGCGAATGATCTAGTATTTATATTTTATGATGTGATAGATGCATTTTCCACATAGTGGTGATTCTCGTGGGACCCATGGCCAACATAGCAGACAATGTGGCCTCAGAGAAATGTGGAGACCTGGGAGGAAAGACTGAGTCACATGTATTTGGGGTTTTGAGGGGCCAAGCGGCCTCTAAGTCGATAACACATGGCACTCCCAGTGTGGATTCATGTAGAGGGTGTGTTGTCACCCCGACAATAAAATTCGATGATGTCACCCTGGTGCCTCTATTCTGGTGATTCCTTAAGTAGATTTGTGCAATCCTATCTAGATTTTATTCCCGTCGGGTGATGTGGCAACAATGGAGCCCATGCACATGACCATGAATGAAGGTCATGTAATGTGTTGAAGGAGGGGTCCATGAAGGGGGTTCAGAGCCCATGTGATTGGTTGATGCACCTCTCGACAGTTTGACGTGGTGGCATGACCTAGCAGTTCCACATAACCCCAACATTTCTTTCCCCAGAATACTTGATGGGGTATTGTAAGGGATACCACCAGGATTTTATCTTTGAGGTGAGGTGACGCAAAGAGGCCCACATGCCTCATATATGTTATATACAAGTATGGACAACACTTTCGAGTCATGGAAAGGGGAGAAGCCATATGACATGACTCTAGACCTGAATGGGTTGACATCTACCATGTGGTAAATGACATGGATGCCAACATGGGGACCACATAGGTGCCACGTGGCAAGCTAGAGTGACATGGCATTGTTTAGGAGGCCAAGCTTTGAGGGCTTATATCTTTTGATTCAAGAGTTAGATTGAGGAAAATTTTATATCGATGGAAAGGTCTCGACGTGATGACTGCAATGATGTTATCAATTTTAAGTTTTGAAAAATATCAAAAAATATGGACCCCATATCCATAACGAGACATTGGAGATCGAGTCAGCATAGAAACGTCCCTCTTTCTACCTTAATAGCACGATGGGTGGTAAGGGGGTGTATTACAAAGTGGTATCGTAGCTTCTAGGTTCAACACATGGACAAGATAGGCTCTATCATCAATGAAATGATGAACAAAGGTTCAACTTTAGACATTTAGGAATAAAATAGGTGCCCGATTATAGAAGTAATGTAGTATTCAAAATGCTTGGACATTTGGAGATGAGTGAAGTTGTAGCTCCAAATGTAATGATTGAATGTGAATATGATTGTGTACTACTTATGGCACTAATTATGGAATTGCATGTTCATTGCAATGATGCTTCTGACATGATGCCTTGTGGGATGTATTGGTAATGCATGTTTCTAGTATCTTCTATCTTGAAGGTCTGGATAGATTATTGTTGTGACCTTAGTTAATTATCACATTCTTAAAAAACAACTTGCAAAGGTACCTACATGGTTTCGTGCATGATTGATTGTATTTTACGAACACTACTAGTTAAGGAGTGTATTATTACGCACTTGGAACAAGTGTGCATGAGACTGTTTATGTGATATGAGGGGTTGGGTAAATCCCTGTATTTCTTGTACTCCATAACATGGCTTGCTTCTAATTGAATACACACACACACACACACATATACTAATTGGGATGTTAGAATCCCATCCTTTGAATGTTATGTGGTATGATCCTTGGTGAAGGATTGACAATTTGTATATGCTAGTTTTGGTCTCCTTTATGGAAGCTTGTCATCAGTGGTTAATATCTTCCTGTTTCAAGGAAACATGTGTAGCATATGAGAATGGCTAGTTGAAGCCTGTAATGGTTGTTATTTCAACATGATATAAAGAATCAATGTTCAATAGCTTTTGTTAGACCGTGTATATAAAGGACTTAGGACTCTATTTGGGAGTGATTGGTTTTGTTGATTTCTTATTTGTACAGGTGGGTGTTGGTTGTAGCATTGTAGCTATTGGTTATATATCTATGGCTTGCTTGTGTAAGTGGGTGCTAGTTGTAGCCCTATGGTTGATAACTATGAGTTGATTTAAAATTATGTCATAACTATAAGTCTTGGTAAAAGACTAATCTTAATTTGAAGATGTTGGTCTTTGTAAAAAGATTGATTTGAATTTGATGATGCTAGTCTTGGTAAAAAATTGATTTTCAATTTGATGATTCTAGTCTTGGTATAAGGCTGATTTTAAAAAATTATATACATTTTGAATTGCTTTTCTTGATTCTTGGAACATGTGACTGAAATGATTCTAATATGTGTGAATAGGATTCTAGATAGGGCTAACAAACCACATGTAGAAGGGTGCTTGCTAAAAGAGGGTTGATAAAACACCCAGAGTGCTTGTTGTGGGTTTATAAACCTCTCATAGAGTGCTTGACACAACTGATAAACCATCCATTACTATGAAATTCTATTGTGCTTGACTAGCTGATAAACCACCCATGGTGCTTGTTTTCAAGCTAACAAACCACTCTTAGAGTGCTTGCCACAATTGATAAGCCTCCTGTAATAAAAGTATTGTGTGGAGTTTCTATGGGGTGCTTGCTAAGGAGGTTGATAAAACACCCAAGGTGCTTGTTGTTAGACTGATAAACCACTCTTAGAGTGCTTGTCACAGCTAATAAACCACCTATAATAAAATATTGTGTCAAGTTGCCACGGGGTGCTTGCTTAGAAGGTTGATAAACCACCCAAGGTGCTTTATGTCAAGATGATAAACCAATCTTAGAGTGCTTGTCACATCTAATAAACCACCTGTAATGAAAGGATAGTGTGGAGTTTCCATGGGGTTCTTGCCGAGGAGGTTGATAAACCACCCAAGGTGCTTATTATTGGGTTAATAAACCACTCTTCGGAGTGCTTTCCATAACTGATAAACCACCTATAATAAAAAGAATGTGTGAATAGTATGAAAGAAAAATTGTATTTTCCATAATTTGGTAACAAAATGAAGTTATTTAATGGGTTCCAAGTTGCATGGAACACTTTTGGGAAAGAGGGAAATAATGGTCCATTGTTTATATTTTTTCTCCTAGTAATGATGGTGATCCTTCGTGAAAAATGGAAAGGGTTGAAACTTGATGGAATGTGAACATGATGGATGAAAACATGTTGAGTTGAATGAATTGTTGAAAATTACAACAAAAATATTAGTTGATAGCATTGATGATGGCAGCAAGGTAAAAAGATAAAGAAAGGAATTGGGTGATAATTCCTTTGACTGACTTTTGAAACTATTATTTATAAATTAATGCATGCTTTATGTGAATATCAGGAGGTTTTCTAAACCTTAAACATTACCTGGAATGTGAATGTTTTATATTTTGTGAATATTTGAATAATGAAAAGAATGTATATGTCATGCCATTTTACTAGGAAAAATTATTGTTGGAAATCATTCTTGTGGAAGGAGGAATGGATTACCTGGTTAATTAATGAGGCACATATGTTATTATGTACCTATTTGGGTCTAATAAACCACTCACTCAGAGAGACATGAAGATGGAGCCAGTTGAAGACTGTGTGGAGCATACACAACACTGAGTGCTTGCTTTGACTAATAAACCACTCAGTGCAAGAGCAAAGAGAAAGCTACAGAGATAAGTATTGATTATCAGTGCAAAGAAATTTTGCTAAGACTATACTTTAATTTGGTTTAAAGTTGTAATTTTTAATGAATTGACGTATGTTTTATTATTATTATGATATGTTCTAAATTCATTTAAAAACTTTATGATTATCTCTCATGACATGTAATTCTGTGATGTAGGTGAAATATTGAACCATCTAGTATAAGCATGTGAGTTTGATTGCAAGGAAAAGTAGAAACATCTTAGTGATATTGGAGTGTTTAACGGCACGTTGATTAAATATTTTAGGAATAATGCCATTGTGGGAGACTAGCACCCAATAATATCTATTGATTTCCATGAAGCATGTTATGACCAGTATGAAAGTATTGAGGCAAGGACTTGCCTTGGTTATGAAATCCTTTCGATGTGAGTAAGCCTTTCCAAGGAATGGATCACTTGAGGGGATGAGAAGAAGAGAATAGGTTTACTGAACTTGGAAGGTAACTAACTGTATGGAGGGGGGATCAAATCACCCAAGGGACTAGAAAGTAGAGAAGGGGGTGTTGGAAAATAGTTTTGATTTTGAAAAGTTTCATGAGCATGGGTAATTAGAATGATAAGCACATTGGCGGTGTTCTGGGAAGAAATGGGCTGTTAATTTTTCGCTAAAGGAATATTGAGTGAAAAGGAAAGTAGTGATGGAAGATGGATTTGATCAGCACTCCAAGAAAAGGTAAGCTAGCAAGCTGAAATTAAGTGCAATGGAAGCAATTTGGACCTGATGAAGGCACCTCGGAGATGGCTAAGAAAATAAGGGTGCAGTACCCATTTTTTGTTTGTTGAATAAGTGGACCTAAGAGTTGTGTGTGAAGCTTAGTTTTGTTTATTCTTTACTGATAAGAACATCAAGGACATTGTTCCATTTAAGGGGGTGGGGTTTATGACACCCCTAGTACATTTTCCCTTGATTTTTGGTAATGTGAAAATACTATGAATTATAATTGAGTATATTTTTATTTAATGGTATAAAGAGTGGGACCACAGATCCATGATTTAAGAGGGAAGATGAAACACAAACTCGGGTGGGGTTATTTGGAACCTTTGAATAATTTTATGGTGCAAATAATATGAACAAGAAGAGGAAGATTCCAAGAGGAACATGAAGAGGCATCCTTGAGAAATTATAAAAAGGAATTTGAACAAAAATGCTTGGATTGGATTTTCCTTAGAGGGAAGCACATGATAACTGCTAGAAATACCTACAATGTGGAGGGGATGAAATTCCCTAGGAAGCTAAATTGTGGCATGAATAAGCTCAAGAAAAATTTGAGGAAAATGGGAATGAGTTCTTGCCAAGAATTGGTTAAGAAACCACTCAGGGTGCTTGTTAAAGAGATGATAAACCAACTAATTTTATAAATAATAATTTTCCTCTTTGAGTTGAGTATGACCTCCTGCTAAAAACTATTTAAGAAATTCCCCTCAGATCATGGATCTTTCTCGGGGGTGACTACTGCAAGTAATTATGGCTGCAGTGAATCTAAGGTTGGGTGGAAAATCGAAGTCCCACATTCAGTTTTGAAATTTTATTTATTGTATTTCCATGTATTTAGATGAGCGATGTCAAATTGAAGCTTGTACTTGAGAAATTTAATTGTATGGATCTAAGAAATATTGCATGGTTGTAGAATGTTGGTGCATGCAACTGTAAGCTAAATCCATAGAATTTTATTATGTTGCACAAGAAATTTATGCATATATCCAATATGTTGATTCAATGCATATGGTCATATTGATAAATGTTGATCTTTGTATGAATGGGTAAATCTAATCCCTATACAATTGATGAGGAATGGACTATTCGTGTATGTTTGATGAATGAATTGTTTGCTCACACTCCTTGCTACTATGCATACTAGGCACAATGCTGATAAATTATTTAGATTAACGGAAAGTGATGCCATTATTCTTATGTGAAAGTGAGTTGTTGGCTCTCTGAGAAATTTCTCAGAAATGGGCTTGTTCTTGTAACCTTTCTGAGTAGATACCTGACCTAAATAATCTGAGTATGAAAGAGATAGGCACATATCTGCAAAAATGCTTGATTGTTTTCATTAATAACTAATTTGGCCATTGGCCATAGCTTATAAATTATAGAGGTCAGGAAGGATATATATATATATATATATAGATAGATATGTATATATATGAGTTATAGGTTGGCCTGGAGTGATGCCTTAATAAGCTCAAGAGAGATAAGCTAGATGGATAGGAGTCGTGGTTGTCCTAGCCCATACAAAATACATGTATATATGTGCAAGCTGGTCGAGGGCCTCAAAGCTCAGGAAGGATAGCTTTGCAGATCTTCACAACAATATCGGATGGAAATGGGCAAGGGTCGAGCCTCAAGGAATTAAGGGCTTCACCCTTGAGTCATGATAGCCCATGTGTGTGGGTGTTGTAACCAAGAAATGATGGTAGGTGCTCAAGTGTATATGCTCATACACCATGTGGGTTGAAATTTATTTTCCAAGGAATAAAACAATATACTCCCTGTCAAGCCATATTTTTAGGAGCCATGACCAAGTGTGCACAGGCAGGGGAGCTTAGATTCATTGGATTCTGATGGAGTATAAGTGTCATCCATGTAACCATAGAATAAATACCCTAATATTTTAAGGGCATCCCAGGGTGAAATTGTCAGGATTTTGTTACCAAGATGACATGGCATAGTGGGGTTGTTTTCCTGTCATTTGGCATAACCCAACGGAGGACTTGTTGACGGTGCTGGAAATCCATCAACCAAGGGGGTATCCCCCGATGTGAAGTCCCAATTAGACCTCACACCATTTGGAATAGTAGTCCCATCTAGGGTACTCACCCGACTACCATATATTCTTACATATTTTCCTTACCTATAACTGTCAACAAGAGCGAGGAGTGCAAATGTGCCTTCAAAAAGCAAGGGAGTGTTCAGTCATATGTGTGTAAGTTATTTTACTATAGAGAGGGGAGAGAAGTGAGACACTAAGGGAGAGGTAATAGTACCACCCTAGTAGAGACACACATAAACAAGAGGAATATGTTCAACAACTAGTGAAATAGTCTACAAAGATGTGACAGTCATTGCAACCATTACAACAATAAATATCTATCTAATATCTAGCGAAATAGTCCATGTGGATGTGGTAGCGATAATTACCATTACAACACATTCTCAAAATTATACGTACCAAAATAACTAAAATATTTCAACTACTTTAGCACAGATTAAAGAAAACATGAATTACAAACATTCACAGAATAGTCTCACAAATATTCATAATCCATGCATGAAGAACATGTTGGCCATAAGGCTTCTAATATGAAGTAAAAGTTCCAAGACACATCTATACAATGAACACCATTAACTCCAATAGTGGAGCATTGGAGCCACTCCTTTCTCCCCAGAAGAACTAGTATGTCTCTCTAATTCCTTGTGGGAGAAGCCAAGATAAACATCCTTTTCTCATACAATGAGGGTATATATATAACCAAGAGGTGATGCTTCACCTTCCTTGTGACTCTTTGACTACCCCCATGACTGTTTAACTTCCTATGACTTTTCGACTTTACATGACTCTTCATATTCATAATGTGTCCTTTAGACTTCCACCTTACAATACAATTTGAATAGATAATTACATAATCCACAATAGTGATGTGGCGTATGATGACTCGTGACAGGAAATGACATGAGACTGATGACATGGACTGCATGATGATGTGGCAGTGCCAAGTTGTCCTTATTACTACTTTTTCTTTCTATCTTCAATAAGAGATGTGTCCAATGCTTCATATTCATGAGAGATATTCTTTGTTCTTCATATCTACCCTCCAAAGAGTTGTGAATCGGATGGCATCTTCATGCAGTCCTGATCTTTGGTATTCTCTCGTAATCCAGTGTTCCTTCGTCTTCTTGTTTGATGATCATCTTATCTCCTTAGCTCCTTAGGTGTATTCTAACATTTCCTCTTTCTCCATCATCTTGTCATATCATGATAGAGTTCTTGCATCTGCAATCCACTCATGACAAGGCGACATCATTCTGATAAATCCCTAGTCTAACAGGTTGCATGATGATCCACTAACTAAGATGGAACTGGGTGGCATATTGAGAGATAGGCTCAGTGACTACGCAATTTTATAGCTCAGGAAGTCAAGGGTCATGCTTGAGCCTTGAGACAACACAATGCATAGTTCAAGCTTGGGCTAAGAAAAAATATTATGTAGTTGAAAAGCTCAGGGAGCCAGGCTGAGGCATTGAACATTGATCTTTCCCATTGTGTAGTTCTGGAAGATAGAGGAGCCCAGGTGATTGTGTAATTTCACAATTCAAGGGCTCAGGGTTGAGGCTTGAGCCTTAATACTATGAAATGTGTAGTTCAAGATGGATTGTGTAGGAATATTGTATAGTTTTGAGGCTCAGTGAGTTAGGTTGTAGGGTTTTGCACTATTTTTTTCATCTGCATAGCTCAGGGAGGTAGAGAAGACCTGGTGATTTCATAGTTATTCAGTTTAAGAGCTCAGCATTTGCGCTTTAGCTTAGAGACTGCACAGTGCATAGTTGGGGCCAAGCTGGAGGGATGAATTGTGCAATTTTGGAGGCCAGGGCTCTGTTGGGTGCAGGAATTACACTTAAGAAAACTCCTCAACACTTAATTTTTCAACCTAGGGGATCTGTAAACTTAGAGAAAAAGCACAGGAAATGCCAGAGATGGTATGAATATTCCTAATATAAACCCCTACTTTCTTTAAAGGAAAGATTGTAGAATAAAATCAAAAAGAGAAAAAGGGCAACTTGAACCATCAAAATAATCTAAGACTGGAACAAGGAAGAATGCATTTGCAAGAGGGAATTGAAGATAAAGGGGAAATCACGATAGTTAATTATTGTTTAACTACTGAGTGTGTGTTTTTCTTTAGCAGAGACACTTAGTAGTCTCATCAGATGGGCCCTTAAACCTTCTCCTTAGAGATTTCCTTCTTGCACTAATCTGTCCTGTACTATCCTAGTCTGCTTGCACTAGTGCAGGAACAAAGATTTATGAAGAAGGTATAAATGGTGTCTTTACTAAAGGCTCTTTACTTCCTGCAAGGGCTTGAACTTTTCCAGGTTCAAAGCACTCAGATCCTGTGGCAAGAAAGTAGTTCTTGCACCGGATCAGAGTTCCTACATTTAGCATTTAATTCTTAAAATGAGTGCTTAATTATTGCAAGTGCTATTATACTGTTAAATCAAATTGCACACATAAAAAGTGAATGTTTCTGATCTTGACAGAGTGCAGGAATAAATAAACAATCAATATACATTTACCTTGTCATAAGCATTGAATGAAAGGAAGAAGATTGCGGGAAGTAGACTAAGAAGGCTTGCTGCATCACACCAACGTGCATTGGTGCAGGTTCATTTCTCCTACTTGGACCAGGCGGGGAAAACCAATCGAACAGAATTACAAAAAAGGAGATATCACACCAACATGCACTAGTGCAGGATTATTTCTCTTGCTTGGACTAGGTGCGGAAAACCAATCAAAAAGAGTTACAGAAAAGGAGATATCACACCAATGTGCACTAGTGCAGGGTTATTTCTCCTGCTTGGACCAGGCAGAGGAAAACCAATCTGAAATCAAGTGCAGGAAAGGGAATTTATCTACTTCACACAATGGATCTGCTTTCACTCAGACAGGAATGCATGTGCTTAAAATTAAATCACACTTGACAATGTAAACACAAATTACAAGAAAAACAGGAAATGGGGTAAATGTTCTGGGCTGCTTGGGCCCTAGCCAACCAGTGTGTTTCCCCTTTAAATAAAAATTCTACTCAGTAATTTAATCAATTGATCAGCTCAAATACAGAAACACGATTTGTGAAACATGAGGCGGAGCTCCCTTTTATTAATTCACTGAGGAAAGTACATACGTTAACACATCATCCAGCCCAGATTCGGGAGATAACAAAATACAACAACCTGTTACTGCCTCTCTAGCTGTGTCTCTGTTCTATCAAAAACTTGCTTTTAGTCCTATTTACATTCTACATTATATAGATCTTTTTCCAAAGGCCAAAATAGATCATTCAACCAATTACATAACCAAACGTAGAATTTAGCTTTTTGTCCTTTAAAATTAGACAATTAGCAAAATTGACCGTAGCCAATCTCTAGCTTTCATTCTTCATAGATTTGATCTCGGCTGCCTTTGGATCGATCTTGCTGTCATGGTTGAAGTTGCTCAAAATGAGGCGGTGATCAAGGAGGTTCGGATCTGCTGCAAGGATTTGTTGTGTTGGCAACGGTGCAAGATCTGTTCCTACACTACGATCAGTAGTCATGGTAAGTACTCTAATTACCAAATAAACATTGGAGATATCGATAACTTACAAAGAGTGATTAAAAGTAAGAAATCATGTAATAAATGATTAATTAATGCTAAGTTAAATTAAAAGTATGAAAAATAAAGTTTATACGAAATATGTCACTGTGTTTGGACTGGTGCAAGATGAGGGTGTATAAAAGAGGTAAAACAATGGTAAGTGGTTATGATTTAGGAAGGGGAAAATGGCAAAAAGAGAGAAAATTAGGGGGCTAACATCCTCCCATCCCTAAGATGTTGTGTGTCCTCACACAACTCTTTACCTTTGCAGAAAACCTTGAAAGCTTTGAGCATTCTAGCTCAATCCTTCTTTGGCACACTGACATCAGCCTGCAATGTTTCAGACTTCTTCTTTCTGATGTTCTTTAGTTTCTTTGTCACCTTTTTAAGTTGCTTGAAACATTGCATAGCTCGGTACTTCCAAACTCTAACTTCTCCTTTCTTTTTCTGGATCTCCACAGTTAATTCTTCTTTACTCTGTTCTTTATCCTCCTCCGCTTTAGCTATGAGCTATACTAAGTTCTGCATTTGAAGCTCTAGTTCAACTATTCGAGCAGCAGGAGTTACCAAATCTTCTTCTTCTTTTGTCTTAATAGGGGTTGTGCCTTCCTTAGGGACCTCAATATCCCTCATGGTTACATTAAGAAATTCTTCTTCTTCTGGTTCTTCTTCTTGCACTGGTGCAGAAGGGGATTCAACGTCCTATGGGGACTGTGATTCTTTTCCTGCACCAGATTCTTTATTCTTTTTCCAAGGCCTTTTAATGAAATCAGTCAACAGAGTGTTATCTTCAACATCTGCAAATTTTGTTATGTCCACAAGGATTGACAGGTTGTCTTCTTCGGGGGTTTGTGCCTGTACTGATGGTGTAGAAGGAGTCTCTTCAACAGGTGCACTAGCTGTCTTCTTATTTGGAGATGGGGCCCTTTCTTCTTTTGATTTTTGAGATCGTTTCCTTTTTTCACTAGTGCAAGAAGGACACCCCTTTACATTCTTACTTGGACCCTTGCTTGTGCTGGTGGGGTCTTCTGTCTCCTTTCCAACAACTGTCTTTTTAGGTATCTGTTTTAATAGTGCCTCCCAGGTCATGCCTTCAACTTCTAATTATTTCTGGACCAAAATATTTATCAGGCTGTGGTGATATAACTTCTTGTTGGCCTGTTCTTCTCGTCTATCCCACACACCATTGGCCATTTTTTCCAAGCTCTTAAGCAAAAAATAGGGGAAATTCATCCTCCATCGGATGTGCCGGGCGGCTTCTAAATGTTGCAACATCCTAAAATGGTACACAAAAGTGCAGGAGTACCTTCCCTCACAGGTTACAAATTTCTGTAGGATGAAAAGGAGGTCCTACCACTATCCCAACAGGGCACTACGTGGAACTCCTTCCTTCCAATGTACCTTCATCTTCTTGTCGAAGACGAAACGCTGCCATCGCTTCCTTTCTAGTTTCTGATTTTTAAACCACTGCTCACCAGTATTTTCCAGGCCTGTCGCTGCTGCTATAAACTCCTCTATAACCTCAAATTTTAGAGGCCCAATTTTTACTCTACCATTTTTGAAACTTCTGGAAAACT
>Ga0068628_1000563_pt1 | contig 13589 bp, 7 predicted proteins | sample InSIn2gowninarea_FD_77431 | JGI IMG/M metagenome (GOLD analysis project Ga0068628, IMG submission 77431) | Clean room microbial communities from NASA Spacecraft Assembly Facility at Jet Propulsion Laboratory, Pasadena, California, USA -... ... | reverse complement strand
TCTGAGCACTATCCTCTCTCTCAGATTCTTATTGAATTCGTTGCACACTTATGTCATGCAGAATTACTCGAATCCACACATAGTTCATAATTCAATTACTCAATACACACCACACAAACTCAGAAATTGCACTTCTGTATTAATAAATAAATATTTACACAAAAAATCCCAAATGAGTGGAAACAGATTTAGTTTAGTTTCCTTGCTTTCCCATTAATATGGTTTGATGCTCCTTACTTTTGTAACTTAGATAATAGCTTTAGGGTAGTGTTTATTTAGAAATTCTACTTAGCATAGTTTTTTAAATGGTTAATTAGGATATGGTGTGATTTATAATTACATGTTGTTTTCTTCATTACTGCAGTAGAGTAGCTCTCTTAGAATATTTCTCTTCTTCCATCAAAGAATCAAGCTTATTCTAACTCTATAGATGTCTGCCTTGAAACCCCTAGGGTCTCTCACTAGATGAACAGTGACAATAAGTAGGACCTTCACTTTTACTTGTGCATATAGCACTGTCAGCCCCAAGTTTGTACGAACCCCAAGTTGATATGTGAAGCTGCTAGCCCAGGAGTTGCAGCATCCTTGTTGCAATACTGGCACTCAACACAAGTGATGGATGGACATTTTTGAGATTCTTCTGAAATGACTTGACCCCTTCTTTGATTGGAATGATGTCTTGGATTATTCGCATGTCATATGTTTTCAAGTCATCATGTGTCCATGCGCATACATCATGATATTGTTTGAATAGTTGTACAAAGGCTTGCCTCTCCTCTGGTGTGCAACACATACTAAGATTTACAAACTTTAGATCTCTTTCTATTCCCAAGTTAATTTGTTTGTGCATGAGTGTAGAACTATGGGTTTTGGTGTTCCTAGGCCCTTTGAAGCAGTTCCGTAAGTCATACAATTTCTCGAGTGAAACCACACCCTTGGGGATGGGGTTTACTTTGTTGTCATTGGTTGTGTATTGTAGAGACTTCTCGTGCATGTCTTCATCTATCATTGCATATTTGATGATGTTATCGTTGGCCATGAAATGCAGTATCTATTCATCATCATCACAAACACACAAATTAGTGATGTTCTCAAGGATAGATGGATTATACAAAATTTCAATAGTAAATCTATCCCTAAGCAATGTCATCCTAGCAGCTGCATTTTCGAGAACATCTGCATCTATATTGTGTATTCTTGGTACATATATGATATTAAAATCTTGGAAATTAGAAATAATCTGCCATACCTCTTGCTAGTAACTCTTAAAATGAGGTGATACACAATGTATGGTGTTACGTACCTGTCATACTAGAATCTTTGAATCACCTACCAATTTCAGCATCGCAACATTGAGGCTGAGGGCTTTGTCTAAACCCAAGATGAATGCTTCATATTCAACAATATTTTTTGTGCACTCGAAATGAAAGTGAATTGAGACTAAGTGTTTCCTTTTTTCTGGGTCGATCAAAACACACCAAACTCTGAATCCATCGTGTGTTTTAATCCATAAAGATAAAATGTCCACAAGTCGTTTATATGAGGACCTCTTACCGCGCTAGTACTGCTAACACTATTGCTACTACTCTTATAAAGTATTGTACGAGTTTCATTTTTACCAGTTGGGCAAGGAAGGAGACCCAACTGTGTATCTCATGGGGTGGGGCTCAGTTGTGCAAGATAACACCCGAGCTGTGTTTCTAGAAAGAAATTGTCGGATATAATTTTTTTGAAAACCAACGATTCATTCTGACCATTCAAGGGAGTAACATTGTGTTTCATGTATCTCTCTGACAACACCTAAATCTGGTTGTTTCTAGCCTGGTATGGAAGCCATAAGTGTGACAAATCTATAGAAAAATATCCTTGCAACTTGCTAGACTAGTCTCTGCTGAGTAGTAAGCCATATGCTTCCAGGATGTCCACGATCACAATGTTGATGCACTGGTGAACTCATCTGTCAGATGATAACATCCCGAAGTTCACCAATGGCTAGTACACATGTTTGGTCAAGTTGGATGATCCGCACAATTGTACTTCTCGATTACACATTGATTTGTTTGGAAATGAAGAGTGGCATGACATTGCCTGATGTGCTAGAGTCAACCAAACCATTGTGGACATTGAAGTTGAATATTTCAAATGATAAAAATAATGGTGGGCAGAGCGAGTTCCCTTCTTCCATGCGAAGCACATTGGGTACAGATGTGAGTGATCCAGGAGACTTACTTGGTCCCTTGCTAGAAGAGGCAACATTGTTTATGGAGGTTTGCCCTAGTGCACGCAAAAGAATATCCCTTTGACCCATGAGTTTGTTAAGGTCATACAAAGATATGTTCATATAGGTCTTCTTCATGTCTTCAACAATATTTTAGTCCAAAGTGGGAAGACTCACCGAGTTGTCCATGAGAAGACTTGTGTTTTTATTTTCTGGTGGAGTGTTTTGAATTTTGCAGCTCATGGATGTATATTTCATTGTAGTAGTCTTCCCAAAATCACTTTGTGTTTTCTATGTTGAGGATGCTTGTGGATTATTTTTTTTGAGAATTTTTGTGAATTTCTTTTTCGATATCTCAATCATAGTAGGAGCCCCTTGAATTCTCAAGTTTATTGATTGTTCTGTTTTGGGGGCTCCTTCTCAGTGGTTCTTTTCTTCTGTGAAACATCAAGATATTGATACATGTTAACCACATGCCCAGAATTTAGAGCTTCATCAGTGCAACATCCTCTTCATCACTTCATCTTTTGGTTGAACCTTCTCACTGGCATTAAAATGATCATTCATCCTCGAAGCCATAGTTCCCATAAATCGGTTCCTATCTGGAAAGTCTTCTCAGAATGCCATACTTGGTGGAACTCATAGAAGCTATCCTTCACAATCAGGTCTATTTGGAACACAACATTTTAACTTTGTATAGATTTAGCCAGGTGGCTACTTCTGCTACCTAATGTCACATTCTTCTTTGCAAAAAATTGGGAGGCCTGCTACTCACTATTGTCTTAGTTATCCGTTGCTTGAGTTATGCTACTTCAGTTGTCAAGGACTTGAGTAGACGAGTAAGGGTCTTTATTTCACTTGTTTATTTTTCCCTTACCTTACTCATAGTAGTCTAAGACCTCCTTCCCACATCTTTGGAGTCCTTAGCTGGTTCATCATCTACAATAACTCCAATTGCACACAGGTCTTTCTCCACATCAATTGCTTCTTGGCAATTTTTGGAAAGTGTTGGTTTCATACCTCACTTGACAAAGTGTGCAATGTTTGTCGATAGTGTAGATGTGCAGTAGTCAGCTATGATGGAGTCACGAGGTTTAGTGTCTGCAGTGAACTTTTTCAGGATACAACTAAACCTCTGGTTAAAATCTTTCACTTTATCTTTCTGCTCCATCTTAAGACAACCCAATTCTTTCAACAACATGGTGGGGGTTTTGTCATCCTAATTATTTCAACAACATGGTGGGGTTTTGTCATCAACTAAATTCTCGAGGAAAATTCTCTTGAACATCCCCAAGTTCTGAAAGGATTTGATAGGAAGGCTATGGTACCATAAAAATGCTTTTCCATCCAAGGTACACGGAAATTTTCTACATGCAACATTGTCGTAATGTACCTAAAGTGTCTGTAGATGTAGGTAGAACGTGTCTAGATGGTCTTCTACCTTCACTACTTTGTCAGGGTCATACTTCATTAAGAACTTCCCTGCATGCCTTGGCATCTTGTGTAAAGAACCTTGGAGTGCCAATGGTCCCTTTGTCATCCATTCCAGATTTTGATCAGCCATATTGTCTTCTTCTTTATACTCCTCCTCTTCTTTTGAATCAGAGGGTTAAACCTCCGAATATGTTGGTTCATTTGCACCTCTGCCTCCTCTACTGCCTTCCCCTCCAAAACCTTCGCCAGAACATGAGCCCAAGAGTGTGTTGTTAACTTCTTCTCCTTATAGGAAAATAGGATGTTCCTCTTCATTCTCAATAACTTCTTCTAGATCTTCAAGAGTGGCGAGGATTACTTCTTCAACAGACAAGACTGCCAATCATGTGGGTGTAGTCTTTTTCTTCCTATGCAAAGAGGGAATATTGTGTACTCATATAATCATTCCAACAACTTTGGCAAACTAACAGGTGACGGGATGGACAAAGCAAAGGTGATGCTATGAAATTTCTTATTCGCATCTGGGGGTGAGGAGTAACCAACTTCAAAGTTTTGCATGGGAGAGAGGGAGTCCATGTTACTACCTTGACCAGATGATGGATACATGGGGTTGAGAGGACATTTAGACATATACTACTAGTGGGCCACCTTCTAGCACCATAAAAGTTGAATGTGTTGGAACCACCAACATTCAGGGGATCTCCCCAATATGAATTCCCAACCAGACCTCACACTATTTGGTGTAGGAGTCCCATCTAGTACAATGACTCGATTGCCATTATCTTAAAGATTTGTCTTAGCTCTTGTTGCTCAACACATGAGAGTGTTATGCTTGTAACTTTAGGAAGGAGAGTTGAGTATAGCCAGTGAGTGGGTAATGTAACTATGTGTGTGGTTTCTCTTACTATTAAAGGGGAAAGTGAGTTGAGCCTCTTGACGAGAGGCAATAGTCCCAACCTAAGAAGAAACACATGTGAACAACAACAAGGGTCTATCCAACATCTAGTGAAATAGTCCACAGTGGATGCAGTAGTCGTGAAAACCAAATTTCAAGGGAAACACATACACCATCTAGTGGAATATTCCACACATGGGTGATGGTCATTAAAACCAAGAAATCACAAATATGGTTTGTCTAATGTCCGACGGAGTAGTCCACATGGATGGTACAATAGTGATAAAAAATACAACACATCTTCAACAATGTAAGTATTAAAATAACTAAAGTATTTCAACTATCTTAGTACAGGTTAAGCAAACACGCATTACAAACGTTTAAAGAATAGTCTTACAAATGGATGAAAAACATGCTTGAAAATGTGTTGGTATGAGACAAGATTTTAAATTAAGCAAAATATCTAAGACACATCTATATAGGATACATCACTAGTCCTAGTAGTGGGACATTAGAGCCACTCCTCACTCCTCAAAGAACAAACTACAGACTCTCAAGGCTATCTGGGAGGAGCCAAGGTGAAAATTCCTTTGCTCATACAATGACAGGGTATATATAGCCAAGGGGGAATAACTGACCGTTGTGACTCTTCGACTTCCCTTGTGATTCTTTGACTTCCTACGAATTTTCAACTTTACATGACTCTTCAATTTCATATGTAGGTCTCTTGGACTTCCACTTTAGTGATGTGGCTGAGACAACTCATGAAACAACTCGATATGACACTACTAACATGTACTAGCTAACTGTGGTGTCCATGCCGAGCTGTTGTGCTGCTGAGAGATGGTGTGTTCTTGGTGTAGCATGTATTCACCTCCACATGGTAAAGTGTGTGGGGTCTTTGATGGTATTGGTATTTCCTTGATGGTGCATGTGTATTTTTCCCTCACTTGTTTCTCGATGTGCTTCATACATTCGTCCAACTGCAAGCAATTATTTTAGCATGCGCCTTTTCTCCACCTCTTTCATCATCACATCATGTTTCATCAATATAGCTATTCCTGCAATCACTCATGACAAGATGACATCAAATCCAGAGATATCATAGCCTAACATGATGCATTATTTTTCATTTCAGTGGAGGTAACCGTGAGAGGGACAAGGAACCAAAACTGTGCAGTGCACAGCTCAGGCTGGGATGTGAGGATCTAGAGCACTATCAGTGAAAACTATGCACATGTCACTGGGAGGCATATTATGCAATCCAGGAAAATAGTGACAGTTGCGAGGTAAAACCTAGCTGGGAGATAGAATTGCGTAGTTTTCAGGAGGAAGATTAGGTAGAGTGTCGGGGAAATGTTGTGCCAATCTATGCCATATTCAAGGGGAGCATAGGGCAAGTCATCTAGCTAGGATATACATAGTTTGTTTGAGGAAGGAAGAGCAAGTAGCAAGAGGCACTAGTAGGAAAATATATGTAGTTTTTGAGAGGAGGACAATATCAGGCTGGAGGAGTTGCTGGTCAAAATTATGTAATTCAGCGAGACAATCTGGGACAGACAACAAGGGCTCCTGGACATAACTGCGTAATTTTGGGGCTGAGTGCAGAGCGAGGTAGCAGTCCTGGTAACAAAAAAACCTGCGCAACTCTATGAGGGAGAGAAGAGTAGGCCAGTAGGGGGCTTTCCTATCATATCTGTGTAATTTCCCAGGACAGTGCAGTGACAAGAAGTAGAGGCTTGTCCCACACATCTACACAGTTTCTACAGATAGTTCAATGCAGGAGGGCTAGACAAATTTTGTGTAGTTTTGCAGATATAAACAACCCCATATCACAACTCAAGTCAGTTTTGTCTGGTTGACCAAAGGGAGGCTTCATGGGTGATCTTGCAGGAAGCACAAACTAGATAAGGTTCACAGAAAACTTCTATGCAGTTTTGGACAATAGCACAAGGTCATTAAGATCGGGGTTCGATTCTAGGAGGGTCGTCTGGTGGATAGATTTTCAGGAAAAATGACTAAGTGTGAAAGTAAGTGAACTTGTGCATTCATGACATCATGATCCCACACTGAGAACGACTCAATGAGAAGGCACCTCAAACCAACAAGACAATCATGTGCTTAGTGATACTAACTCAAAGATTACGAGCAACAAGTACACAAATTGAGATATTTCTTCGAACGACCATGATGACACTTGTGTGGTAGTGTTTACAATTTTGTGTGTGAGTGCGAACTTTGTTCAGAGAGCAAAAACAACTCATGCACATAAATACAAACCTTCAAAATTTCCAAAACAAACTGGCAAGCATGAAATAGAAATCAACATGCCAAAAAGAGACCAATGGTGGATCAAGCAAAAAGGGTTTAATAACTCAACAAGATCTCATGGGATGAGCCCGATTGTTTGCGACCACCAAGGAGAAAATCCAAGGAAGGCTTTGAAATTTGGATGCAGGCCAAAATTTTGGAGGGTTTTGTAGCCACTACAACATACTCCCACACCATCAAACAATCAACCTTCACTCTTCTTCAGTGACTGTCACCTTCCCTCTCTGACTATAAGGGAGTTAGAAGACCCCTTAGGTGAAAAACTGGATATCTTTAAAGAAACTATTGGGGAAGAAGAAGAAACCATTCCACATACCTACACCATGGCTGAAAATAGGAATGAGGAGGTATTTTCCATTAGAGAAACTAATAGAGATGCTAGGATGAAGAATATAAGCCCTTTTGTCCTTCCTCGCTACCATGGATTAACCTTAGAGGACCCTGATACTTTCATTTTTTAGTTTTTTGTTGTATGTAGGACATATGACTATACCTCTGATGACCATGAGCTGAATTTGGTCCATTTGCACCCTTAAGGATGTAGCCTTGTGTTGGTTCATGGGTATACATGGGGATAGCATCTCTACACGGGCTAAAATGTAGAAATGCTTTAACAACAAGGAACATAACTATATTTTTGGCCAAAAAGTGATGAGCCTCAATATTGCAACAAGAATTTTGCAACTCCCAAGGCTACCAACTTTAATTATCAACTTGGGTTTCATACAAACTTAAGAGGTATCGACACTATATGTGAAACATACAATGCGTCCTTCTCTTGTTTTTATGATGTAAAGGAGTGAATGTAATGAAATCAAAACCTAAAATAATTGCATAAATGGAAATGTTACTTTGAAAAGCAATTAATCTTATGCAAGAACAATAATTTGTAATTGAAATCCTAAGAGCATGAATTCAAATAAATAGGCCTAATCTACTTTAAAAAAAGGAATGTCCTAATTGGTGTTTATTATCCTCAATCATGGATTTAGAACCTAGGGATTATGATTCAACCCTAAGAGACAAAAACAAAATATTTTTGAGCAAATCCGGTCAAGTTTACACGTGCTAGAGGAGTGTTACAAGAAGTTACAGTGTTTTCTACAGGAAGTTACAAATTTTCTACGGGAAATTATAACTCACTGAATGACCAAGTAAATCAAATCCAAATGGGATAGGACAATTTTTTATTGAATAGGATGTCTTAGGTCTCCATTCCAAGTGAAATCATTCAAAAATACCCCTGTTAACATGTGCTAAAAATAGCAAAAAATTACTAGTCTAAAATCAAAAAATTCGAGAACTAGTGAGCTAGTTAATCTATCAAATGCCTAACCTAATCAAGTGAAAATAAAATGGCGTAAATTTTGTTATTAAATTGAATTTTTTTATGACCTAATACAAGTGGAATAAGCTTAAATTATTATCATTAGCATGTTCTAAAAAATAGCATAAAATTACTACTATTTGCTACAAGGGACTTCAAGAAATTTTAGATTTCTAAATAACCAAACTAATCGAAGTAGCTAAATGATTACTATGACCTTCCAAAGTTGTTAAGGATTAAATCATTCTTTTTATCCTACAAAATAACTCACTTCAACCATTTAACCCAATCCTACAACAAGAAATCATCAATACTAAATGCACAAATAGGAAAGATAAGAACAAGAGATGCATGTGAATAATAAGTGAAAAGAAGAAATGTAAATTTTACAAAAGGGATTTGAGGCTCCTAGGATGGCTAAGCCCAAGGAAACTAAGATTCCTATGAAGGATACCCAGCTTTAGAAGCTAAAAATGGCACCAAGCTTCATTATTTGAATAAATATAATTACATCCCCTCTAGAAATGAAAGTGGAGATGCAAAAATACAAGTTTTCTCCACAAGAAGACTAAAAAAACCATCCCCTGGAGGAAAATTCGAATTGGTACTTATAAAAAATGATGAGGAAGAATTATCCATGAAATGAGGTAGAATTCCCATCCAAAATCCCTCAAATAGTGGATCTAGTTCCCAACACTAGGAATCTGCAATAAATGACAACACATTCCTAGATTTTCTCAATCATTGGAGCTCCAAAACTTGTGCAATAATTTCATAGTATCTTGTTGATTTATTATCCAATATTGATCCTCTTGTAGTAGGGAGCAAGTCCCTAGACTATCTCCTCCTCTAAATTTTCAGAGTCTTTCCAATATTCTCACAATATTCTACATAAATAAACAATATTATGCACAATTATGCAATTATCCATAAACCTTCCTAATGAACATATTAATGCTAAAAAAACATTAGTAAGTGTAGAAGTAGAGGTTTAATATAGTCTTCACGTTCCTAATAAAGGTTAGATGGGCCTTAATTTGTGTCTAATTTGGAGGTCCATCATACCCCCCTGCTAAAACTATTGCTCACCCTCTCAGCAACATATCCATCTTCTTGCCATGTTGTTCCTTCCTTATGCATCAGGTGACTTTCATAATATCCCATATTGATGTGGATGTAACTACCCCTGTTGGATAATATTTTTGTTTATCTCAATTTCCCATAAATCCTTTGATTCTCCCTCTCCTCTCATGACTTTAATAAAATTTCGTCAATGTAGAACAAGGAGTTTCTCTTTTATGTTACAGGAGTGGGAGTATTTAAGGAAACAAAGGTACAATACATATTCTTTTTATTATTCCAAAGATAAGGTATAATTCAAAATGAAACCCAAGACACTTTATCCTTAACGACACAAATTTACTGATCTTTCTTATTGATTTTTAAATATGCGGCAGCTACAGAGTATGATTTTGAGAATTGAGAGAGTTTTAAGGGTTTCCATGCCATGTATTGGTGGAGAAAATTTGTACTTACCCTTTTCCTCATGCTTCTTTCCAAATTCATTATGTTTAAGGGAAATTATGTCCACTACCAAGCTTCCTATAGTATCCTGTGACTTTCCTATAACACTTTTTGCAAACCTTAGAGTTTCCTATGCAATAGAGGTTGTTGTAACAAAATAAATTTTTGACATTCTTGTTTCAATGTTGAGGAAAGAAAAATTACAAGATGCACCCTTTACTTATTCAACACACCATATTCTTAAGAAAATTCTTAACCAATTCAATTGTTTTCTCAAACTATTAATTTGTTGAGTATTTTTTCTTGATGATTGAGGTTCTTTTGGAATCCTTATGCCAAATGTTGGAGAGAAAGAATTTTTACTTACTTTTCCTTTGAATATTTCTTTGCTTCCCAAGGCTCTAGTGGTTGTTCTGGGTGAAATTTTCCTTCCTGTAGTACTCTGATAGCTCCTTGTAGCATTTTCTCAGCCTTCGTGTAGCTTTTGCAGCCTTCCTGTAGCTTCCTGTAGCTTTTTGTAGCCCTCTTGTAGTGGTATAAGATCTTCTTGTACCAATTACAATTTTCCTGTAGAAATCCAGAGAGGGGTAGAATTTTGATTTTTGAGCTACTCGAGTGATGGAGAGTGGTGAGTACATGAGTTACACACAACCTGAATCATGTAGAAATTAATATCTGCATGCCAAGAGGTGGTGGGTCCATCTTTTATTTCTTTTAATTTTTTTTCCATTATTTTTTCAAAATTTCTCTATTTTTTCATTGCACAGAAAATAAAATGAAAGTGCTTTGAGTTAACTGAGTTGGCCCTCACCTACCCCTTCCAATTCCTTGTTTTCCATCACAATTAAATGATTACATCCCACTTTCTCATGTCCTCTTCACTGTTGTCTTATCCTCTCTCCCATGTGCAAGTGTCTTGGTGGAAAGGTAAAGTTAATTACTAGATAAGGTCGATATTTCTCTACTACTAATTGTCAGCGTGATGGGGCCTAACCCAGGTTCAGTGTTATGAATGCCAACCAACAAAACCCTAATTGTTGGCCCTTCTGAAAACAATCTGCCTAGCGCAGGCTATAGTCTCACCCGAAGCAGTATTGGGGGATGCTAGAACTAGGTTTCTACATCCAGAGGCCTATGTGAGGTGTTCTTCCAATCATTATGGCCTAGATCTACATTTGTGCACCTTTAATCCTTTCGAATAGATAACTACTACAAATCTATCCAAACAACTTCTAGATGTTTGTGAAGGTTCCTAATTATACTTATCATGCATAAATATTACAGATCTACTACTTTCACACAGTAAACAAGCAATAATTCATGTAAATCATAACACAGAGTGGAGATAAATAAACTTTGCAGAAGTGAATAATAAGACGCAGATGCACTAGATTTAGCTCAAAACAATCTTTATTAAGTATAATCATTCAATTACAAACTTCTTTTCCTTGCACATTCAACTACAGGGGCCCACGCACTGAGCTTGCAGACTTACCAAGGTCTCCACACACTTAGCTGCAGGAGTCTTCCCCTTTTGCCTAAGTATAGGAAACAGACCTATCCTGACTTATCAACTTTCCCTTACAATAATTCTTTACAAAAATTTACTTCTTAAGGCCTACTATGACTCATCTATATATAACATTTTCTTTACAATAGCATGATCTGCGGACCATCGGTGGGTCTCAAAACCACTCTGTCACCTACCCACCTAAGGGACTAAAGTCCCTTTGACTCATACTAGCTTCGTGCTCCACTTCCACATTTCGTGGAGATTTTACATTCGTTACAAAAAGATATTCCAAAATTAACCCAAAACTTGATCAAAATGACTCTAGGGACCCCATCGCAACAAGCCCCCAACACAAATTGGGTGAGTCGCCCTTGAGTCACTCAGCTAGCACAATAATATTGGCTTGGAGTTCACTAAATGCTACCTTCAACACTTGCAAGTCAGCAATACCCTGCATTGTGGCCTGCTGCAGTTCCTCTACGAGCTTCTCTGTTGTAGGGCCTTCCACCGCAAGGACCATTTTTCGTTGTGTTTGCTAGATTGTTTTCAACTTCTCTTGTACTGATAGAGTAAGTGTTGGCTTGAGGGGGCCTAACCTAGGTTCGGAGTTATTTAGCCAAACAAATCCCTGTACTACTAACCCTTTCGGCAATAACCTGCAGAGCGCAGACTGAGGTCTCACCCAAAGCAGTATGGGGGGATGCTGGAACCAAGTTTCTGAACCCTTGAGATGTCTGAGGGGTCAATTTGGTCCAACTGTGAATACCTTCGAGTAGTTCACTTCACACACTTTCCTGACCTGCGAGGCCTTCACACTCTATTATACTCGCCTTCTCGTAGCCCTAACTAAGGGTTGAGGAGCTTTTGCATTGTTAAAGCAACGATCTATGTTATCTCCTCGAGTTACACTGCGGATCTTACTTATCTTCTTATAACAGTTAGTTATCTTCCCATAAACAGATACTTTATCTTATATTCACTTATTCAATACATTCATATAAGTTTTCACAGCAAATAAATAGTAAACTTGCAATTCATACCCAATATATTTCAATGCATAAAATAGGAAAAGATACACATAAATAATATAAAGCTTCTCTTTATTAGTGCTTCAATCGGTTACAAACTCAACCTGCCTTGCACACTCAGCTGCAGGGGTTCGCGCACTCAGCTACGGACTACTAGGCCTCTACGAACTCAGTTGTAGAGCTTTCTCCTACTCTACTACCCAAAGACTCGACTTTTCCCTTAGACTCAATGCTTCATCATTAGATCTTCTATCTTCAATTCCTTAGATGTCCCTTTACACTTAGAGCCTCTCTCTATTTATACAATCCCATGGTCCATGGACCATGGGTAGAACTCTCAAGCTGACACTACATTACAAAAGTAAGGGCAGACAACCCTATGACTTACAAATTCGCACTCTGCGCCCACAAATGACAGAGTCTTTACATCGGACTTAGTGAAAAATTGGGCTTTAAGCCACAAAACTTGCCTTGGGGGGATCACATGCCCAAAAGGCCCCCAATACAAACATCTTTGCTCACCCTCAAGTCACTTTGTCGGTGTGGAGATCTTCACGCAAAGACCTCCCAATTCCGCTCAGACTACTGCAAGGTCAGCGACGCACTGAGCGGCTGCCTGTTGTATCTCCTGGACGCATTGTTCAGAGATCGCGCTATTTAACTTGCTTCCCTATATCTGCTCCTGCATCCCCTGGATCTGCGCGAGCTTGCCTTCAATTTTTGCTATGATTATGATGTACTCGTCGATCCAAGACTAGACACGTGCCTTCAAAATTGCTTCTCTATGTCGCGCAGCGTCTACTTGCTCCTTAAGCACTTTGGCTTGTTGCATCCATGCGAGCCTCTATTTGAGGGCCACCATCGCGCGGTCCCCTTGAAGTTGTCATACTATTGTTGTAGCTCATGCACCTCTATCTCTAAGCGCTCTATGTTCAGGTCCTCCTACAGAGTGGTGAGGACCTCAAACGACTCTTCCAAAATTTTGGTGCAGTCCTTCACTGCACTATTGATCTCCTCCATCCCTGATGTAATGGTGCTAGTGCACTATTCCCTTATCTCTAGAGGAGTTGAAGGCTGCATCTTCAACCACAGCTCTAATATCTAAAGGTTCAACTCCAGCTGAACCTTGTCCATCTCTTCTCATGCCTCGCACACCCCTGCTGCTAACCTGTGGATGCGTGCCTATGCTAGTGCCTCGGCTGGGATGGCCAACTCAAGGACCATCTAGCAGGCTCCCTCAACCACCTGCATCATCTATCATTTTTGTTCCGCAACCTCGTCACACTACAGGCTTGGTTGTTCCATGTTTATTCTTTGTT
>Ga0068628_1000562_pt1 | contig 13610 bp, 7 predicted proteins | sample InSIn2gowninarea_FD_77431 | JGI IMG/M metagenome (GOLD analysis project Ga0068628, IMG submission 77431) | Clean room microbial communities from NASA Spacecraft Assembly Facility at Jet Propulsion Laboratory, Pasadena, California, USA -... ... | reverse complement strand
TACAAGAAAGTTTGAGTGGAATAGCAAACTAAACCTATCATTTAATCGCAACAAAGTGTTAGCATTAATGCCAGGGCTTGACAGGCTTACCAATCAAAACATAGACAATGGCTCACTGTTAATTGTTTCAGAAGTGGGACAAACTGCAGGAGATATTTTAGGTTATAAAAGAAGAACTGACGAAAAAGGTAGCTATATTATTAATAGCGAGGGTTACTACGACATAAATTTTGATAATCAGGTTAAATTGGGAAATATTCAACCCAAAGGATCAGGTGGTTTGACGAACAATTTTACGTATAAAAACTTCAATTTAAGCGCACTCGTTGACTTTAGATGGGGTGGACAAGTTATTTCACCGTCACTTTTGTATGCTACAGGTGCAGGTTTGTATAAAAATTCTCTCGCCGGCCGCGATGCTGAGCATGGAGGACTTCCTTATTATGTAAACGCAGACGGAAAAAATGTGCAGATCTCAGCAGGTGCAACCGCTGGCCCAAATGGTGAAAAAGTTTATCACGATGGTGTTGTATTGAACGGAGTTTCTCAAGAAGATGGAAAAACGAATCAGACGGTAATAGACGCAGCCAATTATTATATAAATACTTATACTTGGGGATCATGGCCCGGATCAGGCTCTTATAGCACCTATGAAGCAGCTGTATTTAATAACGATTTTATCAAATTAAGAGAGTTGTCTCTCTCGTATATATTACCTGTTAAGTTAAGGTCTAAGCTTAGTTTCCAAAACTTCACTTTTAGCTTATATGGCAGAAACCTGTTTTATTTCTACAAAACATTACCCTACTTAGATGCAGAGGAAGGTGTAGGTACAAACTTCGTTTCGCAGGCTATAGTTGGTGGTGGCACCGCTGCAACACGGTCTTATGGTGCGAGCATTCGCGTATCTTTTTAAATTAGAGCTATAATATAGAAAAATGAAAAAGACAGTAAAATATAAAATAGGTTTTTTTGCAGCTATATTGTTAGTAGTAACAAGCTGTAAAAAGTCAGACTTCAATAATAATTATTACAATCCTGAGACGGCAGTTCAAGGTAGTATTGGTAGTTTATATGCGGGCATGTTTGATAATCCACGCGTAATACCACGCTATTGGAACTTGTATACTTTTCTCATTCCCGTGTTAGGCGAATACAGTCAAACCACTGGCTACACAAACGGATCAAAAATATATGAACAGCCTGTTAACTATACACAGGATCGCTGGAATGATTACTACACAGGAACGATGGCTCGTTTTAGAGAAGTAGAAAAATTATACAATGGCCTTACCGACACTGCTGAAAAAAATGGTAACCTCTTGTATCTCGAAACCGGTCGTGTGTATTTGTATGACCAGACAGCCCAGATGGTAGACATGTTTGGGGATATACCTTTTACCACTGCCGGACAATTGAACGCTACAGGAAATATAGAGTTAGCAAAGTATGATAAGGGTAAAGACCTATACGACTTTATATTGAAGGATCTGAAGCGTATCTCAGATTATCTTGCCAGTGCCACCCCTTTGGCATTTTATACAAATCAGTTTCAGAAATACGATTTTTTAAATGGCGGAAGTTTGCTGCAATGGAGAAAATACACCAACTCCCTTCGCCTGCGTTTGGCTATGCGTACTTCTTATGTTGATGAAAATACCGCTAAAACAATTGCACAGGAAATTTTAGGAAATGCTACTCAATATCCATTAGTTGAAACAGTTGATGAAAATGTTCAGGTTAAGTTAACAGGGAATCTGATATCAACGAGCAATGACATTAGAGAAGGATTTGGAATTAATCCTTTTGCGCCAGGTTATATGGTAGATACGGTAATGAGGCCTGCTGGTGATCCACGCCTACCTGTATATTTCACTACAAACAAAAATGGAGAGTATCGCGGTGTTCCAAATACCTGGACTGCCTCCAGAGTAAGTGACTCTACCTCTGCTAATTATTTTTCGCGTTATGACTCTGCTACCTTCAGTCAGAACAATAAGTTTCCAGGAATCGTTCTTACTTCGGCTGAAGTAAGTTTTATGAAAGCAGAGGCATATGAAAGGTGGGGCGGAGGTGACGCAAAAGCTGCGTACGAAGATGGTATAAGAAAGTCAATACAATATTACTATTACATCAATAGCATCAGCGATTTCTCATCCCACGATGCAATGCCTGCCGACAATGCAATCACTCTCTTTCTTGCCAACCCGTCTATTGCCTTAGGTACTGACCGGCAAGCAAATCTTGCAAAAATTGCTACACAAAAGTGGGTGGATTTTAACGTTATGCAGGCTCAACAAGCATGGGCAGAATGGCGTAGAACAGGATACCCTGCCTTACATTTCCCACCTGATCCTTCTTCCGTTTTGTCTCCTAACGTTCCGTACAGATTACTATACCCATCTAACGAGCGCATTTTAAATGCCGTCAACTACGAAACAGTTAAGGGATCAGACAACATAACAACTAAAGTGTTTTGGGATGTGAAATAGGCCATAAGGATAAAGTAGTTTTAAAACGATAGAAAAAGATAAAAACCGAAAAGACTATCAAAAAGTCTTTTAATAAAAGAATAGGAACATAAAAATCACTACAACGTCTCGGCTTGCTCAAGAGAGAGACGTTGTATTGATTTTTTTAAGAGTAATATGTTTGTAGGAATAAGTTGTAGCTGCGTGTAGAAATTAAAAAATTATTAAACTATCATTAAGATGGTTTTAACAAGCAGCAGTGTTGGACAAAGTTTGTCTTTAGCTTGGCAGGTTTAATGTTTGCAAATTTTTTGAAGCTTTTAGAAATCTGTCTGTCGCTAATTCTTGTTTTAGTTAGAATAGGTATTTAATAGCCTAGTTGCAGCAGAGATTTCATCGCGGCTTCTCTTTATAATAAAGCAACAGTTCACGCTTTACTTGTATCGCTACTATAATGTCTTTATCATAAAACCAAAACAATGAGAAAACTCGAGCTCCTACTAATTTTATTGCTATTTAGCAGTGTTGGCTTTGCACAAACCCGCCGGATTAGCGGTATTGTAAAAGACTCCGCCTCAGGAAGTCCGCTGCCTTCTGCCACCATCAAGGTTCAGGGCAAAAGCACAACAGCCCTTACAGCCGCAGATGGTACTTTTACCTTAAGTATTCCTCTTGGGAGCACTAGTCTTCAGGTCAGTTCTGTTGGCTACGCAGCTCAAATTCTAAATGTTGATCCCAACAACAACAGCCTTATTATTCAAATGGGTACGTCATCTGCCCAACTGCAGGAAGTTGTGGTAACAGCTTTGGGAATCAGACGGGATAAGAAAGCTTTGACTTATGCTACCCAACAGGTTGGGGGCGAAGAATTGAGAAAAGCAGCCAACTCTAATTTTGTAGATGCGCTCAGCGGTAAGGCTGCTGGCCTCGATATAAAGGTGAGCAACTCGGGTGCAGGGGGTTCTACGAAAGCGGTACTTAGAGGAAACAAATCTTTGATTGGTCTAAGCGAAGCACTTTATGTAATCGACGGAATTCCGATGGTAAATAATAAAAGTGCCCAGCCCGACACTTATGGCGGAACAGATGCAGGAGATGGACTTTCGGCCATCAACCCGGCAGACATTGAAAGTGTCAGCATCTTAAGGGGTGCTAACGCTGCGATTCTTTATGGCAGCCAGGGTGCTAATGGCGTAATATTAATTACTACTAAAAAAGGCAGAGCCGGAAAGGTGTCTGTAGATTTTAACCACAGCACAGTGTTAGAGCAAGTTTCTACGCTTCCTGAGTTTCAGTACAAATATGGTAGCGTAGGCGGCGATTACAGCTGGACGCCCCCAGATCTGACAACCATAAGTCCGGCTGAACTTGTTAATGTTACCAAATCGGCTGTTACTAACGTACAATCGGCCAATTATCAAAAAGGATATATTAAAGACTTTTTTAAAATTGGTAATACGATCACTAATAGTGTTTCTATACATGGTGGAAACGACAAAACGACTGCCTATTTTTCTTACTCCAATGTTTCCGCAAGTGGTGTTATTCCAACGAATAAATACAGTAAGAATAATTTTTCATTTAACCAAAGCACTAAGATGTTAAATGATAAAATTACAATCAGTTCCAATGTGATTTTTTCATCTGAAATATCCAATAATCGTCCCGGGGCAGGTTATTACAACAATCCGCTGACGGGTTTGTATTTGTTCGCCAGAGACCGAGACTTTAATAGTTATAAACAAAACTACCAGGTATTTGATAGTACGCGGAATTTGTATAAAATGAACTGGTATTCTACCGAAGAAAAACAAAACAATCCTTTTTGGGAAGTTAATAAAGATCCTAAACTTCAAAAATCTAACAGGGTAATTGCCAGTGTGAGAGCGGCGTGGCAATTGACCGAACATCTAAGATTTGAAGCCAGAGGTAACATAGATTACAATAATGTAACAAGGGATAACCGTTATGCTGCCGGAGGAAATTCAGTAACTGTTAGTCCAAATGGCACCTGGTCTTACGCCCGTTATAATGATCAGTCGTTATATACAGACGGAATATTATCGTACAATAATACATTTAGTGACTTTAACCTAACTGCGCTTGCGGGTGTCAGCTATCAAAAAAATGTCTTTAACGATGGTATGAATGTAGGTAACGGAACAAACTCTCTGTTATACCCCAATTATTTCACCTTCGCTAACTTCCCAACTAATATTATCTTTAATCAAACTATTAACAGGACAATTAAACAAGGTGCTTTTGCTGACGTTCAATTCGGTTACAAGAATTTTTTATTTTTAGACGTAGCAGCACGTAACGACTGGGCTTCTACCCTGGCACTTACCGGTAATCAGTCTTACCTGTATCCTTCAATAGGCCTGTCTGCAGTTATTAGCGAAATGGTTAAATTACCAACAGCTATTTCCTATTTCAAGGTAAGGGCTTCTATTTCTCAAACAGCCAATGAAGTTCCTTTCAACGTGGTTAATCCGCAAAATTCTATCAGCAGTGCCGGGGGAGGTATCAACAGAAACACACAGGTGCCTTTCACCAATCTGAAACCTGAGAAGATTAAGAGCAGTGAATATGGCGGTGAAATACGCTTCCTAAATGGAAGACTTGGATTTGACTTCACTTATTACAAAGATATTAGCACCAACCAGTTCCTTACATTAGCGGCTCCTTCTGGTTCTGGATACACAAGTTATTATGTAAATGCTGGGAAGATTGATAATCATGGGTTTGAAATGACCCTCAATGCTGAACCAGTTCATTCTAGAAATTTCAGTTGGAGAACTTCTATCAATGCTTCCCAGAATAAAAATAAAATTGTTGAGTTGATTGCCTCTAATCCTGATTACAAAGTGGGTGGTGACAACGAAGGGTTTGCGTCTATCATCAAAGCAGGTGGTTCTTACAACGACGTATATATTTATCACTTCGCAAGAAACGAAGCGGGTCAGATTATTTTGGATGCCAATGCAGTTCCAACGAAAGAGGCTAACCAGACGAAAGTAGGCAACGTTAATCCTGATTACTTAGTAGGATGGAACAACAATATTACCTACAACAACTGGTTTGGTAGTGTGTTGCTTAATGGGAAATTCGGAGGAGTCGCTTTCTCTAAAACCCAAGGCTTCCTTGATTCTTACGGTGTTAGCGCCGAGACTGCTGAAGCCAGAGACAGGGGTAGTGTGCCTATCAATGCGATCATGGGAACAACGGCCGTAACATCCATCGACCCTTATACCTACTATTCTGCTGTGGGTGACAGAAATAAGATTATGGAACCCTACATATTTAAAAGAACAAATGTGCGGGTGGGACAATTGGTGATAGGTTATAATTTCAGGTCTACAAAGGCCAATCCTATTTTCAAAGATGTCTCTCTTTCTTTAGTAGGAAGAAATTTATTCTTCTTATACAAAAAGGCACCATTTGATCCGGAACAATCTATCAGTACCGCCAACAACGTGCAGTCTAACGATATATTTGGTGTGCCTTCTACAAGATCGTTTGGGTTAAATCTAAAATTTACGCTTTAGGTTATAGCAGCATTTTAAACAACTTAAACATCTAAAAGACTAATATCTAAAAGGATAAAAAAAGTATTATGAAACAAACAATTATAGCACTTTGTTGCTTGATCGTATTTGGGTCGTGCACTAAAAACTTTGTGGAGATAAGCCAGGATCCAAACCAGATTTCGGATGAGATGCTGCAGCAGGATTTCAACCTTGTTGGCTCTCCGTTTTCAAGTATGATATTTAATCTCAATGGACATCAAATCGAAGAGGATCTATGTTATGATTCCTGGATGGGACTTATGGGTACACCCACCGATTTCGTGGGCAACGTTAATAACACTACATATTATATCCGCTGGAACACTTATTGGGATCGGGTTTATGGCAGTATTATGTCACCGGCAAAACAGGTTATTCAACTGGCTACAGACAATAATCTTCCAATGTTTGGGACTTGGGCAAAACTGGTACGGTTAATTGGCATCTCTAAACTGACCGCCGTTCATGGACCGGTAATCTATTCTAATTATGGAAGTACAGCTAACTCCATTCTCTACGATAAGGAGCCGGATTTGTACAGTCTTTTCTTTAAACAGTTGGATTCCATTCAAAACGATTTTGCAGCAAACAAAACATACACAAGCTTCGCAAAATTTGATCCCACGGCTTATAAAGGCAGTCTCCCTAGCTGGATGAAAGTGGTGAATTCAGTAAGGTTAAGGCTAGCTATGCGCGTATCGAAAGTTAACCCGGCTATGGCAAAAACAGAGGGCGAAAAAGCGCTGAGTGATCCTGCCGGATTAATAGAGACTAATGCAGACAATTTTACCAACAGTTTACTGGGAAATATTATGCCTGTAGCACAGATATGCTATCAATGGGATGATACGCGGATGGGCGCAGTAATGGAATCTTTTATGGTTGGATTGAAAGATGGTAGAATTTCAAAATATTATGCACCCGCAGACCCTAGCTTGGCTAATGACCACCCGACAATTCCTTTTAAGGGCATACGGAATGGTGCATACATCAAAGCAAAAGCTGACCACGTTCCCTTCTCTAAAGTAAGTAATGACTTTAACGGTGTTACAAGCAGAAGAGATTTCACCGCCGCTGAAGTGGCTTTTCTTAAAGCTGAAGCAGGACTTAGAGGATGGGTTGGAGCGGGCGATCCTAAGACAAATTATGAAAACGGCGTAAGATTGTCTTTTGCTGATTGGGGTGCCAGTGGTGTAGATGCTTATCTGGCAGACGCCACCAGCAAGCCAATTAACTATGTCGATCCTGTCGATGCCCGTAACAATTTTACGGCTGCTTCCACCATCTCAGTAGCATGGAGCGATGCAGATCCGATTGAGTTGAAACTGGAAAAAATCATTACCCAAAAATACTTGGCTTCGTTTACTCAGGCTCTGGAAGCATGGGTAGATTTTAGAAGAACTGGCTACCCTAAAATACCTCATGTTGCTAAGAATGATAGCAGTCCGGATTGGGGAGTTATTCCCGGTGATCAGTGGATCAAAAGAATGCCTTTTGTTAATGCTGAAAGAACGGGTAATACAGCTGCAGTTACTGACGCTGTAGCCAAAATGGGAGCTGGAGCCAAAGATGATATCGCTACACGTTTGTGGTGGGATACTGGTGGCCCGAATTTCTAAGTTATTTCGCCACCTTTTGATTCTTTACCTCGAAATGTCATAGTCAAAATTCCCGGAGCCAAATTTTTCCGTATCAAACACTTTCTTGACTATAGTAAATGGCAGGGAACTTTTAAAAGGTTTTTTTAAAAAGAAGACAGGACAGCTCTAGCAGTCCTGTCTTCTTAATTTTTACTTTACATTGTCATCCTTCAACATTAAACAGCAACAGAAAGTTTTTTTGAAAAAACATCTCAATTTTGTTCATATTGTTAATAGGAATATTATTTCAAAATTTCATCGTATAAATTCTTTTATTTCAAGATGAAATGTAACATTTGCACATGTTAATTTTGGGCTAAGTCTATTCGGGATTTTTTATTCTCATTAGCAGCAGCTTGTGCAGGGTGAATACTACCGAAGGTTTTTATCATAAAAATAATTTGTTCTGATATATGACAGTAGAAACTACCATTGCTAATAAGCACATTTCTTTCGAAAAGATACCTACAGCTATTTACAGCGACGCAGAGCAACCATCAATTGCAGTTGCAAGAGAAATAGCGGATATTATCATCCAGGCAAATACACAGGGTAGAAACGCAGTGTTAGGTTTGGCAACAGGGTCCACTCCAAAAAAAGTGTATAAAGAATTAATTCGTTTGCACAAAGAAGAAGGGCTTAGTTTTAAAAATGTAATTACGTTCAATCTTGATGAATATTATCCTTTACAGCAGGAAGCTATGCAAAGCTACCGACGGTATATGAAGGAAAACCTTTTCGATTTCATTGATATCGCTCCCGAAAATTGTAATGTTCCCGATGGTACAGTCCCGCAAGAATTGATTAAAGTGTACTGCGATAATTACGAAAAGAAGATAGAGGAAGCTGGCGGTTTAGACTTTCAACTATTAGGCATTGGCAGCAATGGCCACATTGGTTTTAACGAACCTGGTTCTCATATCAATTCTATTACGCGCCTTATCACCCTTGATTTCGTTACCCGGGCAGATGCAACATCAGAGTTTGGTGCTCTTGCCAATGTGCCAAAGAAAGCCGTCACCATGGGCGTCAGCACTATTTTGAAGGCGAAGCGAATTGTACTCATGGCTTTGGGCGAACACAAGGCACAGATCATAACCAAGGCGTTGGAAGGACCGGTAACAGAATTCGTTCCTGCATCGTACCTGCAAGGGCACGGCAATACGTTGGTTGTCATAGACGAAGCGGCCTCGGCGGAATTAACCAGGCGAAAAGCACCATGGCTTATCGAAAATGTATTGTGGGATGTAGCGATGATCAAAAAAGCTGTTATCCATCTGGCATTAGCAGTACGTAAGCCTATTTTGAAGTTGACCAATAATGACTACAACGAGACAGGACTGAGTGAGTTGCTTGCGCTATATGGACAGGCGTATGATATTAACATAAAAGTGTTCAACTGGCTACAACACACTATTACCGGCTGGCCTGGAGGAAAGCCTAATGCAGACGATAAAAACCGGCCGGAGCGTGCAGAACCGGCAAAAAAGAGAGTCCTTATTTTTAGCCCGCACCCTGACGATGATATTATATCTATGGGTGGCACCTTTCAACGACTTGTAGACCAGGGACACGACGTGCATGTAGCCTACCAGGTATCGGGCAATATTGCAGTTGCAGATGATGAAGCATTGCGATTTATTGAATTTGTTGTCGATTTTAATCAACAATTCAACATAGAGAATGGCGAGGTTATTAATGTTTACAAACAGGCAGCACAGTTTCTAAGAAGCAAGCAAAGTGGTGAACAGGACTCCAAAGAGTTGCGGTATATAAAAGGAATTATAAGAAGGGGAGAAGCGAAAAATACTTGTCGTTTTGTTGGCGTTAAACCTGAAAACATCCACTTTTTAAATATGCCTTTTTATGAGACCGGACAAGTAGAGAAAAAACCGTTAGGTGAAGAAGATTACCAAATTGTGATGAATATTATTGACGAAGTTAAACCCCACCAGTTATATGCTGCAGGTGATCTAGCTGACCCCCATGGCACCCATAAAGTTTGTCTTGACGCTATTTTCGAAGCCGTAAAAAGATTAAAAAATGAAGATTTTATGAAGGATTGTTGGGTTTGGTTGTATAAAGGAGCGTGGGCAGAATGGGATATCGACCTGATAGAAATGGCAGTGCCAATGAGCCCAGACGAAGTGCAGAAAAAGAAATTTGGAATTTTTAAACATCAATCGCAGAAAGATGGTGTTGTTTTCCAGGGAAGCGACTCCCGCGAATTTTGGAAACGTTCAGAAGATCGAAACAGGGCTACAGCTGAATTGTACAATAATCTCGGCCTTGCAGAATATGCCGCAATGGAAGCCTTTGTAAGATGGAAGTTTTAGAGATAAATTCTGTGTTTCCTGGTTTTTTATAGCTGCGCTAGAAATATTTTTAATTAAAGATGAATACTTTGTTAACAGTATTCATCTTTTTTATTGTTACTGTACTGTCTTTTCTATCTCCATCCTTTTTATCAATCCATTGTCGAAGGTGTATGTATGTTTAACTATTCCATCAAATAATAACTTACCTGATAAATCTTTTATTATTTGGTGAACGTCAACCGTTACTTGGTCCGTTCCTGCTTCGGTAAACGAGATAGGCGTAACATAAGAGTCAATATGCTCCCACTGTCTTACCCAATACTTTCGTACCTCGTTTTGCCCCTCAACGTATCCACCTTCCCAGCCATTGGGCCAATGTACATCCTCTTTCATTAATGCAAGTACTGCTCCTATATTTCTTGAATTAAAGGCATCATATGCTTCATTGATTATAGTCTTATACTGTTCCATTTCTAATACTTATTTAGGTTAAAATAGGTTTCTTTGCATACAAAGGTTACATATTGTTAGGCAAAAAGTAGCGATATAAACTATTGTTTTATTTCAAAGAAAAGCAAGAATCCCTAACGAATCAGAAATGGCAAAAGCAAATTTTGGTTGTTGATTTGTTAATAATAACATTAAAGGTACCAAACCAGAGCAATTGAATTATGCTCTACCTTCGCGCTAACAGGGCAAATAGTCGTTTTATGTCTATCTAGATTTAAACATTTTTTAAATAAATTTTGACTATTTCCTTTTTTTAAGCTCTAACATAAAAGTTTCTTCTTCCTCGAATTATATGATTTCCTCGACAAACAAAATACGTCAAAAACCGGTTTTTAAAAAAGTACAAGTCGATGACACCGATAAAGTTCAACCGTTGCCTATACCACCAGGTATTTATCCGTACCAGCTAAATATTGAGAAGATATTGCTCTCAACAAGCAAACAAAGAATGGTATTTAATATGGTTGGTGATACTGGCAGTATACGACTTCCTAAGTTTCAGCAAAGAGTTGCAGGCGAAATGATACGGCAAATCAGGGAGGCAGCTCATCCTCAGGATCGCTCTCTTTTTCTTTACCATCTTGGCGATATAGTGTACAAATTTGGAGAAGCAGAAGGCTATCACGAACAATTTTTTGAACCTTATAGAAATTTTCCACGTCCCATCTTTGCAATTCCCGGCAATCACGATAGCGACGTAAATCCTGAAAGTGCGCAACCTTATTGTAGTCTCGATGCTTTTGTAAGCGTTTTTTGTGACACTGAAGCAAGGCAAATTAAACTGGCGGAAGAAACCGGGCGAAAAAGTATGACGGAGCCAAATGTCTATTGGACTTTGCAAACTCCGTTAGCCAATATAATCGGGTTATATACCAACGTACCGAAGTATGGGTATGTAACAAACGAGCAGAAAGAGTGGTTTATAACGCAGCTACAGGCGGCAGCAGCAGAGCGGCCAAGCAAGGCATGTATTGTTTGCCTGCACCACGCGCCTTACTCTGCAGATATAAATCATGGTTCTAGTCACGCTATGATAGAATTTCTTGAGGCTGCCTTTGATAAAGCTGGCGTATTGCCCGATATTGTTTTTAGCGGCCACGTACATAACTACCAAAGGTTTAGCAAACGATACAGCACAAATGCAGTTGTACCTTATATTGTTGCAGGCGCAGGCGGTTACGACGAACTGCATCCCATAGCTGATTTAAAAGACGATGATTATGCCGACAACAGCGAACTTTTTGATACCGTTTCACTAGATAAGTACTGCGACCATAAGCATGGTTTTTTAAAAATAATAATAGATAAAAAAACGGATGGACTTACGCTTACGGGAGAATATTACGCTATTCCTCACCAGGAAAACAACGATGAATTACCTGCCGTTTTGTTTGATAGTTTTACCATAAATATTGGTTAGTAAGAACAGAGTTGTCGAATCTCTCATTCCTATTTTTATTGCCTTATTAATAGACGCTTTCTTTGGCAGCATATTTTCTTATTATCATAAAAAATAAATATGACACACCAAGCATTTTAATCAATTCATTTATTTTTGGTAACAATGCTTTTCTTATTATGGATACTGTGCCATTATTTATAACGTTAATTGCAGGCTGAGACTTTTTTGGTATAAAAAATGGTTTTTGCTATTTTACCCTTATAAATGTTGTTTCTGATTAGGTTATGCAATGCTATCTAAATCCTATTTTAAGCTATAAACCTTAACGGTTCTTTATACGTAACTGTCCCTGTAATTCCTGCGGCAGAACTACTTTTGTTATATGAAATTGAGCTTTACGCTGCTTTATTTTTTATTGCTGTCTTCTATTGCTTCAACTGCCCAAAATATAACGGGTATTTGGAAGGGATATTTTGTGCAAAGCAATATGGGTTTCTCAGAGGAGCGCTACAAGTTCGAAGTTCAGATAGAGCAATTGCCTAACAGCGGTATAAGCGGTGTCACGTATTCTTATAAAACCACCGTTTTTTACGGAAAGGCTGAAGCTAAAGGGATTTACACTAAAAAGACCAACAATATTTTACTTAATGAGATCAAATTGGTAGATCTTAAGATTTCTGATTTGAGCCAGCCTTGCCTCATGACTTGTTATCTTGAGTATGATAAAGCGGCTGATATAGAAACGCTTACAGGAACATATTCCAGCAGAAATGCAAAGAGCAATGGCGATTGCGGTGTAGGAAAAGTTTATTTAGAAAAGTCAACGGAATCTGACTTTTATAAAGAAGATTTTTTGGTTAAAAGAGAGCAGGAATTAAAGAAAAAAGACAAATCTAAACTTGCTCGTAGAGGCACAACAAAAAAGTTTGGTGTAAAGCCCGGCGCTGAAAGCAATTTGATACCAAAACCTGCTACTGCCGATAAATCAATAGCAAAATTAACTACCCCTAAAAAAGAGGTAAAGCCTAAGCATCCGGAAAAACCACTTGTAAAGACAAAAAGAAAAGAGGTTTCACCTCCAGATATTATTCAGCAACATGACAAAGACACCATTACGGCCGCACCACCGGCGCCCATTGTAAGGTCGTTGCCAAGACCTGAAGTGCTGATAAAAAGAGATAACGACCTGGTAAAAACAATTACAACGTCAGCAAAGGAATTTAAAATTGAATTGTACGATAATGGAGAAATCGACGGCGACCGTATATCGGTTTATCATAACAACGAACTTATTGTTTCTGATAAAAAACTTACTGATAAGCCAATTAGTTTTACCATAAAAGCAGATGAAGCTTCTCCGCTTCATGAATTTGTAATGGTTGCCGAGAATCTGGGAACTATTCCTCCAAACACGGCGTTGATGATCGTTACAGCAGGCGAAAAGCGATACGAACTTTTTGTAACATCAACTGAGCAAAAAAATGCTGTAGTTAAAATTCAGTATAAAAAAGATTAAAAGCGAGACGTCCGTCCAAACGTTAATTTAATCAAGATTTTTTTAAAATTCTGTTTGATTTGCTTCGCTAACGATTAAAAAAAGTCAATTGGTCATTTTACTGATAAAAAGTTTACAACTAATTTTCTTTTTTAAAAGTGTTTTGGTATTCATCGAGTCGCATTTCGTTCGTTGGCAAACGAGT
>Ga0068628_1000560_pt1 | contig 13617 bp, 9 predicted proteins | sample InSIn2gowninarea_FD_77431 | JGI IMG/M metagenome (GOLD analysis project Ga0068628, IMG submission 77431) | Clean room microbial communities from NASA Spacecraft Assembly Facility at Jet Propulsion Laboratory, Pasadena, California, USA -... ... | reverse complement strand
TACTCTATGTAAAATAATTTCTTCTCAACACACTTATGACCTTTAGTGCATTTGCTATCACAATTGTAACAAAGCCCTTTTTCTCTTTTTTCTTCCAATTGTTGTGGTGTAACCCTTGTAGGTTGTGGAAGGCTAGGAGAAACAATACTTCCATCTTTATAGTCATGAGGGGTAGACTTCCTTGTTGCCATAATTTTACTTTCCACTATGTAACAAAGCCCTTTTATTCTTTCCAATTGTTGTGGTGTTGCTCTAAAGAAGGTGTTTCTCTTTGTATTCTCATAATGTGCTATCATTTCCTCCATGAAAATTGACCACGTAACAAGTTGTTTACGAGAACAAAGCCCTTTATACCATAAAAATTGATCTGGTTCTAAATATGATGATGTAATACATACCTTTTGTAACAGTGGTACACCTTGCAGATCAAAATATTGCTCCATCTGAAGTATCCAATTTCCCGGATCCTTGCCATCAAACTTCCTCATATCACCTTTTCTTGATTTTAGGAGCTCGATATTGAAATGACTATAACTCTGTAGTTTCAGCTTTTCCAGTTCTGCAATTATGAGCTGCAGTAGCTCTCTGTGTCCTCTTTCCAATGCCACAAGTATGATCGAATTTAGATTCTCCAAAAAAGAGTTATGCACAATCTCCCAAGATGACTTGATTATATACCTTTCCAGAAGAGCGAACTTGTAGGAAGTGCCATGTGTCACTGTTTCGACCTTAGGATCTAAAAAATATACACAGGAAACTACAGTCCGCCCTCTTTCTGTAACTTCTTACGAAATTTCAATCTGATGCTCAAAACAAAAGTTATGACTATTTTCCCCAGGTCACTTGTTTTGAATGTAATTCGGGAGTCTGCAAAAATTCCAACTTTCTCAGATCATGTCTCCGCAAATATAGCGCAAAAAGCTTTGAAATTCGGCTCTGCGGTTTAGAACGATTTCTTCCCAAATGGGTTTTTGTTTTAGCGTCTGAAACGTCGCAGAAAAAAAGTTATAGCGCAAATGCCACGATGACTTGTTTGGAGCAGCGAAACCCTAGAATTCAAAGCTCTGTACCAAATGTTATGAAACCAACACACAAAAAGATAGAAAAGATAGATGAACACCTTAGAAATAAGCCTATTCGAGGGGCAACCTCCTTTACATTACACAAATGAACAATTCTTGGATGACACAAATGAAAAGACCTCCTTTCTATATATAGGAGTCTAAGGGGTCATAATATAATTAGAGCCGACATAACAATAATAATGTTAGGGCACAATAATAACAATAGTGGGCTTCTATGGGGCACAATAGTAACAATATGGGCACTACATGGGTACATCAATATAATAAGGGGGTTGTACTAATAATAATAAGGGGTTACACTAGTAGTATAGGGGCCTAACAAACCCTATATTCACATGGGATTCCGAGCTCTTCCATTCTTCTTCAAAGCTTATCTCTAGGAATAATGTCATACGCTTTTTTGAAATCAACAAAGCAAAAAAAGGCTCCCCCCTGAATATCCCATACTTTTTCAATGAAGTGCCTAAGAGTGATGCAATGATCAATTGTAGAGTGCCTTGGCCTAAAACCAGCTTGTCATTTTTCTCTTTTACCTTCTTTTTCTACCCAAGTGCTAATTATACACTCCATCATGCTCCCAAACAATTTTCCAAGAAGAGGATTGACCATAATAGTGCGATAATTAGAGGGATCACTGATGTCTCCACTTTTGTAAAGAGGAATAACAATACTTGTTGTCCATTCAATTGGAAAATTACCTTGTGTGATGTTGTTTAATATCCTTTTGATGATTGGGGCCAAGATCTCAGCACCCCATTTAAAAAAATTTGCCTGTAGCCCATGAATGTCTTGGGCTTTACCACTTGCTAACTTTTTTATACCACGCTTGACATCCTCCACTGAAAATAACTTTGTTGTAGTGTTGGTTATGGGGGGGCTACTTTTCTCTTGTTTTCTTTCATAGAGGAGATTTGCATATTCCAACCAATGAGTATCTGAAATATTATTATCTATTTTCTTTCTCTTTTGTTGTAGTTACCACCATAATCCTTTGGGATTGTGCTCTCCCAAAGAGATTAATTCATTCCTCCTTGAAGTTACATAAGTTTTTTTTTAATAATATTTTTATACCTTTTCCTGTTTTCCCTGTTTCTCTCCTTCTCCTTAAGGGACCTTTTAGTAGCCTTGCACTCTTCATCATACCAAGGATTAGTTGGAAAATTTTTTGAGATCCTCTTCTTAGGCCACGATCTTTTGCACAACTTTAAAGCTTTGTGGATTAGAGGGATCAACATTTTGTTGCTAATGTATTTGGTTTTTGCATTGTCTTCCTTGTTTTCTGTTTTGCTTTTTTCCCACTGAAAGTGTTGTTTTAGAGCAACAACAAATAACTCTTGGTTTTCATGATTTATGAGGATTTTTCCAATTGCATGCACTTTCTTATGACCTTGTTGGGTCTTCCCTTTCTGTTTTTTTATTGTGTGTATGCCCAACTTGATACAAAGACGCATATGGTCAAAATTCATCTCAATAGGGCACACCTCAATATTGAACTCTAACAAATTTCAAATAGAGCTCTGAGAACATATTACATATTCCACCACACTTTGACCATTGTATGTTTTACACATGATGCCCCCGAATGTTGGCCAAGATTTCATGCCATTGCAAATTACCATTTCATATAGGCTACATAAGCCTAGCAACTCAGCACCAAAGTGGGTCCCACTCCCATCCTGGGAATTCATTTTCCACATGTGCTCTTCATTGTTTTCTAACCAAAGAGGTTTGTTGTCCAAATTATCATCACTTCCCAACTGAATACACTAATTGTTTGCGGTCCTGGCATTAAAATCACCAATTAGAACTGTTTCTCCTAAGCTCCTGAAATCATAAATATCTCTTTTTAAAGCAACATAAGGGTATTTTTAATCTAATTGTCTTCTTATAGAACTACGAGTTTTGTGGGGAAATGCAACACGTTGCCAATATGAATGTTACTTTGTTGTCTCCTATATTTAGCCATATAAATTGCTTATTTGGATCCACTTTTGCCACTTTCACTATTCCACTCCACCCATCCCTTATTAGAATGGTGATCCCTTCATGTCCTTTCCCTGTACTAGTCTCTTCATTCCACACTGAGATTTTACTGTACCCTTCAAATTCTGGAACCCTGCAGCCCTCATGCTCATGAGTTTCCATCAGGATAATGATGTCTTTCCTTTTGCTATAGGCCACAATCCTGACCCTCTCCTCCATGGGTAGCCTCTACAATTCCAACTCACCATGTTTAGATACTCCCAAGGAGCCCAGCATCTCTATTTTTTATTTTTTAAGCGCTCGTTGGCTTGGGCTTTCCCATTTTTCAGCTACACCCATTTTCCTGCTTCTCTAGCTGGTTTCACTTTCTCCCATTCCCTCCTTCACCCGTCTTGTTGTTCAAGTGTCAAGTCATCATCTAGGTAAATATGGGTGCCTCTGAGTAGACCCCTATTCTTTAGGATAGCCAACTTGTCTTCTATGTCCCTTATTGAAACTTTGACATGCCTATCCTTTCCATTTTCTGTTTTTCTACCAATATTATTTGCTTGTTGAATATAACATGTCCAATTCAAATTTTCCTTGAGAAAATCCCTTGCTAGAATATATGTTCTTTCTTTTTCTCCATAGTCTTTTAGGCCTTTGATAATGACTTTTGTGGCCTTGTCTTGCCTATCTTTTTTTCTCTTATTTGTCTCTCAATGGTTTCTTTTTGCTCAACCAATGGTTCCTTTACCACATGGGCCCAAGATTTAGCTTCTTCTATTTGTTGCTTTAGTTCGTTTTCTCTCATTGCTATGATTGCAATTGTTGATTGAAATCTTCCATCTTATTTGCTTTGCCAATTTTACCTGTCCCTATGTCTTTGTCTTCTACTGCCTTTGTTTGCTCTACCTCTTGTTTTAGTGTGATCAACTCTTGCTACCCTCTTTCCACATTATTTTGTAAGTTTATTACATGCTTTTTGAGATCCCTATTTTTCCTTTCCATCTTTTGACTGGTTTCCAAAATTTCTTTTAATTTGAGTTCTTCATGTTTCCCCTTTAACTCAATATACTCTATTCTTTTTTTCATGCTCATGAGTTCGCTTATATAGAGTTCCGATGACCACAACAACAGAGAGGTTGTGGGGTCGCATGTGTCCTTACTAGTTCCTTCTATGTTTGTTGGAATAACTTCAATTTCACCTTGCTTTGCCCTGGGTTTATCTTATTTTGATATGACCTCTTTATTTTTGCTAACACCCACAACTTGATTTCCCTGCTTTTCTCCTAACCAATGCATTTTCACAGTGACAGTTGTACTGTTTTTCGCTATTTTTGGTAAGATCCAAGTGAGTGTTTTTTATTGTCTCATCTTTTTGGCCTGCTTGTGCCGTAAAATCCCTTTGTACTGCTTTTCATTGACATAAATCAGTTTCCCATTTGTGTCCAAAGCATTCCCACTTAGATTCTCTACAATAATTTTGGAATAGGGTTCCCTAACTCCTCCTGATATTTGGGTATTGTTATTCCAAGGTGTGCACCAGCCTTCCTCCAGAAGCCTCCTTAGTGCTAAACTCAGTGTTTGCATTTAATAACCACCTATCATATCCCACCTATTTGGAGTACTTTTTGTAACTCTATGTTTCCTGGGTATATAGTTTCCCTGTGTTCTGCATTGGCCCCCCCTCTTCCCATTTTGGGTTATTTTAACAATATCCTTGTTGGTTGCAAGTGGCTTAACCATTGTTTAAGAGACCCATGTTTGAAACGTTTTTGTTTTGCTTGCCTTGAAATGAAGGCACTGGACATAAACAAATAATCTTAAAAGACAAAAGGGGAGATATGGGTCTGACCTAAGCTTCCCATGGGTTTGACCTGAGCTTCTATTCCCTGTTTCAATGCTTGTTGTCGGCTTCCCGCTCTTTCCCCAGATGCCAGATGCTTGTCGTCGCTATTTTTGTTGTCCACTGTTTCACTGCCTTTGCCACTGCTTCACTATTTCCGCTTCACTGTTTCCGCTGTGTGAAACCTCATTGTTTCTGCTTCACGTTGCTCTCTTGAAGTCTTGGGTCCATTCGCAAAACTTGTCATGGGCAAGTTGTCTTGAGTAATGGTGTGTTTTATCATAACAATGGAAAAATTGATCATAACTTAGTTTTCAAATTAGTAGTGGGACAACTATTACTTACAAATTACTACTTATTAATAAAAGTTGACTCATCACCGTTATTCAACAAAAAACCACGCCAACTATAATTACCCATTAATAATATGGAAGGAAGTAGGCTTTCACTCCAGTTAAATGCCTCTCATTTTGGGTCCTTAATTTATTTTCTTGAAAAAACACAAACTCTTAACCAAACAAAAACAATTTTAAACACACTAAGTCAAATAATAATATCTATATACTTAATTGATACAATTTTAGCATTTTAAAAAGGTTTAGAATAATAATTTTTTTTTTTTCATTTGAAGATGAATTTAAATAAGTAATATTACCATCTTACCAAAAATAGTGTAGATTCTAATAATTCTTTTTAGAGGTGAGCTTTGTCCAACTAAGTCGTACTAATATTTTCCATAATCAAATGAGAGTGAACATGAAATAGTTTTGATGCTTACCTCAACGGTTTTAATTTCATTTTTGATTTAATGAACACTTTTGATTGTAAATTGTAATTTTAATATTCTAAAAATTGAAATAATTTTAATTTTAAATTGTTATATATACCATTTTTAAAACACTTAAAAGTTTTTTTACAATATTGAATTTTTTTCCATTAAAAATATAATGTAATTATAATAATATAATCCTAATAAACAAAAAAACTGGTTAATTATATATATTTTTTTCATAGATAGTCCTAATTTATTTGATTTTTAATTAATTATGCAAAATTGCTTAAAAATAAAAACTAACTTAAAAAACTTTCTTGAATTTATTTAATTTATGCGAATTTGGGTAAAAACTAAAAACTAACATTGAAAACTTTCCTGGTTTATTAAGAAAAATAGGATATTATATATATGTAAATTGAATTTATTTGTTCACTTATAACAATCAGAATACTATATATGTACACTGAATTGATTTAATTTGATGTAAAATTGTGTAATTTGTAATTTTAATATTTAGATGTTAAAAATTACAATTTAATATATATATATATATATATATATATATATAATAATTACAATTAATTTCGTTTTTAATTAATTGAATTTAATATAAAATTGTGTAAGTTGTAATTTTAATATTTAAATATTAAATATTACAATTTAGTAATAAAAATAAAAATTAATATTTGAAATATTTTCGTGTTTAATTTAAATTTATTTAATTTATGTTTTCATTTCACAGTTATCTTGATCCATTATTTTATTGGCAATATATTGTGTTACAAATTATGAGTAACATTAAGTATAAAAATATATTGGAGTGCAAATCACAACGATAAATAAGGGCACCATAATTTTAGGTGGAAACCCAATGTGGGATAAAACCACTATCGCTGTCTTCTTTATCTTCTTTCTTATTATAAAGAAAATCTTTTACATCTTATACAAGCACAAACTCTTACCAATACGTCTTCTTTATCTTCTTTCTTATTATAAAGAAAATCTTTTACATCTTATACAAGCACAAACTCTTACCAATACGCAGACTCCTACCTGCAGAGGCTACAACCTCCAAAAATTCTCTAGCTCCGACTGAAATGAAGTTACTACTCCTTGGTTAAGTTTATCGGCTCCTACCATAAGGAAGCTCCTGCTCCCTCACTGAAGGATCCAACCCTCAACATCTCTATGGACAACGTTTCAAAATTTTCATATTGGATCCACTTGTCTAAATCAACCATCAAAACCTCGTAGGCCACCTTTCATCAAATTTTCAAACTGAACCCACACCTAACACTATGCTCAAACCAAACATTGATCAAGATGAATAACTGAGTACCAACATATCAATCACTGAATACCAATTACACCTCTGCAACTATATCACTGATCAAACCAATATACCAATGCAAACCATCTCACCTATCAATACCTAGTCAACCAAGCCGTAATACTGTCAAGCCATACCAAGCCAAATAACCATTGTGAAGTACCAAGTCTAATAAGATCTTACGCTCATCAAAATCTAATTGACCAACACTATCAAATGCCTAGCCATATACTTAGTTCAAAAACAAATCTCATCCATCAACATATTTAACAAGACATCATCCATCACATTCATTGTATCATCAAAAAGGAAAGCCCTCTTTGTCGTAAACACAATCTTTGAATTTGCAGCAATATCCAAACATTAAGATTAGCTCTTCATGCTTCAAGTATCAAAACTAATCATCCAAGCCTATCTCAAAAAGCTTTGCAACGAGGCAGTCAATTCTCAACAATATCAAAATCCTTTCTGAATATGGGACTGAATGCAAGCATCACAACAATATGCAACATCATTTTCAAGCATAACACCATCAACAAGATCTCTTAATTCATAGATCCATAACATTAATAACCATGCAAGACTTCACCATACAATTCTCATGGACAAATAAACATTTAAGGAACCCTCTACTTAATCAATGCCAAGTCACTATACTCAAATCAATCATCAACATATTCATCAAAGCCTTCTCTGTATATATAGAACACAACTAAATCTTCCATACTGAGTCACTTTCAAACTCTTCTTTGCATAAACAAATAGCTTAGACACATCACATAACCACCATGAAACATAAACTTGTATAATTCATGAAGAACTTCAGTAGAAGACATGTTGGGTGTGTGTTATATTATTTCTGCGATTAGTCGCACACACGGGGGGTCACGGGCGGGCGATAGCCCCCCTTGTTTGTTGCATTGGGCATAGGAGGGGGTTCTTAGGGGTGACGCAACCCCCCTGTTAGGGGGTTTTAGGGGGGCGGTAACCCCCATGCAAGGGCTTCAGGGCAACACCACGATAATTTTTTTTTGGATCCTATATTATGTGGGCAGACCTACCTATGATCTTGTGCATGGGTTTTACACATGGTTTTGGGCATGATGATTTTATATATATCATTTAAGTGTTTTAAAAGTTTTTTTCAAGATATTGATTTTTTTCATTAAAAATATAATGTAATTATAATAATATAATCACATTAAACCAAAAAAATTAGTTAAACTATACCATATATATTTTTCATAAATAATTCTAATTTATTTTATTTTTAATTAATTAAATTTATTTAACTTATGCAAAATTGTGTAAAAATAAAAACTAACCTAGAAAACTTTCTTGAATTGATTTAACTTATGTAAAATTAGGTAAAAATTAAAAACTAACATTGAAAACTTTCTTTGTTTAGTGAGAACAATAGGATATGTAAAATTAGGTAAAAACTAAAAACTAACCTTGAAAACTTACTTTGTTTATTGAGAACAATAGGAATACTATATATATGTAAATTGAATTTATTTGTTCATTGAGAACAAAGAATAATATATATATGTAAATTGAGTTGATTAATTTGATGTAAAATTGTGTAATTTGTAATTTTAAATTAATTTAATATTTGGATGTTAAAAATTATAATTAAAAAAAAGTAGGTATAAAATAATTACAATTAATTTTGTTTTTAATTAATTGAATTAATTTAATTTAATTTAAAATTGCGTAAGTTGTAATTTTAATATTTAAATATTAAATATTACAATTTAGCAATAAAAAGTAAAAAATTATATTTGAAATATTTTCATGTTCAATTTAAATTTATTTAACTAATGTTTTTATTTCACAGTTATCTTGATCCATTATTTCATTAGAAACATATTGTGTTACAAATTATGAGCAACATTAAGTATAAAAATACATTAGAATGCAAAACACAACAATAAATAAGGACACCAGATTTTTAAGTGGAAACCCTATGTGGGATAAAACCACTACTGTTGTCTTCTTTATCTTCTTTCTTATTATAAAGAAAATATTTTACATCTTATACAAGCTAAAACTCTTACCAATACGTAGACTCCTACCTCCAGGAGGCTACAACCTCCAAGAATTCTCTAGCTCCAACTGGGAGGAAGTTACTACTCCCTGATCAAGTTTATTGGCTCCTACCATAAAGCAGCTCCTACTCCCTCACTGAAGGATCCAACCCTCAACATCTCTATGGACAACGTTTCAAAATTTTCATATTGGATCCACTTGTCTCAATCAACAATCAAAACCTTGTAGGCCACCTTTCATCAAATTTTCAAACTGAACCCACACCTAACAATATGCTCAAACCAAACACTAATCAAGATGAATAATTGAGTACCAACATATCAATCACTGAATACCAATTACACCTCTGAAACCATATCACTGATCAAAAACAATATACCAATGCAAACCATCTCAACCATACTATCAATACCTAGTCAACCAAGCCATAACATTGTCAAGCCATACCAGCCAAATCACCACTGTCAATTACCAAGTCTAATAAGATCTTATGCTCATCAAAATCTAATTGACCAACACTGTCAAATGCCTAGCCATATACTTAGTTCAAAAACAAATCTCATCCATCAACGTACTTAACAAGACATCATCCATCACATTCACTGTATCATAAAAAAGGAAAGCCCTCTTTGTTGTAAACACAATCTTTGAGTTTGCAACAATATCCAAACATTAAGATTAGTTCTTCATGCTTAAAGTATCAAAACTAATCATCCAAGCTTATCTCAAAAAGCTTTGCAACAAGGCATTCAATTCTCAACAATATCAAAATCATTTCTGAATATGGGACTGAATGCAAGCATCACAATAATATGCAACATCATTGTCAAGCATAATACCATCAACAATATATCTTAATTCATAGATCCATAACATTAATAACCATGCAAGACTTCACCATACAATTCTCATGGAAAAATAAACATTTATGGAACCCTCTACTTAATCAATGCCAAGTCACTATACTCAAATAAATCATCAACATATTCATCAAAGCCTTCTTTGTATATAGAACACAACTAAATCTTCCATACTCAGCCACTGTCAAACTCTTCTTTGCATAAACAAATAACTTAGACACATCACATTACCACCATGAAACATAAACTTATATAATTCATGAACCATCAAGCCACAAGGATCTCAATCAATTCAATAACTAAATACATCCTACATACATATGGAAATTCTCCATCAAACCCTAATGCAAGGACAATTCTTAGCAATAAACAAAGAACTTCAATAGAAGACATGTTGGGTGTGTGTTATATTATTTCCACGATCAGTCGCATGCGCGGGGGTTTCACGGGCGGGCGATAGCCCCCCTTGTTTGTTGCATTGGGCGTAGGAGGGGGTTCACAGGGGGGCGCATCCCCCCCTGTTAGGGGGTTTCATGGGGGCTGTAACCCACCTGCAAGGGGTTCGGGGCAACACCACGATATTTTTTTTTGGATCTTATATTATGTGGGCAGACCTACCTATGGTTTTGTGCATGGGTTTTGCACATGGTTTTGGGCATGATGGTTTTCTACCCATGATATTTTGTAGATCCAGTCAAGGGAACTATGGCTATGTTCTAATATAGTGTTAATGGGTTGAGGTTTATGAATACTTTGGCATGTATATATATGTATTGTAACATTGAAAGGAACATAAAAAAATAAATCAATCTAGTAATCTTGGTTTTGAGATTTAGGGTAAATCTCTATGTATTTTTTTTATATTCTTGTCACCGTTTATTGCCTGTTTTTAGAATTCGTTTACAGGTAATTTCTATACAAGGTTAAAACCTACATTTGGTATTGGATTTGTTTTGGCTTCAAGGGGATGCCTTTGCTATTGAGGGTTATTCTTGGGCCTATGGTAGACCCTATTCAGTGGGAGATCTGCGAGATTGATTCTTGCGGTGAAAGAAGATGGTAAGCAGTGGAAAGATAGAGATCGAGAAATTTAATAGTCATAGTTTTGAGTTGTGGAAACTCAAGATGGAGGATCCACTGGTGGATAAATATTAGTGGATCGCAGTAGATCTAGGCACTAAACCAATGACAATGTTAGCAGAAGACTGGGTGAAGTTGGATTAGAAGGAAAATAACACAATACGGTTGTATATCTCAAATTCAATATTGTTAAATGTATCAGGGGTAGCTACGATGAAGGATTTGTGGGTCAATTTAAAGACTTTGTACCAATCTAAGTCTCTAATGAACAAATTGATCTTGCAGAAAAATCTATATAACCTGAGGATAAATGATGGAGACTCGGTTACAAAGCATCTGAATGCATTTAACATTGTGGTAAGCCAATTGTTATCTGTTCATATAAAAATTTTAGATGAAGATAAGTGCATCAATTTGTTGTGTTCTCTACCAGATTCATGGGATAGTCTGGTTGTTGCAACAGGTAACAATACAATTACCTTGAAGTTTGATGAAATAGTCTCATCCTTGTTGTTGGAAGAGATGAGACAAAAAATAAGAAGAGCCAGAATGGAGATGCCTTGTCTGTGTGAGGGCAGTCCCGGAACAAAAACAAAAATAAGTCCTTGATTGGGAGATCTAAATCTAGAGGGAGATCTAAATCTCCAGGAAAACTTATAAATGTATGTTGGAAATGCGGAAAGGAAGGGCACTACAAAAAGGACTATAGATCTAAATCTAGAGGGATATCTAAATCTCCAGGAAAACCAATAAAGGTATGTTGGAAATGTGGAAAGCAAAGGCACTACAAAAAGGACTGTAGATATAAAGATCCTAAGAAAGGAAAGGGATATGATGATGCTCCTTCTGCAGAGGGAAAAACCACCTCGACGAAGGTGGGGATGCGTTGAGGCCTCGAAAATCGATGCTTCAACATGGGGGAAAACCACTCGGTTCGGACCTTAAGACAACTCCTTTTCCATTTAGGCAGTGGTTCTGACTTGGGATAATGGGACCATTTTACCAATGGAGGTGATTGAATGAATGTGTAATGCTTATAGTGGAGTGAAATAGATGGATTTTCAGTAATGGATCAAATGGAAAACATATGCATTAATCTACTCTATAACTTGGGATTGTTTAACATTTATCTAGATGTGGTGTAAAATGATTTTCCTTAGTAAATGACAATATAGATTGCTCAAACATCAATGGAAATGAAAATATTCCAAGATGATTATGTTGATTAAATAGTTAATCATGATAATGTGTATAACTCATATCGCATTTAGAATATCAAAGCAAATTACTGAACATGTATTTAAACAAATCAATGGTAGCATGATCATAATGAATACATGTAACATTGTTCTCTAAAAACCATGTAATAAGCAATTTGAAAAGATAAATTCACTATTTATTTATGAATAAAACAAAAGTATTGTTGACATGGCAAATTTTCACTATACCAACAAGGGGAACTAACCCAATCACAAACCCCAATTAGGTCTTCTTTTGTTTGGAATGGCTAGTTCCAATGGCTTTTAAGGGACCCCGTAAAATGTTAAATGCGTTGAAAGATTGCTTCTAGGAAGAAGACTTCAATTAAATTAACAAAACAAACCAGCTAACCTCTATGTATTGAATCCTATCTATACTTCTTCTAACTACTCTAGTCTATGTCCTAACTATCCTAATTTATCTCTACAGGCGAAGACCAAGAGAAGGAAAGCAAGGTCGAAGGACAGGTGCATAGGCATCAAGTATGGCTCCAGATGAAAGGTGCATGAGTGGAACTGTTCCATTCAAAGAAGCAGCCTTAGGCATTGTCAGTCGAGTTCCACACGTTGCCTACGTATTCATAAAGAGAAACTGCCCCAGATCTCATCATGAAGAGATGCACACAGTCATCATCCTCTAATCAACATCTATTCATTTCGCTAGGAAATGAAGCGCTCTAGTGACAGGAAACACCTTCTATGTGTCAACAATGATACCGATGGCTCTACATTTGTTTATTCGAATTGGTATATTGAAAAGAACAGGGGAAGACGAAGGGTCGAGGCTTGAGGCATAAATATTACTTCCAAATAGGAGAAAGGGGCTTTTTAGTTGGAAGAAATAACTTTGATTTATTATGAATAAAGGAGAATGTTTGGTTCAATGAGGAGCCTTTTGTTTCAGTTTTAAGATCCTTTGCTTTTATGTGTTTTGAGACAGGGTTTTGTTGTTGGCACAAATACAAATGTGTTTTGTTTTTGTGCATATTGATAACGATACAACTTATAATTAGCCTTGGTTGTTTGAATGTAATTCTTCATCATAGTTAATTCATAAGAAACCCTTGATTTGAAACTATGTTAGACATCGGTTGCAAACTTCACTTCTATAAAAGGGAATGTGTATTCTTGTATGAATGATCGGATTGTAATTAAGAATTGATGCAGCTTTGTTCTTATGTGAAACAGTGATTGATTCATTTAGACTGGGAATTCATATATGATGTTTAACCTCTCTTTTGTCATGCTCCTGTAGGATAAATTAGGATAGTTAGGACATAGACTAGAGTAGTTAGAAGAAGTATAGATAGGATTCAATACATAGAGGTTAGCTGGTTTGTTTTGTTAATTTAATTGAAGTCTTCT
>Ga0068628_1000557_pt1 | contig 13637 bp, 8 predicted proteins | sample InSIn2gowninarea_FD_77431 | JGI IMG/M metagenome (GOLD analysis project Ga0068628, IMG submission 77431) | Clean room microbial communities from NASA Spacecraft Assembly Facility at Jet Propulsion Laboratory, Pasadena, California, USA -... ... | reverse complement strand
CAGATTGCTCAAAGACTGCGCCTGTCCCCCACAATTTACAACAACTTTCAAAGCACGACTGAGTTCAAGGCAGACATGCATCACATGTATATCCGTGCGTGAAAGGACCCAGAGCAATCTTGGGTTACACTATTGTTCCTTGCAATGGATGATGCCATTTACACAGTATTATCAACATGGCGTTTGGAATGGCGTGCCCCAGATAAGACCATTCTCAACCGAGTGGCTGCACAAAAATAAAAGAAGGAACGCCATCAGAGACTCATCCAACTAGCAGAAAAAACACGATAGGACCACTAGGCCACTTTGTAGCAGGGAGCTACCACAAGGCCAATAGCAATGGAGAACTAGATGGATCAAGGAATGGATTTGGAACAGGATCCATAACACGAAACAGAGACGTAATACCACCTCAAGTGATCACACACCAAGGAATCATCGGTCGCACGGAAAAATTCTAAAATAGCAAAGGCGCTGGAAAAATACTTCATGGAGAGCAGCCAGCCCGTCAGCAATGTTACTACCAGTGCGTTGCCCAAGCTGATCACTACATAGACAACTGTGTTGGGGGAGATCAAAGCACAGTTACAGGCCTTAAAAGTGCGACCCACAGGATGGGTCCCTCGCAAGCCCGCAGACAATACAGACATCACCATGTAGGAGGCCATCACGCACACACCACACATCATCTCATTGCCAGCGGAGGTTATCTGAGCCAAAACCACAGGCGGCAAAGGCAGTTGGTAATTAAATCTAGCCACTCTGTTCAGAGATGTACTATACCTACTGCAAGAAGGAGTAACTCAGGAATTTCATGCCAAGGAAGGCCACGGGTTCCACATCTTGACATAACAAAAGGAAAAGATAGAACATATCACTCTCCAGCATGATGAACTGGCTGCACAACACTGGGAGGTAGAATAAGCTGTGACAGAGGCGTGTGGTATGGTCCTTGAGCTAGCCATCCCTGAGGACCTCCCCCTAGCTACCAGGATTGAGCACGTAGCAGTGTGATTTTGTACAGCCCAACAAGAGGCCGCAAGACACCAGGAGGAGCTGACGTTACAGGTTGCAGAGCTCTATCTTAAGGCTCCATTGTCCACACCTCTAGCTAAATGGGAACGTCGTTGCAGCGTAGTTGTAGTTGGACTACAAACAATGAGTAGTGTTGTTCGCTACTACTTAGGACCACTCGGCTAGTCACTCAGGATACTTGCTTCCCTCGAGGAAGATCCAACCATAGAACGAGTAGAAACTAAGGCGCATGAGTTGCAATAGGCTTATGACACTGCCCGAGGCATTACATAGACGGTCGCAATCACACAGCGGTTGGCTAAAATGAAGGAGGTCCAGGCACTCAAAGCCCAAGTTGATGCAGTGTGACAACAAGAGGTCGCCCTTAAAGAGCGTATCTAGCCATGGCTCGACGAAGCATTTAGCGTATCTACAACCATTGAAGGCAAGTTCACACAAATGCAGGTAGTCTGTGTGATGGAACAAGAAATTACAAATGAGACGGATACCTCAGCGGCTCATGTGGAAAGGGTATAGATATTCATAGCCCAGTTTGCTGCAGAGATAGGTAAGATGGAGAAGTTGTTGACCGAACTATGCACAAAGATTCCCGGCCCAGATGAGTGACTCGAGACGAGTCACAATGATTGTGTTGGGGGACTGTTGGGTAGCGAAAGCCCTGCACAATGTGTATTGGGTGCGAAGCCTGTAATTTTGGGTAAGAGCAAGGTAAAGACTCCACAAGATGTGTGGAGCGCAATTTGTAATAAGTCAAAGTCAAAAGGGTAGTCCACTTGGAAATAATGTAAAGAAATGTAAGTTGTGTTGGCCCACCCATGGATCGTGGTCCATGGAAAGGTATAAATAGAGTGAGGCTCTATGGGTAGAGTAGCTAAGTTTTGCAATGATTTTTCAGATCTTATATGTAATGGGTATCTGAGAAAAGCACTGGGAAACCATTTGTAAGACCAAGTCGAGGGTTGGGGTAAAGGATAGAGGCTCTACAGCTGTGTGCGCAGAGGCCTGGAAGAGTATGCAGCTATGTGCGCGGACCCCTATAGTTGAGTATGTAGGGAAGATCTGGATGTAAAGGTGATAAGTGGAAATAAAGATAAGTTCCTTTTGAATTCTGTGTTAAATTTGAATTATCGCAACTCTGCTCTTTCATGATTAATGAGAATTTTTTGATTTGAATATGCTTATTAAATATTTGTGAATCAGGTTCAATCTTAATATGTGAACTGAATGAAAATTATAAATGTTTGCTTAAAGACGACATTACAAATAGATTTGCATCCAGTAGATTAGATATGTAGACATCACAGGGTAGTCAGGATTTGCGTGAATATAGCGCAACACGAAGCTAAAGAAAAGAGTGTGAACCTTGCAAACCGCATCCAAACATCCCAAGGGTGTAGAAACCTAGTTCTAGCACCCTCCCCTGCTACCTAGGGTGAGACCTTAGTCCGCGCTCGTGGGCTGTTGCTCAAAGGGCCAGTAGCTGCGAGATTTTCTTGGCTAAATAATTCTTCCGAACTTGGGTCAGGCCCATATAAGATAATACCAGATGTTGAGATGAAGCCAGCCATGGAGGGAAGCACAAAAGGAAGTGCATGAGACAAATCCCTTAAAGGCGATGGCTCAAAAGGAGGGGAGGATGATGAACAAGTAGTTAACAGGTGTAGAGTTCCCGATGAGAGTGGAGGACAGTCGAGATCCAGGGAATCAATGTAGAGGGTGGCGAGCGGGAGACTGGAAGAAGATGGTTTGAGGAGAGTTACGGTGGGGGGGAAATGGAAAGGAGTTGAACAGACAGTTCCTGATGATCAGCATTCGAGAAAGTCAGCAAAGTTCCTGATGATCAACATTCGAGAAAGTCAGCATAGGGTTAGGGCTTCGCTAGACAGAGACATAGCGGTTAGGGTCAGTAGAGTAATCCACTTCCTCTAGCTCCATTTTTGACATTCTGTAGTAGCCTCAGTGGAAAAATGAAAAGAAACAATGATAAACGGTGATCATGAAGAGCAATCAACCGTTGACAGAAAGTGACAATGCAAGTCTACAAAGGTCATGAGGTTACTGAATAATGAAGAAGCCCTATTTGTATTCTGTGCTCAGTGTGATCCTAACTCTTTATTGTTATTTATTTATTTATTCAATGTCTATATATTTTAATATTTTTTCCATCACTAAGTTTATTTATATAAGGATATATAACTAAATAAATATTTAATATTAAATGCAATAGTAGTAATTTAATTTTAATCTCATGGCTTAATTAGATATAAAATCTTGAAAGTTAAAAGTATTTTATCGAGTGCCTTAATAAGTGCACAATCTCAACATTTCCACTTAATCTTTCAAGGAGAAGTCAATTTTCTATCTTAATTAACTAATGTGTTTATTTATTTATTTGAAGTTTTTATTTCTTACTTTGTCTTTAAATAAGCCAAAACCTTTGGAGGAAAGGTTTGGATGGTCATAGTTTTAATAAATGAGATGTCCATATATTAACTTTAGGGCCTTATAAAATGTATATTAAATAAATGTTATTTTTTTTAATTTCTTAAAAAACATCTATGCATGTTCATTTTGGAATGATGTTTCATATGTGAATGATAGAGATTGAAACATTAAGAAATATTCATGAAATTGTTTAAAAGGTAGTGGCACACAAGGTTGAGAGTTATTTCAAAGTAGTTATGTTTCTTTTATATATATATATATATATATATATATATATATTCTTGCGCATGTGTTATTGATAAACGATGGTATTGGCCCATTATATTGTAAGAAATCATATTCATAAGTTAATAATCTTAGAATAATACAACTAAATATCTTGTGACATATTTTTTAAATGTATATATGTTTAATGGATATTAATTATTTTAGTAATTATTATTAATAATAACTTAAAAGTTTAGTTGGTTTTTATGTATTGTTTTTTTTTCTTTTTTCTTTTTTCTTTTTAATATAGGAAATATAATATTTCTAATGATGTAGTATTTTAACTCCTACCATTGGTTGATATGTCTCAATATTTACCTACGATTTAATTGATATGCTATATTAATATTTGTTTCTTATTATATTTTTGTTTTTATTGAAATAATTTTATTAGAAAAGTGATAAAACCTGACCTTATACATATTTATCAATATAAAATAGAGTGGCCTTCCATAAATTCTATTTGATTAGATAAATGAAATATTTATGAAAAATATTTAGTTTATCTTCCTAATTACTGTGATATTTCATACAAATAAAGAGAGTGAATATTAATTTGAAAGGAGATTTTTCTAGCAACAAGCACATGAAGAAATATATGCTCTTAACCATTGGACCATGGGAGCAATTTTTAATGAAAAGTTACTAGTGTTTCTTTAAATCAATAAAATATTTACATCATAAATTATTTTCTCATTATTTGTTTTATTTGGGTGAATTGTGAAGTGATCTTTGATCTAATAATGCAGATATAATTATGTTTTATGTGATTTATATGTTTTATTTTGTAATTTATATTTACTTTCGTATTTATAAAAATATATTATGAAAATGTTTCTATTATATGTAAAATAATTTATTTATGGATAATGCTACCCAAATACTATCTTTTAAGTAGTATAGCATTTATAACAATTATTCTCCAAAACTAGATGCAAAAATAAATCTTTTATCAAAATATGTTAACATGATCTTGCACATCTTATGGTTTACTAGATGAATAGTGTAGGTAAAATCAATACATTATTTTGTTCTTATTGTTAGTATTTTTTAAGAAAAAAGGCGATCCTTGTATTTACAATGTCAAATGATTGAAGGTAATCTAATAATAAGAAGTTCTACAAGAATATTAGATTTAGTCAAATTTCTTTAATCCATGTGGCAAAATTATGTTATAAATTTTACACAACTCTCTCTCTCTCTCTCTCTCAAACACACACACACAGGTATATAGTGCTATAAATAATGCACACACGCGCATGCACACACACACACATATAGATGTGTGTGGGGTTAGGGGGCAATAAAGGTGGTGGGGTGGAGAAAAATCCATGAGGTGTACTCTAGTTGGTTTGTGTGGGGTTTAGTCACAGTCATGTTAGTGGTTCAAATATCATGGTGTTAGATGATCCAAAAATAAATATTATCATAGGTTATTAAGTTAGAATAAAATAATTATTAATTTAATATATTAAATTAATAATTATTAATCTAGAATATTTAATTATTTAATGGAGACATTTAGAATTAGTATATTGTTGTAAAAGATATGACTCTAAATGTGTTGTATCTTAGGCTCTATTTTAGGAGAATAGTTAATAAGATTGTTTGAATAGATTTTATTGTAAGTGGACACTTTTTATTGCATAAGTGATCCATAATTAGAGGTAGTTAGGACATTGAGCTTATAAATAGCTCATTGCAAGAGTGTTTGGTTGTTCGGATGTAAACTCTTGCAAAATCACTATGTAATCTTTTTTTTTTCTAATGAATAAAATTACGTGTTTGAGACACTTCTGCCATTATTGTGGTATCAGAGCTCCAGTAATGTTGCAGCTGATGTGAGGAGGAGATTCCAACTCTACAAGTTTTTGGAAAACTCCATTGAATTGATCAGCAAATGATGGGTATGCAAATTGTATAGTTTACATTTTAGTTTAATTTCAGATTTTTATAAATAGATAATTAGATCATTAGGGTTTTCATCAAAATGAAGTGTTTGCCACACCAATCTATCCTGTATCGATTTGGATAAATGGAATGTAGTACTGTTGACAATTTGCAAAATCGCAACCGTTGAAATAATGCATCATAAGGAGGAGTTTTCATAAGTCTTGCTACAATAATAATAGGAAAGACAAATCAAATGAAATCCATTAAAGTTGCACTTGCCACTATTTCTTTTTCTCATTGTTTTGTGTGGTGTGTTGATTGGTTTTAGTAGTGAACACGAGACTCTGCTACTTTTTAGTTGGTTTTGGCTTGTAGATGTTCCTTGCTTACAACGCAACGCCTGTAATCGCAGAAATTCTGTCTTATGTCCCTTGGGGTTGAATACACGAAATTCACTTATGTTGGGAAGCACCTAGACATAATCGGGAATCAAACACGGGCCAGTTATTTCCCTAGAATATGTATAACTCTATCTGCAGCTGAAACGTTGTGTTTTGTTGTGCCAGTAGCTCTTGCATTGTAACTTGGTGTTGAATCTACAATAGCGTTACTAATCAAAGCATAATGATATGTATAATCAAAAACATGGTATACACTCTACGTAGCTGTCTTGTTGCCTTCAAGCTCTGCGATTGAGCTTGTATTCAACCATGGAAATTGCTGTGAGTAAGGTTCATGGTTCCCTTGCCCAAGCAGGGAAAGATAGAGGGTAGACACCCAAGGTGGCTAAACAAGACAAGAAGAGCTGCACTCACAAGTGAATCATAGTGGTTACTTTTGGAAAGAAGTGAGGGTGCAAACCTGTTTGCAACATATTTATTTTTTATTTTGAAGTCGTGAGTGAAAACAATAAAGGAGGGTTTAATATTAATTAAATTTTTTTAATTTGGCAATAGGATTTTTTTTTTTTTGTATTTGGGAGAAATAAGGTGTGAGGGGTTATCTGTGAATATTTGGGATAGTAAATTTTGTAAATTTGTGGAATAATAAGGTGATTTTATTTTATTTTATTTTATTTTTATTTTTATTTTTATTTTTATTTTATATATATATATATATGGAGTGATAATTGTGATATTGTAACTCAAAGTGATTTTACTTTGAGGGGGGGCAACAATTTTTTTTTTTTTTGCCAGGTTTTGCAAGAGCATCATTGTAAAAGTCATATTTTGAAAGTTACCTTGTCAATATTTGAGAAATTGACTAGAGGCAAGTGCAAAGCTCAGTCATTTTTCTCCTGTTTCAATGACTATACGAGGATCAATGCCAAGTCTCAATAGATCATTTTTTGTGTAGTGTGTTTCATGTTGTGTTGCCCATCTTGATATTTTTCTCTAAGCCTAATTCTTAATGCGAAACTCCAACACTACAATGTCAAAGTTGATTAATTTGTTTTCTTATTCCGACAAACTTGAAGGTACAAAATCTTATAAAACATGGAAATGCCTCATTAAAAGCACTCATTTATAATGAATTGTGGCATGGTATGCGTGATGATGATATTAAGCCAAATAAACCCATAGATGCAGTTTCACTAGAAAAATGGGAAGTTAAGAATGCCAAAGAATTAGCTCTCATTAAATCTTTTGTCAATGATGAAATGTATGTCCATATAAAAAATGTTACATATGTGTGGTCTGTTTTGAGAACTTTTAAAGAATTCTTCGATACTCAGCCTGAATCAAAGAAAGTTGATCTATAATTAAAATTATTGCAACAAAAATTTACCAAAGGAGGTGATGTTCTTGAATATATCTCAAGACTTAAGAATATTAGGTAGGAAATCATTAGTGCCAGTTTTCTAGCTATAGATGGCAGCTTTGTGGTCACAATTTTAATTGTTGGACTTCCTTCTTCCTACACACATTTTTTGGAGACTCTACAATCAACTGGTATGTTAGAGAAACTAAATTTTGATGAGCTCTACGAAATGTTGACCCAACATGACAAAAACTTTGGGAAGAAAAATAAAGTTGGTGAAGATGTCTTTTTCATAGAGGCCAGCACTAATAAGTCATCAAATGACAGTTCTTGAGGTAGAGGCAGAGGGAATTTCAATCAGAATCAAGTAGCACATAATGTACAAAGTCGACGTCAAAGCCAAAGCAGAGGAAACAACTTTAACAGTGGAAATAGTTCAGGTAGGAGTAATTTTCATGGCAGAGGAAACAATCAAGTAAGAGGCTATTTTCAAGGAAGAGGAAATAATAGTCGAGGTAGAGGACAACCTCAGAACAGAAGTCAAATCAGAGGCAGAGGACAATCTCCAGGAAGAGGAAGAGACTTAAGTTGGACATTATGCTGAAGATTGACAAACTTCTCTTAATAAAATTCCCAAGTTTCATCAGCTCTCAGCACAATTTGCAAATGATCAAGATGATGATAACTCAGAATATGATTTTACTTCTTCATCGACATTATAACTTTCATCTCATCTTAGAAGTGATTATGAAGATGCCTGGATCTTGGATTCAGGGTTAATTCAACACATGACTTGTCAACGTGATTTTTTTTGGAATTTTCAAGATTGGCAACTTAGTTCCATTTTTCTTGCAGAAAATACAAAACATACTCCTTATGGAAAAGGAACAGTAAATTTTTTCTCCCTATCATTGGAAAAAAAATTATTTAAAATGTATCGTATGTACCAACCTTTAAGAAAAATTTTCTATCTCTAGTCACGACTTGACAAGCAGGACATCAGGTGATTATGTAAGATGGCCTAATTAAGGTTAATTCAATCAAATAGAGCTTGAAAACTGTGATGATAGGTTATGAAGATGGAAAATTGTTAAGGATGAAAGCAATAGTTATTCCAAGGCATTATGGTTTTGTAGGGGCAGTGACTACAGGAATTTCACCTATAAGATTATGGCATGCAAGATATGGACATTTAAATTTTGATAGCCTTTCTCAATTGTAGAAACAAGGGATGGTTAAAGGAATTCCCACTTTCAAAAAGGAAAATGAAAAATGTGAAGCTTGCATTTATGGAAAACAAAGTTGAGAAAGCTTTCCAACAAGTTCATGGTGCACAAACAGGGTGTTGCAACTAGTTCACAGTGATGTGTGTGGACCACTACATACTTCATTTGGTGGTTGAAATTTTTTCTTACTATTCATTGGTGATTTCAGTAGAATGAATTGGGTTTATTTCTTAAAGCAAAAGTCAAAAGAATTTGACAAGTTTAAAAATTTTCACCAACTTGTTGAAAATGAAGTCAAGGAAAAGATAGGTACTCTCAAGATAGATAATGGGGGAGAATTCACTTCAAATGAATTCAAAACTTATTGCAGTGATAATGGCATAAAATGACATCTTACCAATGTTTACACTCCACAGCAAAATGGAGTAGTAGAAAGAATGGATCACCCCTTGTTAGGAATGGCGAGATCTATGTTAAGTTTCAAAAGGTTAAGTCCAACATATTGGGCAGAAGCAATTCATACAAATGTCTATTTAAGAAATAGATCTCCAACTGCTTCTTTAGACAGAATCACACCTTATGAAGCTTGGTTTGGTTTCAAAACTCGAGTTAAACATCTTAGAATTTTTGGATCATTATGTTATGCCTTAGTTCTGAAAGAAAAATGAACTAAGCTTAACTCAAGAAGTTTGAAATGCACAATGATTGGATACTCTGATGAGAAGAAAAGGTATTGTCTTTTGACCAATGGAAAATTTCTTATGAGCAGGGATGTAATTTTTCATGAAACAGAGAGTAAGAGTGCTGAAGAAATCGAAAATCTTCTTTAAAATTTAGAATCTAAAGGTAATCGAAGAAAAGGAAATACACAAAGTCAACCAAATTCTCCAAATTGGTATGAACTTGATTTTCCTTCATCTGAAGATGATTCATCCAGTCCATATACTTCAACAACACCATCTAGATCTTCTAGTAGTTCATCTGCATCTCCAAGCAGCAACAATTCTTCAGATAGTGATTCTCCACCTCCAGAATCTCCAAGTGATCGACGAACATCATTTTATATTAATCCTCCTTACAATGATGGTGACTTTTTAGAATCTCAAACAAGTGAGGATCAACTACCAAAATGGGCAGTTCAACTTTTGAAAGATGTAAAGCCTAATGAGCAAAATAAAACAGGCACAAGAAAGTCACACAGAAGTGAAGAAAATTTTGCCTTGATAGCAAATGATTTTACTAAACCTTCCACATACAAAGAATTAGTAAAACATAAAGAATGACAAGAGGTTATGATTGAAGAATATCGAGCAGTAATTGATAGCAACACTTGGAAACTTGTTGATTTTCCTCAAAATGTTAAACCCATAGGATGAAAATGGGTTTACAGAAATTAAGTGCAACCAAAAGGGAAAACTTGAAAAGTATAAAGCAAGACTTGTCGTTAAAGGTTTTGCGTAGCAGGAAGGCATTGATTATGAGGAAACTTTTGCTCCTATAGCTAAATGGAACACCATCTGATTATGACTTGCATTGGCTACTCAGAAAGGATGGAAAGTTCATCAAATGGATATGAAAAGTGCTTTTCTCAACGAGGATTTACAAGAAGAAGTGTATATGACATGACGACCAGGTTTTGAAATTGAAGGGAAAGAACATAAAATTTAAAAATTGATCAAGGCTTTATATGGGTTAAAACAAGATCCCCGAGCTTAGTATGCAAATTGGATGAATACCTTAGGAAAGTTGGTTTTCACCGAAGTGAATCTGATGATACTTTGTATGTGCGACAATAAGGCGAATATCTGGTGATTCTTGTTATGTATGTCGATGATTTGATCATTACTAGAAACAATGATGCTCATATTGCCCAGGTGAGAAAGGAGTTACATGCAGTTTTAAAGATGACAGATTTGGGGTTACTTCACTACTATCTTAGAGTTGAAGTCTTCCAATGTCCACATCATATTTTCATTTCTCAGAGTAAGTATGCCGCAGAGGTTCTTCAACAATTTGGAATGCAGGATTGCAAGCCCATTCTTACCCCCATGGAGAAAAACTTGAAACTTTCAAAATTTGAAGGGGGGAAAAGGTGGACAACACTACTTACAAACAGTTGATTGGAAACTTGATTTATTTAACAAACACTCGTCCTGATCTATCTTATGCAGTTAGTATTCTTTCACGTTTTATGCAAGAACCATGAGACAAGGAACAAAATATTTTGGTCTTCTTTACACAAAGACTAAAAACTTTGTACTTTGTGGATATTCATATGTCGACTTTTCTAGAAGTATTGATGATTGAGCATCAACATTAGGTTATTTAATGAATATGGGGTCAGCAGTAGTATCATGGAGTTGTAAGAAACAAGCTACAGTGGCCACTTCTCCAGCAGAAGCAGAGTACATTTCAGCATGGGAAGCAGCATGTGAAACTGTTTGGTTGCGTAGAATTTTGCAGGACTTGGAAATTTCTCAAGCAAAAGCTACATCATTATTCACTGACAGCCAGTCAGCCATCAAACTTGCCAAGAACCCAGCTTTTCATTGAAAGACAAAGCATGTGGACACCAAGTATCATCATATCAGACCTCTCATTGCCAAAAAGGTCCTCAAGCCAATTTATTGTCCTTCAGAAGATTAGATCTCTAACATTGTCACGAAACCTATCGACATAATAAAATTTACAAATTTCAGGGATGAACTTGGTACTTGTTGTAATGTATATTTGGATCACGGGGGGAATGTTAGATGATCCAAAAATAAATATTATCATATATTATTAAGTTAGAATAAAATAATTATTAATTTAAGATATTAAATTAATAATTATTAATCTAGAATATTTAATTATTTAATGGAAACATTTAGAATTAGTATATTGTTGTAAAAGATATGACTCTACAAATGTGTCGTATCTTAGGCTCTATTTTAGGAGAATAGTTAGTAAGATTGTTTGAATAGATTTTATTGTAAGTGGACACTTGTTATTTCATAAGTGATCCATAATTAGAGGTAGTTAGGACATTGATATTATAAATAGCTCATTGCAAGAGTGTTTGGTTGTTCGGGTTTAAACTCTTGCAAAATCAATATGTAATTGTTTTTTATGATTAATAAAATTATGTGCCTGAGGACACTTCTACCATTACATGGGGAGGACTAAGAGTGGAAACTACTTGTGGGAGACAAAAACTACTTAATAGGCCACCCATGCTCTATTGATTTTTACACAAATCTTGTGAAAAAATGCCACCATTAGAAAGATCATTCTTGCGTACAACATTCTTGTTAAACCCAACCAATGATCATATTACTTTGAAGACACACACACACACATGGAAGAAATACTGTGCATGTGTGTGCATGCATAAATATACACACATGGGAAAAGGAAAAACACAAAAAATTTGACAGTAACTTTACATATAGATTGATTAAAGGATAATGTCCAGCACATATGTATGCTTACCTTATACTCAATTAACCATTATTATAGTAAGAGTTACCATTACTTTGTGACCTTCCTAATTGACATGAATGACATGTTATTCTTAGAATTATATGCATTGTGAAACCACTTTACAAGAAGATATTTTACAATCATAAAAGTTAATTGAAGATGCCAAACATGGCATATGTGATTGTTTTATTTTTGCATAAAATAATGCATGCAACATATGTGGCCATAGAAAGCAAACATAATCATGTTACAACAAGTATATGACATTTTATACAAAACTAATAAGAGAATAAATAACATGTTTAAACAAACCCTAGAAGATCCCTCAAGAAAAATACCATAAAATAAAACTACCCAAAATCATACAAAATTACATTTGAATATTACACACCATACATAAATCCCATTATTTAGCGAAACAAACTTTTTCCTTGAAATATATTTATGCATGGAGTCCCCACAATCATATCTTTTTACTCATGATCCCTACAAACATTCTTGTTCATGAAATACGATTAGGGGTGAAATATTGAATGGTAGGGATGTATCCAATATTTCTGTGTTTTTTAATCCACTATCCAATATTTTTTTTTTAGATGATATATTTGTAATTGGTAAATGAGAGGCATATTGATGGTTATCCATACTTATGAGTGTTCACCATTGGTTATTGATGTGGATGTGCTAGTTAATGTTTTATGAAAGAAACAAAAGATTATAAGTTATGCATTTCATATAATAATTGATATTTCTAAAATAAACATAATACTAGATATCCCCTTATAGCTCATATTTCACTATGCTTACAAAGAAAGAAAAGAAATGTAGACATTGTATAGTCTACAAATGTACTTAATAAAGTATTTGTATGATCTCTCTAATAATAGCAAATGAAAAGACCATCTTAATAAATCCAAATACTTCACTCAAATATTTTCTTAGCCTTTAATTATCATGAAATTCATGTATATCGCTAGACTATTTGGAGCAAATACATTTAGATGAACACTTTAGAAGTGGTTTGTTATGGAATTTGGTCTCAATGGTGTATTTGTGATTTTCATATGGATATAAATATATTTTCTAAGCCACATCTTGGTATCTTCGCATGGTATAAATAACTAAAATTTACCTAACTTAGAATAGGAAATCACATGATGATGTGAGGTATATTTGATTAGTATTATATTTGTTCAAGAACAAAAACTCTAAACAAAGCTAAAGATGACATTTTTCTTGATCAACAAATACCTTGGATTCCAATTGTCTATGATTTGATATAATCCATCCTATAAATAGACCTACCAATAATAATTTTCTATCTTGCTTCATATTATCAATGATCACTAAACTTTTGGACCCAACTCAAACTTAGAGTTATGCATCACTCTCAATTGTTTGACAAGATTCCTATAATTCCTTATGGCATTCCATCTTATTTTATAATCAAATAGTGTTTTTAATTATGTGTGCTAAAGAGTTAGGTATATTCAATATTAAATGCATAACATATAAAAAAAATACATCATATAATTACATGTGGTT
>Ga0068628_1000556_pt1 | contig 13641 bp, 8 predicted proteins | sample InSIn2gowninarea_FD_77431 | JGI IMG/M metagenome (GOLD analysis project Ga0068628, IMG submission 77431) | Clean room microbial communities from NASA Spacecraft Assembly Facility at Jet Propulsion Laboratory, Pasadena, California, USA -... ... | reverse complement strand
AGCAAAGAATAGGGCAGTTTTATAGAATCTTCCAAAAACTCTATGCTTTGAACCAACTCTATCAAATACATATATGCTACTTGAACACTTAAAAACAAACAGATAAATCTGATGCAGCCTTGCACTAATAAGTATCTGATGTAGCCTTGCACCAATAAGTAAACGGTGTAACGTTTCAATTTAAAACAACAGCATTGGTCCACAGTAAAAAAAGCCTTCAACAACCATCCATTTCCTCCAACTGGCTACCTCGAACATCTTATCAAGTGATATGATACAACCTTGGCTTTTACACCAACAGGTATAACGATGTAATAATTCAGTTAAAATAGTAGAACTTGTGCACAGTAAGACAGTAATGAAGGGTTATCTACTTTCTCGAATTGGCTACACCATTTTTTTAGCTGTTGAAAATGCATCATATACCACATTAAAAATCAAAGAGATCTGGTGATTGCCAAAATATTTTGTAAAAAAAATACTTGTTTAGATTATAACAAGCAGATCATTGTTTACACAATGGATCAAAAAAATTCCATTTGTAAGGGAATAATAATCCGTTAACTTGATCAAACAAGGGAAAGGGTACAGGGTCATAGAAAATGTGGATTCAAGTTGTTGCTGTAACGTTTTTGAGTAACCCACTTATTTTGATGATATTTTTTGGTTTTGTCCAGACATTTTTCCATGAATAGGATAAAAAGTTGCTACACTATTTTTTTTTAAACATTTGTTAAATAAAATGCTATAGTACTCCATGCACCTGCCATGCACCTCAGTTTTTTAATACTAACTTGTACTTGGATGTAACAGGTTGTAAATCAGAATTGGAAGACAAAAGGATAGTGTGTGAAAAAGGTGAAATACAGAAAACAAAAATAGACTTTCCTGTAAGCCTCGTACCATGCCACAGAATGGGCCTTACTGCAAATGGCCAAAGCCTCTAAGTCTGTGTTTCAGCGCATTGGACATTAGGATTTTTCTCTCCCCTTGCACGCAGTTATGATATATAAGGGGGCTTTTATCTTTATTGCGATTACCATGTTGACTCTATTCCATCTGCATCTATGTGCCAGATTTATTTGCTTTTTATTTAGGCCATCAATAGGGGCTTATAAATTTTCATGTATTGTTGCCAGCAGGACAGTTGCTATTGTAGTATAGTTCTCATGCTAGATGGCCAACTTTCTTCTTTATCTATCCATATCTAGTTATCAAAAACAAGGATTTCGAGTGCCTACTTTAATGAAGTCTCCACTAGTGGATGAGTCACACTGTCTGTACAACATTCTTGAAGGAAATCGGATGAGAAATGGAAAGAGGATCTTAAGTAGTGCAAGAGAAATGCAATGGTATTTTGTATTCCTAAGCCTATTCAGACAATGAATAATGCAGTGTGGAGAATGTGATTCCAACCTTCCCGATGATCTTTTGTATAGAATTCCTAATTATTGCGAATTGCAAGTGTTTTCCAGACAGGAATAGCTTGTAAAAGATAAAATTCCATCACACAGTCAAGGAAACTCATATGGTAGTGGTCCAAAGTACCTTCACAAAGGCCCTGGTACTTCATGAATTCAAAAGATGCATCTAGGTTTGCATGTGATCATGTTCTAGCGAAATGTTACAATTTGTTTTAAAAATTTAAACCAAAAAAAAAATCTTGCATTGCATTCAGAAGTACAACTCACTTGGCCAAGGGAAGCAGTTAGAAAGTTTAAGGAGGTCAACTTCCAGTATGTAAAGAGATAAGGAAATATGGTAGCAGACCTATTGGCTAATATTGCAATAGAGGAGGAATAGAAGGATCAGACCTAAACACAAATTCACTGAACTTAGCTGAAGGAAAGTGGACATCAAGCTTCAAAAATTGATCCAATCAAATTGCAATGATCTTTAGGAAGTCTTTTATCTAAAGTTCATTTGTCTTGTTTCAATCCCCTAATTTCAGAGGCATTTTAGAGGCCTAGTATTCCCCGACATTACTATGGGTTACAGTGCAATGATGTAAGCTTTTTTAGAATGACCTGTTTTAATTTGATAATTTATGAGAGAGATACCACATAGAATTCCAAGGTTGAAAGTAGATCAGCTTAATAATTTCAAAGGGTTGAAAAAGGCATGCAAGGCTATAAATTTAATAAGAATACTCCTGGCCAGCTCAAAGAGGGAGAAATCTTGTTGTGCAGGAATTGTAAAGCCATGAGGAGGAATTGTCATGACAGCCAAGGAATTTTCTGAGAAGTGAAAATTGGTGGGGAGAAGAAATGCATATCTAAATGCCCAAATAATAGTAAAGCACAGAAGACACCAGAGGTAGGAAGGGACCCAAGAGAAGGATCAAACAGGGGACAAAGAGGAAGCACCAAAGGAGCAATCTATCTTTCCCAATTTTGGAGTATCAACGCAACATGGCCTGTCAAGAGAGGCTTGTGGAATAAACTTCTAGGTTCCAGGAGGAGAGATTCTCTAGAAAAATTAAGTAGGCAAGGCAAGCTGTTTAGGCAGCCTGGAGCTGTAAGACCCGGGACAGTCTAGGCCATAAAGAAATACCTTCTTGATGGTGCAAGATGAAACAGGAGGTGCAGTCTTTGGCTAGAAAGGGATTTGACCTGGAAGACAAGGAGAAAAGGAATGTGAATAAGTATTGTTCACAAAAAGACAAGAGGACATATTTATTAAAATTCAGGCAGTATTGTAAACATTCGAATCCTGATTGACTAAGAAAATCGTAATACCCAGAGAAGGGGCAGGCCGAATGGCCACATTCATAAAAGTTATATGGCTGAGCTGACCAGAAAATCCATGTCTAATTTCGGCAGCATGATTCTAGAGCCAGCCGTGAAACCCTAACACCAAAATTTGGCAGACGAGAACCTAGCCACCGCAAGATAGGAAAAAAATAAGTGAGTAGAAAGTTAGGATAGCTGTAATGTGATAAATAAATTCACAGTTTCAACAAAAATCCTAAAATAATTAGCCCCATAAATTGTTCAGGCCAATTGAATTCTAAGCCCCATAAACTGTTCAAGATAATTGATTTCTCCCATCAAGAATACTTCAGACCAAAGGAGGAGAACCAATGTAGCACCAAATCAAACGAGAAAAAACTTGGTGTGGTCGTGATAATGCCAGGAATTATACAATATGGATGCGGAGGGTCGTAGAGATTACCTGGCATCCTAGAAGTGTTTCAATGCACAGCAGAACTAGTAGCAGCGGTGGACAAACACCAAACAAATACTAATAAAGAATATGTATTTGGGGGTTTTCAGGTAGGGCCTATTGTGCTGCCCTGAGAATTGAACCCATGACTGGGGCTAAGATCCCAGGGCAGTCTTCAAATGAGAACATTGTATGAAGGAACCAACCTGTTGTTGTATCAATTTACTCCCATTGAATAACATTTTAGGCAAATTGGTGGGGAGAAGAAATGCATATGTAAATGACCAAATAATAGTAAAGCACAAAAGACACCAGAGGTAGGAAGGGACCCAAGAGAAGGATCAAACAGGGGACAAAGAGGAAGCACCAAAGGAGCAATCAATCTTTCCCAATTTTGGAGTATCAATGCAACATGGCTCGTCAAGAGAGGCTTGTGGAATAAACTTCTAGGTTCCAGGAGGAGAGATTCTCTAGAAAAATTAAGTAGGCAAGGTGAGTTGTTTAGGCAGCCTGGAGCTGTAAGACCTCGGACAATCTAGGCCATAAAGAAATACCTTCTTGATGGTGCAGGATGAAACAAGAGGTGCAGTCTTTGGCTGGAAATGGATTTGACCTGGAAGACAAGGAGAAAAGGAATGTGAATAAGTATTGTTCACAAAAATAATTGAACCATGAAGGGGAATCGACGAAGCCAAACTGTTCCTAATCACTGTTACATGCAATGTGAAAATGGTAGGAAAGAGAACACAACTATGACAAAACATGGAGGATATTTACCATTTAAATAAATAAAAACCGAAGGGTTTGAAAACCCAGAGTTTTCATCATAACCAGAATTCAAAGTTATAGAGAAACTAAAATTTGTGCATAAAATCGTATACTCCAAACAGTATATTGTTAGAATGCAGACAAGAAGACATATTTATTAAAATTCGGGCAATATTGTAAACATTTGAATCCTGATTGACTAAGAAAATCATAATACCCAGAGAAGGGGCAGGCCGAATGGCCACATTCATAAAAGTTATATGGCTGAGCTGACCAGGAAATCCATGTCTAATTTCGGCAACATGATTCCAGAGCCAGCCGTGAAACCCTAACACCAAAATCTGGCAGACGAGAACCTAGCCACCGCAAGATAGGAAAAAAATAAGTGAGCAGAAAGTTAGGATATCTGTAATGTGATAAATAAATTGACGGATTCAACAAAAATCCTAAAATAATTAGCCCCATAAACTGTTCAAGATAATTGATTTCTCCCATCAAGAATACTTCAGAGTAAAGGAGGAGAACCAATGTAGCACCAAATCAAACGAGAAAAAAACCTGGTGTGGTCGTGATAATGCCAAGAATTATACGATATCGACGTGAAGGGTTGTAGAGATTACCTGGCATCCTAGAAGTGTTTCAATGCACAACAGAACTGGTAGTAGCGGTGGACAAACACCAAACAAATACTAATAAAGAATATGTATTTGGGGGTTTTCAGGTAGGGCCTATCGTGCTACCTTGAGAATTGAACCCATGACTAGGGCTAAGATCCCAGGGCAGTCTTCAAATGAGAACGTTGTATGAAGGAACCAACCTGTTGTTGTATCAATTTACTCCCATTGAATGACATCTAGAGCTTTGACTCATAAGACCACCATTGTTGAATCCCATGAACTTCCGAAAATTTCATGGGGCCCTTGGAAATCACATATAGTTTGGCAGCCACACGATCCATACCAGAGACCTTTGGCATGACCTCCATTGATTTTTCTTCATCCCCATCACAGTTCTTTTGTTTTTTACAAGAATCAGAGTAGTAACAACAGATGTAATCGCTATTGTTTACATAAAGATGGGGAACCCATTTCTGGATTTGCTGACAAATATTAACTGAATCTGCCTCTGCCCCATCCTCTGATTGTTTATCAAGGCCTTCTAATTCCTTATTTCCTTTTTTCTTAGAAGGAAAAATAGGTCTCGTCACGCCCTTCACTGCATTCCACAACAGCCCAAACTTGTCAACAATACTTCTAAGACCCATGGGAAATGAAACAGAAGGGGGAATGAACATATGAGATTCGACAAATATGCCTCAAATGTTAAGGCCTTCACCACCTGCAAAGCCAGGCCAACCCCCAATGAATGCCCAACCATGCACACTTCACTGCTCCCATATTTCTTCACTGTTGTCCTGACTACCTCCAGTGTCTTGTGAAACCTACAGGAGCCATTGAGGTCCTCCATTGTTAAAATTCTAAGATCTTGTATGTCCCTTTTGATTGTAGCAGCCCTCAGGAGGGTCCCTCTGAGAGCTATTATTGCCTTTGGGAGCTTTACTAGGTCTCACTACCAGAAGATTAGAGAATGCAGCATACCTGTCCAATTCAAGCCTTGCTCCAAAGATGGATTCATCCCTCTCATCCACCAATTCTTCCACTACCTTGTATTTCAAGGGCTTCCACCATTTGGGTGCCAACGCTGCATCTCTGTCATGTTTTTCCTGCCTGTCCAGTTCCAGCAGATATGCAGCCTGTATAAAGCACGCCATCACTGTGCGCTTGTAATTTTCATCCTTCCTGTACAGAAACAAAGGAGATTTTATTTTGATAGAATTGATGCAAGGAAACTGCCGTAGAGATTACCTGGCATCCTAGCGTGAGTAAAGTAAGTGACAAAAGAAAAGGCGAAGGTACGAGCTGCTGAGCAGAGCTCCTCCGGGCACGCAGAAGGAAAATGAGGCGAGAATGCAGTGAGGTAGTCAAAGTGCAATGCATGCTTGCCAAATGTATGCGCGGCGAGGGATAATGAATCGACTGCAGATGTCAAACAGAAAAGCATATAACAGATGTCAATCTGAGAATGAAAGTGTTTCTTTGGATGGCAGATAATTGTTGAATCGTCTAACAATAGATCTAACAGTTAAGATTAGGACAGAAAGACATTTAAGGGAGTTCATTTCAGAGGGAAACACCTTACAGCGTACTTAATAACGACTAGAGTACATGTTTCCTGGAAGCATGGCAAACCTCCCCCTGCCTTGAATGTTGTCATATACCCCATTATTTAAAGGGTAACCATTGACTGTTGGGTATGGATGATTTATCATGTAACCATTGATTGTTGCAGACGGAGCCATTGAATACATCTGCGCAAGGCTACTACCCCTTGTGATTCCCTCAAATGGTGGTCGCATTTTGGGAAGATGTCGTTGAGTATCTACATGCATAGATGATAACTGGTTATATTGTTCAGTATTAGCTTGATGTGATTGATAATGCGTGTCGAGCTGTCGCTGGTAGCTATTAGCGTGTATCACATCATTGCGCTGCTATTGGCTATCACTATCATTACTCTCACCATTTTGTTGTGTATGCATTCCACCATTAGAAACCTGCCCCCGAGACAAATGAAAACCATTTTCATAACCTTGAGGGCCAGCTGGCCTTGGTTTTGGGCTCATATTATGATTTTTACTACTTATGAAAGAAGAAGACATCCCCTGTGCTGGTTGCTGCACTATATGTTTAGCTCGTCCCGATCTACTACTTTTTTACTGCAGACTATTGACGACAAGACGATGAGCTACTGATCCAAGCTGAGGACCTAAGATAGCGCCGTGAACAGGTGGCCTGGACAAAAACATGAATAGCAAACCATAATTGGAACAGATCTTCATTAGATAGACATGACCTCAGTATAAATTTACTTATAAACAACTTGGAAAAGCATTACCTATCTTGATTCTGGTGCCTTCGACCGGTATCTTCATGCCATAAGGCTTGTGTCCTTACATCCTGTGCACATACAGACTGCCAACCAGTATGAAATGTCAGAAATACAACATTAATAATCACAAGCTAAAAGAAAAGCAGAGGATTTTTTAATGTTCAAGAAGAGGATAGCATGAGTTAGTTGAAAGAAAATATAAGATACTATGAGACACTACCAGGCAGCCCATAACAGACTCGGGTTTTCTGTACATGATTAATTGAAAGAAAATCGACATGAAAAGTTCAAAAATAAATAACTCTTGAATGGTCATCTTATGGCACAGGCACATCAGGCTTATCTGCATAGAGTCTGCACCTTCTTTGGCATGATGACCCCACCCGGGGGCCTTGGAATGTGTTTATGCATAGCCGGGCACTTGTAGATTGTGCAACCGAAAAAGGTTAATCACTTACAAAACTTGATTGTTTACTATGTTTTCCATCTCCTTAACAGGTGAAGTGAAAACAAGTGGGCAAACATCCCCATCACAGAGACCGAAGTAACCATTAAATCCACCACTGCAATTAGTTTATAGATGTTAGGGCTAGACCAAACAGTAAAAGCAATGGCACCAGAGATGTCATCGAACAGTTTAATATGATCATTATTAAAAAATTCTAAGTGGTATGCAAATATCTATAAAATACATACATACACACCAGCAAATAGGGACAAAAAAACATTAAAATGATCCAAGTTAAAATGGATCTATGATATTTTATTTTTGTCTAGTCTATTGTATTATTTTTTCTTTACAGATAACTTTATGGGAAAACCCAATGGATACTTCTCCACAAACATATATATCATCCCTCATAAACCCATGAGTGTAGATTAATGCACCTCACCCAGAGGTTTCAAACCAGGCACCTGTGCTAGCAAAAAAGTAACCAAATTCCCAGCAACATTCATAGCAACAAGTTGACCTAACAGATTAGGCTCTTTTTGGTATTATTTTGATTATAATGGTTGAATTTTTTTCATTTTTACATCAGGGATGTCAGCTTTTCTTTCATTTAGTTTACGAGGGTTGTGCTTCTTTGCTTCATAGGATTAAGTTATTAAACAACTTAATTAGTAATATTATTATTATTTATAAGTTATAACACATCTCATTCACATGGGCCAGTATAATGCCCCCATCTCATCCATTCCAGGATGTATAATGCACCTTGTTTCTCTCCATGCAATATGACTGAAGGAGTGGTATGCTTATCAAGAAGATACAATTGAACAAAAATTTGGTAGCCTATAACACTTCTCACACCAGTAGGTATTATGCCAGGAGGTGTACTAGAATTTATAAAAATTTAGAACCGGAAAAATTGCTGACATCCATCTATCTACAATGTGTAGACCACATGAAGCAAGAAACAGATTATACTGACAAAGAAAACAAAGCAACCCCTTCAAACTACTGCACTTATAGAAGCAGTGCACATCCAATGCACCAAAATCCAAAAAAGGAGTTGCTGAAGATGGAAGATAAACCTTGTACCATGCACAGAATTGGTTCAAGTGCACAATTTTCAATATGAAAGGAAACAGTCTTACAAGGACTAGGAATTTGTCAACCTTTGTGGTATCTGCGTAATTTAGGGATTGCATGTGGCCAGACTTATTGAGGTCAAAATCCATTATCGATGGAGCAACTATGTTCAATACAGTTACATTTATATGGTCTCGAAACAGAATGCAAACCTATCAACCCCTACCATCATGTTTGAAGCACACAACATACTTCAGCTTTCATAGCACTCTTTATTATTCTTTTAAATATCGACCATTTATCAGGACATGGAAGAAAGACCAATCAACAATCTCTATCCATTTCTGAACTAAATGACATTAGTTATTCACCAACGTTCACTACCTGTATATTCATCACAGCAAAGAACAATTTATGCCAGACTCCTGTAACAAACCTGGAAACAGGATTGATCTTTTCTTTCACTTTAGCTCTCTCATTTACTGTAAGATGTGCACACCGCTTATAGAGAGAAAGCATATCTGGAGCTAAGTGGTGACTTGCCATCACAAAAAGCAAGTCAAACCTTTCACTGTTTCTCATGTTTAGGCAGCCTGGAGCTGTAAGACCTCGGACAGTCTAGGCCATAAAGAAATACCTTCTTGATGGTGCAGGATGAAACATGAGATGCAGTCTTTGGCTGGAAATGGATTTGACCTGGAAGACAAGGAGAAAAGGAATGTGAATAAGTATTGTTCACAAAAAAAACTGAACCATTAAGGGGAATCGGCAAAGCCAAACTGTTCCTAATCACTGTTACATGCAATGTGAAAATGGTAGGAAAGAGAACACGACTATGACAAAACAAGGAGGATATTCACAATTTAAATAAATAAAAATCGAAGGGTTTGAAAACCCAGAGTTGTCGTCATACCCAGAATTCAAAGTTATAGAGAAACTAAAATTTGCGCATAAAATCGTATACTCCAAACAGTATATTGTCAGAATGCAGACAAGAAGACATATTTATTAAAATAAGGGCAGTATTGTAAACATTCGAATCCTGATTGACTAAGAAAATCGTAATACCCAGAGAAGGGGCAGGCCGAATGGCCACATTCATAAGAGTTATATGGCTAAGCTGATCAGAAAATCCATGTCTGATTTCGGCAGCATGATTCTAGAGCCAGCCGTGAAACCCTAACACCAAAATATGGCAGACGAGAACCTAGCCACCGCAAGATAGGAAAAAAATAAGTGAGCAAAAAGTTAGGATATTTGTAATGTGATAAATAAATTCACGGTTTCAACGAAAATCCTAAAATAATTAGCCCCATAAACTGTTCAGGCCAATTGAATTCTAAGCCCCATAAACTGTTCAAGATAATTGATTTCTCCCATCAAGAATACTTCAAACTAAAGGAGGAGAACCAATGTAGCACCAAATCAAATGAGAAAAAACCTGGTGTGGTCGTGATAATGCCAGGAATTATACGATATGGACGTAGAGGGTCGTAGAGATTACTTGGCATCCTAGAAGTGTTTCAATGCACAACAAAAATGGTAGCGAAAGTGGCCTACGCTGCTAAGCAGAGCTCCTCCGGGCACGCAGAAGGCAAATGAGGCGAGAATGCAGTGAGGCAGTCAAAGTGTAGTGCATGCTTGCCAGATGCATGCACAGTGAGGGATAATGAATCGACTGCCAGATGTGAAACAGAAAAGATATAACTGTTTTTTTTGGACGACAGAAAATTGTTGAATCGTCTAACAATAGATCTAACGGTTAAGATTAGGACAGAAAGACATTTAGGGGAGTTTATTTCAGAGGGAAACGCCTTACGGCGTAAATATGAACAAATAACTTATGGACTTGAAACTAGTATGTGATGGCTACTATAAAGACTCACCCTCGGTGCAAGAACAATAGTGGAATGCTAAGGAAAAATGTGTCAGGTATAAAAATCTTCATAATAATGATATTGATATAGTCATATATCTTACATTTACGAAAGAAATTTGGGAAAGGTTGCAACTCATGCATGAAAGAGAGATTAATAACAATAGTGCCAGTGTCAAAAGAAAAGTTCTTAGTTAAATGAAACCTTTACATTTGTGAATGAACCTAGAAAAATTTTAGTTGAAGAACAAGTCAATATTGATACATATCTGATTAAAATAGAGAGATTGAGGAATGAAAACAAAGATTTGAAGAAACTAGTGTAGATATGTGATGAAAGAAAGCATGAAGACAAGAAGGAAATCATTAGCCTAAGGACACAACTTGAAGAAGCAAGAAGAATAGAGGAGGTAATGAGCAAATGACTGAAGGAGAAATAAGAACAATTTGAAAAGTTAGAGGTTGATACTAATTTGATCCAGGTCTAGGTGTGACAAAGGACCCTTCCAAGACATTTTACTTTCGTGATGTGTTAAATTTCATTTTTAAAAGAACATAAATGTATACATGTGAATGATGTAAAGAAGGGGAACATGACAATTATCATCAACATAAAACTCAAGACGTTGATAACAGAGTTCGTCTAGGAGGGACTACATCTCCAGGCCCCGGTATCAAGATGGTGGAGGTCAGTACATTAAGTGCTATCAATAGTGATGATGTACATAGAGATGATGTCATTATCATATAAGGAAAAATTCCCTCACGTAGGAGTGGCTCTAAGAGATGTTCCACTACAGGAACTCTTAGTCAAAAGGACTCCTATCAGTATTACACAAACTTATGCATGATGATAATGGACATCCCGCCAACATGGCATAAAAGGGATCTTGATGCAAACATGCATGACGACAACATGAGTATCCCATCAACATACAACAAAGGGATCTAAAAACACAACATGGTGAATCATGACATCAAGTACATCACACAAATGATTCTGCATCACATAAAGAAGGAATCATGAAAACAAGATACGCGATCCCACATCAACATCAAATAGGGATTTGTGCAGCATAATGCACCGCAAAAAGAAGTACATGAACGCACTACATATACCTCATACCCTCAGGCCATCTGAAGAAATGGATGTCAAGCTGCTGAAGATGTTCGAACCATCGATATCGCGGCATCGAATCACATGGAAATGACTGCTTGGACATTAATGTTAATACCTGCACTCCACTTAGAAAAGTGGCTGAAAAATAGAATGAGAAAATGGAAAATATGAACATACCATCAGATTTGTGGCATCGAATAGTGCAAAATTGACTGTCAAATTTCTAAATTCTGAGAAAGTGAGAATCTGGGGCTCAAGGAATCTTTTAGATTCCCCTTAGATTCCTCAAAGATTCCCTCCTCTGGGTCTTCTGCAAATCTCCTGCTCAGATTAGGAAATTGACTATGCCATCAGATTCGTGTTGTCGAGAGGTGTAAGACCGACATAAACTTTTCCAATTTGGACACTGTGAAAATTTCACCCTCTTGGAAATTTTGCTTAGCCATGGTTCCCCCTGCATTAAAAAACTAATAAAAAATTTTTTGCCTTGTTTTCCATGCCCATTCCTAGTTCCTCCATCTTCCTGGGCGCATTGGTGAAAATGAAAGTTTTTATAAGTTTCTGTGGAAAATTAAATAAGAAGGCGGTTTGGTGTAGTGGTAATAATAGTCAAGTTGTTGAGGAGGGGTTGGGGGATCAAATCCCACCCCTCCCCACTTTATCACATAATAATTAATTTTTATTTTATATGGGAGCAGGTCTGCCAGTTTCGGTTGCCCACTCCCCTCACCTCCCACTCAGTGCTATTACATTTGGGTCGTGGCATGGTATGTTAGTACCGGGATTCATGCATTAATGGGGCCCCCCGCTTGGTGGCTAGCCACGTGGGCCGGGCGGGTTTGACCCCCGTTGGCACCCTTACCAAACTCCCTCCATCGCGTTATGAGGTTTATGGGGGTGTGGGCTAGGTCCACCAAAGGTGGCCGCACCCACCCTATTTACATGTTTTAAGGTTATGTGGTTGGAGGGCTCAGCGGGGTGATGGCTGTCGAGCCATAGTTTTAATGTAATTTTTTTTAAGTGGTTTGGTTTGGGGACTGACGGGGGTCATGGTTCATAAGCCAAAAATAAAAATGAATTTTGTTATGTTGGTTGTGGGGGGCATGGCGGGGTTGGTGGCCCACCACCTCATCATTATTAATTTTTTATATTTTTAATAATAAGGTGTTTTTCTTTAATTTCTCTAACATAAGGGTTATTAGAAAAATTAAAAAGGCCACAATTTTTCCTGCTTTCAAGAGCTAGGTTTCATGCCTCGAGATCAGTTAAATTGTAGGACACTTAAACCTAGCCCACAATCCAACTTTGACTAGAACTTTGACTGGTTCGTTCTCCCTCATACGAGCTCAGATTGACGAACCCTTCACACCACCGTGATCAGGACAACAAGATCTACGGTCTTGTCCTAATTCGAAAACATTATGATCACTTTGATTTTCGAGCTTCCATAAACCCTATTTGTCGTGTGTGTGTCTTTGGAGCCACCTGGATCAATCCTCCGCACTGAGGAGCTTTTGGTCCTCCAAAAGCATGAAAAATACCCTGCAACTTCTCTGTACCTTGTACGCATCTCAAGCGTCCTGAAAGGTCTTGCTTCCATCTCCTTCACCTTTGTTCTTTGGAGCCTTAAGCGATGAGCCGACACCTGCCACCTCTGCAACCTGTAATACTCTATTATACAAATTACATGTTTGAATTTCATGACCAACTAATGATCCAAGCGTCCCACACTTGCCACGAGTTTATAACACATACTCGGTGGTCAAGTTTACATCAAGATGGATACAATACCCCAGCTATGAAACAAGGACAACATATCATTGTTGCTTCAACAAGTGATGGAAAACACATCATCACTGCAACACATGATTTACAATCATAAGGCTCAACACTATTGTATTGACAAGTGATGGAAACACGACATCACTTTCATAGTTTATCATGCTACTCAGAATAAGACCATACATCATTGTTGCTTAACAAGTGACGAAAATCATGTCATCACTTTTACATTTTAAAATGCAACAAATGATTTACAAAATCACAACCATGAAATGCTAACATATCTAGAAACCATTTTTCACTTATCAAGGTGAATGGGTCACCTCCTTGTGGTGGTTTTGCTTATCCAACAACTGCTTCACCTGGTTCATGCACTGGCACTTTGTCTTTAAGGCGCTGCTCTGGATGGAGCCTCCAACAAGTGGCTCTTTGATGGCCACTTCTATT
>Ga0068628_1000552_pt1 | contig 13659 bp, 5 predicted proteins | sample InSIn2gowninarea_FD_77431 | JGI IMG/M metagenome (GOLD analysis project Ga0068628, IMG submission 77431) | Clean room microbial communities from NASA Spacecraft Assembly Facility at Jet Propulsion Laboratory, Pasadena, California, USA -... ... | reverse complement strand
GAAGGAAAAATTATTTTGAATCCTAACACACCAATAGGTTTTTTGCTACTTGTTTTATCAAGAAATATAATTATATTAATGAAACAAGATGACTATGTAATCAACAAACATTAACACTCAAAATAGTTTTGTGAGAAACTTCCATCACCTAAGGAGAACATATATATGAAGGAGATACTAAAGATGAGGCTCCCATAATAGGTACAACTTAACCTCCACCCATCAATATCCCATTCTAGTAGTTTGAGTTAATTTGATTGTCCCTCTTTAATGCATCCATCACTATAACACATGAACTCTTGAAGCCTAATATTTTCATATATTGAAAAGTTTTGGTTGATGCAATCCCTCTACTATAGTACTTCTCATGGATACGTTGTCAATATATTGTCTATAAATTTAAGATAATTTGTGATCCCATTTTTAGTATCATGAATTAAATATTCCCATCCATTCTCTACTTTATTTTGTATAAACATGAGAAGGAGACATGAAATCTTAACTTACTAGTGATGTGACTTCTAAATAGTCCACAACATCATAAGATGATCCATAGAAACATCACTAAAATTCAACCCATATTAAATAGTTATCAATTGAATAATTCATTATATAGCTTAATATACATTATTTTCTAAATAAACCATGGTTGATAATATTTTTGTTAACAATAACAAAAAATCTTATATAATAGAATATGTTTGTGTGTTTTTTCGTTAGCAAAAACAAAGTTGATCATATTTGTATTCGATTTGATGAAAATACATATGGTTAATATTTGTAGCATTTAAAAGGAACTGAGGTTATTATATTCTCGTTACAAATTTCTATCTCAATATGTAAAATTCGAGAAAAAAATTAGGAATCCCATAACCCTTTATAAAATTGATTGTAAACATCTAGTATTTTAAATATTTATAATTAAATTATACCATGATATCATTTTAATTACTTCTAATAAGGAAATGATGTACTCTATCATCACCAAATTAGAGTACTCTTGCAAAGGTCTATCTACATATGATATTCTATTCACTCAAGATTGATTATTGCAAAAAATATTTGGAGTTCTACTCTTCACCTAGCCATAGACCTTATTGCTCCAGATATTTCTTAAACAGGTCACGCATGAGCCATCAATCCATTAATATGTTGTCTCTTCTTAGCCTTGTCCTCAATTACACAAGCAAAAGTGATGCCATCTTCTCCTTCTTCTCCCTCCTTATATAGAATGCATCGATGGTAAGGAACCGAACCCCTATGGTCCACCTATCATTATATAATTATTTCTTTGTCTTAACATTTTGCATCCACATAAACCTACATTATACATTATTCTTCCTTTGTCTTCAATTTTGTAATAATCAATATAATAATTAATTACTAAAATTTATATTTGTTACAGATTTCAAATTTATGAATAGAATGTCAATAAAATGTATCATGTAGATATTGAACATTGCATGTCTTAAACCAATATAGAATTTGCATATCTTTAAAAATTGTACCACTAAAAGCTGCACCAATGCTTGTTTTTCACATACCCAACAAGATTTTAGAAGGAGACCAAAATGCGAGATGAACACCACTAGCGTAGAACTTTAATTTGGAAATCCAAAAAACCCAACTTTCCCATTCAATAAGAAAACGATAGATAGGAAATGTAGGTGAAAATGTTGAAAATCATAACCACTTGGTTCTTTTTGATATATAACTTTTCTTGATGAATGAAAATAGTGTATTCCTTTGTAGAAAACTTTGAGCTCTAAAATGTTCCATGATAATTGTATATTCTTGGGGCTTGGTTTTCAAGGTAGAGTCCAACATTCACTCTAAACTAACTATGATCGTGAATAACCACTTGGTGAATTCTAGTAGTCAACCAGTAAACCAACCACACTAGAATTTGAAACCGAATAGGTTAAAATGAAAACTATGTATGCTAACAAAGGATTCAATAGGAAGTTGGATTTTCTTACTCTTTCCTACTAGGGAGATATTTCCATGAAAGGAAATCATAACACAAGCAACAATACAACAAAGTATGAGTGATCTGAATGATGATGTTACCAAACACGTAAGTGAAGGACTGAGAAATTTATGGTGGTCATGGGAATGATAGATCTCGAAGACAACATGATGATGTTGTTGGAGAGGGACATATCATTGTGGAGGGATGAATTTAGTTTCTAAAAGGGTCTCAACTCAATCTACCTAGTTGGATGAGTTATTTATATCAGATATAGTGAGATTGGTTAAAGTCAACTTGTCAGGTTCATGAGGGTAAGAGAGGGAGGTGAAATTGGGATGGGAAGCTTAACATTCCTCCACAAGGAAAATATATGCTTTCATGTAAGGGTAAATTGAATGCTAGGGGGGTAATTTGATGCAAAGCAAGGGTGAATTATGCCTCCCTAAATGCACATCATGAGACTGTGTTTAAGATTCGCCATTCTAAAGCTGCGAGAAGACTAGAGTGTAATCACAAGAGAAAAGCTAAACATATTGTGGATTGAGAAGAGGGCCAAGAAGGCCCTTTCTGGTTATTCCTCTTTTATATTGGAGACACAAGATTTAAGAGTGTTTATAAGACACCAGTAAATATGAGAAGGATTGTCAAACATACACTGGTAGGGGTGTTGTTGGACTATCACAATGGAAAAAATGATTTAATTGATAAAATGAATGCCTGCTTCCAAAGAAAATTTCAATGTTGAGGAGAAACTTGGGAGGGGTAGTTGATGGTTCCCTAGGCTAGGTCAAGTGCTTGTGATGGATTAAAGATCAACTTCTACTGCAAAGTCTCACCAGGAATATGATTATGCAGTAAATGCACATGAAAAATTGGAAGTCAAAGTCTAGGAATCATTACAAATAAGCGGTTCAAACAATCACCACTAAGTTTTCAATGTGATCTAAAATTTAACTTGCTCAAAATTGAATGAAGTTGGAACCACTTTGAAACAACCTGAAACAATTAATGTTAATATTAAAATTTTAAGTATAATTTGACATTATCCTTATCTTCACTTTTTAAAAAGGAAAGATAAAGAGAATGCCAACTTTTACTTTAACTTTAAAAATTAAATATTACCATTAATTACAAGGGTTAGGTTTTGTAGGGCCCTAGGGTTAAGATATTTTTTTTCCTTTTAAGTACTTTTTATTAAAAATTTAATATTTGGTGGTCATTAGCTATGTTGCACTACACTCTTCAGAATTGGTCATTTTAGTAGAGAACTAGTCACTTTGGTGTTTTAAGATTAGTTCAATACAAGACCAACCTTAGCTAATCTAAACCATCAAACTAGACTAGTACAACTCTAAAACCATTGGCACCAACCAATTCCACTACTACTAGGCTAGTTCGAATAAGATTGTGCCCTTCTCATCTTCCTCTCAAGTTGTTTTGTTGGATCCTTTCAGGAATGGTGATTTGCAAAGTGCCATAAACTGTCGAACTGTTGTGAGAACCTACGGTCATAAGTATTTAAGCCTTGATAAATGTAAATTTTCAAGGAACTAGTAAAAACATCCCAAAACATATTTACGGAGGACATGCATGCAAGAAACTATTACAACCCCCCAAGATACTTAGTGAGGATGTGGATGACCAAAAAGCATCAGAAAGAATTATCCACCCTCAAAAACACTGTCCAAAACATTGAAGTTTGGTGCAAAACAAGTTGTTGGTAGGATATTAATGCTACCAACAATCATTCCCTCTCCAATTTCAAGAAAGTTCCTACTGAAGTTACCTTCTCCACTATGGTTATAGTAAGTTCTTGAAACTGTGTGAGCTACAAGAAATTAAAACTTCCTTGGAATCTCCACCAATCTTAGGGAACTTGACATCTCTACATGGCCAAACTATTTTGGGCTGATTGATCAGTTAAGTAGATGATCACTGAGTTTCACTGAAGTCCCACTTCTTAATGACCTTCCACTAGTTCCTCCAAAGTTAGAACTAGTTTAATTGACAACAACCTAAGATAATTGACCTTTATTGCTACAAATTAGCAATCGCACATGCAGAACTGAACTCTAGCTCCTCCAACTCAAATTTACTAAGTAAACTAGGCGACACAAGCCATGTCACACAAGTTAACATCATCCACGTTGTCTATTGATGTGGAAATTAAATTTTTTCAATTTAATCAAGGAAAAATCAAATTGAGAATTTCTTGCTACATTTTTCAACACATGGTTCACTAGAATGTATATAAAGAATAGGTGTTCATCTCTTTCTATTAGAAACACAACTCCCTATGAAATGTGGTATGACCACATTCCTTTGGTGAGGCATCTCAGAGTTTTTGGTTCCTCCTCTTATGCCTTCATTCCTAAGGAACAGATAAAAAAAAATAGTGTAAGGAGTCACAAATGTATCTTCTTTGGGTACTCGTACCTCCAAATCATACCATCTCTATGATGAAGTGAATAAGAATTTTATAATATCTAGATATGTTATCTTTCTTTTGTCTTCCAAGATTGAAAATGTTGTTGAGTGGTAGCTTAATTGTTTGCATAGATTCGAACATGCAAAGTATTTTCTAGAGTTTGATAATGAGATTCCACATCTCCTTCTCTTAGCTCTATACTTTCTATTAAGAGCCTTGAAGAAATCAAGTTGAAGGAAATTCCTTCCAATGCTTTGTCAGGAAAGAACTAAGAGACTATTCACAACAGGTAGCCAAATATGAGAAGTAGTGATGGTACATGCAATATACAAAGCAAGGATTAATGAAAAGGAGTGTACTGACTATATACATATCATCAAACATCTTTCATCTCACTTAGGATGCCTTGCATCATGCCTGGTTAGTCATAATATCATGTTGGTAACAACCTCCGTAGCTTAAAGAAACAAGTGGTAATACTCTTCATCTTCTAAGCTATGTAATAAACAAGTGAAAGGGAGCAAGACATGTAGAGGAAACACGTGGAATGGATTTCAGTTCTTGCAACCATGCATGTCATTAAAGACAGAATGATACGACAATGATATGCAAACTTCTAAGCTACAGTAAGAGGTGTATTTCAAAGTATGTGCTTTGTCTTCCATACCTAACCTCCAAAGAGTTATACGTCAAATGGAGTCTTCATGCAGTCCCGATATTCTACCATACTATGGGTTCCTTGGTCTGCACATTTTTCTCCTCAGCTCCTTGAGAGTCATCTATCATGTCATCTTTCATCGTGGCCCCTTAGAGACATAATTGTGCAGTTTCATCGGCCACTGACTATTACGGGATGAGGTCTTGGGAGGACACATTTACACATTTTTAGGGTATAAGGAACTGTTATGGGATGAGGGCTTGGGAGGATGCGTCTACAAAATTTCAAGATGCAATGTAGACTGGGTAGTCAAGGGACAAAACTGCACAGTTTCTCGAGATAATGGGTTTCGGCTGTAAGGACATTGGAGGAAACCAGTGTGCATTTTTAAACGCTAAGGGAGGTTAGTATTTCTGTGCATTGCATATTTCCAATAGGAAAGGGAAAATATTGAGGGTTACATATGTGAAGTGCGGAGTTCAAGAAAGTTTAATGAGGATAGGTTGCTAAGGATACTTCATAATTTGGCTAAGTGTGGGATTAATGGAACTAATGTGTACAGTGATAAAACTTTACTATGATCACACACTTGGAAACTTAGCAATATAACATAGACCATCTAGAACATATAACACATACTTCACTTAATGCAAAAACCTTTGTAGCAGCTTATGTAAGTGCAGCTCCGATGATAGACTTTGGGAGGATAAAGGTGACAATTGTGTAAGACTGTGAAACATGTCTATGTGGTGAGGACATAAAAATTTCCCCTTGAAGCAAAACAAACCTCCCTTTGCATGACAAGCGATAACCCTGATGCCCAAAGATGACACATTCTATGTAAAGATAAAAGCATGAACAACTCTTGAGATTGAAAAGGGGAGCTTGAGATCATCAACTTACTAATAAGTGACTAAGGAATGATCGATCACAATATCCATAATAGGCTCCAAAATTTAAGTGAATGCCAAAATTTTGTAGGTTGTTACAGTCGCTACAACAGAACTTTCACCTTCTTGATAGTTCTTTTTCAATCAGTGTCTTGAATTCTATGAACATGGAGAATGTCTCATTTTTCTTCCACGTGAAGAAGATCCAACACTTCCGTGAGAAGTCATCAATAAAAATGACAAAATATTTTTGTCTCACAGTGTAGGTTGTCGAGAAAGGTCCATAAACATCATAGTGGATCCTTTCTGGGACTTCATGTGCTTTGTTGTGTTGATCATTTAATGTGGATTTTAGGTACTTCCACAACACACATCCTTGGCATACATCCTACAGCTTAAGTGCTCCTTTAGGGAGGCTAGTGGTTATTTGTCTTATAATATTCCAGGTATCATGATGCAAATGACCAAGTATTTTATGCCAAGGTTCATCAACATCATGACCTGCACGTTCTCCAACTTAGCACTTAATGTAGCACAATCTTCCACATATAGCTTGTACAGGTTCTGTACATGAACCTCGATCTACTTCACCTGTCCTGTGGCTGTGTGTTTGATGAATTCTTTCCCTTTGTTGAATATCATTTCACAACTACTTGGTGAATTGATGAAAAAAGATCTTGGGTATTGGCCAAAATCCCCTTTCATGTAGAAATTTCGATCTTGGACCTGTGGTTATAAGCCCACAAGCCTTATCGGAAGTGTTCTAGCCTATAAGCCTTTAAAATCATGGACTTGCATTAAAACCAAAGCTAATATAACTATCGGCCTTTAGCTAGCATTGGAAGCCACCACACATCTTCTTCATTAATTAGTTGAGCTTTAAAGCTCCGTGGCCACACATATACAAATACACGGGAAACACCATAAAACCCCTTCCGAGCCCTTGGTCAGAACTCAAAATTAATACATCCACCTCTATAAATATTGGAGGGTCCGCCTATTCGGCCATCGCAACAATCCCTTGACTCCCCTTGTTTTTCTCCAATACGATAGTCACATATCGTTATCAGCGATTCCGATCACCCTCGTGGACCCGACACTCCTTTATGTTCCTTCCTATAATGATTTCAGGTTCGGAATATTGGCAGTTTGTTATCGCGGACTCTCCGTAATGTGATGGGTTCTGCGGACCTGACGCCCCCTTCTACTCCTCTATATAATATTTTGTCTCCGGAATGTCGTAGCTTGCACTTTGGCAGTTCCAAAGGCTCCCACTACTTCGATGCGATATTGAGTCAGACCTGATATCGCATGAACCAATCTAATAAATTTCAAATCCGGAACAGTGTTCCGCTTAAGGGATTATTGGGCATTCTCTGTGTAAAGAGAGTTACTTTGTTCTGCCTATTTGGAATAAAAGATTTTGGTCTTCTATTCTTTCGCCGCGTGCTCTTCCTTGTGGGCTTGAAGTCCTTGCTCTCCTTTAATCTCTGTCCTTCTCGCAGAGTTTTAATGGGTTCAATGCTCCACTTTGATTCTTCTAAATCACTACAACTCCTCCTCCAAGATTATTCTGCCTTTCACTTGGGTTCAAAAGTCCACTATAATTCCTCTTAATCACTTCATTCCTCTGTGTCCTGCACAATTCTATCTGCAACCTGTAGACCCTACGAATTCATAATAATTCATACATCCATGAAATATTCTCCAACATAATTGACACAGACAAGAATTAACTCAAATGTATATTAATGTAAAAGCAGGGTTACATCTGAGACTCCTTAGCCTCACCCACACACATGCACAAACACTCAGGCCTAATATTCGATTATGCAGGCTTCTCTCTCTCACAGGCCTGATTATCAACACTAGTGGCCTCCTTTTTTCTGCCCGTAGGCTTACATATGGTTATATAGAACTGGAATTGGATTACTAATTCCATCCTTTCCCTAAATCACTCAAATAAAAGCTCTAAAGCTCTACATGCAATGCATACATATGACAAAAAGCCTCTTGAGGCTTTATTCCATCTTTTCCTTGTTTTAAAATAGAAAAGTCTCCTTATCACTTAATGGTCCACATCCATTCCTTTTATGCCTAAAAGCTCTTCCTAGTTCCTATGTTCTCATTTATTTATTTTGAGAACATCTAATTAAATCACACTTAAAAGCCTAAATATTAAACTTGACTTGGAACTTAGGAAACTATTTCCAAAAATGCATGACCCCCTATGTCTACTATTTACAATGATTTCCCTTGGGCTGAATACACCTGCATCATGAATGCTAGGAGATGAACCCCTAATCCTTTACCTTTACCTTTTTCTCTACCACCTCGTATTGAAAATTTAAAGATAAGATATTTCCTCTCTTAAACAATTGTCTTAAAATCCCCCTCTGTGAAGTAGTGCCGAATTTAATGATAGATAGGTTGTCTCTAATCATATCTACATATATGAAAGGGATAGAAGAGGAACTAATGTCCGAAAAATCTTGTTAGTAATAGTTGTCACATTCTTCTTAGTCAACTATCCCCACAAAACAAAAAGGCCACCAAATCATTGTCTTTATATAAGACAATGTGAAAGGAAAGTAAAATAACAACATTGGTATAGGTGCAAGATAGTGGTTTCCTGCAAGTTGGCGGACTTAGGGTGCACTGTGAGAGTCAATTTTGTAGTTGTTAGATAATATTGTCTTAAATTGATATGTTTGTGTCTTAATCATTAATTGTATTAAATAAGTTTCATCCAAAGTGGCAATTGTCTTAAATATAAAGTTTTGTCTGAAAATATTTTCGCCTTAAATTATTTTTAGCTTAAATATAAAGTTTTGTCTTAAAATATTTTTGTCTCAAACTGTTTTTGTCTTAAAATTTATACTTAAGACAATTCAATTGATTTTAAATTTTAATGTAAAATAACTAAAATAAAAAGTGATTTTTTAAGACAAAAGATTTATTTTTCCTTATAAAAATGTTTAAAAGTGCACTTAGTGTAGTAATGTCTCACCCACCACTAACAACAACAGATATGGCATATATTTGTCAAACATGATGCTAGGTTAGATCTTAAAGTAAGGTGTTTTCAAAGCATGTTGAATTTCAAATTTTGTTACGAAGAGTGTAATTGGTTTGGCCCAGGAGTTCATATTTGTTCCAACTTGAACATTGGAAAATATGATGAATTTCTACATTAGCAAACTTGGATTTTAGTGAGTAAGATCTCTTACAGGTTAATGAGTATGATGTGTTGTAGAAATGTTTTGTACATTTAGGATGGAATGACCATTTTTTCATTACTAACTAATTATAGGTCCTGGTGTGCATTTATTTGAGGCACAAAATCCCTAACTTTTACTCTATAAAATCAATATAATTTGGAGTATTCATGCACATCAACAAATGAATGAGGAGGAGTTGTTGTCCACCCAACTTTAATGAGGATTTACTTCATGCTATTTTGGGAGGTGTGTTCCCCAGACATTTCAAAGGTCTCTTAGATCAGGTATAAATAGGATGATACTTCTAATTTGTAAATAATAACATATTAGTGACAAAAGCAAGGAGTTCACTATCATTTACCTTTTATTTTTTCTTGTTTGGAATTATACTATTATTGAGCAAGAGTAGAATTGTTTTGGAATTTATGCTCATGATGATGAATTTTTTTCTTTATGGGGTACTATGTGTTTTTTTGAGATTGGATTCAAGTTTTCATCTTTTAATATTTATTTAACGTTGAAATGTTATGCATTTTCTTGAGGTATTATCATGATATGTTAGCACCTGGTTGGATATTAAATGTTTAATGCTAGTAGAATGATGCTAGTTGATAATGAATCCAATAATTTTCTTCATTATCTTGAACCCTATAATTCTATTCACTATTTTCATGTCAGTTTAAAATTCAAACCCTACCCATGTCACTTGACCTAATATTAAATTTAAAACCTCTAAAAATATGTACAATATATAAAAACACTAAAATTAACCATGTAAACCCAAGGTGCTTATATCTCTTTATCTATCCCTTGCAAACATTTAAACCTAATCCTACTAAGATAAGGTCATTCAACCTTACTTATAGGGTTTTAAAAACAAACTACAAGTTTCAACTATAAAAATTCAAGTCTTATTTTTCTTAGTCCATCCACTATACCCAAGCATTCTTGGTGTGCATTTATTTGAGGCACACAAACCTTGCATTTTAACCTTTGAAATCCATGCAATTTGGAGTATTCCTAAACAACATAAATATATATGTGAAATATTAAAAATATTTAATTATATTAATTTTACCTATGAGTAAAACAATACTCTCCAAGATTGATCATTCAATTTTTCCTTGAAATGAAGGTTGGGCGTGCATTTCTATGAAGTGGGCCAAAATTCCCTTGCTTCACTAAAATGCACACCCAACCTTCATTGCTTCATTAATCTAATTTATTCAAATTTTAGATTGTTTATTTAATGATTTTACAAAATTTTAAATTGTTTTATCTTTACTTTGATATTAAACATCAGTGCTTTGGATTTCATATAACATTCTAAGTTTTTCTTTGAATCAGCTTATGTCAAAGTTGTATATAATTGGGAAACATAGTTATGTAGGATATTGTTTAGATATGATGAAAGGTTATATCCTAAGTTTAGGTATTTCCCAATTATGTCTCATTTTGAATTTGATTAGCAAGAGTGTAATTTTTTTGGCCCGAGAGTGCATATTTGTACTGACGTGAACATTGCTATATATGATGAATTGCTACATTGGTAGACTTGGATTTTAGTGAGTAAGACTCCATTTAGGACAATGCATATGATATTTTGTAGAAATTGTTTGTATATTTAGGATGGAATGATTATTGTTTCACTTTCAACTAATTATATGTCCCGATGTGCATTTATATGAGGCACAATTTCCATACCTTTTACCCTATAAAATCAATCAAATTTGGAGTATTCATGCACAATAAAAATTTAAGGAGGATGAGTTATTATGAGTTTGGAATTCTAATGCTATTGAAGAAGAGTAGAATTGTTATGGAAATGATTCCTATGATGATGAAATTTTCTATTTTATAATGTACTATGTTTCTTTTGAAGATCGGACTTAGGTTTTCATCTTTTAATATTTGTTTAACAATGAAAATATATGTATTTTATTGATGTATCATCATGGCATGTTAGCACCTAGGCGGATCTTAAATAGTGAATGCTAGTAGAAAGGCCCTAGTTGATAATGAATCCCATAATTTCCTTCATTCTCTTAAATCCTATAAATACAGCCACCATTTTCATGTGCTTTGGGAATTCATTTTCAGGACTTTTCCAATAAATGAGTGGCATTAAGATTTACTTAGGCTCAATTCCCGAACAAAAATTAAGAAATAGACATATTTGTCTCCATTATCATTTCCTATTTATCTTTAAATCCTGACTAGGTCACCTAACCTAATTTTAAACTTGAAAACCTAAAAAATATGTACAATATAGAAAAAACCTAAAATAGACCCTCCAAAACCCTATGTGTTCATATCTCTTTACATATTCTTTGGAAACATTTAAGCCTAATTAATACTAAAATAATATCATCCATCCTTGTAGGATTTTAACAAAGAAACTACAAGTTTCAACTATTAAAATTCAATTTTTATTTCTATTAGTCCATCCCCTTGTTCCCAAATATTTCTAGTGTGCATTTATTTGAGGCACACAAACCCTTTGTTTTACCCTATCAAACCAATGAAGTTTGGAGTATTCTTGAAGAACATAAATATATATGTGAATAAATAAAAATATTTAATTGTATTAATTTTACGTATGAGTTTAAAAAAATACTCTCCAAGTTGGATCATTCAATTTGTCCTTGAAATGAAGGTTGGGCGTGCATTTTAGTGAAGTAGGCAAAAATTATCTTGCTTCACTAAAATGCATGCCCAATCTTCATTTCACGGCCAATATGATTGATTTAAATTTTATGTTGTTTATATAATGGTTTTAAACACTTTTACATTGATATATCTTTACTTTGAGCTTAAATATTTATATTTCATATTTCATATAACATTTTAAGTTTTGCTTCGACTTGCCTTATGTGAAATTTCTATATAAGTGGGAAACATAGTTATGTAGGATAGTTTTTAGACATGATGTAAGGTTATATCCTATGGTTATGAATTTCCCATTCACGTCACATTCCAATTTTCATTACCAAGAGTGTGATTGGTTTAGCTTGGGAGTGCATATTTCTTCCAACTGTGATCATTGGAAGATATGATCAATTTATATTCTGGAAACACTAACTAATAAAAATCATTTCAAAAACACACTAATTAATAAAACCATTAAAAAAAAAAAACTAGGGAACTGACTCAAATCAATCAAACATGATTTCGGTTGTAATTACTTTTGTATAATAATTGAAGGACAATGACCTCCTCGAAAATCAATAATATCCATTCATGATGTTAGGTGATTGAATGAATAGGAAATATAATAATAATTTCCATTGATTATGAGAGGAATATGACCAAAAACCAACAAGAAACTTATCAAATAATTTATGCAAAGAGAATGGGTGAGTTTTCATGAGGAAAAAACCTCTTTGATATAAGGAAGGAAAATAGGGTGAAGTTCAAGGGTTGTTTTGGTGTTTATGGATGGGAGGTGAAAGGAAATAGAGTGGTAAGTAAGAGATAAAATTATGGATCAAACCTAAGGGAGAGCGAGGGACTCTAGGGTTACCCAAAAATCTAGGAAACTTGAGCAGCATTCTTGTAGTTTTTGGTACTAGGGCTAAAAGACTTGGATCTAGAAGTATTTTGGTTCTATAAGCTCAAGAGGTTAATCACAGATAACGAGGGAGGAATTCTTTGGTTTGATAACAGCAGCATAGGAATTAGATCTTCCATAAAGAAATGTCAGCTAAGGATTGAAATCAAATGGGAACACTGGGTACATACGCATATTTACATTGATATATTTTATGTAAAATTTTGTTTCTCTGATAAGAATTATATTTGTAGATCCTACACATGGTATTAGAGCTTGGATTCAAATTCTTTCATAGCTTATAGGCCCTACACCACACAATTTTTTCCTTGTAGCCATATATCACCTATGTGTCTTCCCTTTCTCTTGCAGCCATATATCACCTTTACATCTTAGCTTGACATTGAGTATAAATGTTTTGAAATGTATGAATTCTACAAGGTTTTCTTTTTCATAGAGCCAACATTTGCAACATTATCAATATCCATATATTCAACCTCTATATTTTAGAATCTCTATATGACATCCTTTCAACCATAGACATTGATTCTCCATATGGTCAGAAGCAAGTGGAATAAAATGCTACAAGGGTGTTGAAATTTTAAATGTTATGAATTCTCACTAATGGGGACTAGAATTTTGGTTTCTCTAGAACGTAAATCACCTCAACATTATGCTACCAAGAATTGTGATTCCTTATGTTTAGAGTAAGCTGGAAATAAAATTTAAAGTGTGTTTTCACATTATCTATAAAGTTCAGATAATTATTTAGTGGTGAAAATTGATTATTACATAACCTTTTGAATAAATGAGTAGCACAGTGGCCCATCAATTCTCTTATCATAATTCTTTAAACTCTTTGTGATCCTTGTAAAACTGATAGAACTACAATTTCTTTTAGTAGAACTTTTCACGTTGAAAATTCATAATTTATTTCCAT
>Ga0068628_1000551_pt1 | contig 13701 bp, 5 predicted proteins | sample InSIn2gowninarea_FD_77431 | JGI IMG/M metagenome (GOLD analysis project Ga0068628, IMG submission 77431) | Clean room microbial communities from NASA Spacecraft Assembly Facility at Jet Propulsion Laboratory, Pasadena, California, USA -... ... | reverse complement strand
TTTCAAACAAAAAGTTACAAAAGATTGAACCTTATAACTTTGTCATATGGCTGCATCTTCTTATCTCATAAACTAAATAGAATAAAATTGAAATGATGTGACCCTATGACTTAGTTGCAAAGTCATATGGTATATGTTCCAAATAATATAATCTTTAAAAAATAAGAAATAATATGCCAACAATTTGCGACCTAATTAATATGTATAAATTTAATTCATGTAAGGTAATAACATTTATATAGCAATAAAAAATCTTGAGGGAATTACTTAATAGAAAATCTTCAAAAAATGTGCAAAAATGTGCTTCTTAAAAAAACCCCTATTTTTAAAATTTACCACCTCCCCTTTAATTTATTAAACCCCTTTATATTTATTATCATGAAGATCATTACTTATCTTCATAGGCTTCACACTATGGTAGATACTGCCCCCAAGTGTAGAAGGTACCCTTACCTTGCTTTATGCTCTTCAATGGTTGTTTCTTTGAGTCTTAGGAGGAGACAGAGAGGGTGGCATTCCGAAGTATCTATACTTCTATAAAGTATTCAGATTCATATTGAAATACTTCCTCCTTACTCCCTTGGAGTTCCTCAAGTACCATCATAGAATAAGAAGATGAAGATTCTTTAAGAGATCTACAAAGATATCACTCTCTATTATATTCATTGCACTTGGATCTCTCCCATTAACCCCCTTTGCCCCAAGCTTTCCTTTTATCATGAGCATTTTCTCCATATCCAATATGGTCAAATAGTCCCTCCTCAATACCTTCAATAATTTATGATACATGGTATATAGGTCTCCATTGGTCAGATTTGGGTATGCTCCCATTAGCTTGAGGTTGAAGCAAATCACCATATACAAGGAGAGGAGTGGACATGTAAGTTTTGTTCCATGGGAGAAGTAGAAAATTTGTATCATTTTATTTTCCATTTTTCCAATATACTATGATACATGAGGTAGATTTTATTATCTCTTTAAGAGTGACTCACATTCTATATCAATATTTTTTAGTTAAATAAGGATCAACATAGTCTTGAAGTTAACATTAGAGAAAAAATCCATTTTCATCAATAACAAAGCTCTCATATAAGTGCTTCTCATCCTCCTCAATCTCAATTTATCACAAACTATTTCACTAGTTTTGATATATAAAGGGTGGATACAGATTTTGACTTAAAATGATAAGCACCAAACCCTTTGTACACTAGCAACAACATGGTAACTAGACAACGTACTAGTAAAAATTTGAGACTCCAAACTAGTGACAAGAAAAGATAAATCAATGATTTTTTTACAAGTGACTCATCTATATCTAATGGTAGAATAGATTAATTCTATATGATCTCTCATCTTTGCATAACATGTTTTACACTCTTTGTATTCATTTTCTATTTTCTCTTTGGTTAGGCACTTTTGGCTCACCTGCTTGTAGTTTTCACTATCCTATTTTCTCAATCCGTTGGATCACTTTTGGCCCACCATGGACATTAATAATATTTCATTTTATTTTTCATTTCTTTATAGGATTTTGTAAAACAAATTTAACTAAAAATTCATGAGTATATTATAATAAGTTTTAATCATTCTATTTTTTTGAATTGTTAATTATTTTCTTTTTATTGTAATTTTATATCTAGAAATAAAAATTAAAATTATGATAAAATATTTATTTCAATTTATCTATTAAAAATAATTTTCCCAAATAAAATAAAGGGTAAATTATAAAAATGGTGCTGTGAAATAAAAAAAATTACAAAAATAGCTTTGTAAATTTTTTATTTATAAATATGGTCCTATAACTTTAAGCTATGATTTCATTTAGATTTTTTTCTTTTTTAATTTGTATCTCTCACACTCTCTTATGTTTTTGTGGTGCATTTCTATAAAAATATTTTTAACCTTCTTAAGAATCCTAGTGTTGTACAAAATTACATTTTTTTTAATGAATTTTGGTTAACTGCAATTGAGAATGAGAGCATGAATATGCTTACTTTATCCTAAATGTAATATTGTAAAATATAGTCATACATGGAGTAGTCTACAGACAATCTTCTTGAGAGGACTATTTTTACAAAGTGCAGTGAACGGGTGGGGAATAGGCAGTGTAATGGTAGTGGTTATTCTTCTTGTAGAAGAAAGTATGATAAATTCCTAATAAACAATCTAAATGAATTCATGACTTAGGGTAACAAGATCATTTATGTACATAAAAAATATATAAGGCCATTTAGTTTTTATTTTTGAGGTTTGTTATGGTTATTTTTATAATTTTCCCTAAAATAAATAGGTAATTAATATTAAGGAATTAAATTCAACATTAAATTTAAATAAGTTTACATTAGGTTGCATGGTCCTACTTATCAAACCTTTAACTTTAAAACTAAAAGTTATAAAAGATATAACCTTATAACTTTGTTATATGGTCGCATCTTCATATCTCATAAACTAAGTAGAATAAAATTGAAATGATGTGATCATATGACTTAGCTGCAAAGTCATATGGTCGTATGTTCCAAATAATATAATCTTTCAAAAATAAGAAATAATATGCCAACAATTTTTGACCTAATTAACACGTATAAATTTAATTCATGCAAGGTAATAACATTTATATAACAATAAAAAGTCCTAAGGGAGTTACTTAATAGAAAACCTTCAAAAAATATGCAAAAATGGGCTTCTTAAAACACCCCTATTTTTAAAATTTACCACCTCCCCTTTAAATTTATTATCTAGAAGATCATTACTTATCTTCGTAGGCTTCACACTATGGTAGACACCCCTCCCAGGTGTAGAATGTACCCTTACCTTTCTTTATGCTCTTTGATGGTCCTTTATTTGAGTCTTAGGAGGAGACATAGAGGGTGGTATTTCAAAGTATCTATACTTCTATAAAGTATTTAGATTCATATTTATAGACTTACTCTTTACTCCCTCGGAGTTCCTAAGGTACCATCATGGAATAAGAAGATAAATATTCTTTAACAGATCTGTAAAGAAATCACTCTCCATTATATCCATTACACTCAAGGATCTCTCCCATTACCCCCCTCTCCCCCAAGCTATCCTTTTATCATGAGCATTTTTTCCATATATCTAATATGGTCAAATAATACCTCCTCAATACCTTTAACAATTCATGATACATGGTATAAAGGTCTCCATTGGTTAGCTTTGAGCATTCTCCCATCAGCTTCAGGTTGAAGTAGATCACCATATACCTAGATAGCAATGGACATGTATATTTTTTGCTTAGGAGAAGTAGAAACTCTATATCATTTTATTTTTCATTGTCTGATATACTATGAGATTAGAGGTAGATTTTATTGTCTCTTTAAGAATGACTCACATTCTGTATCAACATTTTTTTAGTTATAAGGATCAACGTTGTCTTGAATTTAACTTTAGAGAAGCAATCCATTTTAATCAATAACAAAGCTCTCATCTAAGTGCCTCTCATCCTCCTTAATCTCTATTTATCACAAACCATTTCACCAATTTTGTTATATAAAGGATGGATACAAATATTGATCGAGAATCATAAGCACCAAATCATCTATACACCACCAGTAGCATAGTAACTAGAAAACGCACTAGTGAAACTTTGAGACTCCAGACTAGTGACAGGCAAAGATAAATCAATGATTTTTTAATGAGTGATTCATCTATATCTAATGCTAGAAGAGATTAATTCTAGATGATCTCTCATCTTTGCATAGCATGTTTTACACTCTTTGTATTCATTTTCTAATTTCTCTTTGGTTAGACACTTTTAGCCCACCTACTTGTAGTTTTCACTATCCTATTTTTTCAATCCATTGGGTCACTTTTGGTCCACCATGGAAATTAATAATATTTCATTTTATTTTCATTTCTTTATAGTATTTTATAAAAAATATTAACCAAAAATTCATGCGTATATTATAATAAGTTTTATTCATTCTATTTTTTTGAATTCTTAATTATTTTATTTTTATTGTATTTTTATATCTAGAATAAAAAATTAAAATTATGATAAAATATTTATTTCAATTTATCTATTAGATTCATTTAGATTTTTTGCTTTTCTAATGGGCATCTCTCACACTCTCTTCTGTTTTTGTGGTGCATTTCTATAAAAAGATTTTTAACTTTCTTAAGAATTCTACTGTTGTACAAAATTACTTTTTTTTATGAATTTTTTCTAAGTGTAATTGAGAATGAGAGCATGGATATGCTTACTTTATTTTAAATGCAACATTATTAAAGATAGTCATACATGGAGGAGTCTACAAATAATCTTCTTGAGAGGACTATTTTTACAAAGTTTAGTGAATGGGTAGAGAGTAGGTAGTGTAGAGGTAGTGGTTATTCTTCTTGTAGAAGAAAGTATGATATATTCCCAATAAACAATCTAAATGAAGTCATGAATTAGGGTGACATGATCATTTATGTACATAAAAACTTTATAGGGTATTTTTTGTTTTTTTTTAATTTTAAGGTTTGTTACGACTATTTTTGTAATTTTCCATAAACTAAATAGGCAATTAATATTAAGGATTTAAATTCAACATCAAATTTAAATAAGTTTACATTAGGTTGCATGGTCCCACTTCTCGAACCTTTAACTTTGAAACTAAAAGTTACAAAAGATTGAACCTTATAGCTTTGTTATATGGTTGCATCTTCTTATCTCATAAACTAAATAGAATAAAATTGAAATGATGTGACCCTATGACATAGTTACAAATTCATATGGTTGTATGTTCCAAATAATATAATATTTCAAAAACAAGAAATAATATGCCAACAATTTGCGACCTAATTAACACATATAAATTTAATTCATGCAAGGTAATAACATTTATATAGCAATAAAATATCATGAGGGAGTTACTTAATAGAAAACCTTCAAAGAATGTGCAAAAATGGGCTTATTAAAAAACCCCTATTTTTAAAATTGACCACCTCTCTTTAAATTTGTTAAATCCCTCATGTTAAACCCCTATATAATAAATAATAACCCTTTTTAAAAACTTACCACCTCGCCTCCTATTTTTTATTGGTGTAATAATTTGCATGTATTTTAAATACCCCTATGCCATCCCCTTATAAAATACTTACCAATATACCGTTGGCTCAACTAGATATTAAAAATACCCTCTGTATTTTCACACGTGCTATTTACCATTTCCTAACAATGACTCCCCTGAGTAAAAAAAAGGACTTATAATATAAAAATTCATGTTGGTTAAATTTCTGATAGGTAAATGCTAAAATTTATTTGGAAGTTCGAACATGTTTAAAAATATAACCAAAGAGGCCTAATTTTTGTACTAAAAGTTTACAAGAAAATAAATAAAAGCAATTCATAATACAACACCTCTTAATGAATGATAGAAGCTAAAAGTAAAAAATATCACTATGTATACTAATTGTAACTAAAATAAATTCATCAAAAATTATAACATACAAATAAATATTCATATAAAATACCATATTTGAATACATCTATTGGTTTCAAAATATTGAGAAATTAAAAATATACAACCATGAGATAAAATCATAAGTCAAACTTCTTAACCATTTCAACTTTAAATCTTTTGAGGTAAAAGTAGATATGACTTTATGACCAAATTAGATAGTGTTGCTTCCTTGATTTATTACCTTTTGAGTTAGAAAATTAAGAGATATGGGATTGTAACTAATTTGCATGGTTGTAGTCCCTTGAAATTTTGATAAATAAAAATAAAATTATAATTTTTTGTGATAGTATAACATACATTTTTGTTTATTAAGTAATTAATTTTATTTTCTTTAATGATTCAAATGTTTCATAAATGTCAAAAGATCATATAATTAATACCTATTCAAGAAACAAATCCATTCAACACCAATAAATAAAGAATCTCATCATTACATACAAATATTGAATAAAAGTTAAATAATATTCATAATACTTGTTAGTCTCAGAAGTATTAATAAAATTTGAAATCATGAATAGAAAAATCCCAAAGTAGAACAAATCTTTGGGTTTAAAAAATGTAAGTAAAGTTTTTGAAGTTGAAAACATAAAAAAATGCTCACCAAAAGATGTTATGCAAATCCACAATGACAAATTAAGGAGAAGGGTTTTATATTAGGACACTCTTCATCATTTTTCTAATATTTAGAAAAATCGAATATTGTATATAAAATATTTACACTTCAATTTTAGGAAAGAGTAGTTGCAATAAGATTATAATTTATTATAGATATGTTTATTTCTTATAAAAAGAGAGACTTTTTGGGGTAGTATTGAAGCACGTTATAACTATATTTTTGGAAATTAATGAAATTACCAAATTTGTAATAATTTATCTTTACTTTGATATTATTGATGCATAGTCATGTGAAGTAACTTTTCTTTGATTTTGAATAATGTAAAGGATTAAACATTAGTAGTTTCTTTAGTTTGTGTATTATTTTTAAAAAATCATTAAATCTCAAAGTAATTATTGATCCTATGTAACTATTATTAGTATGACACTATATGATGAATAATATTTATTATTTCTTACTTTACATAATTATAGATTATAAAATACATAAAATAATGTTATGAAGTGTTACCAAAGATTACAAAAGAGTTGGTCCATTATATAACTCATAGATTACTAACCAATTAGTGTAAGATCTTAGTTATTTATAGTACTTCATCAAGGACCCTCCTTGTAAACTGGTATAAATTCCTATATGAGGATTAGATATTTGATTCTGTATATTCTAAACTTCTCTTGATAAATATTTCATAAAAAACTATTAAGGAATTGGCTGCTATTGAATAATTACCAATAGAGTTTTATTTTTAATAAAGAACTATGGGAATCAAATTTATTAATAAGTTATCTTAATATCACGATAACATGTGTTGAAATTAAAAGTAAAATTAATAAGAAAAATCAAATTATAATTAAAGATTAGAACTGATGATTATTCTAGATTTGGGATACGATTGAGTAATGTTAAAACTAGAACTAATTATAGAAAATTATTTAAAAATAAGAAGTACTAAATTATTCCATTAGAGAAATTATCCTATGATCAAAAGATATTGGCTTAGTGTTATTCAATAGAGATATATTCTATGGCTTATATTAAAATTGGAATAGATTATAATCATCGGATCTATCCAATGTATAACGATTTAGTCAAGAAATTAATAGTGGTTAGCAACTCTCTTCACACAAATAAAGATCAATGGTATGGTCCAATAGTTGGGATTGACTAAAGGATTGTTAGAAGTACATGTTGATAAGAAATTTTATTAGATAATCTAGATAGAAAAGGAATTAGATTAATAACAAATGATTGTAGATCTAGAGATATCCTCTATAGACATAAATACAAGAATGGAAGAATTATTCTAGGATTTTAGGTTTCTAATAACCTAAGGTATAATGTTAGTCTTATTATAAGGGATTGACACTTTTTGCTTTATGTCTCTATTTTTTAATTACCATATTTCTTCTATTTAATATAGTGATTAGAGGTTTTCTTTGCCTAGTATTTCTATATATCATATGAATTTGTAGTATTTTCTTATCCTTATACTATTTCGAGTAGTTTGAGGTTGAATTCCATTGTTAGCCATGTTCTATGATCAAAATAGTTTAATTTATGGGATTATGGCATAGTTACTTTTCTTTATATTTACTTCAATCCATTCTATCAATTAAGATTTGCACTAATGCCTAATGGAGGAGATATCAAACATATGCTTCACTTGATTTGTTCATGTATTCTCAAATATTTTACATTTTCTATACTATAATATTTTATATCTTATGGAAAAAACTCTTCTTTCTTACTTGAGATACCTATAGACTACATATATTCATGGGGTTAAAATTTACAAATAAATGATAAACAATTTTTTTTGACAAGATTGTATAGGAAAATTCTTGACTTTTAATATTTATTTCTGAAAGATCTCATTTTATTCATATTTTATTCTTGTTAAAATATTTCAAATAGAAAATATTTTTAAAAATATTTAAAAAAAATCACTTCAAAAAAATATTTATTAGATGAGCATGAAAATTAAATATATAAATAAAATCGTGTTCAATAAATCTCATTAATATATGAACTTAATTGATATTTATATGGTAGATGTAATTATAAAGGTAAAAGTAACATATGAAAGTAAGATGTAATTATATGATATTTTTATATTTTCATTCCTTCATAGTTTTTTATTTTCTTCATCCAACTAGGTATATTACTTTTGAACTCTTTAATTTTCTAGCCAATTCTGAGAGAAATATAGAAGTGATGGATGCAAAAATTGTGATAACAAATACAAATATATGTAGTTATGATCAGTGGTTCCAACAAGAAAGATAAATTTAATGCTGCAAGTAAAGAATCATAAACTTTTTTATGTTTTTTTTAATCCACAGGAATTCTAGGCTGCAAACTCCAAATATACAATCGCAGTTGACAAGTTCTTTGTCATGCAAAGATAAATTAGAGAAAATAATTGGCCTTCACAAGTCAATACATAACCATCCAAATTTGACCAAAAAATATCTTGATTGTTGAATCTTCCATGTAGGACCAGATTCAAAACATGGATCCCTGCAAGGATAATTTTTGAAACAAACGATTCCAATATAAATCATAGGACTTTATGTTTTCTTTGTCTACCTTAAAAAGTACAAGAAGAGGAAATTTATATCATTGAAATAGCCCCTATTAGAGCTTTTACATATATTGTACAGAAAAGACATCTCCATATGCATTAGTTTATGGTAAAAGACTAATGTTGCCAATTCATCTTGAGTTATATGCATTAAAAAATCTATAGGTGTTAGAAGACTACAACTTCAAGCCACTGCAAGTAAGGTTAAATCAATTGATGAAGTTAGAAGAGGACATGAAAAAAGCATATCATGCCTTCTAGCATTGAAAATAGATTGTTAAAAAATGGTTCGATAGGAAAAAGTCTTCTCGGGTCAAGTTTGAAGTCAGAGACATTGTCCTCAAATCAGCTGAGGAAAGAGTAAAGCCGAGGAAGTATCAAAAATTTGATTCCTTATGGAGTGGGCCCTATATCATCATTCAGGACTCACAAAATAATGCATTCAAGTTTCAAGACATTATGGGGACTCAAGAACTATCGATACCAGTGCATGGGATCTATTTGAAACATTACTGGGTGATCAAGTAATTTCATAACACCCACTAGTTATTTATTTAATATCTTTTATTTGTCACTATATATATATATATATATTGTATATACTTTATTTACCATAAGTGCATTTCCTAGGTCATTAAGTAGCCATTAATGGTAACATTTACTGAGCATGATGATAGTTAAGTTTGACAGTTGCAAAACATCACATCAGAGGATTGGCTTCCAAATGGAGGTTGCCTCAAAAACTACCCACCTCATATGTCACTTACCATTTTAAAATTTGGCGTGCTTGAGTTAAATGCAATCCCATCTATCCTCCCTAACATCACACTTTGTATGATCCCCAACATTCCCAATTCATTAATTGCCATTAATAGACACCAGTCCTAAAATCTATGCAAATAAAACATAGTCCTGAACCTGTTATTTATTCACTTAGCAAATTTCAGATCCTAAGTTTTCAAGAGTTACAAAGCATATTATCTATAGAGATTTTCATGTGAAGTGTGGAAGAGTTTCAGAGCTTTACTTCATAAAGGTTGTAGGAGTTTGATGATTACCCAAGCTTCTCAGAAACTATCAAACAACATGGCTAGCGCTAAGAAGATTAAGGTAGTTGTGGAAGAGGGAATGGATTCCAACTTAGAAGCAACTCATGAGGAGTATCTTGATAATGCTCTAGGGATAAAATGGATAGAAGCAGGAGGCATAAATCATATGGGTAAGTGCAAGAAATTGAGTCCCACTTTTGGCCAAAAAGTGGAACTGTTTTACTTGATTTTCATGTTTCATCATAATTGATCTCAAAATTTGAAGTACCTAGAGTTGAAATCTTGAAAAAGGTCACTCTAGTGAAAATGTAGTGCTCAAAGTCTAGTTTTCAAATATGTAATTTATTCCAATACCTAGATCATAGAAATAAATTTTTTATAGGCATGTTTAAAATCCACTATTTAAAAAATATAGTTTTAGAACCACACCCCCATCGTGTCCCTCAAGCATAATTGAACATAAATTAAAATATTTTCTTAAATTCTTTTAGGTAAAGATACCTACGACATTAAATATTATGGAGGATATTTTTTTGTAATATTTTCATGAAAATTATTATTTTTATTAGACCTAATTATCATTTTGAAAAATGCTCGTGTCCCTCAAGCATAATTTGACCTAAACTTATTAGGTTCAATTAATTTTTTTTTTAATTATAGAGAATTGTATGCAAATTATGGATATATATTTTATTTTTCATAATTCTAAAAAGATTAAAAGTTATTTAACAAATATGAAACCCTATTTTTTGAAGTTTATGGACTCTCTTTCATTAGAAATTATATTAAAAATATAAAATTTAATCAAATTATAAAATAAATAGCATATTTGAAATATACACTCTCTCATCCATAATCTTACAAAATTTCATGAAAAAATACTTTGGAAAGCATCATCAAATACATGTCCAAAACCAATAAACTCCATTACCATTGTTATGACCTTGAAGTTGTAGGTCCAAAGCTAAGGTTCATGTTACTAAACCTAATTTTGAATGAAAAGGGAGGGTAAAATTTTTGAATTTAAGGATCAGGATCCCATTCCCCACACCTATTTATAGTATTATAGGATCATAATCCCAAGGGGCAGGATCCTGACCCCCACGATCCTGATCCTGGCTTAGGGATCCCTAACCAGCTAAGATTGAGATCTTGATCCTTGAGATCCTAACCCTGCATTAAATAAAAATAAGTACTACTTATTCCTCCAAATTGGGACTCAACCTCTTGCACTTACCCATATGGATACCTGACATGCTGACTATGAGAGGATCTTATTATAACACAAGAAGCTAGAGGTTACGAGAAAAGGCAAATAATTGGTTGGAGAGAATAATGTTATGCTGGACTAGGGCTTGGTATATTTTTCCCCTAATAATCCTTCACCTTTCTAGAGCTCCTTCTTTCCATTTCACTCTAGCATATCCCACAAGGATATGTAATCAAAGCTTACAAGGAGCAGAAGAAGGGAGAAGAAGAATCCAAGTACCAACTACTTCCTAGGTTCAATTGTAAATGCATTTGTAGTCCCTAATGATTGGATCTTTCACATCAAGAAACATATCGATATAAAGAGAAAAAGGCCTAATTTTTATCAAAATGAAGATGATATATTGGATTGGATAAATGAAAGGTATGGAGGACGATGGGCCAAGCTCCTCCAAAGCTATGACATCGCCTCCTTTAAGAAATATCAAGATAGATAGGTCCTATAGGCATTGGTTGTTATTCTTGGGAGAGTAACCCAAATTGAGGAAAATGAAGCCATGATGAGAATGGCATATAATATTATTGAAGGACATGCTTGCTACAATTTCCCTACTTTCATATCAAATGAAGTTAGGAAAAATCTATTTAATATTGAAAAATTTAATTTTCGGTACTTGTCCTATTTGTGGTGGTTCATTATCCACCAAAACTTAGAATTTATGGTGGAAGAAGAACTCCAGATTATGCAAACCACTTCATCTACAGTACCCACACCAATTGATTTAAGAGTGTTGGTGCTCACAAAGATGCATGGCTCATACTACGAGTTCATGGAGAAATATTTTGCTCTATCTTTAAGGATTCTTACAAGTAGAATCACTCACAAACTGCACCAATCTATCATGGATGAGCTTCACGGAGGGAATAAGATAGGAGATTGGTATTTTTTGAAGAACCACACAATTGTAACGAGGTATGATTATTCTAAAATCCCATTTTTGCATCCTAAGTATGTCACCCCATAATTATATTATTTAGAAATGGGTTGACAAATTTGTGCTATAGAAACTAAATATTGATCAGAGGGTAATTTAAAACCCGTTATCAAAATGCCTTCCCAATATGTAAATTTTACCTTAATAGAAGTAGGTAGTAAATATCAGCTAGCAAATTTTATTATATAGAATTTTAAGTTAGATAGTGTAGATACCCCCTAGATATATGAATCAATAGGGGAAATAAAAAAAATATAAAATCAAATAAGAGACACCTAATATCTTTTCATGAAGCCCAACCCCATGTAGAGTATTTTGTAAATTAGATAGAAGAAGATGCCAAGGAATCCTTGGAGTGGGAATTTGGGATTTTGGATAAGGCTTGGATGGCCCTAGAGGGCATGAAAAAATACAAGATCTGGAAAGATAGATAATAAGAATTTTCCTTGAACTTGGAGGTTGTCACTCAGTTATGGGATGAGTTGGGTTGGGGCCCTAAAAAGATTGAATATTTTACAAATTTTAGGTTTGAATACACTATCAAATTGACTCATGTTGAAAATTAACACTTTTGTGAGTTCCAACATGACTAGTACTAGAATGCCCAATATATGAAAGACCCACTCCCAGAGATAGGGCAACAACTCCCAATTAATTTTTACGAAAAGGATACAAGAGATGATCAACCAGTTGCCCAATGGGAAAAGGAGCTACAAAATCTGAAGAAAAGAAAGGTTGATAAAGCCTCTGGTTCTCGGTAGGTTCAGAAAAAGAATAAAGAAACATAAGTTACAAATCTTTTTTCTTTGGAAGAGTCTTCTCTAAAGAGAAAATAAAGAATTAAACTAGTGATAAAAGAATAACAACACTTGTAGAAGAAACAGGTTCTCAAAACATAGAAACCAATTTCAAATTAACCTATGGTAAAAAGGGATTGAACCCCATCTTTACGAGAAGTAACTGTACATCAACTTGAACCAAGAATAAGAGATACTAAATTGGTAGATGCAGAAGAAATCTAGAAACCCCAAAGCACAAACATGGATGTCTATCAAGATGCATAAGATGATACCATGGATGAAGTGCAATAAGGGGGAGGAAATGCTTGGTACAACTGGGGCTACATCAGCCAGAATAGGTGCTACAATAGCAGGAGGAGAAGTAAGAGAAAATTGTGATGATAATGATGATGATCCTAACAAGAAAAATGACTTCAACCCAAATGATAAGCCACATGAATAAGAGGCTACGATAGATGAAGAAGAGGAAGTGCAAGTAATACTCATTATGGAAACAACAAAATAGGTGTCTATTCAAGAAACTCCAACTTCAACCTTAGAGGAAAGTACATCCCATCATTCTTTAATTCCTTATTTAACTGCCTTTGATGATGAAATAAAAAGTAATTTTTCTACTCAAGTAGTAGAGCCCATTTATTAGGCAAAATTCATTAATAAACCCCTTATACTCCTAGAGAAACAAGGAAGAGTATTGAGTAAAGTTATAGAAATAGGGGATATTAAAATTGCTCAGATAACCTTTAAATATGGGAAGTTGGATACAACTCCCATGACTATTGTAAATATACATATGTAGAGTGCTTCAATTATGGACCAATCAAGGTTTTTGGTTAACACTTCCCTAGCTACCGAAAAACATCTCCAATTCATAGAGAATAAAATAGAAAAACTCAATAAAAGGATTGAGTAGTACAAAGTAGATTGCTCTCAAAAAGATAAAATAATAGCTGAATTGCAAAGTCAAAATAATGAGCTAATCC
>Ga0068628_1000549_pt1 | contig 13708 bp, 13 predicted proteins | sample InSIn2gowninarea_FD_77431 | JGI IMG/M metagenome (GOLD analysis project Ga0068628, IMG submission 77431) | Clean room microbial communities from NASA Spacecraft Assembly Facility at Jet Propulsion Laboratory, Pasadena, California, USA -... ... | reverse complement strand
TGAAGTGAATGTGATAACCTGTAGGAATTGAGGTGGGAACGGAAGGGAACAATATTGCTTTAGTTGGTGGTATTATTTTGTATATAATTCTATTACTAATTTTTATGGGCTATTTTAGTTTTTTTAGATATGTTAAATATGCTTGGTAAAGGGGATATATCTAAAGAATCGTATGATGAAATCGTTAACCTCTGCAAGAGATGTACAAGAGGAGCTACAAATATATCAAAAAGTAGAGATAATACTTATTCAAGGGTCCAGAAATTAGCCAGTGGAGGAGCAACAAGAGCTGAAATAGGTAATATACTTGAGGAATTCAAAATTGAAATGTTAAGTTCTTTTGCTTCATAGATTGATACCTTGTAGGTTAAGAGGAAACAAGTAGAGGCAGAAGTCGCTTTGGCCATCTTCTGTCCTAAATGCAGAGAAAAACATCCACTAAGGGAATGTCCATTGGACAAGGTACCAATTTGCACCATTTGTGGGAAGGACCATGAAACTCAACAATGCCCCTCTTTACCAGGGATAAAGGCAGCGTTACAACCAACTGAGGAGGAAGTTGAAGCAGTTTATCTGCTGACACAAAGGAGGCATTGGCAACCACGAGGACAAGGTACGAACTCTAGTATGCCATTTAATTGTTAGAATAATTATCCTTCTTTTAATCAAGCAAATTACCCACCCTTCAACCAAATGCAATACCCACCCTTCAATCAAATGAATTTCCCACCCATGCAGAAAACAAACCCTCCCTTTGTAGACCCTGCAATGTGGACTCCTTGGCTTCTACAACAATCTTATTTTAATCAATGGAACCCAAACTGGAGAGCTCAACAAACTTCGTTCCCAAACCAATTTCCTCAATTCCAGTAATAACTTTCTCTCCCATCAGGTACTCCAATAAATAATCAGACAATGAAAACCTAGCTTCCTATACAACTAAACCCTAACCCTAATAATAATAAAGTTGTGCAAGTCATCAACATTCAGAACCTACCTACATCTCCTGTGCAATGTAATGATATTCATTTACGATCCAGGAGAGTAGTTGAGCTGATTATTGATGATATTACCTCTTCTAACTCTAACAAAGAAGAGACAGAAAAGAATAATTTACCTAATAAGGGTGCTGAAATAGTCAAGCCATCCTCTAATAAAACTGCTGAAACAGTAGAGACACCATTCCCTAAATGTTTAGCTCTCGCTAAGACACTTGAGCTGCCTGTTTTTAATCTTCTAGAGGAATTGCAGAATCTTTACATTAAAATTCCACTTTTACAAGCACACAGAGATGTACAAATCTATAACAAAGTCATCAGAGACATTTGCATCAAGAAACCTGGTAGGAAGGCTAAAGATCCCCTTACAGTTCATGTGATGGGTGATCTAGCTACTTTAATGTCAGGAAAAGTTCCTCCTGTAAAATATGGTGATCCTGGTCACCTTACAGTCACAGTACAGGTCGGAAAAACTATTGTTTCACGTTTTCTTCTAGACATAGGTGCTGCTATAAATATTATGACCCTTGAAATTGCACAGCTATTAAAGTTGAAAAATGTGATTAGAGAGACATCAACTATCCTAAAATTAGCTAATCATTCCACAATCAAACCAGAGGGGGTTATTGAAGACTTGATCATTTCAATTGAATCCTGGAATTGCCCAGCTGACTTTGTTGTATTACATACTAAAGAAAAGTTGGGGGGGGAATCCTCTGATTTTGGGGAGAACCTGGCTGGCTACAGCAGATGCTTTTATCAGCTATACATTAGGTTCAATGAAAATTTCTAATGGATGTGAAACTAAGCAGCTTATGTTGTACCCTCATGCTACATGTATGATTAACAATAATGATTTTGTATGGTTAGACTATGATGATAATGATACTCAATCCATTTTGACCATTGGACAACCCTTAACTCTTAAAGACACCACAGAAGATGAAGTAATTAGTAATTTTATTTCTAAACCTTCCTCAGTGACTTCTAAAACATATAATCAGTTAATTGTAATTCTAGACCCTGAAACACAATAAAAGCTTAAATTTAAAAATTCACCTCAAAAATCAACTACTATCTCGTCTAAAAGCATAGTAGTACAAATCGAACCTCACAAAAAATTGATTATAAACCCCAATTTATCAGATGCTGAAACACAACAGCTAATGAAGTTGCTCCATGAAAACAAGGAAGCATTCGCATAGGACTACACAGACATGAAGGGGATCTCTCCTGAATTATGTACTCATCGTATCTATATTAAGGAGGGGGCCCGACCAATCTGTCAACCCCAGCGATGAATGAATCCCAATTTGAGGGAAATTTTTAAGGAAGAACTTCAAAAGTTGCTTAATGCAGGGTTTATATACCCCATATCTAACAGTGAATGTGTTTCTCTGTTGGTGATAGTACCTAAGAAAAATGGGAAATGGAGAGTGTGTGTAGATTATAGAGTCTTAAACAAAGCCACTCAAAAATATCATTTCCCCTTGCCATTTATTGATCAGGCACTGGACAACTTGTTAAGGAATAAATTCTTTTCCCTTTTAGATGGTTTTAGCGGATATAACCAAATCAGAATTTCACTCCAAGATCAAGACAAGACCACTTTTACTAGTCCTTGGGGAACTTTTGCTTATAGAGTTCTCCCATTTGGACTATGTAATGCTCCAGCAACGTTTCAAAGAGCAGTGACAGGAATTTTTTCTGATATGCTTAATGATTCTTTGGAGATATTTATGGATGACTTCACTACTTATGGTGTGACTTTTGAAGATGCATTACAAAACCTTGAGAAAGTACTTAAACGATGCATACAAGCTAATCTCTCCTTGAGTACTGAAAAATGTCATATGATGATGAACGAAGGAATTGTACTGGGACACTTCATTTCATTCCTTGGGATTCAAGTAGATCCATCTAAAGTACAGGTAATTCAGACCCTTCGTATTCCTAAAACACAAACTAATGTAAGAAGCTTTTTAGGACATGCTAGATATTACAGAAGATTTATCAAATTTTTTTCTAAAATAGCTTCTCCTTTGTTTGTGTTACTTATGAAAAATGCTGAATTCAAGTGGATTGATGCCTATCAGAAAGGATTTGATGAACTTAAGCATCAATTGCCTACAGCTCCTATTCTGAGGGGACCTGATTTGGAACTTCCCTTTCACATATCCTCGGATGCTTCAGATACTATAATTTGAGCTGTCTTGGGACAAGAAGAGAATAATCTTCCTTATGCTATCTATTTCATTAGTAAGAATATGACCCCTGCTGAATTTAATTACACAGTTATTGAGAAAGAATTTTTAGCCGTCATTTATGCTATTAATAAATTTCGATATTGCATTACTGGTTATCCTACTTTTGTTCATACTGACCACTCAGCTATCAAGTATTTAATGAATAAATCTGTCACAAATGCTCGAGTTACCAGGTGGTTATTGTTACTACAAGAATTTGATATTACAATTGTAGATCGACTAGGTAAAGAAAATGTAGTTGTTGATTTCCTTTCTCGGATAAAAACTGATGATAATACTCCAGTAGATGATTCCTTTCCTAATGAGTATTTGTTTGCAGTATCTGCTCACTCATCGTGGTATGTAGACATTGCCAATTATCTGGTTGCAGGGAAGCTACCGTCACACCTATCACATTGGGAGAAAAGAAAGATCATTCAACAAAGTGCTTGGTATAACTGGATAAGTGGGTGTCTTTTCCATACAGGACTTGATCAAGAAATCTGAAGATGCATTTGAGAAGATGAGGTTTATGATATATTGAAGGCTTGTCATGATGATCCTTATGGAGGGCATTTTGCTGATAAGAGAACAACACATAAAATTCTCAGGATGGATTATTATTGGCCTTCACTTTTCAAGGATGAAAAGAAGTATGTTAGGGCCTGTGATAGTTGCCAGAGAATGGGCCAACCTAATCATAGAGATGAAATGCCATTGAACCCCCAGGTAATACTTGAACCTTTTAAAAGATGGGCTCTATATTTTGTAGGACCCATAAATCCTCCATCCAACCAAAAATTTTATATATTGGTTTGTACAGATTATATGACTAAATTGGTGGAAGCTAAGGCAATTATTAGAGCTAATGAAGAATCTATTTTAACCTTTTTATTTGAATAAATCTTCGTTAGGCTTGGAGTGCCTAGAGAACTAGTCACAGATGGAGCACCTCCTTTCAATTCTCATGGTTTTAAGCTGCACTTCAAAAATATCATATCAATCATAAAATGACTACACCTTACCACCCCCAAGCTAATGCTCAGGTGGAAAGTACAAATAAAGTCCTGGAATCTATTTTAACAAAAACAGTGAAGGAGAATAGGAAGGATTGGTCTCAAAGGATACCTGAGGTATTATGGGCTTATAGAACTACCTGGAGAAACACTACAGGTTTTTCACCCTATGAATTGGTTTATGGTAAAAGTGTTGTTTTTCCTGTGGAATTTTAAATTAAAACCTTAAGAACTGCTTTAGCTGTTAACCTTGATTTGACTGATGCACATACAGCTAGGTTGCAGCAGGGGCAGGAACTGGATGAAAAAAGGTTGGATGCCATCCACCAAACAACTACGATTCAACAACAAAGAACCAGGTGGCATGATAAAACTATTAAGCACAAGCAGTTCCAAAAAGGTAATTGGGCTCTATTGTATGATTCCTGGTTTGAAAAATTTCAAGGAAAGTTATGAACAAGGTGCCTGGGACCTTATGAGATAGATACTATTTTTCCCAATGGAATAGTAAGGCTCCGAACAATTGATGATGCTAGAACACCATTGTTAGTGAATGGGTATCGGCTTCGTCCACCCAACAACCAATTTCTAAGGATGATTTTTAAACCACTTGCATGGAAGATTCACATTATATCCTTTTGGGGGAGCCTGCTGCCCCTGATTGCATTTAATATCTGCATTATATATTTTTCTATTATTAGATTAGCATATTTAACTAATAATCCCTGTCAAGGGTTGCCATGTTATAATTTATTATTTTGCAAATCTTAGATTGGGAGGCTGGTTGGAAAGAACAATTGTATTGCAAGCAGGATCAAGTTTCATTTTGGGAAGCATTCTCATCTCACCTCAATTCGTAGCTCATTTCCCCACATTACCTCTCAACAACACTTTCCTATTTTGTTTCACAACAATATTTTTCTTTATTTTCCCTGTTGATGAAACACCATTTTCCCGTTGCTGCAACACCATTTTCCTTGTTGCTGAAACACCATTTTTCTTGTTGCCGAAACACCAATTTTCCCCGTTACTGAAACACCGACTTTCTCCATATTTCCCTAAAACACCGATTTTTCCCATTTTTCCCGTAGTTGAAACATTAATTCTTCTCAAAAGGATGGATACATATTAATTTCCATTGCGAGAAATATCTATTGATCCTTATAAATTTATTATTTCATGACCTCTTCCTATGTTTATAAAAGCCTTTCATATAAATACCCTCAGATTACAAAATCCTTTTCATAACCATTCGTGATCTATTAGCAACGAATATCAATCAAAGGTAAACATGAGGTATGCATTTTTTTGTGTAAATATTAAACTATAGTTAATTAGAATATTGACATGATTAACGCAATCGTAGTACATTCAAACTTATCATTTGAGCCACGCTTGGGCAGGGAATACCAAAATGTTGCAATCATTTCACGATACTCCAATCACCATCATTCTTTTACCACGATTATGTATCGTCACCCCATCTTTGTCTTATTATGTCATGACCTTATTTCTAAAACTTACTCTGTTTCAGGTGTGGTAACTTGGCTCTATACTGTGCATTTTACTGAAGAAAGTAACTATGGGAGGTAATGCTATTCGAAATGAAACTGGATTAACAGTTCTATTGGAATTGCACCCAGAGGTATATCGGATTTTTCAATAGGAAAGCTAGGTAGATTATTTTCGAAGACTCCAAGAATTTGATCCTCAACAAGTCCTTGAATTCGCACGCAATCTACAGGAAGGCTACTTTACTGTTCAAGGAGTTTGAATTCCAGTAACAAAGGATGATATAGCACATGTTTAAGGTTTACCAGCTGCTCGCATTCGATGGTTCAATCGCAAACACATTATTTTGAATGCACAATAGGACTTCCTTCTACCAGGAGAGTGGGCCGAGCCTAAAGGCAGGGGTGTTGCACTTCATTCATTACCACCTCCATGGTCGAAAGTTGTTGAGTCTGTAAAGCACTATCTCACCTATGAAGGAAATTACCAGGTAGTTTATTAGCATGATTTTGTGATGTTGAATCATTTAAGACAAGGTCGTTTGTTAAATATGTTGTATTATTTACTTGGGTGTCTAAAGAATATGTCACATTATTCCATGAATGTGAACTACCCACTCCTTTCCTTCACTCACCACCGTCTTGTTCAGATTTTAATTCAGAGGAGCTTTTCCCAACAAAATCCCCCTCTCCTTAACAACCCACCCCCAAAACCTCGTTAAGATGTTGAAATTCCTCAAGCAATAGCCAAAAATCCCTGAGAAACTACTAAAGTTCCTCGAACAACAGCCTAAACTCCCCAATTAAACACTGAAGATCCCCAACCACCCACGGAAGTTAGTCTAATTGATCCTTCCATTGCATTGATCGCACCTCATAATTTCACTGAATCATCCACTCCCATTGTCCATATCCCCAATGTTGATTAAGATGACAACATTCCCATTGCTAAGCTGAAAAGGAAAATGCAAGAAAAGGTTGTGCCCCTAACAAAAAGATGAACAAGGGCCTCAATTAAAGAAGCTATCACTTCTGATGACCCTCCCACCCCAGAGAAAGCTATTCATAAAAGAAAGACCATTGTGCTTCGTACCTTTTTACCTCAAAGACGAATGAGGACGTTTTCTGAGTGGCAACTAAAACCACTACCCTAAATTCTCCACCTATTATCCTGAAACCCCATACTCCACCACAGTCCCCAGGCCCTGAATCTTTACCTACCTCACCTTCAGGTATTGAAATGAAAAATGCATAGGATTTTGTGACATCATTCCTTTCAGAGAACATAGCTATTACACAAGAACTAGTTACTGATTCAGCAGTTGCTTTGCAAGAACCCGCTGCTGATCCATCAAAAGTAGATACCCAAGATGATATACAACATGTAGTTGACCCATAAGAACCAGCTACCAACTCAGCAGGTGCTACACAAGAACCACCTGCTGATGTCCAAGAAAAAAATGACCTAGATGTAGCTGCCCTAAAAGAATCAGCTATCGACTCAGCAAGTGCTACACAAGAACCACCTGCTGATGTCCAAAAAAAAGATGACCTAGATGCAGCTACCCCACAAGAACCAGCTACCGAATCAACAGGTGCTACACAAGAACCACCTGCTAATGTCCCTAGAACAAAAAATCTAGATGTAGATGCCCCACAAGAACCAGCTACTGACTCAGCAGTTGCCACACAAGAACCACCTGCTAATGTCCAGGAAACAAATGACCTAAATGTAGCTGCCCTACAAGAATAAGCTACTGACTTAATAGGTGCTACACAAGAACCACCTGCTGATGTCCAGAAAATAGATGACCTGGATGCAGCTGCCCCATAAGAACTAGCTACCGACTTAGCAGGTGCTACACAAGAACCACCTGTTGATGTCCATAGAACAGACAATCTAGATGTAGCTACCCCACAAGAACCAACTACTGACTCAGTAGTTGCCACACAAAAACCACCTGCTAATGTCTAAGAAACAAATGACTAGGATGTAGCCACGCCAGCTACTGAATCAACAAGTGTTACACAAGAACCACCTGCTGATGAGTAGAATATAGATAATCAGGAACTAGCTTTGCAGTCAGCAGTTGTTACACAAGAACCATCCGTTGATATGAAAAATGTGGATGTGCAGCATGATATAGCAATTACAAAACTAGCTGATGATTCAGCTGATGTTACACAAAAACTACCTACTGAGGCTCCAAGCAATGAAGCTGCTACTGAACAACAGCCTTTTCATTCATTAGAATCAGCTACTGAGATGGTGACTGCTACACAAAGCCCAATCACCTTGGCATCCCTTTTACAAGAGAATGAGTTTCTGAAATCAGAGCTCGAGGTTTATAAGCAGGAACTAATAGTGGCAAGGGAAGCCTATGAAAGAGAGCTTAAACTGTACACCTTAGCTCATGCAATATCTGCAGCTGAGAGAAGTGCAGAGAAAGATCAATATAGTGAATGCATGTGCAACCAATGTGGTAACATTTATCAACAAGCTAGTTATAAGATAGTTGAGGTCCCATTGCCTGGAACCACTCCTGCATCGACTCCTGTTATACTTAAAAAGGAACACCCTGCTGTTACAAAAGAACCAACAAGGCCTTCAAGGGTTTTTGAAAAGGAAGTGAAACCGAAAATATCTTAGCCTACTCTGGTTGCTAAAACTGAAATACCTTCATGAAGGCCTACAAAGACTATGTTTACCCAAACTGAACCTCGGCATTCAAAGACTATCTTCACTTAGACCATAAGCACTCAAGCACAAATGGATGCATGGAAGAAGGAATATGTTGTGTCACAGGAAAGGATGTTGCAGGAACATAAATTATCATGGAAAAATCATGTATATTGAAATTGGGAAGTATTGGAGTAGTCTTGTGCACAGCACAGGGAAACTAAACAGTTAAAAACTAAGTTGTCCCTCATGTTTAATTTGGTTCAAAGAATACTGGCTACCGAGAAACCATCTTTTAATTATTCTTTGTTTCTAACAGAGCACGTAGTGTTCTTTCAAGAAAAGGCAATCAGAGATATATGACCTCATGAGGTATCTACACCTCAAGAGTTTATCAAAACATTCACAGAGGCATCATTTAGTGAACGAAACTTACTCTATGAACTATACATCCATAATGAAGCCATGCCTGAGGATAGAAAACTTAATCTGATTCCTTTGGTTGGGGACATTCAGATTAGATCCTTTGTCTCTTTCCTAGCTAATCAACTCACATGGAAAAATGTCTTCCTTTCAGTGAAACACAATGAAGATAATCGCCTTCTATGGATCTGATCTGAACCACAGAATGTTGTTGTTTTTGTTGTTGAACATCATCGCTTTCTAAAGGAACCAGGAATGACGGAACATTTGAGAAAATTATAGGTAGCATTCTTGCAATATTTCCAATATTATGTCAAAGCCAAGGGAGCTCTTGCCTTACAGGCAAACAATCTATTTTGGGAGCACTATCCTAAGGAGAGAAAAGAATATCATCCCTTTAACCCACTTAATCTTCAAGAAGCAATCTCATGGCTACCTAATTATTTCAAATGCATTCAACAGCGTGTTTAAAAGTGGTTAGGATATCATTTTCACTTTCCTCTTCTATGGTTGCTAGTACAACAATATAAGGCTTATTTCAAGTTTCCCAAAATGGGGGAGCTTGCAGCATGGCAGAGAATATAGAATGTCTAGGATTTCAGAGATTTGGTTGATAGAACCTTATACACTTACTGTCTAAGTAATTTTCACTGTACAACCCAGTACTCAGACTCAGACTCAGACTCAGAGTAAAAGTTGCATGAGGACATGCAACCCTTTCAGTTGGGGGGGATGTTAGGACCTCATATTGTCTCTTTTTGACTATACATTTTGTTATGATGTCATCCTTTTTCAACGAATATTTAAAGTCTTTGTTATTATTTTAACCCAAGTATTCCTAAGGTACAGAATAGTTCTTCTCATCACTATACGCTTAATTATTTTACAGATAATTACGCTATCTTCATTATTAACCATTGAATTGATAATTACTGAATGGTTAAAGAACAATGTATAGTTCATGTTGCTAAAACTACCTAGAGATTACAAGATTACTTCCATAGTTGTTGAAATAGGAGGAACGATGTGCAAATCTCATGGCTGAATAATTGTGATCTGCAATTTAGATTTGATAGCAATAAAAGAAGATCACCGAAGGAGTTGCTACACTGGATGTAACGATCATGATCTGAAGACAGTATTTTTGTAACAACATTTTGTTAAAGGGAAAATAACAATGTAATCTATTGTAATAGATGTCTCCTCTTTAAAAACAGGATACATCTGCATTAGAGGGGGATGAACAGACTCCAGTGGAGGGCTAAGTTGAAGGAACAAAATTGGAATTTCTTTTCTGTAACATGACATATTGACAGATGAATAAAAGCTTGTTATGAACATTTCTTTCTAGTTCTTGTTTCCTGGGGAGTCTTATGAGAAGGACAGGGCCCACCTTCATCACAAGATTCACACATTATATTTCTGCATTGTGTTAAGTGTGTCTTTTATTCATGCTTTGTTAACAGTACTATTCACTGAACATCATTTATCTGAAACTTTGTTTTCCTTTCAATCAATTGCTGCAGTGTTTATTTCATCAACAGTTAATTCATGTGTGTTGCAATTGTGTTTACAGAGTAAGGTGGCAGTTTGATAATTAGGAACAGGCGCTGAAGATTTTCGCTCTGGGAATAGGGTCTTGTTCTCTATTACAGCATAGCTAGCACTTTCCTGTGCAGATTGATTCTTTAGATTACCTCTTTTAAGCATTCTTTGGTAGCTGTCTATAATAGGCTACTTTTGTTGTAACTCAAACTGAGGCTTCAGTTTGCTTAAGGCAAAGTGTGACCAGTCTTTACTACAACTTTTGTTGCTTTTAGGATTGAGCACATATAGTATGCAGTTTCCTTTGAAATAACAATACTTCCCTGGGTTGACAATTTATGTAGCACTTTGTTGTTTGAATCAATAAGCAATTAAAGTGACCAACAAACATCAATGCTCTCTTTCTGAATTCTTGAGTATACCCTTGCACACTTTCCCCCTTCAATTGTCAAAGAGTTTTCCAACTCATCATGGCTTGTTGCATGTGGGGTAATGGATAGATCTACTTTTTTATTGTAGAAACAAAGTCACTCTAGACAAAGATGATCTTACCATGTCTCTTCATATCAACTTGGGTTCTGCCTTCCTACCAAACCAAGGCAGTGCCTCCTAGGTGTAGGTTTGCTAGCTGAATCTTACTCTTGTCTGAGTTTATGTTTTGTACCCTGCAATACACATCAAGTTGTCTAATCTAATTTTCCAAATTTTCAACATTTAGCTCTCCTTCATATATAGGCAAATCAAATTTAACGTCTAACTTAATCAAAGATGCTTTTTTATTATGCATAGGGCTATTAGGAGGTTTGAGAAAGCTTTCCTCTTTCCCCTTTCCTTTGGAGTTGTCATGGAAGTGAGACTCATCTTCTTCTTTCTCTTTCTTAGAGCTTGATGCATCTTCCACCTTTTGCTTTCTAAAGTCTCTGTACATTTCTTCAACCATAGACTTCATAGCTAGGACGCTCTCTATGAATTGAGGGTCTGGCCCAATAAAACCTTCCTTTGACATTGCCTTTCGAGAATAGACTCTCCCAATTTTAGGATTAGTTTCCACCAACTCTCCTTCTCCTAATTTGAGCTTTGATCTTGTGAGCATTCTCAGCTAAACCAACATAAGCTTTTCTAATCTTATAGCCTAGATCTTTGATACCACTTGATCTGATATTCACCTTATGAGTGACATCAGTTAAAGATTTAATGAACAAAGGTATTACAGACTCATGTGTTGGTGTGTGTATTCTGTGTTACTGAAGCAACGAATTGATCAAATTACCAATACAAAGAAAATAAAATGGAAAGATAATAGAGAAATACAGTAAGAAAACACAAAGACACAAGCAATTTTAATAAGGATTTCATCGTATTCTCCAGGGCTACGTCTCCGGTCCAGCTTTCGGTGGTGGCCTTATTTTATTATGCCTTTGGGCAAAGAATTTACAATACAGGGACTCAATGCGAGTTCACCTAAAGCAAGATTTGCTTGGCATGGTGGTTCTTGGATTCCCCAAGCCATTAGAGTACACAGACTCTTCTTCTTCCTACCAGCTCTGTGACCTTCTGGTCTACAATGGCAAGAGCCCAATGTGGTGCTCAACCTAGACAGATCCCTCTATTGGATGGCTTGAATCTTCAAGTTCTCTGGTGCTTGATGTTCCTGCTGATCAACTCAACCCTCTACCTCTTCTACTTTGCTTTAATTTTCTCTGTGTTCCATCCTCCTCTCAGGATTCTGGTTCCATTCTCTGTCTCTCTATGTCTAAGTTCAGTGGTTCGATTGTCTATATTCATGGCTTTAACCATTCGATCCCTATGCTTGTTCGGTTCCTCTTCCACCTGTCGATTCACCTTCTGCAGTTGTTCTTGGAGTTCCCTATTCAGCGTCATCATGAACGCTCAGGGAGTGGCCACTTGTCCTCATTTAAACCATTCCAGCATACTTCGTCAATTCGTTTCTTTAGTTACATTGTGGATTCATTCTTCCTCCACTGTGGTGGTCAAATGGATTCCAAATATCTTCAAAACATGGCTTAATTCCCTGTCGATTCTGCTTCTTCCATCGGGCACGATCTCATCCGTCTGATTTGGTCCCTCCAGATCTGATGCATATGCATGTTTCATGCGGTTGACTTGCTCGACCGATAGTGCATGATCAACGACGGTTTTCTCTCACCTCTGCCTGCCACGCGTCAATCATTGTATGGAATCGCTCCACGCTCATCCAAAACCTCTTACCATTTAAGGGCGCCTCGATCAAAAACGTCAGTTTCTAGAGTGCGTGTCACACCTTTGTATGTTTATCACTTTTTCATTTTTCCGCCGCGCTCCTCCGGTTCCCCCACGCAACAGAGTGCTTGGGATTTTCCATTTTAGCCCTATTTTCCTAGCGATGCACGATTAGCACTAATCATGCATCAAAAATCACATATTTTCCCCATTTTGGAGCTCTCAGGGGCTACTTTTGCCTCCTGTGTGGTCTCCATGGGCCTCAGTCAACGAACTTTGACTGAGGTCCTCGTTGCTCCACGCTGGCTGCCATTGCCACTAGTTCAGGGTGTCTTTGATCGCTGTTCCGAAATTATTTAGAGATTTTTTTGACCTAATACAGTCATGGTTATTTAAAAGTCTTCCTAGGGATCCAATTCGGATCACTATCTTGTTCCATCTCATGAAGATTGAGACCTAAACATAGTAGGATTCATGAGAAACTCTCAAATGTAACACCGAAGCAGAATCTGTTTTGGGGTGAGTCTTTCTGGGAAATATGTGTTGCTAATAGCTTCTTGATTATGGTTCATTTTTCTTTCTTATTCTACAAAGAGAGGCTTCATTATATTTTTTAATATCAGTTTTAAGTTGTTGGATCATGTTCTTTGTCTTAATGAGATAACTGATTTATAGGCATTTTACTAGGAACTGTTAAAGCATCTTAAAAATTAAAAATAAATAATTCTCAAATTTTTGATATCTTTTTTACTATTGGTGTGGGTCCTAAAGATATTTTTTTGTGTTTAACCTTGAATGCTTTTAATTTAGTGGTGCATGCTTTGTTGATTTGAATTGTCAGATGTATCTTCCACAAGCCTTTCTTTATGTTCTTCATGTATTATAACAGATGTACCTTATGTAGACCATGAAACATTTTCGTGATGGAGAAAGCATAACATTCTATTGAAGTGAATGTGATAACCTGTAGGAATTGAGGTGGGAACGGAAGGGAACAATATTGCTTTAGTTGGTGGTATTATTTTGTATATAATTCTATTACTAATTTTTATGGGCTATTTTAGTTTTT
>Ga0068628_1000548_pt1 | contig 13708 bp, 10 predicted proteins | sample InSIn2gowninarea_FD_77431 | JGI IMG/M metagenome (GOLD analysis project Ga0068628, IMG submission 77431) | Clean room microbial communities from NASA Spacecraft Assembly Facility at Jet Propulsion Laboratory, Pasadena, California, USA -... ... | reverse complement strand
CATAGAATTTCACACACACCATAGCATATCAACTAAACATTCAATTAGTTATCAGAAATCATGCAAACAACCAAAAGCATATTTACAATTACGGGGTTCATGGATCCCTATTCTTGTTGTTAGTTGCATGAGGTATAGAGTTGTTCACATGAATATGCATGGTTGTTCAATATGTTCCAACTAATCTACTCTACAATGTTAATGAAGGAATGTGTATTCCTCTGTGTGTTGCAATGAGACGTGTTACATGATTTTACTCAAGAATGAGGGACTTATAGATCCCCATAATTGTAAATATGCTTTTGGTTGTTTGCATGATTTCTGATAACTAATTGAATGTTTAGTTGATATGCTATGGTGTGTGTGAAATTCTATGGTTTAATTGCTACATCTATTTGCAAGCTCCGTGTTTAAGAACTTAAGAGTTTTTCTATTAAATGTGTTGTATGTGGCCTGTTACGAATTCATAAGGAATTATAATGTGCTAAACTGAATTTTCCTCTCTTCACTTGTATGGTGACAAAAGAAGCGAAGTGTTATATATGTGTGTGTGTTTGAGGAATTATAGTATGGTTGCGACTAAGGGCACAGAGGATTACAACCATGGATTGGTTGGGTATAAGGTATGTTTATAGTTTAAATTTCACCTAGGTGAGTGTGTTCCATAAATAGTTGGAACTCAAGCTATTGTGCTCAAATTATATATATATATATATATATATATATATATTCCTACGATTGGGTGTGGTTCAACCAAACCAAGCTGTTAAGGGAAGCTTGGTTGAATCCCTGAAGTAGTCAAAGAAAATCGTAGAAGCTCGTTATGGGCTTTAAGGTGGAAAATGCCTTTGGAGTTTAGACTCAAGCTGGTTCAGACAAGTCTAGGAGTCTGGGAATTTGGGCAAGAGGACAAACGTCATGTTGCTGTGGCATCAGATCCTGCATGGGCTAAACATATTTAATACAAAGTTAAATGCTAAACATATTAAATAAACCATGTTTTGCATGGGGCCCTTCGAGGTTAGTTCATTGTCATGTTCAGGGCCAAACACAATAGAAAGGAAGCGAAGGTTGATGGTGGGGCCAAGCCAGATTGGAGTTACAAGTGCCTAAGACCTTTATAATTGAGCGCACTAAGGAAGGTTGGATGAGAAATAGTTAGGACAAGTCCAAGAGTCCGAGACATCCAGAGTGAGCACAAGGGAGTAGATTTAGAGGGCCTAGATGTGGGTCAGGCTCGAATGTGCATGTGATTAGGAGTTTAGCCTAAAGGTATGGGGGTTTGGAGCTTTGGTTAAGTGAAATTGCCAAGAAGAGATGGATATAATGTGAAGGTTGCATATTTCACATTGTGGGCCCAAGGGGTTTAGTGACATGGTAGTTGTTATGTGGATGTAGCTATGGATCTATTGGTGCCTCGAGACAACGTGGAACCACCTGGGTGAGGTGGAGTTGCCAGGTGGGTGTGACATGGAGGCCATGTGGAAGCCACATGGAATTTCCTTACCTATGTAGTAGGGTTTAAGTGATGAAAATTCAAATTGACGTATATTTTGATTCATGTATCGATCGGCGATAAAATTTATATTGCCGGAAGGCTCTCAATAAGTTAATTGTGATGGTATTACCCAAAGTTAATTTCATTGACTTTGGGAGTGGATAAATTTTGTAACCCCATTTCCATAATTACATCATGGGAATTGGTTTAGAGAAAATAACACCTCCCATTTGGCCTAGAAGGAGTTAGGGGTTGGGAGGGATCATTATAGAATGATATCAGAGTAGAAGGTTCAATACTGTACCTCTAGAGACAAGGTTGGGACTCTGATGCAATATGATAATGTGTTATAGTTATGTTATAGGGTAATATTAGAGCATGGTTCAAAATTTGACCTAAATGGGCTCATAAATAATTGGAAGTTCTGTTAGAGTGTGGCAATAGAACAACCAAGTTCAACACTTGGGCTGGATGGGTCTAAAAGTATTTTTCGTGAAGTCTATTACAGAGTGTAGTAATTAATAATGATTGTTTGTTGTGTGATATTTGTAGCATTTTGGTTATGAACTGCATGCAAATAATTAAAATTCACTTTGATGAGTAACTTTTCATTCTTCTTATATTCTCTGTTATAAACGCCAACATATTATTTTAAAATTACAAAGATCATGGGTGCTAATTTTTGTAAAATATTGATTTTAAATCTGTTGACTGGTGTGGGTATAAACATGTTGATATTCTCTTTTAAATTTCATGGAATGTGTAATGACTATAGAATTTGACTAGTAACTATGAGTTGATGGAGAATTGTGAACTAATAGAATCGAAAATTTTGGTATGTTAGTTCTTTTCTAAATAACTTTTAAAGCTTGTAGTTGTTTGGCTACTAGCCTTGGAAAAAGGTTAAGTTCAAACATATTGATGATATGAATATAGACATACTACTATGCAATTTTGACTCTTAGAATATTTGGCTAACATGAGTCCTAAGATGTGAACAACAATAGGTCAACATGGTTAAGATCAGTATGTATGGTGTTAACATGGCAAGGTAACAAGCCAATTTGTTTATGTCAATATAAATAACAACTATGTGTGTGTCACAATACATAAGAAGATCCATTTGAAACAAGAAGTAAAAACATGGAAAACAATATGGTACAACATAGAATAGACAAAGCTTATCAAAAGAAAGAAACTTAAAGTTCCCTTGATAGAGCATAAACCTTTAGGAGATTGAAATTTGAGCTGAAGAGTTGTAGGGCAGAAAATAAAAGGCTCATTAGAAAACAAAAGAAGCAAGAAAAGTTGAATACAATGTTGCTAAAAGACCTTTCATGCATACAAGGGTTGTTGTGACATGCATCAACCTTTTGAGATATAGATGAACGTAATGCTGACAAAACTAGAAAGAGACCTTGTAAGATTGAAGAGGAAAGAAACCTAATTTCATGTTTGTACTATGGAGAGGAACACCTGAAAAGATTCATAGTCTTGACAGACAATGAAGTAAGAGGAAGGGTGACTCATGTGAATTCGAGGCACATTAGCCAACAATATGTAATACAAGGGGAGATGAGTGGGTGTTCCTTCAATCTATCTAAAATACTAAAAATTCCTTGAACTAATTAGAGGGATGTTGAAATTTTGAGGTTGCTATAAGCCTTGGAGAGGACTCTATGTAGCATGTTGTACATATATTGGTGGTGGACACAATGAATACCATAACTCAATGGAATGAGTTTGTTAGGAACTAATGAATAAGATGGGAATGCTTTACATGTTTGATTATTATTGTTGGCTTCATATTTTCTTTTTTGTTTTGACTATTGACTTTGAGCATGGCCATGCTTCCATGCGTTGTTATCTTGTGTTGATATTATGATATTTTTATTATTATTCGTTTCTTCTTGCTTTTTTCATTTTGTAGTTTGGTATTTGTTAGTCTATAGGGTGTGAAAAGGGAAGAAAATGATCTCTAGAGAAGAGATAAAGTAAAACCCAACTAGAAGTGCAAGACCTTGGTTAAACCCTATGCATAAGATAGATGAAATTGAGATGATAGAGGAAGATGAAAGAATAACTAGGTGAATTTGGTTGAATCCACTTGAACAAATAGATAATGATTCAACAATCATGAAAATGGCATGAAAAGGAAGTTCTCCTAAAATTTAATAATCATGAGAAAGTAAGATAAAGGCATAATGATGTTGTCTGATTTGACGGGTCATTAGCTGAAAATATCCATAGTAGCAAGATAAGTAATTAAGCTTTAAATAATATTATGACTGTGTAAATGGTATGAAAGTGGAATTCGTATTTACCATGTTTTGAGTAACAAAGTGAGGTTACTTAATGGATTCCATGTTGTATGAGACACAATTGGGAAGGTGGGTAGGAATTACCCATTCCTGATAATTATCATTATTAATACGTTATGATTATGATCATGATATTTATTGTGAGCATACATGAATCTGATAGAGGATAAAAATTGACAACATATGCTTAACATGGATGAGGAAATAATAGAAATAAATGACCTATTAAGTATTACAATAACAATATTGTAATAAGCCAGCTGGACACATAAGAAAGATTTAGCTAAAAGCGTTGGTAATGATAGCCAAGGTAAAAGGGTAAAGTAAATGAATCGGGTGAGAATTCCTTTAACTGAATTTGAAAATTGTTGTCTCAAATTGATGCATTCTCTACATGGATCCAAGAATTTTCTTAACTTTAATACAGTTCGGCATATGTATGCACTATGTTTCATGAGTTTTTTAATGATGAAATGAATGTATATGATGTTATTTCATTTGACAAGTCATTGTTGAAAATCATCCTAGTGGAAGTATGATTGGTTAATTCTATTAAAAATCTGATGATTATATGAATGACATGTTTGAGATAACATGATGAGGTTATCCAATGAGATCCACTGTCATGTAAGGGATCCATCGAGTAAGTGTGAACATTTGTTGTTAACTGTTACTATGCTCATGTGCTTATGATATTTATGTGCGATATTTATATTATATTTATGACAAGGAAATGTTGAATGTTGTATAAAAAAGTGTACTAAAAACTAAACATATTCCTTAGTAAAACCATGAGGCACATATGCTATTGAGTGCTAGCTTTGGTTGAGAAACCACTCAATGCATATAATTAGGCTATTACCATCATCAAAGTGATAGCTAGCCACTTATATATTTTTTTGAAAAATAACACTTCCTTTGTTGGAGGTGTGATGACATGGGAGTTATGATGGTATGGGAGTTGTGGTGGTAAATGATATTCCTATTGATAGAATACTACCTAGATGGTAGTGCCCACACTAACTGGGAAGTGAGTGAGAGGGAAAGAGGGATGCTAATTGGACTTGTACGAAAAAACTGCATGGAGCAATCTATCTTCCACTCTGTACTTCCCTTGGTGGTGAAATTACTCAGTGAGTTGGACTTTTATGAAAGGACTGTGTGGAGTGGTATATCCACCACTTAGTTCTTCCCTTGGTGGTGAAACTACTCATTGAGTTGGAATTAAAGACGAAGTTGGCTAAAGAGTGCATGGAGCTATGGAACATATATGCCATTTAGTGCTTTCTTCAGCTGAAAAAACACCTAGTGAAGTTAGATGAAGACTACATAGAGAAAAGTATCAATTATCAGTTTAAAGATTTCTTTTTAAGATCATGATTTAATTTGTCTTAAACTTATGATTGGTATGACGTGAGTTAAGTTTAATATGATAAGTTGTGATCTAAGTTTATTTGAAATTTCATGGTCAACCTCATAAATAAATTTGCTGATGAAAGTATGTTTTAAATTGAGGAATCTTATATGACTCATGTGCCTATGATGTAGGGTGAACTATGCACTGTTTAGCTTAAATATATGAGGTTGAATATCGACAACATCAACATGATAATATGAGAGAGTACAACAACGACATAATGGAGATGAATGCCTCAAGAAGAAATTCATTGCAACAATGTTGGAAACTATGATATGTATTGATCACCATGAGAGATGACATGACTTAAATGTTGTGTTAGTAAAGCAAGGATGATGCTTTGGCTGTGAAGAATTTTCCTATGTGAGGAAGCCTTTCCAAGGGATGGATCACCCGAGGGATTGAGGAGGCAGGGAAGGGGATTCTTGAACTTGAAAGGTGACTAACTGCATGGAATGGTGAAACAGATTGCCCAAGGTACCGAGGAAGCAGAGATGGGGATACTGAAACTTGGAGAGTAAATTGGTTTTAAAAGGGTGATGTGCATACTTAGTGGGATCAAATATACATTGGGGAATAAATGAGACAAGTATGTTCTTGAGAAAATATTGAGGATAGTGGACGGCATGGCTAGACATGGGAGGAAGATTGTGCTCCAGAATCAAGTGACTGAGCATGACAAGGTGCAATGGAATCACTATGGACCAGATGAGGCAAATTGTAAATCGTTGATCAGATGGGGTATCTTAACCATTTTTGTTGTTGTGTAAGAAAACATGAATGTAAATGTAAATGTAATAACCCTTTTTCTACTCACTTGTAAATGTCCTTATGAATTGTAATTCAAGAAATAATGTGGAAAATGTAAGATATGGCCAAGCTGGAGGAGTGGACATGGATTCAAATAATGAGGAGGAGTCGCTTGTGCAGAGTCTAAACCCAAAACCAAACCAACTCATTTAATTACCAACCCATCTCCATGGAAAATTAAATGGTCTGTTGGTGCAAGCATCGAAGTGTGTATGGGCAACTTGCAACAAAGGAAATGCCTATATTATTCTTAATCTCATGGGACATGCTGAGGAAGTCAACATGTAAGGGAGGGAAATGAAGAAGGGATGAGGCAAAAGGAAATAAGGGAGAGAAAATAATTTTACACACCATGACAACATGAGAGAGATAGCGAAGCCATCATATGAAAAGAGGAGTGGAGCTTATGTGTTGGAGCGAGAGCATTCATGAGTGAATTGTAGAAAACCCTTGCGGTGAGAGTGGAACATAGACTCTCTATTTGAGTGATATTTTGTTTTCCTATTGTTGCTAATTTGATCAAGAGAGAACATGGAAAGTTTGAATCACTCGGTGCTTTCATTGGGGTTGAGAAGACACCATTTTAGGTGAGATCAGGTTCCTACACTAAGAGAACCATCCTTGAATTCTCGGTTGAGTTCCTATGATTTGTTTTCTGAGAGATAGAGTGGGCCATTGTAGTGCTTATTGCTTGGGAACAGTTGAAAAAATCATTGAAAAGTGGACCCCTCTTGGCTACCTGTTTGATTGAAATAATGTGTGAATACCATTAAGTACTTAACTCCTAAGACTCTAAATCCGGCTTGGAGGTGGCTACCAACAAAAAATATTTCAGTGTAACTGCTCTATGATTGGGTGGAGAATGGAAGTCCCTCCTCTAGTTTCCAACCATTTAAATTTATCATATTTGAGTTAATATTGTATATATTTGTATCGTGGATGACTAAAGAGTATTTTTGTGATATTCAATTAAGAATTTCTGATTTATCATATAGCCATGGTTGACTATCGGGTGTATTTATGTTGATGTTGTCGCTATGAAAAACAACCTCCAAAATTTGGTGTACACTTGAATTTTGGAGCCTACTATGGATCTTGCGATTGTTCATTCCATAATCACTTTACGGTTGATCGGTGTTTTGTCAAGTATTCTAGTCTTCTTCTCAATTTGTAAGTGTCAAATTCACTTGCTCACACATGCTCAATCCGAAACAAGGCATGGGCACACCCTTTTATGCAAGCCTGAACATTCATAAAAAAGTCCATCAAGACAGTGCTTGTGCAATGTTCAAACTATGTCGATAGTCAGTGTACACTTTCATTGACAATCTCTCACTTTTGGTTGCGATTGTTCTTCTATTTTCAGTGAGTTTTTCCAAATTGTCGCTTTTGCGTACCTTCACTTTTGCAAGTGTCTCTTTTGCTTGTTTTCACTTTAAAAGTGTCATTTTCATGTTATCTTCATTTTGGCATGTGTTGATTTCAATTTCGTTCATATTTTGCAAGTGTCATTTACACTTTCCTCTTGTTGTCAAAAGTGTCATATTTTGGGCATGGAAAGTGTTGCGCATCACATAAGTAGAGTTATGGTTTGTTGCAAAGTTTAAATTTGATGTTAATGAGTCATGATTATCATATACTCATGTATTATACTCATTCACAAAGTTTCAATCACTGTCACACAAGTGTCATCAATGTCGTCGCAAAGTGTACCTTTAGTGTCGCTCTTGGGGAAAACTGTCACATTGTCGTTGCATTCGGGGAATTATGTTGTTCATATGTTCTAAGTGATCAATGTTGTGTCTTCAATTTTTCTATGTTTGTGATCATACTCAAGTTTTTTCATTTTTCACTTTGGCCTTACTGATACCACACTTAGCCAAATCTTAAAAAGTGCCTTCCCAAGCAACATGATCTCACTGAACCTTCTTGAACTGTGCAATGTGCAGTCTCAACCCTCAAGCTTAGACCTTTCCTCTTGGAATTGCGCAATGTACATATCTTGCCTTCCAAAACTGCGCACTGCGCAATCTCAATACTCAGCCCTGACCCTTGAGCTCTAGAACTACGTAGCCCTGCTTCCAATCACCTTATTCTGTGCACTACACAGTATCAAGCATCAAGCCTCCAACCTGGCTCCTTGAAATTCACAACTACGCAAGCCTTCAACCTATATCCCTCCAAAATTTCACAATGGGAAACCTCAAGCCTCAAGCCTCAAGTCTGCCTCCTTCAACCCCTCAACTATCCAATTTCCTTGCCATGACCAACCTCAATAGTGCACTACACAGTCTCAAGGATCAGTCTTGTCCCTTGTCCTCCTGAGCTATGTAACCGTGTAATTCTTGAGCCAGTCTCTCACCCCAACACCTGGTTCCAGCTTAGTCAGTGGTTTTCATGAAGCATGATTAAATTAGGGGTTTATTGGACTCATGTCGTCTTGTCATGAGTGGATATCAGTGTAGGTATTATATCATGCTATGATATGATGATGATGAGGGGTATGAAGGATAATGATGAGGGATAATAATGAAGAAAAGACAAAGGGACACCAGATTGTGACAACAACTGGAGATCAAGATCATATTGGAGACTCCCTATCTTCAAGCCTCATGGAGGAGGAACATGAAAATCATATACCATATTTCAAGAAGACACAAAGATAGAAACAGCTAGAACGATTTGACATTGCCATATCATCACACAATCCATGTCATCAATGTCATGTCATGTCTTTCCAAGGTGTCATGTCATCATTTTCCACATCATTTGTGGATTATGTAATTTCAATGCATGAGAAATGTAATGTAAAGTGGAAGTCCAAGAGTCATCCATAGAATGTGAAAAGCCATGAAGGAGTCAAAAGGTCATAAAGAAGTCAAATAGTCATGAGGGTAGTACAAGAGTCATAAGGGAGGTGAGTGGTCACCCCATTTGTTATATATACACCTTCATAGCTCACACAAAGGACTTTTCACCTTGGCTCATCCTACCAGGAATTAGAGAGGAAGATAACTCTTTTGGAGGAGCAAGTGGTTTCTCTAATGCTCCACTATTGGAGTTATTGGTGTTCATTGTACTGATGTATCTTGGAACTTTTGCTTAATTTTGAAGCTCATTGAGCCAACACACTTTCATGCGTATGTCGTAAATATTGTAAGACTATTCTTTGAATTTTTGCAATGTAGGTTGTTTTAATATGTACTAAGGAAATTTAACTATTTCGGTAGCTTTGGTACTTATCTTGTTGAAGGTGTGTTGTTTGTGTTTTAACAATCGTTGCTTCTATGTGAAATACTTCGCTAGTTAATTAATGATTTATTCATATGTATATACTCATGTGTCTTTTCTATATTAGTACTATTACTCTTCTTCTAAAGGCTCACTCTTGTTTCCCCTTCGATAGAAGAACCTTGATACAAAATCAAATGACAATTCCACAAGGCATACTCACTTGTTCATCCAAAAGTACATGTACATTACTCTCTTGTGCTGACCATTGTAACCAAGGAAAATCTCTAAGAACATATGGAAACCGACCCTTATTTCCAGAAGGGCTCCCACACCAAATGGTGAGAAGTATTATTAGGATTTTTCATCGGGGAGACCCCATTGGTTGAAACAAATGGCACTATAATGAGAGATAGATGACAAGTTATTCCTATTGATTCTGTCTTGAATCTCTTATCTCAAATGTCTCATCCCCAAATCATACCCTCGGGTAATTTTCCAACAAATGGTAAACTTTTATCCTCGATGAACTTATTGATGACTTGTCTCAATTCAAGTTTGATGGTGAGGGGGATACATCCATAGCCGAGCATACATCTCTCTTTCTTAAGTTTTGTGAATATTTTAGATCGAGTGTGAAGATGTAGCTTGTGTGCTTTTCTTCCTCACACTTGAAGGTCGAGTTAACCAATGGTGTAACACCCTACCGCTTTCTTCCATTCATTATTTTGAACACCTCATCAAGGAGCTTCATTTAGAATTTGATAGTTATGATTACCAAGATGTCCTTAAAATAATTAATGAACTAAGAATGAAATATAATGAATCAATTGAGGTTTTTTTTAATCAATTCCTTCACTTTTGTTATGAATTTCCTAAAGAAGACATTGATTGGGATTTCTTTAAACAAAAGTTTGAGCATTTGGTTCATATCTCTTTTCATGGTGAATCTAAACCCCCTAATGTTTCTTCTTCCCCAACTCTTGTAAATCGTGAGACACCTCTAATTTCAGAGGAGGGACCTAATATTTATTTTGTTCCTTGTCCTCCTCTTTTTCAAGTACCGATTGGGGTTCTTCTATTCATTAATGTTGAAGTTGGGAAATCTATAAATCAGATTGTTGATTCATCTCTTCAACCTTCACTGACCTCTCATTATTCAGATCTAGTGGAGGAAAACTTGGAAATTTTCATGGAGCCTAGGGTGAAGACTAATCCTTCCATTCCTCAAGATGATACTAGCATTCTTAACCTCAATCTTGAATATGGTTCCACTGAAAGTATTACTTCTTCAAGGGAAATTTTTCACTCTCTATCATCTACATGCCATGACTCTTTATACCATGATCCGCTTGATCATTCTGCTCCTCAAACTAGTTCTTCATACTCTTGATTTTCAATTTGCTGGTTCAAATTGTGGTCAAGTACAAGATGGTCATATTACATAGGTAGAGGAGAATAAAAGTGAGGATTATTTCGATATTTCTTCTCTTTTTCAAAGTCCCCCATGCCAAGATGATGCTCTTACATTATTGGCTGATTTTGAATCTACTAATATCAGTAGCGAATAAAATGAAACCTGTTTGATTAATCAATACGAAGTCTTGAGAAACCGCCATTCTGATGATGATGACTCCATTGATGTATGTGATGATGGACTCCAAAGTGCACCAACTGATCTTTTAGTGTCTCATCCAGAATTCAATTCGGTCTAAGAATATGTTCTTATGGAAACTTCCTCTTCATCTCACTATCCCTTATGCGCTACTGTTTGTAATGCATCAAACTGTGATGAAGATACTCCTTTCTCTTTAAGTTCTTCATATGATGAGTTAAATTCTCAATTGACACAAGGTAGTGAGGTTATACATGATGAAAAAAGAAACAATCAAATCATTGAACATCCATTCTACCCCTCGTCATTTCTAGTTTTGCATGAGGATAATTATTTTGTCTAGATGTGCATTTAAGAGAATCTTTAGACTTGAGTAATCTGGTTTTTGAATCCAGTCAAATTAGTGATAGAGATGGCTGCAATCTGGTTAGTAGTCACCTTGTTGAAATTACTAGTAGTAGCTATCCACACCATGCATTATTTGATTCAATATTCAAAATGTGATTTTACAATCCTTGAAAGTTCCGAGACTTGTATGGAAGTTGAGGCACTTCAACTTCTGTTGATGGTTATGTTAGGATCTCATGAATCTAGTAAGATCCCCGAACTAAGTTAGATTTTTTTTTTTATCACAAAATTATTTTCTATGCATGGTTTCAATGGTTGTGAATTCCTGATTGAAATAAGTTTGGTATTTCAGAATTAGTCTTTCTAACTTTCGAGATTCGGTTTTTGATCAGATTCAAGATCCTATTTCAGTTGATTCATCTCCATGCAAGGCTCTTGTACTTAACTCGAGTTTGGAGTGTGTATCTCTCATAGAAGCATGAAACTATGAAGTTGAACTTTTCAAAGATTATATTTGGTTGGAGGAATCATGTCTATTAGATAATTTCCATAATAGTCAACTCCTAGTTTTGCTTGTGAATGTTGTACTGCCAATCATTTTCACACCAGAAACTCTGGAGTGTTACTGAATGCTTGAGTTATTTGGTGAATCAAGTTCCTCTTTTTCATCCACTATATACTAACTGGTTCCATGTATTTTCTGTACTGACATTCCATTTCAATTCTTTTGATGATTATGATGTTAGTAAAATTTATCACCAGCTATGAGGAAATTGTGTGTTACATTGATCACGAGGAAGATGATTCTATTATTCAAAGCATTTGCAAAACTGTTCAAATTGAACTATCCTTATTTTCTTATAATCGAGAATATTATCATTTAATTAGTCCATCCGATCATAATTTTGGTCTTGATGACTGTCATTCGCCTATCATTTTCTCACCAACATATCTGATGATAGTTTTTCTACATCCTTTGACCTTTACGATTCATCATCTCCCTATTCAGATGCTTGCCAAGCAGTTGAGGCACTTCAACCCTCACTGATGGTTATGTCAGGTCCTCACTATCTTGGCAAGCCATTTGAACATGATCAAATTTACTTACCCTCACAAGATTCTCATCTTGATCCCATACCTTTAATTAAAAATTCATCTTTTCAAGGGTCTTAGGGTTCTCAAGAGGATTGTTTCTAATTTCATGATCCAATCGCTGAATGGTTGGAGAAATATTACCTGGCAAGCTTCGTCGCAAATAAAAAGCTTCAACCTTTTCTCATGCTTGCTAAGGAGGGAAGTAGAGGTGAAGATGCATTCACAAGAAGCTTCTGAGGTTTGTTTCATTATGGTTTTCTTTGAAAAGGTAAGATTGAAATTTGGTTAGAATTAGTGGCTATGACACATCTTTATGCCGACAGGAAAGACCTTCAATTTGTTGTGCAAGTTATTCAAGCTCTTATCTTTTCTATTGCACATTGTTTTATATATGTTTTAATTGCTCGTATCTTTGTGTACGTAGGTCAGGAGCAGTTACAATGGCTACATTGAAAATTTCATTATACTTGACCCTGACCTTCTAGCTGGTTAGGTTAGGAGTAGGTCTAGCTGCATATTAGTCTCCCCTTACACACTCACCCTACACACTCTCTCTCTCTAGTTTTCTTGTCTTTTCTTAATTTTGTCTTACATCTTGTTTTTGGTTTAGTCTCCATTTTTTTCTCCTTTTGATCTTGTTTTCTTCTTGTGCCTTTTCTCTTCTTTTGTATTTTGTTTAATAAGACTTTGCATGAAGGATGTCCCCTTCGGATTTAAAGGCAATGTGGCAAAATAGAAAATGGCCTTGTGACAACGAACAATGCTTGGCTAATTTGTTATCCTCTTCTCTATCTTGGGTTTATATCTTTTGGTCAATGATGTTTTAATGGAAAATATGATCCTAACGTCAAGAGAGTTTGGTGTGAAACCATGACACCCATATCTATTCTAGGAACCTCGTTTCTATGGCTGATTATTTATGTTTCAGAGTTTTTCATTCTAATCCAATCAAGTAGAAAAGGAAACAGGGAAAATTTTAACAAGTAAACTCATATTAGAGGTTTTATATATGATTCTCCAAAGGAAAAACTTCTTCTTCTCTCAATAAGTCAGGATCCCTCTTCTACCCCATGAAATAACTAAGTGTTGAAGCACAGTCCTATAAAATAAAATAAATAAAGGATGAAAGAAGAGAAAGGCTTCCTGCATAGGGAGGTGAATCAAGTAACTTCACCGGGGTATTGTCCAAGCTCACTGGCAGTGAAGCAATGCTTGTGTTCCTGTAATGACTTCGCTGAGGTACTGTCCATGCCTGCTAGCAATGGAGCAACAACAAAGATGAAAACTCATACTATGAATATCTTAAGCTTGTGAATTACATTACCCTTCTCCTAAATTAAAACGTTGCTATATGGATGGTCTTGTGATGTATT
>Ga0068628_1000547_pt1 | contig 13712 bp, 9 predicted proteins | sample InSIn2gowninarea_FD_77431 | JGI IMG/M metagenome (GOLD analysis project Ga0068628, IMG submission 77431) | Clean room microbial communities from NASA Spacecraft Assembly Facility at Jet Propulsion Laboratory, Pasadena, California, USA -... ... | reverse complement strand
CGGAGCTGTTATCAATAAAGAAAGCAAAGAGCGGATTGAGAAATATATAACAGAGGCAGAACGGCAAGGTGCTAAAATTCTGGTTGATGGCCGCAACGCAAAAGTGACCGGCAAGGAAAACGGAACGTACGTTGGTCCAACGGTGATTGATTTCGTAAAGCCCGAAATGAGTGTTGCACAGGAAGAAATTTTTGGCCCGGTAATAAGCATTATTCGAACCGATACCGTTGACGAAGCACTTGCTATTGAAAATTCGAATCCTTACGGAAACGCTGCTTCAGTTAATTCAATACATTTTTCGATCTCGGCAATTGCCTCGCCCATGGTTTTGCCGTTCTCTTCAGAACATAATTGTGCTAACTCCTGCAGGTTTTTTTCCAACAGATATTTATAACGAAAGAATACCTGCACTCGCTCTTTAATAGGTGTTTTCGACCATTTATGAAAAGCCTCTCTTGCAGATTCAACGGCTTTTGACAGATCATCATTTGTTGACATTGGAACTTCCGTTAATAATGTTCCGTCTACCGGAGAAATGACCGGCAGAAAACGGGATGTATTTGCAGGTACGAAAGTTCCATTTATATAATTTTTTAAAAGGGGGTATTTCATTAGTGGTTGTTGGCGTATTAGAATGGTTGTGAAGAATAAATATAAACCAATTTTTAATCGCAGATTTCAATTTGTACGGCTGGCTTGGAAAGGTGCGTCTTCAAATTGAAGACATAGTTTGGCGAGAAATACAAATAATTAAAAAATTACAAACAGTCATTATCAACAAAACTTCAATAGGCTTAATTTCACTCGTAATAACAATGAAATCAACCCCTCATGATAATAATAAAGCCGCGAAGAATTTTAAATAAGCACATTCCCCTATTATTAATTTTATTTTTTCTATTCGCTTCCAAATATTCTAATTGCCAGGAAAATGTTCATCCTCAATCAACAACTTATGAATGGCCTTCTGATCCCCTGGTTAAAGACAAATTAGATAAGTGGCAGGATCAAAAATTTGGTATGATCATTCATTGGGGGCTCTATGCAGTTCCGGGAATAATTGAATCGTGGTCTATCTGTAACGAAGACTGGATTGATCGTGACAGCACCAAGTCTTACGAAGAATACAAAAAATGGTATTGGGGACTTCAAAAGGATTTCAACCCGGTTAATTTCAATCCCGGGCAATGGGCAAAAGCAGGTAAGGATGCGGGAATGAAATACCTTGTTTTTACTACAAAACACCATGATGGGTTTTGCATGTTTGATACAAAGGAAACGGATTTCAGCATTTCCAATGGCACTTTTAAAAGCAATCCACAAGCAGATGTCGCCAAGTATGTTTTTGATGCTTTTCGTAAAAATGATTTTATGATCGGTGCTTATTTTTCGAAGCCCGACTGGCATTCGGAAAATTACTGGTGGCCTAAGTATGCAACTGCAAACAGGAATAATAATTATGATATCCGCCGGTTTCCATGGAGGTGGGATAAGTTTAAACAATATACTTATAATCAAATTGGCGAACTGATGCACAATTATGGTTCAATGGATATTCTGTGGCTGGATGGTGGCTGGGTAAGGCCATTATCAACTGTAAATGAAGAGGTTCTATCATGGGGTGCACCAATTCCGACATGGAGCCAGGATATTGATATGCCTAAGATAGCTTCAATGGCCAGGCAGGCACAACCCGGTTTATTAATCGTGGATAGAACTGTTCACGGCCCATACGAAAATTACCAGACACCGGAACAAAGGATACCGGAAAAACAATTGGATCATCCGTGGGAGAGTTGCTTAACACTTGCAAACAATTGGGGATTTGTACCTAATGATAAATTCAAATCTTCAACAAAGATCATTCACACATTAATAGAAGTAGTTGCGAAAGGCGGTAGTCTTTTATTAGGTATAGGTCCGAAACCAGACGGCACAATGCCGGAAGAAGCCCTAACCCGGCTTGAAGAAATAGGCAAATGGCTAAAGACAAATGGAAACGCTATTTATAATACCAGGATTACTCCAGACTACAAAGATGGCAGCACCTATTTTACAAAAAGCAAAGATGGCAATATTAAATATGCTTTGGTTTCGGTAGAGGAAAATGCTTCGTTACTTCCTACAGTTGAATGGAGGACAAACATGCCGGAAAAAGGAACAAAAATGACCCTTTTGCAAACCGGGAAAACGGTAAAATGGGTGCAGGAAGGAGATAAAATAAAAGTTTTTCTGCCAAAAACTTTTATTAAGAATAATGCAAAATTTCCGGCCTTAGCTTTTTCCTTTAGTGCTAAGGAAAAGTAATTCATACATACTGCCTTCGTAAAAGCCGAAGGCAGTATTTTATGTATTACTCCTTGCCAGGTGATTATCGTTGTTGGTCCTTGCTGCGTCGTCTTCCCAACAGTACACGAGTGCGACGCAACGAAAGCTACATGTGGATTCCTGGGTTTGGCCCAAAAAAACCCCTGTACGAAAAACGTGTTTTGAACAAGTTGTATCAGCTCTTATATTAAAATGCATGTTATTAAAAGGTGGAGGGACTAAAGCTTATTTCAAAGCCTTATCAATAGCATCAAGCAAACCATTTACCGGTTTATCTTCGCCCAGTTGCCAGAACATGATGCCACCCAACTGTTGATCTACTACGTATTTCGTTTTTAGTGTCATAGATCTTTCATCGTCGAATGTAATCAATTGCTTTTTTGCAGGCGAATAGCCGTAAGGCGCTTTTGCCACATCGTCCCAGTAAAAGGTGAAGCCTTCTTTCTGTAGAGATTCTTTATCCAGTTTATTAAAAGAAATGGCTCTAACAAACTTGCCCTTTTGGTAAAGTCCCTGGTTGGCGTCTTGCTCGGCCTCAAATATTCTTGCATAAATGGCAGCGCCTATAATCATTTTGCTTTTAGGTACACCAATTGAGTCAAGGTAACGAACCGCATTATCAGTCGATTCAATTTGTTCAGGAGTTGAATATAGGGGAGTATGATGACCCGTAATCGTGCTGTTGCCATGAACAAGGTCGTACGTCATTAAGTTGATCTTGTCAACAAGCGGCGAAACCAGGTCCCACTCAATCGATTGCTGCAAAAATTTTGTAAAACCTCCGGCTGCAAAGCTGATTTCATTTTTCCTGCCGAGTTGTTTTCTTAAAGCTTCCACTAACAGGGTGAAGTTGTGCTTGTCCTCCGGCAAGTATTGATGGCCAGGAAACCCTTCAATGGCAGGATACTCCCAATCGAGGTCGATGCCATCGGTCTTAAAATAATCGTTCAGATTTTTTACCGACTTTGCAAATTCGGTTCTTCCTTGTTCTGTAGCAAAAACGGGTGAACACGTTTTGCATCCGCCCCAGCCACCCAACGACAAAATCACTTTTAAAGACTGATTTCTTTTTTTAAGTGCTACTAATTGTCGAAGAGTCATTGTATCTCTCATATTTGCTACCGATAATTCATTTCCTTTTAAGTGGCAAAAGCTGAAAATGATGTGTGTAAGCTTTTCGACAGCGTATTCATTTACATGTTTTGAGTCCCCCGCATAATAGCCGATTACTGCAACTTTTTTTGACGGATTAGTTTGTGCATTTGAAATACAGGTAATAAAAAGCAAAAACGCAAAAGCAGAAAATTTCATATTGGTACTTATTGTTTTAGTTATTCTTATTAAAGTTTTTTATTTGGTTGCCGGCTATATAACTCTTTTCAGCATCGTTGTGTCCTTTAGATTTGTATTAGGAAAACAACTATAGATATTACTATTATTACTACTATTTTCTTTTTTGTTACTTTTTTCTTTACAATCCACATTTTTTTGTGGATAAACTAACCAGCAGCAGGGGTTCATTAACTTTTGTGTCAAGGTTTATTGCCTGTTGAGTGATAAAATCCCCTGCTGTTTTTCCCCTTAGTGTCCACATAGCAATTAAGGTTTTTATACCTATTATTAAGGACTTGGACGATGGGGCAAAATGGTTAGTCATCTTTTAAAAAGAATAGAACGAAAGTATGAAAAAGGAAGTAAAATTTTACCTTGGAATGGATGTATCAAAGTTGTGGATTGATATAGTTGTTATGTGTGTAGCAGATCATCAAAAACAACCAACGGTTAGCGGACATTTTGGTAATGATGCAGCCGGAATGAAGGATCTGCATAAATGGCTTAAGAAGCATAATGTAAGCTTTGACGATAACAGCTTACTGGTCATAGAGAACACTGGTGTTTATCACCGTTTGGTATGGGAATATTGCAGTTCTCATGGTCTGCCTCTATACATAGGCAATGCAACACATATCAAATATAGTTTTGGAATAGCCCGTGGCAAGAATGATAAGATAGATAGTGAGCGCCTTTGTGCTTATGCTTTTAAGAATGCAGATGAGATCAAAGCTAATCCTGTACTCAATCCTGTCTTTCTTAAACTCAAAGATATGATGACTTCAAGAAGCAGGTTGCTTGAACAGAAAAACAGTATAAAGGTTTACCTGGGAGAGCTAAAACTTTCAAACAGCAAAGAAAGCCAGCTAATTATAGAGAAGGCACATAAAGCCGCTTTGCAAGGGATAGAAGCATCTATCAATGAAGTAGAAAAGCAAATAAAGCTAATCATAAAAGAAAATGCAGCTATTGAAAACAATTATGAACTACTTATAACAGTACCTGGAATAGGACACTTAACAGCAGTATATATCATTTGCTGTACCAATAATTTTATCTGCAAGATAACAGGTAAACAACTGGCATGTTATGCAGGAGTAGCTCCCTTTGGAAACAAAAGCGGCACCAGTATAAAAGGACGTGACAAAGTGCATAAAATGGCCAACAAAGAGCTAAAGAAATTGTTACACATGGGCGCCATATCAGCCATAACACATTATCCTGAATTTAAGGATTATTATGACCGAAAAGTAAAGGAAGGCAAGCATAAGCTATCAGCTATTAATGCAGTCCGAAGTAAAATAGCACTGAGGGCAGTATCTGTGATCAATAATCAGAAACCGTATGTGGATAAGTATAAAAAAGTAGCATAAAATCGTAAAAAATATAACAAAAAAGAGTTTCGTCAAATCATAGCAATCACTCACTTGTACTTTTGCAGCGTAATTGGCCATAGACACTTAAATGCAACTGGCCTTTCTTATTTGCTTACTCAACTACTGTCAATGTTTCCTTCAGCCTTATATCTCTTGATGAAGCGCCGATCATAATTCTGAAATCACCGGCTTCTATCACTTTTTTTAAATCCTTATCAAACATTTCCAGCATTGCCGGAGTTACTGTAAATGTCATTTCCTTTGTTTGTCCCGGTTGTAAATGTATTCGTTGAAATCCTTTTAATTCCATTACTGGTCGTGCCACCGATGCTAAAAGGTCTCTTATATATAATTGTATTACTTCCCCACCTTCCCGCGTTCCGGAATTTTTTATTGTAAAGGTTATTGTTGTAGAGTCGGTTTTTGTAATGTTATTTTTAGCCAGTTTTATATCGCTATATTCAAAAGTAGTATAGGTTAGTCCAAAGCCGAATGGAAACAAAGGCAGACCGCTTAAATTGTTATAGTCATCACCACGGCCTGTTGGCTTATGATTGTAAACGAGTGGTAATTGCGCTTCCGATAAAGGAAAAGTAACAGGTAATCTTCCTGCAGGGCTGGCATCACCAAATAGAACTGCCGCAACAGCATTTCCACCTTCTTCTCCCGGGTACCATACGTCAACAACTGATTGTACGTTTTGCAGCCAGCTATTCATTGTTATTGCACTTCCGCCAACCAGTACCACTACAACAGGCTTTCCTGTTGCTGCTATTTGATTAATCAGTTCTTCCTGGTGGCCTGGCAGGGTTAGCATTGCCCTGTCCTGGAATTCTCCTTCCTGTATACCTGCAACTACTACTGCAACATCGGCTGTTTTTGCAACAGCAGCAGCTTCAGAAATTTTTCTTTTCCAATCGTTGTTTACTCCAACGTTCCAAACCAGTTTTACAGTTGCGTTTGTGCCTACCGGTTCGTAAAACTCTATCCTGATATTGTAGGTTTTATTTTTTGTAAAAGCGAAACGTTTAAGTTCGGCGCTGTAAGATTGTTTTTCCCATTTGTCAATCAACAGCTTATTATCGATATACAGTCTGAAGCCTTCGCTTCCTTCCAGTCCAATTCTATAATTACCTGTTTGCGGTGCCTTTAATTCACCTGTCCATCTTGCTGAATAAAAATCATTATTAATTTTTTCACCGGGGGAAAACAAGGTCCAGTGAAAGTTTACTTCTTTATCAATTCTTGTAACTACAGGGTTTCCTGTAAAAGTGACATTATTGAAGTATTCGCCTTTTAAACCCTGCGTAGCTTTCCCATTAACAGAGGAACTTAAATAAGCTGCCGGGATAACAGTAAAGTCGTCAGTTTTTCTCCCGCAGCCTTCTGCGTAAGATATTTTTATTAAATTCCCTGCCCGGTTTTTTATGCCTTGAAGTATGTTTACTTTCCCATTTCCGGGTCCGCTGTATCCGCCCAGTCTTGCTTCAACTGCATCGGTTCCGATAATTGCTATTGATTGTATATTCTTTTTTAAAGGCAATACATTTCCTTCATTTTTCAGAAGGACTATCGATTTTATTGCTGCTTCTTTAGCCAATGCCTTGTGTGTTTTATCATCTTTCCATGTAAGCACCTCTGCTTCGGGTACGTAAGGGTTTTCAAATAAGCCCAGCTCAAATTTTGCTTTTAACACCCTTGATACCGCATCATCTATTCTTTTACTATTAATACCTCCATCTAAAAAGTGTGGGATAAATAATTTGTAATGGTTATAATCGGTTTGAAAAATAACATCAAGGCCATTGTTAATAGCTTGTTTACCTGCTTCCGGGTAGTCTTTTGCTGTAAAGTGTAAAACATTTGCTCCACCGGTTGAGGCTGCATCCGAAATCACAAAGCCTTTGAACTTCCAGTCATCTTTTAATTTTTTATTTAACAGCCAGTCATTGGCTGTAGCCGGTGAACCATCTAGCGAATTATAAGCAGTCATAACCGATCGCGAACCGCCCCTGTTAAAACAAGCAATAAAAGGAGGAAAGTAAACTTCGTTTAAAAGCCGTTCATTAAAATGGATAGGGTAGCTGTCTCTGCCGCCATCACCAACATTTGCAACAAAGTGTTTTGGCGTTGTAACAATTCCCATCCTTTCAAAAGGGCTTACAAAAGCTACTCCCATTTCAGAAGTCAGGAACGGGTCTTCACCATAAGTTTCTTCAGTTCGTCCCCAGCGAACATCGCTTGCAATATTTACAACAGGTGTAAGTATTTGGCGGATACCCCTTATTTTGGTTTCCGTAGCTATTGCTGTTGCAACACGAGTCATAAGTGACGTGTCGAATGTTGCAGCCAAACCTATTGCCTGGGGAAATGCTGTAGCTCCATCTCGAACTAAACCGTGCAGTGCTTCATCGAACGGGATGATTGGAATGCCAAGTCTCGATTTTTCGATAAAGTACTTCTGCATTGCATTTATTTTTCTAACCAACGCCAAAGCATTTTCTGACGTACCATAATGTATCAACTGACCGGCTGCATCTCCGCCTTTCGATTCTGCACTTACCTGGAAACCGAAAATGCCTGTTTTATACTTTGCTGAATCTGCGGCATCCATATTACCGGATATCATAAACATTTGCCAGAACTTTTCTTCCGGTGTCATTCTCGACAACAGGTCTTTAACTCGGGTATCTATTGGAAGCTTAGCATCCTTATATGGAAGGGCAGTTTGTGCACGTGAAAAAAGCGTGGCGAAGGAAAAAGCAAGAAAAGGTAGATATTGTCGCAGGAAAAATAGGTACTTCAATTGATAAAGAATTAAGTCTGATGTCGTTTAACGGTACCAATATAAACCGTAGCAAAAGCTGCATTACGCAAATAAAAGCACAAGTGAGTGACACAACGATGTTGAATAATAGTGTAAAGACGGTTAACAAAAACTCCTTTCATAATAACAAAAGCTTTGCAAATAAAAGTATATCGATTTAAAGAAAACTAATTTGTCTCATAATGGTTACCTCCATGGAAAAATTATATTTTAGAATAAATAATGCTTCTAAAGAGAAAAGAAATGTTATTATTTTCACTATCTTCATAAAGTTAAATTAAAATTTTAATTCTTTTATTAATTTTTTTTAATCTTGAAAAACTTCTTTAATTATTTTAAAAAGTATACATTTACTTTATAAAAGCATAAGTAGAAAAAATAATGGGAGAAAAAGACCAGCTACTGAAAAGGAAAATAATAAAACATTTGTATTATGCTAATGCGTCTTCCTTTTCGGATATCTGTTTAAGTATTGAAAAAAGTCTGCCTATTACTACTAAAATTGTAAATGAACTGATTGATGAAAATGTAATAAACGAAACGGGGCTGGCTCCATCAACAGGAGGCCGGCGGCCAACGATGTACTCGCTGGCAACGGATGTTTTGTTTATAGTGTCGGTTGCAATGGACCAGTTTATTACAAGAATTGCGATTATGGACATACATAATTGTATAGTAATACCTGAAGAAAAAATTGAATTACCACTGCCGGGAAACAGCGAAGCGCTTGCAAAGCTGGTTGAAAAAATTGAGGAGGTGATAGAAAAGTCGGGTATTTCTAAAAATAAATTCGCTGGTATAGGAATAGGCATGCCGGGATTTGTAGATGTAAAAAAGGGTATAAATTATTCCTTCCTCCCCACAAAAGGAAAGAGCCTGACGGAATTTATTTACGATAAAATAAGAATTCCTGTTTTCATCGATAACGATTCGAGCTTAATAGCACTTGCTGAGCTAAAGTTCGGGGCCGCCAGGGGCCGGAAAAATGCGATGGTGATAAACGCAGGATGGGGAGTTGGTTTGGGGATGATTTTAAACGGCGAACTTTTCAGGGGAAATAATGGTTTTGCAGGGGAGTTTAGTCATATACCCCTTTTCAATAATAATAAATTGTGTGTCTGCGGAAAAACCGGCTGTCTTGAAACAGAAGTGTCGTTACTGGTGCTTGTTGAGAAAGCACAGGAAGGATTAAAGGCGGGCCGGTTGTCGAAACTTAAGCAACTTCGTGTTGAGCATTCAGAGGAAGCAAGTGTAAAAATTATTACCGCAGCTTACGAAGGCGACCAGTTTGCTATCGAGTTATTGTCGGAAGCGGGATATAAAATTGGCAGGGGAGTAGCTATCCTGATCCATCTTCTAAACCCGGAAGTGGTTATTCTTAGCGGACGCGGTTCAATTGCAGGAAAAATTTGGAATGCGCCTATGCAGCAGGCAATAAATGAACATTGTATTCCAAGGCTTGCTGCCAATACCAGTATTGAGATTTCAAATTTGGGATATACAGCAGAGCTGATAGGTGCAGCAGCACTGGTAATGGAAAATTTTGAAAAACATGCACCGCAAAAAACGATAGCAAATGAGAAGAAGCTTAACTACACCAGTAATTAAGTGAGCTCTACAATAAACCTTTTAAATCAATATTTATAAATTTAAAATACTTCTGTTTATGCAGCATGTTTAATAAATAAAGTATCTATAATAAATAAACAACTTGTCCGACTAACATTCTGCTGCTATAAAGAGGTGTTTTTGTTAGCCGGCAGTATGATCTGAGTTCAACATCGTTGTGTCACTCACTTGTACTGTTTATTTATTATTCCGCTTGAAAAGCAGCAGTAAAAGCAATCACGCTTGCTTCCGCCAGAGAAAAATTGTAATAGGTCTTTATGAGGTTCACATCTTCGTCACATAAGTATTCAACCGATTGGTTTTGTTCTATTAAGGAAAAAGAAAAATAGAAGTTGTTTTTGTACAAATCAAACCTTTACTCATTATTAATAAAAAGAATCTACTAAACGCTTTCGTACTAATCAAATCAAATAAAAGGCTATGAAAAGAGCATTTACTTACTTACTTCCGCTTCTGATTCTGTGCATGTGGAGCGGTTTTGCGATAGGGCAAAACAGAACTGTCACAGGTGTGGTCCGAGACAGCTCCGGTAACTCAATACCAGGAGTTACCATTGCTGTAAAAGGTTCGAAAACAACATCTGTTGCAGATGCGCAGGGAAGTTTCAAAATTGCTGTACCGCCCGGAGGTACCCTGGTTCTGTCGAGTATAGGATACCAGGCTAAAGAAGTTCCTGTAGGCGCAAATGATTTTCTGTCAGTTTCATTGCTGAATGCTGCAGGACAGCTAAATGAAGTGGTTGTTACCGGGTTTGGTACAAGAACAAACACTAAAAAATTAGCCTACTCTATACAGGAAGTTAAAGGGGATGAACTTGCAAGGGCAGGAACGGTGAATGTAGTAAATTCCTTGCAGGGTAAAGTATCAGGAGTAATGATCAACCAGGGTGCAGGTGGTCCTTCGTCAAGTTCAAGAATACGTATCAGGGGCAACTCCAATATCAGTGGCAATACAATGCCCTTATTTGTAGTTGATGGCGTGCTAATTCAACCAGGAGCAACAGGGGCAGACTCATGGGGTAACAACCGTGATTTTGGTAACCAGTTGAAAAACCTCAATCCTGACGATTATGAAACAATGACAGTTCTTAAAGGATCTGCAGCAAGTGCTTTATATGGTTCGCAGGCTTTGAACGGTGTTATATTAATTACAACTAAAAAGGGAAGAGTTCGTCCCGGTCTTGGTGTAACGGTTAACCATACTACAACCTGGAATGATGTTTATCGCCTTCCTGATTTTCAAAATGAATATGGTGGTGGTAACAGCCCAACATTTGCAAAAACACCCGATGGAAAGGATATGATACCTAATGATGCCATTGCACCTTACTATAGTTTCGGCCCTAAGTTCGACGGACGAACAATAGTAGATGCAGACGGTGTTACCCGTACCTACAAAGCAAATAACATGATGGATTTGTACCAGACTGGTGTGTTAAATAATACCAATGTGTCGGTTGAAGGCGGTAATGACAGAACTACTGTTCGCTTTTCTTACACTAAAACAGGTCAGTCAGGTATTGTTTCTACCAACAAGTTTGACAGGAATAATTTTGCTCTTCGCGCTACCCAGAAAGTAGGTAAACTAATTAATATGGATTTCTCTATTAATTATGCTATATCTGATTCTAAGAACCCGATGCAACAAGGAGGAGAGGGAAGTTTGTTATACAGACTTGCTTATTCTAATGCCCGTCAGTTCCCGATTGACAATCTTTTTGAAAACTATATAGATAAAGTAAATGGTGGCAGGAAGATCCTGGGCCCATATTTACGTGGTTCTATTACCGACGACATGTGGGGGATTTATCAAACAGATGTGAGCCAAAGGGAAAACAATTTATTGGCTAATTTAGATATTACGGCTAATATAACCCCTTGGTTAAATTTGCTGGTAAGGGGTAATGTCAATAGTATCGACGTGGTTCAGGAGTACAAGGAGCGTGGCGATGGTGCTGGTTTCGCCAGTAATAATTTTGGAAAGTACGAGCTATATCAATCATCACAAAAAAATGGAAGACTACAGGCTGTATTATCTGCTACAAAAAAACTAGGAGAAGATTTTGATCTAAGTCTTTCTGCAGGTGGTGAAACTCAGCGTGGCCTAGGAGGCAACAGACTTAAAGCAAGTACTGCCGGCGGCTTTAAAAGGCCTGACATTTATGATCTTTCAAATTCTAAAAACCCAATTAACGTAGATGTTAATAGTAGCGGTAAATTTCCTCAAAGTCGCTTGGATGCTATTTATGCTTATGGAGATGTTACCTATAAAGATATGCTTACCCTTAGCGGAAGCATAAGAAATGACTGGACTTCTACACTTACTTATCCTAATGGTACAGGAGATTATAGTTATTACTATCCTTCAGTTGGCCTTTCCTGGAGTTTCTCAGAACTACTGGCTGACAAGCCTGCCTTCGATTTCCTGTCCTTCGGTAAACTAAGGGCGAGTTATGGTATTACAGGCGGTGGAACAGACATTTATGTCACTTCAACCGGTAATTATATACTTAATGGTAATTACACCGATGTTGGTGCAGTTTCTGTTCCAAGGTATGGTTTCCAGAGCAATGATCTTGGTAACCTTGATCTAAAACCCAAGCGTGCTTATGAATATGAATTTGGTGCTGATCTTCGTTTTTTTAATAACAGGTTCAGGGTTGATGCTGCTGTTTATAAAAAGAACACAAAAAATGAAGTTATATCATTAGGAGCTCCTATTGAAAGCGGGATATCGGGTCGTGTAATTAATGCCGGAAACATTCAGAATAAAGGGATCGAGCTTTTGGTTTCTGCAACGCCTGTTCGCCGGACTAGTTTCGACTGGACTACGACTTTTAACTTTACAAGCAACCGGAATAAGATTATTGATTTGTACCCAGGCGTAGACAATAAAGAATTAGACCTTGCATTTGGAGCTGACGTAAGATCTATAGCCAAAGTAGGGGAAGATTTTGGAGCTATCGTTTCTTCTTATGCCTATGCGAGAGACCCGCAAACTAATCAGAAGCTTTTGCAGCAGAACGGCACCTACTGGCGCTCAGGATCGTACGGCCAGGGAGAGAAGGTATTAGGTTCTTCTATGGAGAAATACCTGGTAAGTAATATCAATGAGGTTAGGTATAAAAATTTCAACCTCTTTGTACAGGTAGACGCTAAAGTAGGAGGTAAGATAGCTTCAACAACGCATCAATATGGTTCCCAGTACGGTAACTATGAAAGTACTTTATTTGGTCGCGACGCAGGTCATGGTGGAATAGCATACGTTGATGCTAATGGTAATCAACGTAATGACGGTATCATTCCTGAAGGTGTTTTTGGTAAAAATACTATCATCAATGGTACGGATGTATCAGGAATGTCGTATGCTGATGCAGTTGCCAAGGGATTAAAAAAGCCTGTAGCCGCTTTAGACTACTACGACGGTATCGCAAGCTGGGGAACCGGTATTCGTGAATATTCTATATTTGATAATACCTGGGTAGCGCTTCGTGAGGTTTCAGTTGGTTTTGATTTTCCAAAATCTACGCTTTCGAAATTGAAGATGAACAGGCTTCGTCTTAACGTTTCAGGTCGTAATATTCTCTATTTGTACACAACAACCAAAGATCATATTTTCCCTGAAGCAATTTATTCAAGCCGTCCTGGTGCTTTTGCTGAAACTGGTGGAGGTCCTTACCAACGCCAGATAGCAGTATCTATTCTTGCCGGTTTATAATAGCAAAAGTCAGTTTTTAAACAAAAAAATTCTTAAAGAAATGAAATTGAAAAAATATTCATACCTCGCCATTCTTACAGCCTCGGTTCTATTGGGAAGTTGTAAGAAAGAGGCTTTTGTTGAACTTAATACGAATCCCAGTACGCTTTACTCAATAAAACCTGAGGAACAATTTCTAAATGCTGCTATCCAGGCCCACGGACAGGATTTTGAGCAGTATTACGATAATTACAGGCGTATCATGCAATGGATGCAAATGACAACTGAACAGACGGGGAGCGGTACGGTCACCTTGAAAACAATAGGCAATTTCAACAGCAGGTACGGTGTTTTTTATCCGAGCCTTGGTGCCATACTCACTGATGTTCAGGTGCTCATCGACAAATTACCGGAAGGGGAGAAAGCAAAATACCAACAGATTTATGCTATTGCTGATATTCCTAAGATTTACTACGCTTTTTATGTGTCGGACATTGCGGGCAACATACCATATAATGAAGCTT
>Ga0068628_1000546_pt1 | contig 13721 bp, 16 predicted proteins | sample InSIn2gowninarea_FD_77431 | JGI IMG/M metagenome (GOLD analysis project Ga0068628, IMG submission 77431) | Clean room microbial communities from NASA Spacecraft Assembly Facility at Jet Propulsion Laboratory, Pasadena, California, USA -... ... | reverse complement strand
TAGTTACCGCTTGGGGGGTAACTAACTACCTTGAGCTTAATTAATCTTTGGGACAGTACAGGAATTTCCTTTACATTGACAAGCCTTGCACTCTTCCAAATGAGATCTTAGAGGTATGTAATCTCTCCTCATAAAATCTCAACTAAGAAGACTAAGTTCTAGCAGCATTTCACCTCATAAATATTCAGCTTTCAACCTCCCAAGTAACTAGCCCAATGCTTCATTTTATAGTGTAGAGGAGGAGGTTACAGGTCCATCTATGAAGGGATAGAATCCTCCTTCAAAGGGATAAGCTCCTCACATCAAGGGGTTAGCTCCTTAAGGTATGGAGTGCATGAACCTTAAGAGAGCGAACTTGCCACCTCAAGATTCCTTCTAGAAGCTTCTAGAAATGATTAAATTGAGTTTTTAAGAATAAACTCGTGCCTTTTTAACTTTTATAGGGGTCCGCACACATAACACAAGGACAGAGCGGTCAGGTGCACAAGGGACATGACCATTAGGTGTGGGACTATAGGTAATGCAAAGAAAAAGTGCGGAACTAGAGTTTTAGATACTTTTAGGGCTTTTCTCTTACTTTCAAGGCCTAATATGAAGAACTGAGGCTTTAGAATTGCAAAGGAGGAAAGTATGAGTGATAATGGACTCACACAGATTGTAGAATGTCAAGGTGACAATTTTTAGTGCAACAATGAGTTTGAAATTTTCCTTGAAAATATTTAAATTTTGAATCAAAAAGAAATACCCAATCACCAAGCTGAAATTTCCTTTCTTTGATAAATTTATCATGCCACTTGGATCTTTGCTATTGGATTATATTGGTTCTATGAATAACATATTGTCGTATCCCATCAAGTTCATTCAATTGCTCCATTCTTTGTCTTTTGGCTTCTGATAAATCAAGACCCAACTTAGATGTTATTTTAAAAGTCTTTATTTGGAACTCTATAGGAAATAAGACTTTCTTTCCATAAACAAGTTCATAAGGAGTGTGTCATGTTGTATTTTTCCATGTGGTACGATATGCCCGTAAAGCTTATGGAAGCTTTTTTGCCCAATCCCTTCTATGCAGATGCACAATCTTGGTAAGAATTTCTTCAATTACTTTATTGGTATATTCAACTTGTCCATTGGCTTATGTATGGAGTTGGATTTCGATGTTTTATTTTGTACTCCTCCATTATCTTCTGTACCAACTTGGATGTAAATTGAGTTCCTTGATCCGTCACAATTTCCCTTGGGACACCAAAACGAGTGAAAATATCCTCAAAAAGAAATGAAATTACAACATTTTCAATAGTAAAAGGAAGTGCTTTAGCTTCTACCCATATTGTGACATAATATGTACAAACAAGAATGTAAATTTTTCTTCTTGATGATGGATTGATTGTACCAAAAAAATCCAAAGCCCATTTCTCAAAAGGTTCAATAAGTACCTGAAGTTGTAGAGGCATTTCATCTGAAGGAATAGGTTACCCCATTCTTTGAAAACTGTCACGCCTCTTAACATATTCCTTGGAATCCTTAAAAAGAGAAGGCTAATAATATCCTAAGAGAAGGACTTTGTAATCAGTTCTTTTATCAACAAAATGTCCTCCACATGGTTCATCATGACAAGATTTTAATATCTCTGGTACTTCATCCTCTTTAACACATCTTTGAATGATTAAGTCAGGTTATGTCTTGTACAATTATTCATTTATCCTTGAATAAGATGCACTAGTTTGAATAACCTTCCTTTTCTCTCGAGGAGACAAGTATGATGGTAACTTCCATGTAGCCAAATAATTAGCAATATTGGCAAACAAAGGAGACTTAATAGATACTAAAAAATATATTCATCAGGAAAATTATCTTCTACAGGAGCATCATTATTATCATTTTGGATTCTAGATAGAAAATCAGGAACTGTATTTTGTTTTCCAAGTCTATCCAAAATAGTAATATTGAATTCTTGTAATAACAATAGCCATCTTGAAATTCGGCCATTAGTAATTGATTTATTCATTAAATATCTAATTTCATAATGATCTATGTGAATGAAGGTTTCATACTAGTGATATAATGTCTAAATTTATTAATGGCATGCACAACAACTAAAAACTCATTTTCTGTTATAGTATAATTCAACTCCGCAGGGGTTATATTTTTTCTTGTATAGTAAATGGCATAAGGAGTTAAATATTTCTATCCTAATACAGCTCCTAAAGTTGTATCTGAGGCATCAATCGAAATGTGTAAAGGTAGTTTCCAATTTGGTCCTCTTAAAATGGGTGCTTCAGAAATATTTTCTTTCATTGTTTCAAAAGATTTTTGGCAGTCAGAATTCCAGACAAATTCACAATATTTTGTAAGCAATTTGAAAAGTGGAAAGGAAATATTTGTAAATTTTTTTATAAACCTTCTATAATAGCTAGTAAAACCAAGAAAACTTCTAACATCCCTTTGACATGTTGGAACTGATGACTTGGAAATGATTTCTACCTTAGATGCATCCACTTTGATTCCATCTCTTGAAAGATGGTGGCCTAAAACAATTCCCTCAATAAACATCATAAAACATTTTCATGGCTTAATGAGAGATTTTCTTCTTTACACCTAATGAGACTTTTTCCAAATTTTTAAGAGCTTCTTCAAAATAATTTCCATCGACAGTAAAATCATCCATGTAAACTTCCACACAATCATGAATTAGATCAGAGAAAATACCTAGCACTTCCCTTTGGAATGTTGTAGGTGCATTACATAACCCAAAAATAAGTACTCGGTAAGCATAGGTTCCCCATGGACAAGTAAAAGTTGTTTTATGTTGATCTTTTGGATCTACTTGGATCTAGTTATATCCACTAAAACCATCCAAGAATGAAAAATACTTTCTCCCTGCCAATGTGTCAAGAACTTGATTTATAAAAGGAAGTGGAAAATGATCTTTTAAAGTAGCTTTATTCAATTCCCTATAATCAATGCATACTCTCCATTTTCCATTCTTTTTCAGAACAATTACCAATTATGAAACCCACTAGCTTTCTAATATTGGATAAATGTAATTCACATTTAACAATTTATGTAATTCCTCTTTAACAATTTCCCATATATTTGGATTCATTCTTCTCTAGTGTTGTCAGATTAATCTGGCATTTTCTTCAATATACATATGATGCATAAAAGTGTTAGGGTTAATTCCTTTCATATCAATGTATTCCCATGCATAAGCATATGAATGTTCTTACAACATCTTTATTAATTCTTTCTTTTGAGATTCTTCCAAATTATCATTGATATTCAAAGTTTTCCCTAGAAATTTTTCTATTAAAGAATTGCCAAATTTCTCCATAGAATGTAATCCATTTGACAAGATGATAGATATTCAATATTACATTGTTCTTGAAAACTATTATTTTGTTTACAATATGAGGAAGATTCATTATTTTCCATTAAATTCAAAATTTGATCTTCTTCATCTATTTGTGCAGTAACAAAAATTGGTCGCATATCAAAGTTTTCATTATCATCTTCTATCCATGTTTCACTTTCTACTTTTATCATTGTTTTTTCAATAGGATATAATGTGAATTTCTTTATCGAATTTCCATCAAAGATAAACATATCACCAGATCTACAAATCATAAAATCATCTGTTGTAGTTAACCACGGTCTTCCTAGAATCAATGGGTGTCCTCCTAGATTATTCTTGGGTGTCAAGATCATAAAGTCAACAAGATATTCTAAAGAATATAAGGATACAAATACATCTTCTAACACACCATCAGTTTTGATAACAGATCTATATGTTAATTGCAATAATGTAGGTGTATATTTAAGATTAGGAAGTTTCAATTGATTCATAGTTTGTTTACTCATGATGTTGATAGTTGCTCCTAAATCAATCAATGTATTTGGAATCTCAATGGCATTAATGTATGTTTTCACTATGGGACTTCCTGGATCTAGATATTTTTGAATTATTCTCTTTCCCATCATGATATCTGCATTTTTTCCAACTAACTTGATTCTTTTAACTTCTTTCCTTTTTCTTCCTGGTTTTTAATACTTAACTCCCTTATTTTCTTTGCAAATATTGGTAATTATTTGATAACTTGTAACAAAGGAATTTTTATGCAAACATTCTTTAGTTCATGTATCACATCATAATTAGGAAACACGATTTGTTTTTCTACCCCTTTGTCAATTTTCAATATTTCAGGAAAAGGTGGATTTTGAATAGAAACTAAAGGTTCTTTTATGATGGGAGTTGATTTTATTGGAGTATCATCAGAATCTACAGGGGTGTTTAGTTTTTGAGAATTTTCCTCGATGAGAAGATGTCTCTTTCTCATAGAGGTCATCTTTTTCAGACTCCTAGACAACAACAGATGGTGACTTATTTTCCAATACTCTACCATATCTAAGTTGGACATTGTTTAGATCTATTGGAATTATCATGTAAGTTTGGAAATTCTATCCTTCCATGTTGTAAACATGCTATGATTTTTAATTATTTGGATTTGGAAGTGGCTGAGCAGTCAGTTGATTTGGCTTTTGTGGAAATGGTAGTGAGAGTTGTGGGTTTGGATTTTGAGGTTGAGAGGGTTGAACAGGCTAAGGAAAATATTGTGGTGGAAAAATAGGGTAAGGTTGTTGAAATTGAGGATATTGAGGGTACTTTACTTAAGGATTTTTCCATCCTTGTGCCCAAGGTTGAGGCCAATGTTGCCAAGGCATGGGTGCAATCCAATTACTTTGTGATGGTTGTGCATATGTTTGAATGTTGAAACCTTGGGTCATATTTAATTGTTGATTTTGCCATGGTCTCTTGGCAATAAAACAAAGAGATTCTACTTGATTTGGCATTATTTCCTTGTGATAGACATATTTATGACCCATTATTGAAGGGAATTCCTTTGTATCATGATTTTATGCACATATAACACAAGTTTCCACACTTTTTAAGTCAAGAGGACATTATCTCAAGGCATGCTTCTTTCTACATTTTGGACAAAAGATATATAATGCATCATTTTCATCCTTTTGCTTGTTTTGTACTTTAAGGGTATCTATTTGTTCACTAAGACTCCCAAAATATCTGTTTTAAATTTGTCAAGAAAATTGCATATTCCAGCCCTACATATTGTCCCAGCTGTAGATTTATTAATCTTAGACATAACAAGATCTCTTGGATTTTCCCAGATCTTGCTTTTCCTATTGAAATGTGTATGAATAACTCACAAATATCTCCAAATGATAACTGAGAAATATATCCTTTACCCATCAAATTGAGAAGATTTATCCACTCATCTCTTATATATTTTAGTAGGAGATATTTCAAAGTTTCTTCATCTAGATTATGCATTTTATCCCTTTTTACATTATAAGAAAATATTTCAATGAAATCTTCAAGATTTTCATCTTCTTTTTGCATCATTTTAAAGACTTCATCTTTAAGATTATGAGGCATACAATAATCCTTGTATTTTTCTAAGAATGTGGCTTTCATTTCTTCCCATGTTCTTATAGAATGTACTCCTAAACCCATAAATCATTTTAATGTTGCATCCTTAAGAGTGGCTAGAAACAATTTCAACTTTTGAGTATCAAGCAAGTAGTTATAGGATCTATACAAGACTTCAAACTTAAAGAGTAATGTTTCAGGATCCTCATTTCTTAATCCAAGAAAATTAGGAAGGGTGGAGGGTGAGATATTTTTCATTGTGGTTATGGTATCTTCATCGAGGATGGGAAATCTAAAAGGTTATGTATCTCCTCTACCACCTCCTCTTCCTCTTCCTCCACCTCCTTTGTTTCCTCCTCTTCCACCCCCAATCCTAGGTTGTTCACCATTCACATTATGTACTTCTCCATCCCCTTCTCCTGCCATTGTAGATTCCTCAAAACTAATGTAAGGTTCCAAAATTGGATTTTCTAGTTCCTCCTCTAGTTCCTCTGGTTCTTCTATCAATGGAATGTCAAAGTAGGTTTCTTATTCTTCCTGTTCACTAGGGATTTCTAATTCTTGTCCTAGAAGTTGTTCTCTAGTTGAAGATAGAAATTTTACTCCTTCAGTTGGGGATGTAGCATCTTCTTCTTATGCTATAGCTTCAATTGAAGAAGTTGGTGAATCTTTAGGTTGGATTTCATACCTAAGTACCTCAGGAAGTCTATGTATGGCTAAAATTGATGTAATATGAGTTTGGATGGATGGTGTGGCACTACGAGGTTGTGGTGGGGTGAGTGGTGATGTTGGAATCGAGCTCAAACCTCTACTTACAAATCTAACTCTAGAATCTCTTTCCCTATGCATATCATTTTTATTTTTGATTTTTTTACTGAAAATAAAAATTAAAAGACTCCTATATACATTTCTTTGGCAACGGCACCAAAATGTTTGGTAATTTAATTGGTGTCAAATTACTTACATGAATTATCAACCAGGGCTAGTAAATTGATGAAATGTATGTGCACTTTTTCTGTGAGGATTCCTTGTTACTTAAACAATTCCTAAGTTAATTTTAGATATCGAAATGTGTTGGCATTATGTCACAAGTGTTGTCCTTGATGGCAACTCACTCAGATGACAGATCATAGTTCAAGCTCTCAGAATGAAGAAAAAAAGGTATATGCAGGTTCCCCATTGATCAAATCGCATATACATGCGGGTTCGCAGACCAAAAGGCGCATATGCATATACACGCACTTTCACGAAACGAAAGGCACGTACATATTTGAAAACTTGGTTTTGGTCCGTGGTATTTGGTCCATGGTATTTTGACCCATGTTATTGGTCCAAAGTATCTTGTCCAAAGTGTTGACCCCGGGTATTTGGTCCAAAGTATTGATTCTAAGTGGTTTTGGACCATGGTATTGAGTAAGGCATAAGACTATAAAAGGAGGAGAAGATCATTAGGTAAAGGCACTCAAGCATTGAATATCTAATGAAGAATAAGATCTAGAATACAGGTCATTGGGTTATGGTGCATAGTTGGATCTAAATCAAGGATGAACCTGAGCGCTTGATGAAGGATAAGTTCTATTGATGGGTCAAGATCTTAAGGCTTGAAGAGAAGTATCTTTGTGTGGTTTTGATCTTTTATCTGAATAAATGGTGCATGTCATAATCTGTAAATCTAATGATATGGGTATAACTGATGTCTAAATAGTTGTAAAGGTTAAATCATCTTTTACAGATCTGTATGCAGGTTCATTATAGCAAAGGCACATATACACGATGGTTCGACATTTCAAAAGTGTGTATACGTAGATTTTCCTTGATACAAGTGTGTATGCATGCAGGTCATCACATTGAAGTAGCATACACCTCATAAAATATGCTTTAGCTACTTCTAATTGTTGCTGCAGGGTTTTGGGTTCTAGCCTGGGTTCTGGTTATTGTTACTATATTCTGGTTACAACATTCAGAGAAGTGATTGTGTGATTCAGTTTTGGTTGGGGCAAAGAATTTTGGTTGATGTATATATATTTGATGTTTGATTGATGTTATTGATGGATCCAGACTAAAAATTTGTGAAACGTGGTCCCTATAAGAAAAAGAGAAGGTTGCAGCCTTCTGTAGGTCAACACCTATGTACTAGTAAACACATCAGCGAGTACAAGAGCTAAGGGGGTTGAAGCTCCCTTCCAGGAGAAGCTAGAGAATGAGAGAAGGTTGTAGCCTTCTGTAGGTAGAAGCATGCGTACTGGTATAAGACTGCACCAGTACAGAAATATTGTAAAAAGAAGTTTCTTATTAAAAGAAGATAGAGACAAATTGCAGTAGGTGGTTTTCACCCACATTGGGTTTCCACCTTATATCTTTTGTTCTTGTGTGTGATTGTCTGCTCTGTTTTTATTGTACCTGGTTATTGTTTATATGGTTCTGATGCACAGATTAAAGATCAACATCTGATGAATTAACTAAATTATAAGTCTGCAGGGTATACGCTAGTTTCCTTAACTACAGTTGCATATATACACAAGTTTCATTAACTAAAGTAGCATATAAAAATCTGATTGTGAAATGAAATATTATTGACTTGCTAATATTGATTCACCCCCCTCTCAGTATTATTTCCAACAATAGGTATCAGATCAAGTCCTTCAGAAGAATCTTGATCACTTGAAGGAAGATCTATCATCATGAGTAACTACGAAAGAGAGGCATCCATTAGACCACCGATCTTTGATGGGAGAAACTTCATTTATTGGAAGGTAAGAATCATAGCCTATCTTCAATCTCTTGGAACAGATGTCTAGGAAATCGTAGAAGGAGGATATACATTTCCATCAGCAATTCCTACAGATGCGGTAGGTAAAAATAAATATGAAACCAATGCCAAGGCTATCAATACATTATTGGGGAGTCTGTCACAATCAGAATTTGTCAAAGTTATGCAGCTCAAGACCGCCAAAGAAATATGGGACAAGATCGTTCTAAGCTATGAAGGAGACGACCAGGTAAAACGTGCAAAACTGCAATCTCTCATAATTCAATATGAAACTCTCAAAATGCACAATGATGAAAGTATAGCTAATTACTTCTTACATACAAATGAGATTGTTAATCACATGAAGAATTTGGGTGAAGAGATAAAAGAAGTTACTTTAGTTGAAAAAGTTTTAAGACCTTCGTCTACTAAGTTTGAATCAAAAGTTTCTGCCATAGAAGAAAAGTAGGATCTTTATAGTATCACTATGACACAGCTACATGGAATCTTAACTGCTTTCGAAATGAGAAAAGGAGGTCCATCAGACATGAGAGAAGTCGCCTTTAAAGCTTCAGGAAGAGAAGAGCTCAATGAACCAGGACATATTTCAAAAGGAGAGGAAGAAGCAAACTTTGTCAAGAACCTTCAACGGGGTTCTGGAAGATTTAGAGGTAAACTACCTTTCAAATGCTTTGCTTGTGGAAGAGTCAGTGATTATGTGGCCAAATGTCCTCATAAAGATAATCTTGATAAAGGTAAGGAATCAGCTAAATGAAATAGAAAACAAAATGTAAGTAAGAAGAGCTACTATATGCATGAAGATAGCGATGGTTTATCAAATAGTGATGAAGATGAACATGGTAATGACTATAGACTTCTTATGGCTTTTGAAGATGATGATTTCTTGGATGATTTAGATGAAGATGACCTTTATGAAGAAATCTCTAAACTCAAAATCTATCTAGAAGAAAAGAATATGATTATAGATACTCTGACATTCCAACCTACAGAAAGAGAAAAACACAATGAAAAGTTAGAATGTGAAATTGTGGGTCTAAGGAAAGTTATTGAGAAAAAAAAAGCTCTCAATCTCAGATTTTCTAAAGGATCAAAAACTTTAGATGAAATTATCAAAATGCAGCGCTCTCCTCTGATAAAGATAGGTCTTGGATATATTGAAGAAGCATCACAAAAGTCGTCAACCTCCACTAAAAGCTATCTTGATGCAGCAAAGAGAAGTGAACAGTTTGACCATCGTCAACAAAGGCGTAAAGCATATCACCAAGTAAATCAGGTTCAATCTACTTCAAGGATGAACATAAGCTACAACTAACCTCAGGTAAACCATACTCAATCTATTTCAAGAATGAATCACTAGGTCAGTAGATTCGATCATCGCAGGAACTACTTTAATGGCCAATGTTTTTCAAGTCATAACTTTGGACACAAAGCTACTCAATGTGTTGCTTACAAAACCATCATGACTAGAGAAGCATGAAATCAAAGGAATGTGACAGGGATCATGAAAAGGACCTATAATAACTTTTCTCCTCTTGAAAATGAAATAAAATGCTCTATCTATAACAACTTCGGTCATGAAGATTCTGAATGTAGGAGTAAATTTCAGCAAACATCTCAGAAGGAGAAAACTTCATTGGGTCCCAAAACATGGAGAAAGAAAGAACCACAAACTGAAAGATGTGGTATAGCTTTGTACGCAGAAGGATAAGAAAATCAGTGGTATATTGACAGTGGATACTCGAAACACATGACAGGTGATAAAGAAAAATTTAGTCATATAATGCCTTAGAAAAGGAAAAGAAGGTCTCATTTGGAAATGACACTTCTGCTTTCATAAAAGGTAAAGGTTTTGTTCTCTTAAAAGAAAAGGTTAAAGCTAGAAATTTTATGTATGTTGATGGTCTTAAGCATAACCTATTGAGTGTTAGTCAAATGTGTGATCAAGGAAATGAAGTATTATGTCGATCAAATGGATGTGTTGTGTTAGAGTCGGTCTGGTAGCCCTCCATCAGCGATCAAAGCTCTTTGCATGTGCATAAGTAGGTGTCTCATCAGTGTCATCTTATTGCATTCCATTAGGCATGCCATAACCCTGATGGAGGAGTTGGTGTCTTTATTCCCCTCTTGGCACTGCTGGATCAAGTTGTTTCAGTCATTAAACTTTCTCAAGGTTACTTGTTTTGTCTTGAGGTCAAAATTCTAGGTCTAGGGTTTAGGTCAAATTTGTCTTCAAGGTCATGTCTCTAGAAGTCAATAAATGCCCAGCAAGCTAGAGGGATGATTGTCAAAGTGTTTCTTTAACAGATTTCATCTTGTACAGCTAATTTTCACCGTGGATTTAAAAACCCTGTTTTTAAAGCCAAGGTCATTTCTCAAAATTTTGTAAAAAATTGTAAGAATTCAAAATTCTTCAACAGACAGCATGCAACCCTGGTCCCCTTTGCCAAGGCTCCTCAGAAGTTATCTCTGCAAAAATTATCAAGGAAAAACATCAATTCAACCAATTTCAGGACAAAAGGAAACCATAAAGTCAGCAGCATTCAAAGTTTAAAAAGTGTCATGAAAAACATTAGAAAGTGGGTTGTGACATGAAATTAATTCAAAACAAGGCTATAAAGGCTCTATCTCCCTCCATCAAGCTTCATTGTGCCTTCAAGCAATAGAGCAACTGTTTCCAAGAGAGTTTGAGCGAATTTGGTGAAGTTGGAAGGCGCGCGACCCACTGAGCCAGGCGCGCGACCCATTGAAGGCGCGCGACCCATCAGGCCACCTCCGCCAGTGTAAAGTTTGAACGTGCGCGACCCATTGAGGGCGCGCGACCCATCAGCGTTTCCTTTACAGAAAACCGCCACCAAGCTGCCAAGTGACCTCAAATTGCTCGAGCTTGTAAGGTAGGCCCTCAATCATGAAAATTATTGCTTGCTACAGCTTAAGAAGATCATCACAATATTTTTAAGAGCCTTCATTTGCAAGTAAAGTCTCCATTGTGCTTTTGTCTTGAAATTTTCAAAATTGCTAGGGTTTATTATGCTGTTTTGAGGTATTCCTATTCATTCCTATTGGTCTCACTTTGTCCCACTTCCCATTTCATATTCCCTATCATTTTATTTAAATTTCCCTTCCAACTTTGCTAAGAGCCCTAAACCCTACCCCTCTTCCTAAGAAATCAAAAAATTAAACCCTAACCCTACCTCCCATAACATCCTTGTAAATAAAATTGTATAATGATGTATATGCAATGATTCTTCCCCTAAACTCCCTGTTTCATATATTATTCCCGATTTCCCTTTAAAGACTCCCTTCCCTAACATTTCCCTTGTGCTACTTTTCCCCTTGAAGCAGCATTTCAAACAGCAGTTTTCAAAGCAGAAGCAGCAGTACATTTCAGCCACTTTGCTCCTAAAACCATGTCAGAAACCGAAACCAATTATGAGCAAAGTGATGACCATGAGTCAGCTTCAGAGTTTGAGGTACAAAGGAGGCCTCACAAGGGTGGAAAGAGCGGTCACCATAGGAGAGAGGAGCCCACCTCTTTGACTGATTTGCAGGCTTGTCCAATTGCAGTCTCATGCTTTCGTTATATGTCATGCTATGAGTTTTGCGAGAGGATCTCTCAGATTCAGCATCACAGGGAGTTGGCCCGCTTGTTTGTTTTGCATTTGCATGATGGGCATGTGAACCTTGCAGGGGTGGATTTTACATTGACACCCGAGATGATTGCTCAAGCAACAGGGATACCTAATGTTGGAGAGGTGTGGAACAAGCGCAAGATGTTGGACAGTTTTCAGTATGAGCCTTACATTAGACCTGCATTTATGAGACACTTGACAGGTGTATTTCCTTTCAGATTTCTGAGGAGTGAGTATGCTCCCTTGATGAGGCTTATCATGCTCTATTTCACCTGTGAGGGCAGATTTTCACGTGTGTATTCGTACCATATTCGCTTGTTGATGCATTTCACACGGGTACGGATGATGAACATCCCTATTTTCTTATGCCAGAATATTGAAAGGATGGTGCCCTTGATGCAGAGGAAGAGCCCAACACAACAGTATAGGAGCCTCTATCATTATGGTTTGATTCAGCTTGTGGTCATACATCAGTTGGCTCAGCAGGGCATCCCATGGGAGGAGTTTATCTCTCGTGAGTTTTTCACAGCACCACCACCACATCCTGAGATTGTTCATGAGGAGGGAGGACCATCACAGCAGCATGATATCCCTGAGACTAGGCATGTCAGTTCTCCTCCATTGGTCACCTATCAGAGAGGCCACAGGGCCTTATTTGCAGCAGCTCGGCGAGTATTTTCTCCACATCAGGTGGAAGGGGTCTCGCCTTCTTCATCAGCTCAGCGAGTGTTATCTCCACATCAGGTGGAAGGGGCCTCGCCTTCTTCAGCAGCACAGGCATCACAGAGGGGCAAGCAGCCCATGATCAAGGAGGGAATGTCAGGTGATCCCAACATCGATATCATTGATTTTGGCATCCATTCTCCTAGCCGGAGCTTCACGAGGTCATCCAGCAAAAGGAGGCTGAGAACCACTTGTTGCAGCAGAAGTTAGAGATGGCACAATGGACGATCACATATCTAGAGCAGCGCAACAAGCAGTTGGAGGATGAGCAAACTCTTGATGAGTTATGGAGGATTCATGGGGACGGCAACTTGGCTCGAAGGAGACTTGGTGATTTAGTGCCCGTTGAGCGAGAGGCTATGCTTCTCCGACTCAATGCTCATTTGGAGAGGCTGCTGGCCAAGGCCAACCAAGATAATAACTTGCTTAGAAACATGAAAAATCATTATTGGGCACGAATGCACGTGTGCAAGGCAAGGATGAAAGTGCTCCAAAGACGGTTGGCCAAAGCACAAAAATGAAGGAAAAGGCCCGACCCCCTCCACATCTTGGCTGAGGCTTATTTGAAGGAGCATGGCACTAAATAACTCAGCTTCAGCACAAATTTCAAAAATTTTGAGCATTTTGGGTCATTTTTCATTTTTCAGGCAAAAAACAGGTTTTTGCCCTCAATGGGTCGCGCCCCCCGCGCGACCCTTTCGTTTGGCAACTCCATTTTGGGAAAACTCAGCATTTCTAGATTTGTCATGGAAAGTTACACATGCTCAGCCATTGCCAAGAAATTTCATCATGTTTTGGGCCTCCAGAAAGTCAAAAAACAAGCAAAAAATGACTTTCTGCCTCATTTTTGACACACAAAAAGCAGTCTTGGGAGATTGCAATTTTGGAGGGGCAAATGACCACCAAATTCAGAAATTCCACTTGGGTTGGAAAGTAGACATCCATACCTTTCCAACAAGCCCAATTTTTCCTCATTTGGACACCTAGAAGTGCCTCAAAAGTTTCCTCAAATGCACGCGACCCATTCAGAAATGGCGCGCGACCCATCAGGCAATTTGCTCAGGAATTCAGCCTACGGCTCAGCAAAACGCAGTTTTGACTAGGTTTGACTTTTTGGAGTTGATTTTCATCCTCCTTCTTGTAAATGATG
>Ga0068628_1000543_pt1 | contig 13735 bp, 8 predicted proteins | sample InSIn2gowninarea_FD_77431 | JGI IMG/M metagenome (GOLD analysis project Ga0068628, IMG submission 77431) | Clean room microbial communities from NASA Spacecraft Assembly Facility at Jet Propulsion Laboratory, Pasadena, California, USA -... ... | reverse complement strand
GATGTTGATTGGGACACTCGACTTCGGATTCAACAGATGCCGCAAACAGCATATGCGATCAGGGAGTTGCTGGGATCTCAACGTGGTGGCTACTGCGGAGACCTCCGATCTTGGGATGTCATATGGCTTGGGCATTGTGGCGACTTCTTCCATGCTTCGCAAGGTTCCGATATCGCACCCATCAAATCTTTCAGCGATTCTGCTATGCCAAACATGACTGAATTGCATCCATGGACCAGAGATTTCTTGCACGAGATCGGAGCAAACCAGAACCAACAGCGCCTTGTGCACCACTCGGTCAATCCTCTATGTACCTTCGCCTACGCCATAACGAGGACTGCTGCTGAACGGGTGCTATATGATCTGACAGTAAAGGAGCCATCCAGAAATCATGATCGTCCGTGTAAAGCATATGATGTTCGACTATTGGAAGGCTGCCGAGACGAAGGACTAAGGTGCATCACCGTGAATCCCGAACTGTTCCATCATTCAGATGTGAGTTCTGAGATTGCACAAATGACGGAAAACAAACACACAGATGGGAGTGACCTAGGACTGGGTGCATTGAGCAATACAAAGACGACAAATATCCGCTGTTCAGCCAGGTCGAACAAGTGGAGGGAGTTGCAAGATAGCATCGTGGACCCGTCAGTTGATGCTGCAGTTTTAGTTCGCGAGTTGGCCGAAATGTCTGCAAACTGCTACATCGATAAATTGTGAACACGACAGATATGCTGACTCCAATGAACAGACATCGAAGGAGAGTAGCCATGAGATTGTCATTTGCTTGGTTAAAAAGTATATTGTCTATAGATAGCAATTGTCCCAGGTAATGAAGTTTATGGCACTGTATCGGCACACAGCCAGGTTTTCACACCTGTTCAATGGTACCTCACCTCCCGGAAACTGCTTCCCACCATTACTATACATATTCTACCTTGTTTCTGTTAGCGTCAAGCAGAGATATTCTACATGTAATGAATCGAAGTGATTCGCAATGGTCTTCTGTGAAAGTGTGGCCGGATTTAGGCGGCCAAACGATCCAGTTGCCGGCCATTTGATCGACCGCTTTAACTGCACTTTGTTCTGTACGGCCAAGTACCCATGCGCGTCATTCTCTAATTAAATTGTTTGTCGCGTCGGTTTGCGCGAACTCCAAAGAATACTTATCATAACAGTTCACTGTCACATATTAGTCCTACACAAGTCATGATACTCGTGGAAAATGACGACACTTACAACAAAGGATGAGCCCAGAACGGCCGAGTACGCTGGTGGTAGGTCTAAAACACTGTCGTCGTGGTAATGGGACACTGATCCTGCACAGATGAGGTCTCAGCAGTTGTCCTGGATCCAGGCTATTCAGCGGTGCGAGCAGGTTTCGCTGGTGAAGATACTCCAAAATCAATCATTCCTTCATACTACGCCTCCTACAACGACAGCAGATTGTTCGGTGACCATGTTATCGACGTGCCAAGAGAAGACGTCGCAATCAAGAATCCATACTCGAAGGACGGTGTGGTAGAGGATTGGGACGCCGCGGAGGACTTATGGAAGCATTCATTCGCTTCAAAACTCACAGGAGTGCGACCCAATCGAGCGCTACAAGAATGGCTGAATGACCCTGACAGCGTACCCAACCTGCAAAAGGCAATGGCAGAAGCCAAAGACACTGAAAGAGCACTGGAGGATCATCCGTTGTTTTTGACAGAACCGAATTGGAATTCAGCAAAGAGTCGGGAGAAGGCAGCTGAGATTGCACTAGAAAAATGGGCAGCACCGGCTTTTTACACCTCCAAATCCAGTGTGCTTGCGGCCTTCAGCATGGGAAAGTCGACTGCTCTTGTTATTGATTTTGGTGCATCACAGCTCTCGGTAGCAGCCGTCCACGACGGCATGATCCTAAAGAAGAGTATCATGCGATCATATCTTGGTGGAAACTACATCTCTTCTCAAGTGCGAAATGTGCTTTCAGCTCATGACCCACCCGTTACCATCACCCCTCACTACCTTGTCAAATCGAAGCAGCCAGTTGATTCCGGTCAGCCGCCGAATGCCATCCTCAAACAGTTCCCTGAAGGTTACAAACCTCCGCAGGACTCCTTCAGACGATACCAAGAAGAGAAGACAATACTAGAATTCAAAGAGATGGCCCTATACACATGGGGCAATGCACAGCCGTTTCGTGGTCAGGGCGAATCAATAGCGAAGGAAACATACCGACATCCGTTTGAATTCCCTGACGGTTACAACCAGGAATTTTCATCAGAACGATTCAAGATCGTCGAGACTCTGTTCGATCCGCAATGCCATACACCAGCTGCGGCTGGCAGTGCAGATGCACAGCTGTACCCAGCGCCTGAACCTAACCAGACCATTACTGGCCTTGTCAAGATGTGCATTAGTCAGTGTGATGTTGACTTACGACCGATGTTGTTAAGCAGTGTTGTCATTACTGGAAGCGGTTCGCTGATCAAGGGTTTACCAGAGCGCATTAACGGTGAGCTGACGAAGATGTATCCCAGCGCGAAGATACGAATTCAGACTGCAGGCATGGCGGTTGAACGCAAATTTGGAAGCTGGATTGGTGGCAGCATCGTGGCCAGCTTAGGGACTTTCCATCAGATGTGGATATCCAAGAAAGAATACGAGGAGCACGGAGCTAGCATAATTGAGAAGCGATGCAAATGAATATTCCAATCGGCAGTTCGAACGCCGGCCAGACGGAAGATCTGTTTCACATGGTTAGATACCAGGCTACAAAGCCTTTTAAGCGTTTGTCCTTCAACTGGTCCTGTCAATCAAGGCTGCAGTACTGTACTTGCGGCTATAACTGCTACGTGGCAGACAAAGTGGCTGCCTTGGAGGAAGGAGGATAAGTGGCGCTCCAGGTCAAAGAGCATCTACTGCTGTATTTGGGATGTTAGGTAACACGAACCGGCTCAACCAGGCCCACGGGACCAATGATATGCCAGCGACCGAAGAGACGGGTCGTTTACACGGCGGAGACATGCCATGCCTCCGTCGTGCAGGAGGACGATGCAGAATTTAGCCAGAGCTATGTCAAATCTCGACTGCGCAGCTGCAATATGATGATGCAGTGCTGCTGAGCAATTTTCGCATGCATGGCACTACCCACGCAAAACCAATTACACCCGTATGTCCCCTCCTTGGTAGTAACAAAGTAACTCAAGCCGTGCCAGCTGTCCGTCTTGGTGTTCGCACGACAGTCCGATCGTGCCGTCAAACCAACCCGAAGTCCGGGACACCTAAGTCAACAGCTGCAAGCCTAGCAAGGATTAACATAGCCCCGCCCACTGTGTCGGGACGGGGCTTCACTAACATTCACTCGATCATCGACAGTTCTTCTGTGTCAGAGAGCTCCGTGTTCATGTAGATTCAAAGACTTAGCAGTGCTGCAGAACGGTCTTTTGGATGTCCAAAGCATGTCAGTGTTGCGCCGTGGTTAACAAGCAAGAGAAGCTCTCGGTATAAACCAAATCGGACTGGACGCAGAGGTTCCAGAACAATCCTGACGGACATGGGCGCTGTTTGTGCACGACAGCTGCAAAAGCTGTTGCCATCCACGTGCATGTTTGTTGGCAAGTCCCCAAAGCCCGCAAGATAGGTGGAGTTCTTCACAATCGGCTGGTACCAAACCACTGCCCTGGTACGAACAAGCTTTACATTAATTGCACTCTTTACAGTAGGGCAACAGACGCTAATCAATATCCGAAAGCACGTACTAGAATGTCATGGCGGACACTTCTCGGCGTGCTCCTCTCGGCTTTTGCTCCAGTACAAGGTTTTGCTACTCGTGGATCAAGAGTTGGCATGTTTTTTGGGTTCGTGCACAGTTTTCCACTTCTCAAGTCAAGCTTTTAGCCTCCCACCAACCTGTGCCGGTCTTGTCATCCGGATTGGGCTGAGCACAATATTGATCGTTGAGGCCATCATGGATTGCTGCAAAGATTGACCAAGCGGTCAAGAATCGCCTCGAACACTGACGAGTTGTGGTCTGCTCGCAAGTCCTCCTCGACGTTGCGTGACTGAAGTGTTAGAAAGCGAACCTGAATGCCTGTCTGGACTAATATAGACTGACATCGAATCAACTTGCATAATTGAGTGGCCACAACATCTCATGAATGATGACTTCGCCAATGGCAGCTGACAGTCATTCTTCGGAATCCGATGGCGACCACGAGGCTGACACCATATCTCTGACCGCCAGTGTACTAGACTATCCAACACTGTTCAACCGAAGGTACCACAGGTACAAGGAAGGCAGTTATCCATTTCCAAATGATGAACAAGAGCAGCATCGCATGAACAATCAGTATGCTATCATCAAAGCAGCTCAGAGTGGCCGTCTCTTCTTCAGTCCTATCGAGGATGCTCATGTGGTAACGAACGTCCTAGATGTTGGTACGGGGACCGGAGCCTGGGCTATCGAGCTTGCCGACCATGATATCTTCCCAAACGCAAAGATCACAGGCATCGATTTGTCACCTATACAGCCAGAAGAAGTCCCAGAGAATGTCTTCTTTGAAGTGCAAGATTGCTCGGACCCCAGTTGGGAACGACCTCTGGCAAGCTTCGATCTCATCTACACGCGTTGCCTGCTTGGAGCTCTGCAAGACTATGCAAAATACCTTATTACTGCGCGAAAGTACCTGAAGCCTGGTCAAGGTTGGATTGAGTGTTGCGAGCTGATGCCGGAACCCCTCTGCGATGATAACACCATAACACCACAATGGACCTTTGCGATATGGGAGAAATGGATGGACCACGGCTCGAAACAGGCTGGAAGGCCTATGAGAGTGGCTCACAACATCAAGCAATGGATGATCGATGCTGGATATGTGGATGTACATGAAGTCGTCGGCAAAATTCCGATCGGATCGTGGCCAGCAAACAAAACACTGAAGGAGATAGGAAAAGCGTGGGCAGATCTGATCTCTGATAGCTTGGCTTCAGCCAGCTACAAAACAATGAGTGAAGTTCTGAACTGGGAGAGGAATAATATTGAACTATTCCTTGCTGACACAAGGCACAGCCTGAAAAACAGGAAAGTTCATGCTTATCACAAGATCATCTCCGTGTACGGGAGACGTCCATCACCAGAAGAGGAGAAAAATCGTGGTTGGATGGCACCACCGCCACCACCTCGATCGGGTCGATGAAGTACAACGACGGCATTCCACCACAGTACGCAAGTGGACGACAGCAACACACAAACTCAGCTATATGCCATATCGCAGCATGGATATGCTTGGCAAGTCGAGTCGAAGTTGTCCAGGCTCCTTTCATATCTGGAGGTTTCACAGAATCTCCTTGCACTGGTCAAAATACTATTCAATGCAACGCCCACGATGCGACATGCAAGATATATCACCCAAGATCCCAATTCTGCTGGTGCATTCGAATTGTCGCTAGCAGTTGCAGTACATGTTGATCGTGCTCCTGCTGGCGTCAAATAAAGGCACGCATGATTTCCTTTCAGCTTTTGATGCCGGAAGACCAGTTAAGGTTGTCGCAACCTGTCATGTCCTAAGTAGCTCCCTTTGGAACCAATCCCTGCAGATTGTCTATGACCATCATGTCGATTTACAGGCTGGGTAAGGACACAGCTTGTCCCCTCCCACATACACCAACACTTGGTTCACACCCAAGCTCACTGCCACGCAACAGTAACTACCGTATGACTTTTGCCAGATCCTTGGCAACTTCGCAGATATCACTGGACCAACTTTCGTGTCACGGACAAATTCGAGACAGCTCATCTGTGCAATCGAGTCATCGAAGGCTTGATTGGCTGATGTAAGCCGTCGACCTTATTGGGAGTCCAAGTGTGCGAGAGCACAAGGTTGAGGGTCAGATGATGGACATTTGCGATCCATACACTTCCTCAAGCAGTGATCTGCCACGAACTGTCATTTCCAACCTTTGAGAGGGCGCCACTCGAAGCTTCTCATCCATACCAAGTGGTGTGTCTTGACCTGACGAAACGAGCGCCAGCCAGAAACCTTCACAACACAGTATGGACATACATTCTGCGCTCGGCGTGTATTATTCCAAATAATGTGAGGGAGGATTTCCAGAAGTAGAGCAGACACTTACTGACGGGCTTTACGCGGCTGGTCTAGACCGCTATCTAGCATGCAAGGCTAGAGCCCCTTCACGTTGCTCTTATCAAAGGAGACTTGAGCGTGGAGGTTAGCTTACAGATTTACGATTGCAAGTTTTCGCTCAACCAGTCGATGACCATGCATCGCAAAGTCAAAGCGCTGCCGAGTAGCTCGATCTCGATATAGCCTAGCAAATACCCTAGAGAATCAGTGATAGTGATAGGGACAAGCCAGCGACCATATCTGAGAAGTGCATGGCCTAGATCGTCCACAGCAGATACATGCTGATAAGCAGTTCTATCACTGACCCGTGTACCAAACCACTCGTCGTTGGGCTGATCATGGTCTTTGCTACCAAGAACAAATCATAGAGATCTCGATGGTTTCTACTGTAGCACTGTCGGCGCTTTCGACCGCGAGTTTTGAAGAGCTGGCCATATCTACATGCTAGCATATGATAACTGGAAGACTTGCAACTTTGCGGTTGTTTATCAGCTTCCATCTTCCACTGCAGCAGTTATCATCGACCATTTTGCCTTTCAACCTTGTGTAACACCCAATATTTGCATCTTGCTGCGTTCATCAAGAACCAACCGCTGGGTTCAACAAACATCCCAAGATGCTGCTAGCAGGACGGTATGCTATTGAAGAGCAATCTGAGTTCGTCGCTGGCTAGTCTACGGATTGTTCGCGCAACGAGCTCAGACCCTTGGCCGATCGGATCACGTCGTTTCTCAATTGGTCGTACATTAGGTGCATTGATAAAGCCATGCGCAGAGGACGACGCACATGTTTCAGTCCCGTGTTGATGTTGGGTTGAAGTCCTTATCTTTTGGCTCCATAACAACAAACCCTTGGCGCTGCAAGGTCCACGACTGTGGAGCCCATTAGTACCCGCGATACACGAGCTGTACCATGTATTTTCAGAACCTTGGCAAGAATCCTCATTGTGAAGCGTAATCACTTTATCACAGAACTAGCATTACAAAGCAATACAGCTCTTGTCTCGACCGTTATTCTCCTGACAGTGATAAGATTAGCACTCTCCTACCAATCAGCGGTCCGGAAATACAGCCTTGCAGTATCTAAAGCATGTCTATCGTGTTGTCGTTATCTTCAGCTGGTCTTGATATCAGTCCGGGAACGTTGACCTTTGGTTGTTACACCAATAACAGGCCTTACTGTCAGCTTCAGGCTACCTTGGCTGATAACAGTCTATCATTATGCTCTAGACTTGCGAAGTGTCACCGTGTACCACACCTCGGTGTTTCTCGCTCAATTCGCCAGCGTCACTGTGCAGCTTTACCCTATTGAAACGGATCGCTCGAGGTGGTCACTGGCGAGAGAACCTTCCTTGTCTTTCGAGAATACGAACGTAAGATGCCATGGTCGCTTACTGAACGAGATATGACATACTGAACCGCGAAAGCCACGCATACTCACCACAATCGTGAAATGAAGCTTGAGTCAAACTCACAGATCTAGAATATCACGTCCCAGTAGAGTATTGCATATGGTCAGCGCCAACATGGATCTCAGGAACTGTGACGATCTCAGAAGTATTCTACAACGTCGAGAAACCATCGAAGCCCGTTGTGCTTCTCCAGTGGATCGAGCCTCCACGTTATCTTCTCCAGCACGATGGCGCTGAAAGTGAGTCTGATATCTTCGGTCTCTCATTGGCTCCACTCTATCAGAATCCTATCCTCTTTGATCCGCGGATCTACCTTTTTTCCCCAATCAGGCTCAACCTTGTGCCCCGGAGAAGCCCAAAAGTCACTCCTTGAACGTCGACAGGGATTGGGTCGTGTTTGCTTTCTATATAGACAGTTGTTGTACCTTCTTACCCTTAGCTCCTTCCTCTGTCTCTCACCATCCGGTACAACACACGTCCAGCAAGAATAGCAAGCATACATCCAAGATGTACAACCCAATGTTGCTGTTCCAGGCCCCTGAGGTCAATCCGATCACCCGGAAAGCTAGATCAATACCTGGCCTCAATCCACTCAATATGTACGGCAGAGTATGGTTCTTCTCGTGGTTTGGCTTCTTCCTTGCCTTCTGGTCTTGGTATGCCTTCCCACCACTTCTCACCGTTACCATCTCGAAGGATTTGAAATTGACGAACACCGATGTTCTCAACTCTAATATTGTCGCTCTTGTCGCTACTCTCGTTGTTCGATTGATTGCTGGTCCAGCTTGCGATTTGGTCGGACCGAGAATAACCTTTGTCGGTTACCTGTTGATTGGTGCCATCCCCACTTTCCTTGCCGGCACAGCATATACTGTTGGACAATTCATGGCAGTTCGATTCTTCGTCGGTATTCTTGGTGGAAGCCTCGTCCCTTGCAAAGAAAGGTCAACTGGCTTCTTTGACAAGAATATCGTCGGAACATCCAACGCTTTTGTTGCTGGCTTTGGTAATGCTGGTGGTGGTATTACATACTTCTTGATGCCTGCGATCTTCGATTCGCTTGTCCACAACCAACACCTCACAGCACACAAAGCATGGCGAGTTGCCTTTGTCGTTCCAGGCATCTGTATCACCATCGTCGCAATTGCCATGTTACTCCTCTGCGATGACACACCAACCGGAAAATGGGCTGACCGACATTTGGCCGCGCAACAAAACCTCGCCTCACATGGCATCCAAGCTACCATCGTCGATGCTCCGACAGGTATCCTCGCCTCCGAGAAGGACATCTCAGCATCATCTCGCTCCGGCTCCTCAAGCCCAACCCGAGCCGGCGACGAAAAAGGCTTCGAAGCCGGCGAACAAAAGACCACCAAATTCGCCGATCACGAAGCTCAATTGCCCGAACAATCCATGATCGAAACCGCTCGAGGCGAAGTCGTCGTCACGCCCTCCATGAAAGAGATGCTCACCGTTTTCATCGCGCCTCAAACCCTCGTTTGCGCAGTAGCATACTTCAACTCCTTCGGCGCCGAACTCGCCATCAATTCCATTCTCGGCAAGTACTATCTCGCCCAGTTCCCCAAAATGGGTCAAACATCGACTGGGAAATGGGCTGCTATGTTCGGTCTGCTCAACATCGTGTGTCGACCTGCTGGCGGTCTCGTCGCAGATTGGCTGTATAGAAAGACTGGTTCGGTCTGGGCCAAGCGTGTTTGGCTTACTTCGCTTGCGATGATCACGGGTGTGTTCCTTGTTGTCATTGGTGTTGTCAGTCCGAAGGAGAAATCTACGCTTTTTGGTCTCATGGCTGGCATGGCGTTCTTCCTTGAAGCGGGTAATGGTGCCAACTTCGCTTATGTGCCGCATGTTTTTCCGCAAGCTAATGGCATTGTGTCTGGTATTACTGGTGCGGCTGGTAACCTTGGTAGGTTTTTCTCCTCTTCCTCGAACTACTTGTTCTCTTTCATGAAGCTGATATGTTTATAGGTGGAATCGTCTTCTCAATCATCTTCCGCTACCACGGCACTCATTATGGCAATTCTATCTGGATCATTGGTGTTATGACTATTGTTATGAATCTGGCTGTTTGCTGGGTTAAACCGATTCCCAAGGGACAGATTGGTGGTCATTGATTTTGAGCATGCATGCGTGGGATGTTGGTTGCGTGTTATTGCAGTACGTACTTCGGGGTAGGTAGTGTATGAACACATATTGATAGATACGTAGATAGATATGATGATAACGACAACCGGGGGGGACTTTGTAGATGAGATACGCTTCTTTGAATAAACATGAAAGACTAAATTGTGATATTTCCTATTCTGCAAAATATATGCCTACGTACGTACGTATATAAGCACTCGTTACAGATCTTGTGCCAGTATGGTTAATTTCCTGTAGTACTTACTGTACTTACTTTCTCCATCCCAAACAAGTTTGTACACGTACGTAGATAGAGACCCCCAGAGGCCGTATAGTTCAGGATTGAGAAGGGTGCTCACCTGGCCTGGCCGCCCACGTTACTATGCACTATACTATGTTATTTAGGTATTTTTATCAAATTTCAGGGTACGACTCAGCATGCCCTCTCTCATCTACATACATACATACATACATACATACATACACGCGTCGTAAGTCCATATACGTACAGTGTATTTATAATTCGCGACCCTGATATATATGTAAGTTTGACTTGGTATGGATCTGCTTGCTCCTGTGCTCAGTGAGCTCCTTGGTTTTACATTGAGTTGCTCTACTTTACTTTACTGTTGAGCAAGGGGGCTGAATCGATGTGAATGGATTTTGTTAGATTGCAGGTCCATCATGTATATATACATGTATGCAGGTACGTGCGTAGGTGGGGACGAATGCTGGTAGAGAACATGTATGGCAGGAAGGTAAATGTGCAGATTTGTCTAAATACGTAATGTTGAGGTTGGATTATATTTGTGCTATGTCTGATATTGTTGGTGGATGTGGATGTTGGGATTAGTGGGCTGAAAGTATTGCGAAAGAGTAATGATGCATGGATCGAATTTTAAGTCCGAAGATAAGTTTCGCCAATGAGACAGTGACGAAGGAGGGAATGAGCTGGGAGGCCCCTGGAGCCATTCAAATTGCAGTTTCCGTGTGAGATGGAGTCAATGAGTTAGGAATAATGGTTAGTATTGGATGGCTTGGATGTATTCAGAACAACTGGACTGGTAGGACCAGAGTTGTTGTAGTTATTTTAGTTGGTGAATTTGAAATGAAATGGAGGGACTAAGCTGGTAAGCTCGAAGACAGTAGTGAGGGTGGAGCTGGGACATCCGAAAGACCATGTGAAGTTTTGAATTAGATGACTCTACCTTGAAACACATTTTTCGACTACCGAGTCCAGTTGATATGAGTCAGACTCGTTGTCTCGCGCACATCCTCCGTCACGTTCAGTTGGCCGTATGTGAGTAATGTCAGGTATCTCCTTACCATTCAAAGGTCTCCATACTGTTCATTCACCTTCCAGCATCTCAATAGCCTCCTTCGTCGTAATGACCTCCCCAAACGCAAATCCAAATCCTTTTAATCCAGCCTGATGTTGAGTCTTATTCGCACTCCCACAAGCATCACTAACCAACCATGTCTCAAACCCACGATTAAACGCACTCCTCGCCGTCGTATCACAACAACAATCAGTCATGACACCACAAACCACCACCCTTTCAACCTTGTCGTTGTCAAGAAGCTGTTGCAAATTCGTATTGATGAATGCGTCGTAAGTGTTCTTCGCAACCACCCTAGCACTTTCGGCGTCCTTTTTCAAGTCATCCTGAATTTGCCAATCATGTGATCCTGTCGCGATTGAGCCTGAAGCGCCCCATTTTCGAACAAGTTGATTTGGTGACGGGTTGGATGTGAGTTCTTCTTTGGAGTGGCCGTGTTGGGTGAATATGATTGGCGAGGTCGCTTTCTGCTGGAAATGGGAGATTAGTTTTTTTATGTTTGGTAGGGCTGTTGTGGTCATGGATTGGAAGAAGTTTTGCATGTCGACAACCAATAGCACTGTTTTTGGAGCCATGGTGAGGTGGCGAAGCAGTGCTGCTAGTGGTATGGGTGCCTGATGTTGCAACAAACACCTGACGGTTGAGGAGCAAATGTCGAGATTTCCCTTGATGCGGTTGTGACGTCAGTTGCGTATCTTGGCGAGGATAGGTGGGCAGTGGTAGTGGAAGGGCCCTTCTGAAGATGGTTGGTCTTGCAACAATAATCAGCCAGAGGTTGTAATAGGATATCTCAACTTTTTGCACAGACAGTTGACAACGACTGGTCCCGACTCGATACAAACGACTGAAGTGCAAAGACTCATCCCGAGTACTCAATCCAAGGTCTATTCAATACGCTCCTTTCCTCTTAGGTCTCCACCTTTTTCCATGACATCTCTCCTCTGCTCCGTGTCTCCAAGCACATCGCTCTTAATCACACTTTCATCACCATCAACCACTCTCTCTCCAGCGCAATCCACAATGAACTGCGCCATCATTTCCTCAGCCTTCCTTGCATTCCGACTTAATGAATGGTCATCTCCCTCGAACAACGCCAACTTCGCCAATTCATCCTTCTCGCCTCGATAGCCTTCGAACCAAGCTTCATGTAGACTCTTACTACAACGTGGAGCCAGCGTTCGATCTCCGGTTCCATGCATCAGTAGCACTGGTATACCACGTCGACCAGCTTCACGTGCACCTGTCATTGCATCAGCAGTTTGACTCGCGACCGTGGCTGCTCCCACCACACGCTCGTCGCGTCCAGCGACGGTGTAGACTGGTGCGCCGCCGAAAGACCATCCTACTAATACGAAATGTTGGATACCGAAGTTCTCGGTGAGGTAGGTCATAGCAGCCTTTGTGTCCGCAACGCACGGTTTTGTGCGGGCTGCGTATCGGTAATCTAACCTTAGGACAGGAATACGAGAAGCGAGTGCAGGCAGCTTAGCGCCTAAGGAGAGGTACATGCCAGACGGGCCAGTGACCCCTCCGCCGGCGCCGGAGAGGAGAATGGTGGCTGTACTGGGAGGTGGTGCTTGCGTGATGGATGGCGAGATGTGGAGAAAGCCGTGAGCGGAACCACCATATTCGTCTTTCGCAGGGAACGTGAGATTGTAGATTTCAGGTGGTGAAACTTTGGTGTCCGAGGATAGTGAAGGGGGTTCTGCAACTGGATGATCGCGCGGTCGAGGAGTGGTAGGTTTTGACGGCACTGGGGATTGAGTTCTTAGGTCTGTGGCTTGGGCGGCCATCTTGTGGCTCGATCTTGATGACGATAGGATTGTACCTTGGGTTCTAAGTCGTTGAGGTTGGTGAATGGGTCGAGACAGAACACGCTGCAAGCGTTTCATATGAGGCCGATGTCGTGATATAGACTTGAGACAAGCTCTGACAAGTAAATCGTGTAAACGTCAAACCCAGGCTCTCGTCACTGATGCCAAGAGGTTCAGATGGCCATATGAAACTGGTCGCTACTGCCTAGATACAGTAGTAAGGAGTTCCATGTCGGTTCGTCCAGATGATATGGCGTCAGATCCCTCAAAGGTTGTGTGGCAAACAATCAATTGACAGCGGCTTTTCCGGACGAATGATGTTAGACTTGCGGCGGAATAACGGTCCGAATATATGCCGAGACCTGCTATACTGAACCGGCAAATATGAGGTAGAGATCTATTGGGAACATCAACAGTGGCGTATAGACCATCACGAACCAGTTGCCTCGATCGATGGTTCCACGAGTGCTAACTCAATGATTTCGTACCTCAGATTCTGGAAAGAACGATGGGCGTCGCAACTGCTTCAGGAGTTTTGGGAACTATATTCACCTCAATCGGAGTTGCACATTCTGTAGTGTAAGATACATATTGACAATATGAACTTCAGCCACTATATATATGAGATGACACTCCGATTTTGCCAAACTATGTAGGAATCAACGTTCCGATATCATTCCATGATAGGAGTGAATGCCAAGATTCAGGGTAGGTAAGTTATGGGCACATATCCTGCGCTGGTCAAATGCCAACGTTGATCGTGTAGACTTAGGAGGGATCAACTTCGATGTTATGCCATCGCATACAGAAGTCATGCCAATATGCAAGACACACTGACTTTGCCAGGCTCATCAACCAAGGCGAAACTCATGTGAACCAGTGAATAAACCTGGT
>Ga0068628_1000542_pt1 | contig 13739 bp, 17 predicted proteins | sample InSIn2gowninarea_FD_77431 | JGI IMG/M metagenome (GOLD analysis project Ga0068628, IMG submission 77431) | Clean room microbial communities from NASA Spacecraft Assembly Facility at Jet Propulsion Laboratory, Pasadena, California, USA -... ... | reverse complement strand
CGCGACCGACGCGTTACAACAGCCACGAACAGCAGCGAAAGAGCAGGGGAAAAGAAGAACGAGCAATGATAAGAAGATCTGCCATGTTCGAGCTGCAGGCAGAAGGGAGAGAAGGAGAGGAGAGAAAAAAAAATCATCCGAACTGCGCGGCTAAACCCACGAAATGCCATTCAATCATCCTGCTGCTGCTCCCCGGCATCCCTCCTGACTCAAGTGCCGTTCCCCCTCACACACGCTGCCTCATCCACATGCTCTCTCGACAAACACTCGCGGGACAAGAAGTTCATAATATGTGTTGCTCTACAGACATGGAAAGTCCCGAGTTTGTTTGAAACGAGAAACTGGTGAGGAATGGAGAATGGGAGAGAATGGAGAAGACATGTTCCGATCATGATGATGAGGAGGGAGGCTGGTGCGCGAAATTTCCTCGCTCCTGCCCCCATTCCTCTTTCACAGCCCGTACTTTGTCTGCTCCTTTTTTTCCTGTCCACGACGGCAGCACTCCAGGTGACAAAAAGAACGTGAGGTGAAGGAGAATGAAAGACGTGCAAGAAAATGAGTATGAATATGAGAGGAGGGAGAGGAGAACAGAAGTCGCTTGTTGTGTGTCAGGCTTTTGCTCGGGAAAGAATGAGATTGAAGGGTCGGAGCAGAGGATCGAAAGGATCGAACGAAAAGGCGAAGAAGATGGAAAATAGACGCTGGAATCGCTTCTGAATCAGGGCTTAAAGAGCGCTCACGCTTTTGTTCATCCTTTATTCCTTTCCTCCTTTCGAGACTGTGTGATTTTCGAGAAGGAGAACACTGGAACCGGGAGCAGAGGCGATGAGCAGAGAAACGAAACAGGGTTTCGGATTAAGGGGAGAAAAGGAGCGCGCAACTTTTTTCTTCCCTCGACGAGCGAGAATAGCTTTGGCCTTACAGCTCCCAGCCCTGCGAGAAGAAGAAGATGCGGCTGCTGATGATGGAATCAAACTGGAGATCAACTGTAAGTCTGCCCCTCTCTCTCTCTCTCTCTCTCTCCTCTGTGCCGCCTCGTCCCCCTTTTTCCTGCCGCGGTCTCCCTCATGTTCTCCTTGTACTCCATTACTTTGCCGTCCCTGATTTGCGGCCGCAGTATGTGCTTGGGGACCTGGGAACATATATTGATCCCAACCGATGTGTGGGCTTGCAGAGCGACTGTTTTCCCCTGACTGTGTACGTGCACCTTTGTTTGTCTGACCGCTTGTGGTTCGACGTGCATGTCTGTGTGTGACGTCCACTGGTGTCTCCTTACAGTCTGCCTCTCTGTTTCGAGTACCGTCATGGTTTGCGTCTCGTAGACTCAGAATGAGGGTAGGTCATTCTCCGGAATGGAAAAAAAAGGGGGATGAAGTATCACATGAAGACGTGGGACGTCATCATGGAATGCTGCCTATTGCAAGGATCGTTAGTTCCTCTGTTTACACCGAGTTTCCTAGCTAGAAAACCTGCCTGTTCTTCTACTCCATTATTGGACTGCTTTGGCTCTCAGGTTAATAGTCATTAAGGCTTCAGTGGAATTGCCCCTCGTTCTAGATTGTATCGTAAAGGAGGAGGAGGAGAAAGAACTGCTAGTTCTAGGGACTTGAAAAAAAGGAATCAGTACACGGACTTTACTACTTTGGCCATCCCATGCCCGAGTAAAGCTGAGATTACTTTTAGACGTAATCAGAGTCAGTATAAGATGGTCAAAAGAAGGTTTACGTGACGACGCAGGGATAGAGATTGACTGATGAATGCTGCTCGTCCTTCCTTTTTGCAGTGCCACTGCATGCCAGCTCCCGAGCTTACGTCAATTCGGAATCCGTCCCCGATGGAAATATTTTACCCATTTTGAGATGTTGTTTTCCTGTTATTTCCTGCTATGCATTTCCTGCCATGCCTTGAAGTCAGCTTTGCAGCAGATTAAATTTCTCATCTGTGCTCACCGTTATGCCGAGTTTATGGCCAGAGGAAAAAGTACATTTTATTTCCCCTCCCTGGAAGACGGTGACCCAAAACAAAAGCCTGCTGCTGCGTCGGCAACTGCAACAGCAGCGCCAACTACAGCTGGTACGAGCTGCATCTGTTCTGCAGGAGGGATCAGCGCTGCACCAGCCTGCAGTTCAATATGCTTTAAAGGGCAAATATTTGATGTGATGAATTTGTTAGGGAGAAAAGGAGGCGGTGAAAGATCGAGAGATGCAGATCGGGGAGAAGTGAAGCGAGGAGAAGATGATCGAATCCCGCGATGATAGTACCGAAAGTACACAAACGGGCTGCACGAGAGAGACGGTGGGTCTCCGTGTACTCTGATCGGAGAGAAGCAGGTAAGGTTAGGGATTCCTGCGAGCGGTTCTCGCTGCTGTTGCTACCGATTCTGATGTTTCCGGCTCTTGCCCTTCTCTCTCCCTCTTGCTCCATCTCGCTCCACTCGCTGTTATTTTCGATTTGGCATTTCTTGTTCACTTTTTTTTTTCACTGGCAAAACTCACTCGTACACTGGCTATGCTTCTCCTCAGGCGTATTCCGACAGCAGTCTATTACCCAGTGTATTGAATCAGGCTGTTCCGACTCTTATTGCTCTGCTTTTCTTCCAGCATCCTGATGTTTTGTCTGTCATTTTGTTTTCGTTCGCTGTCCTGCATCAGATCGACTGACTTGCCGCCCACTCATGGAAAGAGAGAGAGAGAGAGAGAGGGAGAGAGCAGTATGTTGCACTGCCGTCTCTCTGCCCACAGCTCTTGTCGGCGGGATTCTGATGTAACAGGGGATTGCCTGAGTGTGCGTCTAAAGGTCCGCCTGTGTTCGACGAGCTCGGCTGAGGATGTGATCTTTGTGCAGAGAAAGGCATCGTCTGGTACTTTGTTTCCCTCTTAAATTAAGCAGCAGCCACTCCAGCTGCAGCAAGGCGAAGACACTGATTTCGGCTACTCAGTCATTCGATTCCTCACGAGGCTGCTGCTCTTGTTACTGCTGTGTCCTCGTCTGGCCTTCCATGTTTAATTGTTTCGGCCGTCAAGTGAAAAGTGGAGTCAGAGGGTGAAGACGCGTGTGATCGTACATTCGTGCTCCAGCATCCCCCAGCTGACAACTTATTCGTTCCTCCAACTTCTCCAAATCAAACGCTCCACTTGTTAATTTGCTTGGTGCAACTGTCCCTGCTTCTGCGCACCTCTGTCATGTGACCCATTAGAGAGATTTCGCCGTTCTGACGCTGCGAGATCTGATTATACTGATCCATGCTGGGATAGAAGAGGCAGTCGTGAAAGGAGAGCGTGGTAAAAGAGGCAACACAGAGGAAATGTCGCAAATTGATGGCATGTATTTTATTCCATGTGCAATTTTCGTTCCTGCCCTCTCTCTCTCTCTCTCTCTCTCGTGATTGGGATCGGTGAGTGAGCGTCACTCAGCATTTGGAATGCCGACTCTTTTTTTTTCAGCGGAATTCCGAATTCGGTATAGAGACTTGCTCTGTGTATGAATCATTAGACGATTCGTGCTGACTGCTACTTTTGTGTGAAGTTGCATGCATTTTGTCACTGACCCCATATTTCACTTTCTCTTCTCCCCCCGTTCGCCGTCCATTGCCTCATCCTCTTTTCCACTCCTCTTCTCCAATTCTCACCCCATTCCCTCTGTTTGACTCACGTTATGCAGTCATTTTTGCCAGCTCTCATTTCCACGATTCTCTCCTTCCATGTTTATTCGACATCGTTTCGTTAATTATTCGCAATGCAGCTGCCTCCACTCAGCCGCTGGAATGAGAATGACCAGCATTCACGCCGTGGCTCCAGCGGATGTCACTTTGTGCATCCATTTACTTTGCCTCCTCTTTGTTACGCTCCTTGTCTCTGCTGGTCTCTTCCGGATGTTGCACAGGCAAATTAGCCCACGCTGATTTGACGTGAGCGTCCACACCGCTCCGCTTGTTTCTGATGTTTGGTGTGGACTGCTGACTTGCAGCAGCAGCACAGGCTGTGGCTGAAAATGATCAGCGGGGTGCCACAGTGAGCAGAGGAGTAAGAGATACCTCAAGTCAGTGACTCCGGCTTTGCGTGAAAAGATATTCGGCATGAAAATGCAGAGGCGAGAGAAGTGAGTAGTGGGGAGAAGAGGGGGATCGACAACAGATCGCATAATGTGGTCGTAGACTGGGGAAAGGCTGTCTCTCAGGTTTGGAAGTCAAATGGAATGAGAGTGAGAGGCAAATGATGGCAAAGTCCAGGAAAGAACAAGACTGATCGACTGGAAAGAGAGCCGGGAGCTGGAATCCTCTGCAGCCTCCCGTTGCTGCAACTTAATTTCATCTTCTTCCTCCTGATCATGATCTCAGAGTCCGATGTTCCGTATCAACATCTTTCCCCTTTCTCCTCCCAGAATAGAGATTCTTGCTCCTAATTTCTTGATTCCAATTCCCTCCGCAAATCAACTAGAGAGTTGCCCCGCATGCCATTCCAATGTGTTCTTTACCCCCCGTTTGCCTGATCGGAGAGCGGAATGTTCTGCCGTCGCTCACTCAGCCCTGACGTGTGAGGGCAGGTTGTGGCAGGCTGTAAAATGAGTGAGGAGGAGAGATGCATGAATTGTGTCAGGAATGGAATTGGAAGAGGAGAGGGAAATTATGGAAAGAGATCATAGAGAAAAGTGATCAAAATCATAATGAAGAGGGATAATGGAAAGGGAGAGACAGTTGAAATGAAAGCGATATCAGGGAGTGCCATCTCTGCTGCAGCTTCTTTCCACTCTTCCTGCTGAATGCTGTGATCTGGCGTGTGGATCGGATCCACGCGTCCTGACATGCGAAACCAGAGGAGAGAGAAAGAAGGGGAATAATGGAGCAGCGCTATTAAGTGGCGATCCCTGTTTCCGGACACTGATCTCCGTCGTCCCTCTCTGTCTGCCGTCTCTGCCCCCGTCTCACTGTCTCCCCGTTCCGTCCGTCGGTACAGCTGCAGCAGCGCATCGTTTTATCTCTGCTTGTGTGAGATCGGCCTCCCCTGCCCGTCCCTGCCTTCCATCTCGTCTCACTCTTGTCGCTGTCCGAGTCGATGGTCATTCCTTTTCTCCTCCAACTCATTTATCCTTCTATCATTTTGCGCCGCTTCATCCATCTCTTCGATCCGTTCATCCATTCATGTGAGCGTTTGTTTCTCCTCTCCCTCTTCTCTCTCATCCTGCTCTTGATCCCGAACCCTTATGGCCATCGCGAAGATGTACCTCAATTGTCTCTGAGACTGGGATCCAAACTTCGTCACTCCCACATACAAGAAGGAAACGATGTTTACTTTGATTGCAACGTGCGCGCCAATCCGTGGGTCACGGAAATTCGCTGGTGGTTCGAAGGGAAAGAGGTGCACACGAACACATCTGCCGGCGTCATCGTGTCCAATCAATCACTGGTGCTGCAGCGGGTGCAACGCGGGAATCGCGGCCGATACACCTGCACCGCCAGCAACTCGGAGGGAGAGGGCGAATCTAATTCCGTTCATCTGCGTGTCCAGTACGCCCCCATCTGCCGGACCTCGCAAAAAGTCCTGTACGGCGCGGCCCGGCAGGAGTCCGTCAAAATCCACTGCGAGGTCGATGCTGACCCACCTGAAGTCAATTTCCGCTGGGCCTTCAACAACTCCAACGAGAACGTCGTCGTGGAGAACCACGTCGCAGCGGCGGACGGCACCTCCTCCGTCGCCACATACGTCCCCCGCTCCGAACTGGACTACGGGACCCTGTTCTGCTGGGGACGGAACAACGTGGGACCACAGGCGGAGCCGTGCGTCTTCTCTGTGATACCTGCAGGACCACCGGACCCGGTCAGGAACTGCTCCATCGCCAACCAGACGGAAGAATCGATTCGAGTCGACTGCTCGGATGGGTATGACGGCGGACTGGTGCAGCAGTTTGTAATGGAAGTCCGCGACTCAGCGATTCAGCGGCTGAGAGCGAACGTCACCAGCTCGTGGCCATCCCTCACTGCCAGAGGTCTTTCACCTGGAAGCGAATTCGTCCTGGTGATTTACTCTGCCAACGCGAAGGGCAGGAGCAAAGCTGTCGTCCTCACGGCATCCACTCCGGCTCTCCCCGAGTCCATGAACCGCATGGCCAAAGGTATGTCATCCTCCCCTGTCTCTGCCAGCCTTTCCATTTGAATCCCTTCCACTGGGTGACCTTTTAATTCAAATAATGTCAGATAGTGTGGGCAGAACGGCTGCCTCTCTCTTTCTCTTTTGAAAAGGGACTTATCCTCCTGCCAGAGCACGTTTGCTCTAAACGTGTCATTCTCTTATTCGGTCCCTTAGTCCAGCCATTCATTCCCCATAATCGCATCGCACAGATGAGTGTCATCTTTCCATCTCTCATTTTCCCAATTGTCATCTGCAACATCCGCATCCTTTCAGGAACCTGCTTCCTGAAGATCGGTCTTTCTCCGCTCCGCTGCCCTGTGTCCCCTGTTTCCCTGACTTCTATTCCGTAATCACGTTCCCTTTTCTCTCTCTCACAGGAAATGTGTGGCAGCTCAGCAGCTTCAGTCCTATGCTGGCTGTTTTAATCGTCATCGTTCTCGTTCTCGTCATCATTGCCTTTGTTATCGTGATCATAGTGAAGCTTCGCACTGGGTCCAGCAGAGTCAGGAAGACACGAGGTAAGGAAACGGCTCTCTCTGCTGATCGAGTGAGAAGGGGGCGTTTGGCGCGAAAGAGGATGAGGAGAAGAATTGAATTTTTGTGTGTGTGTTCATGCAGCCTTGCAAATGAATGCCCTCCTTTCCTCCCTCACATTATGCTCTTAAGTTCTACCTCTCGAACTCGCCCCTCATTTACTCCTTTCTTCTCACCGTGGCGTTAAGAACACACAATTCAATCTACTTCCTTCCACTTTTGATGAAGATCTTGCAGTCCCTTTCTTCTCTTCTCCTGTCGTTCCACTCGCTGGTTCATCTTTTGCTATCTTTCCAGCACAGCGTCTGAGTCAAGCTCCGCTGCAAGTCAGATGTACGGGAAGATTGATCAGATGTAAAGCGAGGTGCAAATATATATATGCATGTATATATTCTGCAGTTTTCAGGTTCTGAGGCAGAACAAAGGGGAAAGCCGGCGGGACGCGATGTGCTGAGTGAGAGAGCTGATGACGGAGAGGAGGAAGTGCAAGGATGAGATGAAAGGCAGGGCATTCTTTGATGTTGTAACAGTTGCTTCGCACGACAAGTAATTTCGTTTGCCGGAGAAAAGACGAATGAGTGAACAGGAAGGAATCTAAAAGCTGATGGCGGATCTAAGATGTGTTAACCTAACCATATTACGAGCAGATTTTCCGCAGTCATTTAAAAATCAAAGTGCTCTTTGCGACGAGACTCATGTCGAGGAGACTTGAGACAGAGAGGGGAGAGCGCTCAACGAGAGTGGATGTGCAGGCAAATGTTCTGTTCGCTCCCCCTCTCGTCCCTGTCTGTCTTGTACGAAGATCTGCGGCAGGATCTCGTCCAGGAGTCGGATCGAGACATGAGAGTGGGGGAGGCAGGAGCGGAGGAAATCGATTCTCCCCTGTTTCTCTCCCCGCTCCGGACCCATGCTGCTCGTTAGCATCAACTTTGAGAAATCTAATCCCCAGCAATCAGTGCTTCATTTAGCAGCCTCTGGCTCTGTCACGAAGCTATTAATTTCTGCTCCAAATCTTGATTGGGGTGCCAGCAGTGATATAGTAGGTGCAGTCAGGGGCACGAGGACGTGTGGTGATGCAGCCCTGGTCTGACCTGGCAGTAAACCGTTGCCGCAGTCCCCACGTCGTGACGTTCCTCGTGAGACATGATGAGGAAGAGCCGCGGTTTTGAGCCCACTCTCATTCGAGGAGAGCGTGGTCTTCCTGTTGTGCCCATCACATCTCCTCTCCTACTCTCGTCTTCGTGAAATCCTTCTCTCCTGCATTCCTCCTGCTTTCCTCGTCATCGTTTGTGTAAGATGTAATTCTTGCTGTGCGATCCTGCTCTCTCTCCCGGACTCGTGATGGCTCATGTTTTCCGCTGATCTGCTGCCCTGAGTATCGCTCCATTCCAACCCAACTGTGTCTCATGCACCCTCTCTCCCACCATCTTTGCTGCGCTTCATGTTTTGATCCGCTTAGACTTTACTCCACGTCCATAACTCTTCGTCTTTGCTTCCGGAGTCACTTTTGGATCTAAAGAAGTTGAACTTTCTTTCCTTTCATTCCTGGAGACTTCGATCACTTTTCGCAAGTCTTTCGCAATGCTTTGGGGAATCGCTTTCCCTTCCTGTTTCCGAACTGATTCCCTGCCCTTTCTTTTTTATTACACTCACTTTTTGTGGATTAGGGGAGAGGAGCAGCGATGTTACTTGGTGCATTTTGACTTTCTTTGCTGTGAGTGTACAGGAGGCAGAGAGAACAGTGCGAACAACAGTCCGTTTCATACGGATGTCACAGATCTCATGTTTTCTGGAATTATCGACTTTCATCGACTGCTGAGCACCAGCTTAGTCGTAGTCTGCCTTGGAGACGATACCTGTGGGAATGAGCAGAGAAGGAGGAGATGGTATGCAGCATCCTCTCCACACACGAGCAAAGAGAGAGAGAGAGAGAGAGAGCCTGCACACAGCTGACGGCCCACGATCAGAGTCAATGACGAGCACTTCTTTTCCGGATTCCTTTTCCCTCCGTCCGGTTGACGGAGCAAAAGCACAAAGTTATCCCCCGTTCTTATACTTGTTCGGCTTCCTCTGAATCCCATTCATGCCTATCCTGTCTGATGCGGGGCATGAAACGGGACGAGGAAGCTGTGCCGTCGTGTGGATCAGAGTACACAGAGGGTCGGGAGGAAGCTGAAAATTGTCTGAGGATTTTCGGGGTAAATGGTGTTGGACAAAGTTCCTCCCGTTCTTCTCTTTTTACGGTGCTATATCTTTGCTTTATATCTATATTTTCATCCTCAATTTCAGCCTTGCCCGAAATGTCTGTGCCTTTCTCTTATGATGTAATTGAATGTTATAGCCCCTTGATACTGCCTCCTTTCTCTCATTGCCTCGTCTTCTCCCGGCGCCCCATCCTCTCTTCTTCCCCCTTTCTGGGAAGACTTCCATTCCCAATCTCTTTCACTCTCTGATCTCCTTCCCACTGCTATGCCTTTTGCTCGCTCTCGCGTAATGGCATTCCTGCTCCATTCACTATGATGCATTCGAACCCGCACAGGGCAGCACGCATATCTGAATTCTGTTTTTTTTTCCTCCCTTCTTCCCTGTCATTCCCTGCTGCAGATGTAAAGAGGGACGACAAGTCAGAGATACCATTAAGGAAAGCGAGTGCCGAAGACGTGTGTGATGTGTGCACGTGTGGGGATCCTGACGACAACTGTCCCGACATTTTACCAGGTACGTACACCATTATGACGATGCCCACTCTCTCCCCGCTCCCTCGTGCTCGGCACTCAGCCGGTGACGATTCGAGATGTCGATTTGATATGTCAAGAACCTGTTCCACTCCCTGCCTCTTGATCATGAGTTAAATGACGACGTGAGAGGGGAAAGGGAGCAGTTGCGAGAATACTAACAACGAGACATGTGAGGCAAATAACAGGGCAGCAGCAGAGGAGGGAGAGAGAGAGGGAGCGATGAGATGGAAGGAAAACCGAAATCTCATTCCGGCTTTAATGACATGGAATCAGAGGGCAAAGAGAGAGAGAGAGAGAGAGCACGGTAGGACTGGAACAAAATGAAACGTATAAATTTTCCAGACATCCTTTTCCTCCTGTTCTCAATCACCACACATGGACTTTATCTCGAATTTCCGTTTGCCCGCTTCTCCCTGTTTCCGCAGCTGCTGCTGCATCCTCCTCGCAGCAGGAGGCGCACGACATGCTGCACGATCACAGTCACTGTCAGGAGACAGCCGTCACCTCCAACAACGCGGACTTCGACGAGATGTGGCGACACAACGTCATGGATACGGACATTCGTCTGAACAAATGTCAAAACGCAGTCGTCCTGGGTCCGCATGTGTACCTCGTGTATGAGTGACGGAGTGAGTCACCCACACGTACTCCTCCCTCTCGTCACCAGTCTCCGGTCCCAGTCATGCGGTGCCAAAGACCAGCAGCTGAATCTCCCGCTTCCTCTGGCGGCCCCACTCCTTTTCGAACGAGCATTTTCAACATTCTGGGCAGGGATCCAAGTCCTCATCGTCATTTTGGAGTTTTCCCGGAATCATGGCCGCCCAGTTTGTCGATCGACTCATGGTCACATTTTCGAAACCCAAAACTCGCTGTTTTTCACGAGTTTGAAAACCCCCCTCTTCCTTTTGCTGCTGACATGTTCTGACGGGGCACACGAGTCAGCCTTTTGTACCATACATTTGTACATGATTGTCTCCATTGTTTCATCCTTCTTTTGACTAATGTATCAAAGATCATGACTTTAATATCCCGCGCTCCTTTATGGTGTGCCAGGGAATAATGTACATATTCCAGCTGTTCATTTGATATCAGATTGATTTATTAAAAACACGCTCTCACAAGATTCCAGAAAATAATGTAATTCCACAAAATATTATTCATTCAGTGACTGGATCCCCCCCGTATCACAAGCGTACATCATTGAAACTGGAATTTCATACAGAGTCTGAGATGCAGTTAAGAACATCTGTTGTGAAAGAAAAAGGAGACAGTCTAGATTCAGCACGCACACACACACGAGAGATATACGAGACTTCGTAAATGCCGACAGACGAAAAGTTTGCGCTACGTCATTGTGGCATCGCTCACTCATGCACCACTTTCCCAGGGCCACCATATTAGCGTCGTGGAAGGAATGCTTCGGAATTAGATCTGCCAAATAGTCCTGCAGTCTATTTGGAACTACTTGGGCAACAATGGAGCCCGGGCGTAAGAAGAACCGCTGGCAGGGAGGAGCTGCCTCGTCGAGTACGATAGCGGAGTGCTGTCTCTCTCGTCTCCGGAGCCATAACTGGTCCCCAGCGGCTGTGCATGTGCTCGTGTCCCCGGGAATCCTCCGAATTCGATGTCCTGAATCGAATGCATAGCAGGATACTCTATTCGCTGATTTGCAGATAATCTTCGCTCTGGCTGACGATAGCCTCCTTCCAGGCAAAGCTCAGTGTGTGTTCACTATCGTATAACTCTCATACATCCTCTTTCTCTCTTTGCCGAGCGAATGCACATTCAATTGCATTTTATCGAGTTTCGATTCCCTGCTCAATGTTTTGGGCAAACATTTTCACGGGGAGAGCGAGAGAGAGAGAGAAAGCTGCTTCAAAGAAACGACTTTCAGCCATCAGACGGGAAAGTGAAGTAGCGAAGTGGGGCTTCTTTCACAGCCTGGTGAATGCAGCAGCCTGTAGACACGACCGCATCATCCATCCCATGTCACCAGCTGCAACGGCGAGCCACTGTGTGTGCACAGAGGGCGCCGGTCCCTGTGTGTATGTCTTGTCCAGATGCCTTGTCCTGGACATGTCAACAAAACAAAAGAGCTGCACGAAGGCAAACCCGACATCAGCATGTGTGGCCAGTCTCACGGAGTGGAAAATGTGAACTGCAATCACGTGTCCAGTGAGTTGAGTGGATGCTGCTCCTCTCTCGTGTTTCAGGAGACAGAGAGACCCATCCCCTTACAGCGGTCGGTGTTTCGTTCTTGAAGAATGTAACGTCTGCCTACAAAATCAACAACGTGAGCGCTTTAAATCCAGCTGTGAATAGGAGGCCGGGTGTTGGACCAGTGAAAAGCATTGCGAGTAAATCATGCAGTCAAATTAGATACACCGGTCTGAGTCTGAATCATCGTGGAAACTGGTGAATCGCCGACTAAGCCCGTATTTTGAAAGGAGATGGAGGACGTGGCAAGCAGTTCGAAAGGAGAGAGATTATCGAGTTAAAATAACAGACTGGGGAGAGATCTTTGTGAGTGGCCGACAGGGGGAGGGTGGCGGAGGAGAGCGGGCAGATCACCCACTCCTCCCGTGCAGCAAAAGCTTTTGATGATGGCCGACGAGTCAGAGAGCGGGAGAAAAGGGGGATGAGCGCGGAATTTTCGTGCCAAAGCCTTTCGCCGATCGTCATCATGATCAGGATCAGGATCCGCCGTTTTCTGCCGGATGAGATGACATTCTGGGATCCTGAATCAAGCCCTTTGGATGGGCTGCCGGGAATGCGTAACTTGTTGTCTGCATGCAGCTTCTCTCATCCCAGTCCTCCCCATGCTCTACTCCTTCCTGTCAGCTTCTGCTGCCGCATCGTCGGCCCCGGCCGTTAGACTCAGCAGGATCGCCGACTCTTTCATGCAAGGAATTGATGATGAGTATAAACTGGTACGTAATTGAATTGTCTTCCCTTCTGTGACTCCAAACACTCTTATACGTCTCGTAACAACATCCGAAAATGAAGTTAGCGGAAACAAGTCTCCGAAAGCAGAGTCCACACAACATGCCCATCCTCACACACACAGCAGATCACATCAGGCATTCCCCTCTGCTCCTGTCCTTCCTGCTCCTGCTGCAGCAGCAGCCTCGCTTCAGGAGGGCGGCTGGCAAAGTGTTATCATCAGCCTGCTCTAACAGGCAAAATGAGAGACTCGCCGGCATCGGCAGATGATGATTAAGGAGATGCAAGCTCACGATCATAATTACAAGCAGAGGGTGGAAGCGAAATTTTGCCCTCCGTCGCTCTTTATGAGCGAGCGGGTGAGGGCATGCATCCCGTTCCCTCCTAACAAACCTCTCCTCCACTCTCTCATCTCCAATTTCAATGGCACGGGTCAACTATGCCCTGCCTGCGAGTTGCTGCGTCACTCATTCCCTAATCGCGGAGATCGAATGACGTCCCCGGCCTCCTCTCCCCTCAGGTTCTGGACCAGATAGAGAGCATAGCGATGGCTGATGAGTCATGGAAGGAAAAATTGGTCAGAAAGGGAGCGACGGGTTGCCACAGTTTGTGGAGAGCACAAAGTCCGTCTCTCACTGACTCGTGTCCTGCCGATTTGCAAACGAACTGTTGTCACGAGAGCAGATGTTCACTCAGGAGGATCGAGTCGCTTCGGATCCTTCCTGCTTTATTACAACTGCAAGTCCTTCCTGCCCATGTGTGTAGTCTGTCTGCCAGCGGATCTCACCCACTGACTTCTGCTGCTCCACGTCACCCCTGCCTCATGCCGGTTTTTGGTGCATTCAAACTCGTTGCAAAACAAGGCGGGCAGGCTGGGAGGAAAATTTTGTGCCTGAACAGACAACGGCCTGAATACACCCGCTATTGTCTCTGTCTCTTTTATGAGGATTCAATGATTCATCGCGCACGAGGAGAGCTCCTGGACGCAGTGACAACCGCCCCGCCGTCGCCCTCCCTCACAACTCCCCCTCTCTCCCAGCTACTCCGCTGATCAGCAGGTCAGCCTTTCCTTTGTCCGACAAAAGGGCATTGATTCGAGTGCAAGTGCGGCTAAAGTAATCAAGTGAATTGGAAATTCATCAAAAGGAGAGAAACTTCAGTGACCGGGACCTGATCTGTCGGACCTGATTCACGCTATTTCCCCCGACTCCCTGTACGGCAATAAAACGTTTTTTGTACCAAAAATTACTCATGAAGCGAATGGAATGGCAGTCCTGCTCTGATCCCCGAATGCCTGGTTTCCACTTTCTTTTAGCTACGATTCTATCTCTTTATCTAAAGTCCTGATCATTCGGTGAAATGTCCCGCCAGCCTGGAACACCCCCTGATCCCTGCCTGT
>Ga0068628_1000541_pt1 | contig 13742 bp, 15 predicted proteins | sample InSIn2gowninarea_FD_77431 | JGI IMG/M metagenome (GOLD analysis project Ga0068628, IMG submission 77431) | Clean room microbial communities from NASA Spacecraft Assembly Facility at Jet Propulsion Laboratory, Pasadena, California, USA -... ... | reverse complement strand
TGATTGTCTAACTATGATAAAATGGGACATGCTTGTAATTTGGCTATATTTTCTCTAAATCCTATTAATGCATTCTCCAGTATTCCAACATGCAAAAATATTGATATTGCTTCCTAAGCTAGGTCACTTATTTATCACAAGTCTAAGAGGTATTTCTCAAATAATGTTTTCTCTAAAAAATTATTTAGTAGGCTATGTTTTAAAAAACCATGAAATTCTAGAGGATAAGTTGTACCTTTTGATAGAAATTAGTGGGTTATAATTTCATCTAGAATAAAGTAGTCATGAAGGTCTCAACGATGAGAGATGTTATAATTCTCACATTCAGCATACCTTACTGATTTTAAGTGATGACATCATACTTTTTGAGAAAAATCAATGGGCGGTAAGACTTCTCAAATATCCATTGAATGCTACCAAGAAGAATAAGAACCACTGATTATAAATTGAGATTGTAAGAGGAAGGGAACATCTAGGTCCACATAATCAAGAGTGTATGACCCTCAGGACTCTACCAAAGTGTCAACTATAGTTCATTTCCATGTGGCAATAGTAGTTTACCTTCAAGATCGAATGATACATCTATCTTCACCCTTACAATGATCATAACCTAGAGCAATAGTGCAAAATATTTAATGGTTGTAGAGAGTTAGGTAGTTTTTGACTGCTAACAAAGGTTAATCATACCAATCAAAATGGAAATCCATACTTCATAATTTTAGAAATAGTTATAGAAGATCAAGTCAAAGACATATATGATGGATTAAGGATGAAGAGGTACAAAGATTGAAGGCTTGTGGGTTTTCAAGCTTTGGCTCTAAATTAGAACCATACTATATAATTAGTTACAATTGTAAATTAATTTGTACATGTATATATTCAAGTTTATACTATTCTTTGTAAATAATTAGTTGCATTCATTAATGATGTACAACCACCCATTTTGTAAATAGAATAGTATAAATAGTGGACTGTTAGAGGTGCAAAAGGTCAGACATTCTAGCAAAGTTACCCAATGTGAGAAGTATTTTCATATATGATAATAAAATATAATGATATTTTACCCTATGTAATTTATGGTTGTTATTATATTTTGTAAGCATTACGTATGAATCATTGTCCTAAGTTGTGGTTGTGTATTGCAATTGTGATACCCAAGGGTAAGATAGTCATTCTATTCTTAATATTGGTAGTGCATTAATGCATGTGTGGTAACTCCCGAGATAATTAGTTTTAGCTTATTTTTAGTAATTTAGATTTCAATCTCTTTACCATTACTCTTTAACTTATTTATTCCTTCCAGTTACTTTTCACCATTTTCATAGATAGGAACTGACTTATAACTCAAAGATTGAGCAGAAAAACCCTTGTGAGTGCATTAGTCCACCACCTTCTACTCTTTCAAGGACCCTACTATTGCAGGAAATGGAGAACTATACTAGACAAAACCTTAAGGTTACATTATACTAATAAACACTATGATCCAAAAATTTGAGGATATTGAGGACAATTTAGATGTTGATGAAAAATTGAATTGTTCAACTATTCAAAAGTTAAAGAAGATAAATACATTGAAGAATAAAGGATTTATTTATTCCACCTAAAAATATAAATTAAGAAAATAAGATTGAATTGCATGGTTGATCTAGGTTCTCAAGGAAACTTGATTTCAAAATCTATGGTAAGTAATTTAGGATTGGAAACTTTCAACCATCCAAATCCATATCCTTTGGGTTGGGTGCATTGCAATGCTAGTTCGAAATTCACTAAAAAATGTAATTTAAAATTTGCTATTTATACAAACTAAATTGATAAAGTTATGGTTGATGTTGTTGCTTAAGATATTTATGGTGTTATTCTTGGTAACTCTTATAGGGTCAAAGATGCTATTTATTACAAAAGATTGAACAAATTATGATTACTAAAAGATGGAAAGGTGTTTCTAGCTAGTACACATAACAACATGAAAAAACTACCTTTAGTCACTTCCAGTCAGGTAAAACACCTTATAAATACTTCTAAAACATTTTTGTTCATCATGGTGAAAATTAGAGTTTATCATGAGGTGAATCTCATGCTATCAATAACATGCAACATTAATTTTAGGCTATTAATAACATGTAAAAGGGAAGAATAGATAAAAAAATTGGTCCAAGAGTTTACTGACTTGTTTGTAGAGCCATAAGGATTACCTCCTATGCGGGATATACAACATGAGATTCAATTATTACTTGATACTTCATTTCCCAACATAGCTTTGTATCGGCAATTAGTTTTGGAGCAAGAGGAGATAAATATGTAAATTTAGGAGTAGGTTGATTAAGGTGTGATTAGACCAAGCACATCTCCATGTGGATCACCTATTATTTTAGTTCTCAAAAAGGATCAAACTTGGAGGATGTGTATTGACTATAGATCACTTAACAAAATCACCATAAACAATCGCTATCCTTTGCCTCAGATAGATGATGTTTTGGATCAATTGCAAGGGGAAAGATTCTTCACAAAGCTAGACTTGAGGAGTGAATATCACCAAGTTCAAATCAAGGAGGAGGAAATTTGGAAGACCACTTTGAAGATAAGATGAGGTCTATTTGAGTGGCTTATTTTTCCATTTGATTTATGCAATGCATCAACCACATTTATGAGGGTAATGAATGATGTGCTTTGTCTATTTATTGATTCTTTTATTGTTGTATACTTGGATGATATTCTTATTTATAGTTCTACTTAGGAAGAACATGTTGTACATATTATATAAGTGTTACAAGCTTTACATAGGGAGAAGCTATTGAAAATATCTAAAAGTGAGTTTGGAAAAGAGTCTTTGGTGTATTTGGACCATATTATTGGTCATGGACAACTTAAGATAGATCCTAGTAAAGTAAGTACTATAGGAGATTGGCAAAATCCATGTAATGTAGCTGAAGTAAGGAGTTTCTAAGGTTCTATCCAATATTTGAGAAAGTTTATTATTGATTTTTCTCTTATTGATTCACCTTTACATGATATAATTGGCAAGAGGTAAGCGTTCTAATGGGGGAAATAACAACAAATAACTTTTGACACCTTGAAACAAAAGATTGTTAGTGTACTCATGCTAGAAAGTTTTGATTTGCATAAGCCATTTGAAGTGGAGATTGATGTAAGTGATTATGCCATGAAGGCCATTTTGTTACAAGAAGGTAAACTGATTTGCTATCATTCCAAAAAAATTAGTGGGTCTATTTTGAATTAGCGTACTTATGATAAGGAAATGTATGCATTGGTTTAAGCTGTTACAAAGTGAAAATATTACTTAATGGGGAAAGAAAAAATCATTCATACTAATCATCAACCATTAAAGTACCTACAACCTTAATACAAATTGCAACAAACTAGACACTATAGATGGATGAGTCTTTTGCAACAATTTCATCTTATGATCAAATATAAGAAAGGAACGCAGAATAAGGTTGGTGACATGCTTTATAGACCACATATACCTACAAATTATACACTTCCAACAACATGTAATATTTATTTTAGGATGTTAATAACATGAAAATAGGGGCCAATGAGTTCCCTCTCAGTGCTAAAATCTCTTCCTTTTCTTTCTAAGTAATTTTAGAGGCATATGTGTAGGATCCTAACTTTGAAGAGGTGTATGAGAAATTATCTTCATCTAGGTCCAAGTATGAGGGATTCAATGATTTTCATTCGCAAAATGGACTTATTTATCATTTTAATGCATTATGTGTACCTATAGGTGAAAGGATTGGACTAATTAGAGAAGCACATACTTTAAAGATTGCAGGACATTTTGGGGTTGAAAAGATATTGTATAATTTGCAAAGGTATGTATATTGGCCAAATATGCAGGATCAAGTTGCCAAGTACATAAGGGTATGTTCTTTATGTTGCACCAACATGCCAAGTAATAGGAAATTAGTTTTGTATCAACCACTTCAAGTACCTTCACATCCATGGGAGTGTATCTCAATGGATTTTATGGAAGGATTTCCTATGAACAAGAAGGGTCATGACTATTTATTTATTGTTGTGGATAGATTTAGCAAGATGTGTATTTTTATTCCTTATAAGAAGTTGATAATGGGACAAGATGTTGTAAATTTAGTCTTTTCACATGTTTGAGTTCATTTTGGATTGCCTACTTCTATTATTTCAGATAGAGATAGTAGATTTTTGGGTAAATTTTGGACATGTTTGTTGGAAAAGATGGACACAAAGTTGAATAGGAGTACTGCCCTTCATCCTCAAATAGATGGAAAAACTAAGGTGATGAATAGGGTAATGGGTCAACTCTTGAGGGGTTATTGTGGAAAGCATCCTAAGTCTTGGGATGAATATATTGAATATATCCAACATTCATACAATAGGGCAATTCATTCTTCCATTAATAAGAGTCCTTTTGAAGACTTATTTTTGTTATTTATCACCTTCACCTTTTGATTATGTGTTTGGGTAGAAAAAGGGTGAAGGAGATTCACTTGATAAAGAAGAGAAACAAGTTGAAGCCTTTGTTGAAAAGCTTAGGAAAATTCATTTGAAAATCCAAGAGAAACTTAAAACAAGCCAAGCCAAGTACAAGATGAGATATGAAAAATATAGATTTGACCATAAGTTTCATGTGGGAGACCATGTTTGGTTGCATCTTCATAAGGAGAGGTTGCAAGGACCAGCCAAGAAGTTAAAACCTATAAGGTATGGACCATTTGAGATTATGGAGCAAGTGAGTGAGAATGCTTTTAGATTGAATCTTTTGACATATATGAACATCTATTCAGTTTTGAATGTGGAATATTTAAAATTGTATGAGCCATCTATGTTGACTGAAGATGAAGCAAGTTTAGATCAAATTTTTCCATCTCTTGATGACTTAGCTCCTAATACTATGGATGAACTCAAGGACTCCATATTATAAAATAAGGTTCGTGCTACAAGAAGAGATGAGATAAAGTTGTGATTGGTTGGATTGAAGGGACAAAATCCTAATAAATCCAAGTGGATAGACAAGTCAAGGGTTGGGGAATTGTATCCTTATTGATACATTTGTAGGACCAAATGTCTTCTCATTGGGAAGTTGTGATCCGAATTGGATCATGTAAGGTTGATCTCTGCAGGAAAAGTACTCATTCTAGAGGTATTTATGCTTGGAGGTTAGCCAAAGACTAAAATTTGGAGTTGATTGGTGTTAAAAATAATATCGTTAACAACCTAAGTCCATTATTTTTAGGCTATTAACAATGTGCATTTTGATGAGTCAATAGTGGAAGTTGGAGGGGCATCAATGGTTTGAATAGTTAAGCGGTTCAAGATCATCAAACAACATCTTAGAGATGTCTTATGCCTATTTAAATATTTAAAGGAAGACCAAGAGTCATTCCATATTTTTTATAGATTTGAATTTATTCTTCTTGCTATAGGAGATTGCAATAGTGTTGTAGAAGATGATATTACCATTATTTTGATGATATTTCTCTATATGCATGTAATATTGTAATGTCTATAGATAATGAGAAGAGAAGAATTCAATTCCATGCTAGATGAGCCCATATTGGGTGAAATAGGGGAAATAATTATGTTGATCTTATTGTGTATGATTAAGATTGTTAACTTGTAGTTTTACATTGTATAATTTCAAATTCATATGCAATTTGATGGGTCTAATAATGATGAATATTTTTCCATTCGAATCTTTAAGTGAGGATTCGAGTATGCTATAAGCATATGATGATTATAGATCATTATTTCATATTAGTCTTAATATTTTACTAAGGAACTCATTCAGTTGGAGATGGTGGAATAAGTATGCTATTTTTACATTTATATCCTCTACTCTTCCCTCTTGAAAATCATTAGGACCTTGTTTAGTTCCTTTACCTTTCTCTTTATACTATTGTGTTCTTGTGATCACATTCACCATGCCAATAAAGTGAGACTATTTTGCTTCTTGCACTTATTTTTGATGAGATCCATAGTCATATGTTATATTTTATTATGGTAAGGATTGATTATAATTCCTTGTGGTCCCCACTTGATTCACATTTATTTATGACAATGAATTTTGATAGACTTGCAAATTTTGGTTGCGATTAGATTATGTGCCATTGAAAACTAATTTTCCATTATAAATAAAGCTTTGCATAATATTTCTTTGTATTCCTCACTTTTTAGAAAACAATCACCATTTCTATCTTCCAAATTCATCTCATGCAAAGAAAGTGACCCTCTAGCATAAAGAAAGTGACCCTCCAACATAAATAAAGTTACCCTTCAGCAAAGTTCAAATACCAAAACTTGATAAGATCATTAAATTCAACCTGAGTATGAAAAAAAAAACACAACCATGGATCAAACTATTGTAAGTATTCATATTCAAAATATTAGTAATAAGGAACATTTCAATCAATAAGAGTGGAGGACCAATGTTTACCTAAAAAACATAACTTAAGAAAAAGTTACCCCCTTATTTGATCATTTTCCTATGGAATGAAAGAAGATTAACAATTACTCTCCATTAAATAGGATTAATAAAATTTTCCCTTTATATAGAAGTAAAGGATGTACAATACTATCTAGTGAATTTGATTATCAACTTTCCTATCATTGCATCATCCATCTCACCCCCCTTTGCAATCTCTTCATTCACTTCCATCAATGTGATTGTTGCTAAAAAACCTATGATGAACTCCTTACAACAATCCTTTCCTGCAAGAACAAGAACTTCCTCTTTCTTAGCATTTCTTTTTTTCTAGTTGTACCATTTCATAAATTTATGTGTCTTTCAAATTTTAGTATGTATGATTTTTCCCTCATTCATGTAATTTGTCCCCTAATGTATCAATAACATAAAATGCATCATTTTGAACATTCAGAACAAAAAAATGATGGTTCCACTAAACAACGTAAACAACATAATTATCACCATTCCTAATTGATTCCCATATATTATCAAGTTATTGCATGAAGTCAAGATGCTTTATTTTTCTTCCACAATCTTTGTTTTAATCATACCAGTAAAGGAATTCTCTTCATTTATAATCAAGGGACGTATCCGAACTACTAATACTATTTTCATATCAAAACAACCATCAGAAAATGTTTTTTTAAGGTCTTCATTCTCCAACAATTGTTTCCACTCTTCTACTCCAACTAATACCAAGTTTTCAAGGCCCTTGTTGATGGAACAATAGATGGATTTTTAAGTAACCAATCAGTAATAACTATTTCTATACAACTACAAGGATTAGTACATCCAATCTTTTTATTTTGTTGGTCAAATGAACCTAGAATAACCTCTACATATAGTTTCAAAATTCTATCTCTGCTAACATAATGTTTTAGCTAGAAGGACCTAACATTATCATATTTTTGTCGGTGGTCTTCTTCATGTGATGCGTCTTCACTATCTACGTCTTTATTTGATGCCTCTTCACTATCTACCTCTTCATTTGATGCCTCTTTTTCCTACATTTCAATGAGGCATAAATTTATAAGTAACTCATTTATATTGTGTATCTTGTGAAAAACAGGTTGATCCTTTAATAGAGAAATGTTCATGCTAAATCCTTATTACATATATATAATCATTATTTGAAACATGGTTATTGTTGGTTGTTATTGTTGTCGAGTTATTTTCTGTTGCTATTGTGGACCAATTTCCTGCAATTTTTGTGGACCAATTTCTTGCTATTGTTTTGGATCGATTTCCTACTACTGTTGTGGATCAATTTCCTGCTGTTGTTGTGGACCAATTTCATGCTACTTTTATGAACCAATTTCCTACTGTTGTGGACCAATTTCCTATTGTTGTTGTGGAGTTGGTTGTTGTTGTTGTTGTGCACCAATTTCTTGAGTTTTCTCTGTTGGAAATTGTAATGTAATATTGTGTAATATTTATTGTGTAACATTTAAGTAAAAACTGCAATTCTAAAGATAAAACAATATATTAAAAACAAATACGGTAATATAATATTTATATTTCCATTTCTTTATAATTCTTCCCTTTTCTTGATCGAAGGAGTTACATGTTAACTTGCTCGCCAAAAAATTATGAGAGAAATATCGAAGAGATTAGGCAAAAAACTGTGAGAAACAAATATCCATAGTTATTTGTAACAAGTTGTATTCTCCACGACTCTTGACGTCTGCAGACTCCAATTTACAATCGCAGTTAGAAGGTTCTTTGTCATGCCATGCTATCTTTCGATGAATCGGACGCTCTCTCACTGTCGGAAGAGGCCGAACCAGATTTAGGAAGCTGTACCTCATTTTCTTCCAATGACCTGCCCATGGTCTCTGGTATAAGTAAGGTGAACAGACATCCCATCAAGCTTGCTACACCCAGAACAATCAGGGTATAATGGATCCGATTCTTTGACTGCGATGCATAAAATAACCAGAATACCCCGATCATCGCCCCCGCCTTACCCGCAGCACCTGAAATCCCGTGACATGTCGACCTTAACCTTGCCGGGAACAGCTCCGCGGGGACGATAAAGGCCGTCGAATTTGGCCCGAAGCTGGAAAAGAAGAACGTTAACGAATAAATCACCACAAACTCCTCCTTATGTGGTGACTTTAGCCAGTATTTGTGGTGTGGAATCGCCAGCCCAAAGATGAAGACGGCCATGAATAAAAACCCTGCCATCTGAATCCTGAACCTCCCAACGCGGTCTATCAGAAGAACAGTGCCAATATACCCCGGCATTGTTGCAAGCAAGGCAACGAAAAACTGCGTTCTTGCTATGTGGAAAGCCTTTTCCAGGGCATTCTTATCCTTGTGGCCCACCCATCCCACTGTGTCATACATGTCTTTCAGAATAAGATTGTTGCTAAAGAATGCGAGATCTATGAAGAACCAGGTAGAGGCGGTGCCGATCAGCTTCAGACCGTGCAATTTGGCGAAATCTATTGAAAAGAGCCCAAACGACGGTGTAGCCATTCGGATTTCCAAAACCTCGTCTTCGTTTTCGGGAATATCGATTTTCAGAACGTTGGCCATGTCGGCGGCGGCTTGCTTGCCGTTTTTAGCCACCAGCGCCGTGTAGAGCGCGGTCTCGGGGACCTTCATCCGCCACAAGTAGGTTAACACCACCGGAACGGCTCCCAACATTAATATTAACCTCCACACGATGTCATTCTGGTTGAAGGTTGGATTAGGGTAAATTCGGATAAATACAGCGGACACAATAGCAGCTACGGCGGCTGCGACAAGAATTCCGAGGCCGTGCATGGCATACACGGAAGCCATGAAAGCGCCTCTAGTATTTGTATTTGCGTATTCGGCCATGATTGTTGCAGAAAGAGGATAGTCGCCTCCGATGCCTATTCCTAGCCAGAACCTGAAGAAGCACAGGGATATTATGACAGAGTTTCGCGAGCGGCCAATGGAGAAGCCAGAGGCGAAAGAACTTGCGACCATGAGAAGGAGAGTGTGGCCGTAAACTTTCCTTCGTCCCATTCGGTCTCCCAGCCACCCAAAAACAAGATGACCTGCGAACGCTCCGCAGAAGCCGACTCCGTTGAGGAGGGAATTAAGATCGGGAGGGAGTGATCCATTGTAGTAGAGACTTCCGAGAAGACTAGACACAGCCGGAATGCAGAAGAGGTGGTAGGCGCCCGTGAAGAAGCCCATGCCGGAGACTATTATTGCGCTCAAATGGCACCATTGACTTCGAGCTTTGTCTATTGCAGGCAAGAAGTCGAGCTCCATTGTTTACGTATGTGAAACTTTTCTCAGCATACTCCGCAAAAATATAGTGAAAAAATGAAGCAAGTTTATTTTACTCTCGATTGTGATTAGGTTCGTCTCCTCACGGCAAGGATTTTGTCCTATATCTGTGAAATCTTTGGATGGGGGTTATTTCGATGATATAAAGTTCCTTCTGTTGGATTTATTCATGCTGAAAAAGACAACTCAACTCGTGTGATTTACAGAACCAACAAGCAGAAGATCCCATAAGTGACGACATTGGAATCGTGTGTATTGATCTCAAATTGATATAATCTTAATATACAAAGAAAATTTAATAGAGTCATACACCTTGCATTACATATTTATTAGAAAATAAAGAGATTATGAAGTTGCCATATCCTTATGCGAAGCATGGATGATAAGGCTTTTGTTTGAAACACAATGTGAAAGAAATCAACATCATCAGAGAGGGAGACTTCGTCAAAGATTGTAATCATATGAAGCATGATGCAAGGCTCAAATAAAGCACATGTAGAATGTTATTTTATAGTAGAAGTGAGTGATATACAAATATATGAAGAAAAAATGGATGTGTTTCAGATAAGACTAGATCTATTTGAGAAGCGATTCTTGGATATTTCTTTTCTAGTCTTAAAGATAAAAACACCATCTCTGCACAAGTTGAATGAATCTTACAGCTGGAAGAGCAGATAACCAAGCTTCAATCAAAGATCTCTTGTAGGGTCCAAATCATAGAAGAGGCTGCTAGCCTGCGGGCAGAAGTCATTGCAAGCCAGGAGGATAAGAAAGACCTATGTTCCAAACTCTAAGAAGAACAAGATGCTCTCTCAACTGAACAAGAATGTTTGCAAAAAGCATCTATTAAACAGAGCTAGAAATTAGCAGATCAATAGTATTGGGTCTAGGTAGCGACTGGGAAGAAGAGCCCTCCCGCATTAGTTGAACTTGCAATCAAAACCACATTTGAAGAAGAACGAATTCGTAATATCAAAGCCCTCAACCTTCGAGTTCATAAAATTCCTAAACCAACTAACACAGTTCAAGTTGATAACATCTTCATTCATGATACTCTCTGTATAGAAGACATTTAGCTGGAGAAAGCTTGGATTGCTCCTGACTCCATTTTGGCCATACATTTCAAGCATACTGAAGAATGTATGACTATTTTATGGGACAAATGAAAATTATTCAATCTTCTGATTAAGATCTATCTAGATGAGGATCTCACAAGATTATAGGTTGATCAATTGAAGAAATCTAGGGAACAAGTGGCTACAACTTGAAAAGCCAACAAATGGGCAATAATCGATAATCTACGCATTGTCATCAAGGACTCCCCTCTACTAGGATGGTCCAAGCCTTCACCTGCCAAATAAATTTCTAAGTAGTGGAAGAGGGTGAATGAGGAACTGAATATAGCTTGTTGGAACTGCAATGGTATGACTTGTTCTACCCCTAGCTCACTTGTAGAGGTAGTTAATAGATATGATATTATTCTCATATGTGAGACTCAGGAGAGTTGAGAACGTACCTTACCATCCATTAGCGGGTACTCTTGGTGGTCTAACTATCGCCAAACTACTCACCGCTTAGGTGGAGTTAGAGGTTCATGAGGAGTACCTGATCTTATTCAAGAATTACTACAAAGCGTTGTTACATTGGTATCTTTTGATCCCGACTCTAGATTTCTTTGGTTTAAGCTTTGTCGTTCTCACCCCCTTCAAGATGTTTTCATTACTAGTTGATACTTTCCTCCCATCACATCAACTTTTGCTATACATAATGATGGAGACCCCTACCATAACCTCTACGAGGATATTACTAAGAACTCAGCTACAAGTGAAGTGTAATTGATGGGGGAATTTGATGGTCAGAAAAATACTTTATAAGTTCCTCTCCACGATATCATAGAGGATGATATGTATACTCATGAGTGAGATCCTGATAAACATGGCTACATTCTTGCTTCTATTGCTCTCATTCTATCCATTTCTCACTACAAGATCTTTGATCACCCTCCTCCCCTCATTGACCACTTTGTACTCTCACTTACACTGGTTTCTACCACACCTCATACTCGACCACCCCTTTCCTCCACTTCCTCCCCTCAAGATATTATAAACTTTGACTACCATTACTCCATTTCCTATACGGATAATTTACACTAGATTTTGTCTAGCTCCCTTCTCTTTCCATTGCTACTAATCACTCCACTTTTTTAGTTAAGGTACTCTAGATAACTTATTTAGACTCTTATCATCATTCCATACGATACCCTTCCAATACACATCCCCTAGGTCATTACCTCATGAATATTTGGTACGATCATGAATGCAAAATTGCTCATTGAACACTAAAACATATTATTTATTTCTCTCCCCATCTTGCAATAGCTTCTCATAGAGCCTACAAAATGCTTATTCGAAATAAAAAGTGACGATTTATCTTTCAACATAGACTTGATCTTATCATGTTCCTCTTGTATTCTCCTAAACTATTTTAGCACCTTATTATCCCAAAGATCATGTCAACCATGAGATTAGTCTTTTAAATTGGACCTCCTACATTTCATCACTCTATACCATCTCTAACCAGCCTCCTATCATATTAGCTCCTCCCCCCACTTCTTGCCATATATTCACTACTAAACTTTTCAAGCAAGCTATCATAAAACTTTGTGGGGAAAAAGTAACATTTTTAGATGGGTCATAGGTATAATTTTTGAAGCATGGTATTGAATCACTTATTGGGTCCCTTACTTGTCTCTTCAATCTCACTGTTTGCTCAAGATTTCCTAACTTGTGGAAACAACATTTAATCCATCCTATTCATAAAGAAGGGGATTCACATGGACCCAATAACTACTAGACCATCATAATTGGGCATATATTATTTGCCAAGCTTTATACCACAATATTAGATGAACTTTTATCTTATAGATTAGAAGAGGAAGGGTATAGAACCATGGGACAAGCTGATTTTTGTCAAATTACTAGACTACAAACCATATCTTAGTTCTTAGAGATATCATAGAGGAGGCACGTTCCAGATCTTCAAAAGTATTATGTTGATTTAGGGATTTTAGAAAAGCCTTTGATACTATGCATTGACATCTACTTTTTTAGAGACTCTAGTCGGTTGGCATATCTAGAGAACTTCTTACAGCAATTTGTAGATTGGATGAGTCAATGATTGGACACTTTTGCTCATCTTAAGCAATATCTGATAGTATTCTTAGGACCATAAGAGTGAAACAAGGTTACCTCTTTCCCCAACACTCTTTGTGATCTTTATAGATGAGCTTGAGTTCTTTCTCTGAGCACATACATATGTAGATGATGGATGCTTACGTTATAAAGTTCTGATCTCTCATCTTCTTTTTGTTGATGATGTTATCCTTTTAGCTTCAATTATTGAGGTACTCCAACAATAATTGGATGCATTATCAAATTTTTGTACATTGAAATAGTTTTTGGTGAACCTTACCAACACCAAGATCATGGTGTTTAATACTACCAAGGAGGTTGTATCCCATCTTCATTTTCATCTCTAAGGATGAGCAGTAGATATGAAAAACTCTTATGCATACCTTAGAGTTCTTTTCATTCGGTCTATACTAAAGATCAAGTTTTCTGCCCAAGATTGTATTTGTAAGGGATATGGAGATCTTTCCCTAATCAAGAGGAGTTTCTTCAAAGCTTACTTTTGAGACATTCCCATTCAAATGAAAATATTTGATACCTTAGTTAAGCCAACTATTACTTACAATTCAAAGATATGGGGCCCTAGTCTTGGTCCAACTGAATGGTATCAAGTTGGATGAGTACAAACACTTTTTATTTGAAGGTTTATATGATGCAAATGCATAGTTCCCCAATCCATTATCTTTGTAGAGTTTTGAGCTTCACCTAATTGGCTGCATATTATCTCGAAGATCATTACTTATTTTCGTAGGCTTCGCACTATGGAAGATACCCCTCTCGGGTGTAGAAGGTACCCTTACCTTGCTTTATGCTCTTCG
>Ga0068628_1000540_pt1 | contig 13755 bp, 10 predicted proteins | sample InSIn2gowninarea_FD_77431 | JGI IMG/M metagenome (GOLD analysis project Ga0068628, IMG submission 77431) | Clean room microbial communities from NASA Spacecraft Assembly Facility at Jet Propulsion Laboratory, Pasadena, California, USA -... ... | reverse complement strand
TTTAATGTTTAATGTATTTGATCTGCTTCAGCCCACTGTTTTGTTCTTCGGTTAGGTTGTCTGAGCGATTTTGACAGAGGGTGGATGCATTTTGGCTTAACGCTTTTTTTCTTTCATTTCTGGAAATGCTCTGTACAGTAAGTTACAGTTGTCATTTGGGTAAGGGTCTGCGCTATGAAGGGTGTTTCTGTACAATAAATATCAAATAGAACTTGCACCAGGTTCATTCGTATCCACTAGGTAGAGATGGGGTTAGGGTCTTGGGGCTAATACAAATTTGATCCCCTCGTAACTTCCAGCTAGACCACACCTATACGCATTTTTGATGGTTGAATATGTAATTGGATCACTATCTGTCTGAATATCTAAGTTGCAGGCCAATTGCATAGAGCTGATTGGGGAAGTCCGACGGGATTGTTTGGTTGGGTTTAACTTTTTCTAGTTTTATTTGTTATTATATCTGTTTTCAGCTGTGTTGCAGGTGTAAGGATATAACATCCAGCTGCAGCAAACGTGAAAGTGGACTGAACTCCAAGGACAGGAGCAGAGTAAGGTTGCGAAGCATCAGAAAATGGATTACAAAAGTCTGTTGCAGAGCGATGCCCTTTATGAGGTTACTCTCACCTTAACTGTTGGGCTACATACATTTAGGAGAACCATTAATGGATGAAGTTAATGTTTGTCTATTAGTGGATTGTATTCACGCAATTGTCATGTGGGAATGGCTAATAATGTGAATATTGCAGTATATATTGGAAACCAGCGTGTACCCTCGTGAGCCAGAGCCCTTGAAGGAGCTCCGGGAATTGACTATCAAACATCCCTGGTAAGCCCCACCTATCCATCTTATTCCTTGTGGCTCTAAATTCCTTAAATCTAGATACAAATGGGTGCTGTGCTGGGAAAACCAGTTTTACTTTTCATGGTGTGAAGCCACTGTGGATTGTCTGGTATGACAGGCACGAGATGGCTATTCCTCCAGATGAAGGTCAATTTCTGGGCCTCCTGTTGAAGCTGATGAACGCCAAGAACACCATCGAGATTGGGGTGTACACTGGTTACTCACTTCTCAGCACAGCCCTCGCCTTACCCTGTGATGGAAAGGTACATTTATATTCACATTCATAGATCTTCCCAAACAGGGGAATTTAACGTTTGTATGTGGGCCAATTAATTAATGAAGGATGGCATGGCATGGCAGATAATAGCGATGGACATTAACAGAGCGAATTACGATATGGGGCGACCTATCATTGAGAAAGCTGGAGTTGCCCACAAAATTGATTTCAGAGAAGTCCTTGCTCTGCCAGTTCTGGATGAAATGGTTAAGAATGTAAGTAAAATATATGGGGGAGAGCTTAAAAGTTTGGGGATGGCGGATTAAGGCTTAATAAATTGATGAAATGGGTATTTATTGTGCAGGAGGAGATGCACGGATCGTTTGATTTCGCGTTTGTAGATGCTGACAAAGGCAACTATCTGAATTACCACATGCGTCTGATAGATCTGGTGAAGGTCGGAGGATTGATTGCGTATGACAATACGCTGTGGCAAGGATCCGTTGCGCTTCCCCCAGAAGTCGCCATGAGCGAAGGCATGAGTTATGGGGAAGAGAGAGAGCATATGTTAGAACTAAACAGGGCCCTTGCTGCAGACCCTCGCATCGAGATTGCTCAGATCCCAATTGCCGATGGAGTGACGCTGTGCAGGCGCCTTTCTTGAACATTATTTAGCGATCTTGTCTTGTTTGTGAGAATCTGAAATTGCAAGCATAGACAAGTCTAAATACATCAATGTTTCCCATTGTTAATGATTTGAATTTACATGAATGTTCATTTCTAAGCCGGAACATGTGATCTAATTCATGGATACTTTTTAACATCAATTTTGCAATCTAATTTTTTTGCTTTTTTAAGGGAGAAAAAAACGCTGAATTTGCAATTTGAATGGATGAATGCTGAAATTTCCATTTTTATCAATTTATTTCAATTATTTTATAAATGTAGTTGTGTTAAATGACAATAAATTTAGGTGGAGAGGCTTAATAAGTAATGGTTAATTATTGTTAAATTTGTTCAAGTTATGGTTGGAGAGAGTTTATTATGGTCAACATAAATTTGACTATGGATGACTATGGTTGTCCACATCTAACTATAGCTAACTATGATAAATTATGATGGACTATAGTTTATCAAGGCTTTTCATGTTTGATCATAGTTGACCATGGTTACCCATGGTTCATGATGATGATGGTGGTTAACGTCCACTGAAACCAAATTGGTCTATTGGACCATAATTTTCTTTCTTAGTTTCTAATTGTTTGGCTCCTCGTCTTTCTTGGCAAAGTTGGTGCTGTCGCTTTCTTTTTTCCCTCTATGGTCTTCTAACTTTCTTTATCTTGCATCTCCTTCATCTCTTCTGATTCTTAGGACATTGGTGTCTTAGCTTCTCGATCTATTGTGTTCGTCCTTTTGAAGATAGTCGGAGAAGAAGTTTGGTCTAGGAGATCTGCTTTGCTGTTAAATGAAGATTTATTTTGTGCAGTATTTGAACCCTCATAACTGTTGATGCTTGAGGGTTTGTCAAGTTCACTCTTTTGTTGTTGGGTGGGGCTTTCCCCTCGCTTGTCTTGAGAGTTGTTTCTTTCTTGCCCGATTTCTTGTGATTTAGAGTTTTCTCAAGAGTATTCTTCTTTGATGACAGTGTAGTGTTCCTTTTGTGCTCCTTCCCACCATGTAGATATGTGGTGATTTTTTCTAGCAGAATTTTTCTGGGAGGCTTTTGGGCAATTTTTGGCTAAGTGGTCTGTCTCAAAGTAGGATCAACATCTGAAGAGGACACTTTCATAATCGAGTTTCTAGTTCTACACATAGTCTTTACTTGTTAGGTGTATTTCAGCTGGGAATCCCACGCTGAAGTCCATTTCCACACAGATGCGTGCATAGGTGGTTTTGGCATATTCCTCTGTTTCTGGGCACCTGCAGTAAAATTTCCCAATTGCATTTCCAATGGCTTTTAGTGAAGAGAAATTCCAGAGATGCAAGGATAGGTTTGGCAATCTCACCCAAACTGGTGCTGAGGTTATGACTGTTGTTGAGGGATCGAATGATGGGTTCCAGGGCCTCATGAATAGGCTTGATTTTTCCCAAAACCAAGGGCCGGAATCTAGAATACATTGTTTGCTTTCAGGGTTTTCAAAATCTACTATAAAAAAACCCCTAGCACAGGGGTAGATATTAATTGCATCAGGAATTATAGGCTTCCATACCTCCGAGATCCAACTGTGGAGAGCTATCAGCCATGACCAAAAACCATTGAATTGGTAGACTAGGGCACTTTCAAAGAACTTCAAAGCCTCATCGAGTGAGGCCTGGACCACCAGAACAGTGGGAGCTAGGGCTTCACTGACAATATGGGCAGAAGCTTACCCCCTAGAGGCGAATGGAACTGAGCCAACAGCTATTTTCGTGAAGCTGGGAGCCATCTGGAGAATGCTCTCCTGCTGAGTATAGAAGATTGCCGAAGAGAAGCCACAAAAGATTGTCGAAGAGAAGTGAAGAGCTGCAAATGTATAAACCGCAGTAAAGAAGCCGCAGTCTAGATATCCGCCCAGAGCCGTATTCTAGATCTCCGCAGTAAAGAGCATGAAGAGCTGCAGTAAGAGCTGCAGAGGAATCCACAGATCTAATAGTAAGAGCTGCAGAGGAATCAACAGATCTACATTTGGGTGTGATAATGTAACAATAAGAGTCGCAGAGGAATCGTCACATCTATGTTCAGGTGATGGGGAGCCGCAGATCTAACCACAAATCTTCGCAGTAAAGAGTGCAGATGAAGAAATATAAAACCTAAGAGCCGCAGAGGAATCGACAGACCTGCGAGAGAAGAGTCGCAGATCTAATCACAGAAGGTCGCAAAGGAATTGGCAGACCTGCCAGAGAAAACTTGGACCACAGATCTGGAGAGCCACAGATCTGGAGAGCCGTAGATCTAACAATTGCGTTTTCGTTACTAACGCCAATGTCGTTGCCTCTAACCATAGAAGGCCGCAAAGGAATCAACCAAGATTTACAATAGTCTACCTTGGTCACCATGGTTGAGTATGGTTGATATAGTAAACCTAATAAACTAAGGTCAACTTACTAAACCTAGATTAGCATTGTTAACCTAGGTCAACCTAGTTGACTATGGTTGATTTAGTAATTTTAGTAAACATAGATCAACCTAGTGAACTTAGGTCAACCTTAAACCTAAGTCAACCTAATAAACCTAGGTCAGCATAATAAACCATAACTAAACCTAGTAAACCTAATAGTAAATGTAGGTCAACTTAGTCAACCTAGTCAAATAAGTCAACATAGAAAAACTTAGGTCAACCTAGTCAACATAAAAAACCTAGTCAACCTACTCAACTTAATTAACTTAGTCAACCTAGGTCAACTTAGTAAACCTAGTAAACCTAACAAACCTGGGTCAACCAAATAAACTTAGGTCAACCTAGTAAAGGTCGTAAAACTAATAAACCTAACTCAACTTATTAAACCATAGTTCACCTAATATACTTGGGTCAACTGAATAAACTTAGGTAAACCTAGTAAACTTGTTTCAACCTAACTCATAGTAAACACAGGTCAACTTGGTAAACCTAGGTCAATTGAGTAAATCTAGTAAACCTAGTAAATTGAGGTCAACCTAATAAACACCTAGTAAACTTAGTTTAACCTAGTAAAACTAGTTCAACATAGTAAACCTAGGTCAACCTAATAAACCTAGTACCCCTCATAATCCAACTAAACCTAGGTCAACTTAGTAAGCATAGTTAACCTAATAAACTTTGTAAACCTAGTGGACCTAGGTCAACCTACCACACCTATGGTATTCATATTTGCACTAAATCTTAACTAACATCTCTCTTTTCTAACAAGAATTTTGGCACAAGTCTTCAAGTTACACTCTCACCATTTTAAAAATACAATTTCATCTTTAAAACGTCTAGATCTATCTAATACACTAGTATAGATCCATTTCAATTCCCAATATATCAAGTGTCTAGAGGTATCAAATGTTTCAAGATGCAAACTTTTTTATGAATGTAAAACTTGAAGAAAGATTTGCACCTCAAGAGATATGATTTATAGCATTGCTGATTTAATTTTTAATGAATATGCCTAATATTATGATTTTATAGGGATTTTTTTTTTTAAATATTGATTTTTATTATGCTTCTTAATAAAATTTAAGTTCGAAGTTTTAAAATATCATGGATACTAATGTAAATATATGTTTTAACTTATATGATATAGTTCTTAATTTATAGTTATTATTTACATTAAATATATATTTCATATTTTTATATTTGGAAATATTTTTATCTTTAATCAAGTTTATTAGCTAAATTGATTAAATTTTATACGTTTATTAATCATATGTTATGAAATATCCGTTAATCATTATTATTTATATTTTTTGAAAATTTGTTTGTAATTTCTCAATAAAAATAAAATTACAGTTTTTTTAGTTTTTTAATTGAGCGAATATATTTTTATTTTTATTATTATTATTTAATTAAAAGCTTCATTTTAGTGACACTACAACATTTCTTTCATTTTGAACTAACATTTACATTCATATATAAACATTATAACATCTCTCCCATATTGTAATGTAAAAAACAATTTAAACAAAAGATTACAATTTTGAAAGTTTTTTTTTTTTTTTTCACCATACTCATGTTAAAGTCAATATTAATTAAAATATATTTTGGAACATGATTTTTCTTTTTGGTTAGAAGTTAAGTTTTATTCTCTTCATCTTAATACAATTCCATCATTTCAAAAATTTAAAATGTAATTTGGAAGTTTATGATCATTGAAAGTTGATGGAAACAAATTAACTACAATATTAAAGATTGAAATTTGATGGAAACAAATTAACCACAATATGAGAGTTAAACAAGGGTTCCTTTTGTTCTCTATTTTCTTAGCATATATATTGATAAGTTAGAAGATTATTTGAAAGAAACAAGTTGTATTGGGTCCATTCTCATTAATATAGTCATCAATATTCTAGTTTATGGTGAAGGTATTATTCTTTTGGCAAGAAGTCCTTACAATCTTGCCAAGTAACAAAGAATCCTCCAAAATGGGTATAACTACTAATACTAACAAAATGAAAGTCATGATAATTAAATTAAAAAATATCACATATGATACTTTCATATGTGACAACAATCACTTGGAGATAGTTTCGGCATACAAAGTTCTTGGAATTGATATCCATCACAAGCTCAATTGAGATTATAGCATTGACAAATGATATATGAAGGATGGAAATCCTATTATGGACTTGAAAATAATTGTAATTCAGCGGATCTTTAGATATGAGAGTTAAAAAAATCCTCTTTGAGAATCTTGTCACCTTGTTATTTTACATGGATGTGATGTTTGGAGAGACAATATCCCAATAGAGTTGTGGAAGAAGATAGAACATATCCAAAAACATTTTATAACATATAATCTCAAGATTAAAGGAAATGCACCCTATCCTATCTTTCTCATAAAGGCAATCCTTTCACTTATTGAAGCACGACTATGACTAGGTATCTTATGTATAAGAAGAGGTTAAACAACATGGAAGACAAGAAGTTCCTCAAATTGTCTCTAACTTTATCCAAAACCATATTCCTCTCAAGCGAGGATGCCATAAGGATGCCCAATCTTACCTAGGCCATTGGCGGATAAAGGAGGAGATCATTTTGTAAAATAAGGATAATAATAAAAATATTATTACCTCAAAATGTAAGGAGAAATTGAGGGTCATAAAGAGTTAAATGAAAAAAGGTAAATAAGCTATTATAAGGAGGTGTTGAATTCAAATCTTGAAAATAAAAAATATTTCTTTGTCTTGACTAATGTAAAGAGAAAAATAAACATGGTTAAAATACGAACAAATTCTCATTAGCTCCATAATGAAACTTGGCATTAATCAATTTGCAAAACACCATGGGATGAGAAGAAAGAACCACCAACCTTCTTAAAAGTTTTACTCACCAAAATTTTTGTGATCTTGGAATGCTTCTTTTATTACTTTATGGGTATAGAAATAAAATAAATAAATAAAATCCAAATAATTGCTTACATTGTTAAGATCAAAAAATTCATATTCAAATTTAATAAATTTTAAAGATCATTATAATTATCATCAATTAATATCTAATTAAAATAAATTTCTCTTTTTTTCTTTTGTATATTGTATTTCCTTCAAAATTGGAAATTAAAAGATAAGCTAAAAGTCAATTCAATCTCTCACAAGGGAGACTTGACCAAATCCAAAAATGTACTCTCCATAGAGAGGTGAGAGGTAATTGAGTATTAGGAGATATAAAATTTAGCACACAAGAGTATATGCCCTAAGTGGCAGTGGAGAAAACTACAGTAACAAAGGAACCATAAAGCATGGACATGATAGAAATTAGGCAGAAGGGTCTAAGTGCAAGATAATGACCTAGATGGGCTCTTTAGTATATTCGTAGGTTCCTTTGGCTAAGGGGGGAACGCCAAGATGTTGTTTAATTCACTCCATCCTTCATTCTAAGTCCCTCATATGTTGATGCATATGCCCAAGGGGATGGAGAATATTTATGCGATGCTTGTGTTGATCCAAGAAAGTATGCACTAGAAGAAATTTCATGTGCCATTAGAGATCAATTGTTTACATATACTGATTAAAATGACCTCTTGTATGCCATATGTTTGGAATCCAATCCACCCACTCAGTAAGAACCTCTGTATCAAAGAGGGGTACTTTATGAGAGGAAGCTTCCCCCTTAGAACAAGTTAGATATTCTTGAATGGGTCCCGACATGAGGCCACCAAAGTCAGAGGCAACATCCTCGAGATGATGATGCATGCATGTAACACTCTTGTGGTCCTGCTCTTGGTAATAGGAAACACGCATCCAAACTTGTTCCCGTTAATGAGGCATGGAGGAAAGGTCAGAGAATAGGTAAGGTTCGAGCACATACCAAAACAAACTCAAGGATTTAAGCAGTTGGGAGGAGCACCATGTAAGTCAATTAGCAATCAGAGAATCACCACCACCAAAGGGACCTATAATGAGATACATAGGTTGCATCAACACAAAGGGAGTGGGAGAATAAAAACCAAGCTCAAACAAAAAACAAACTAGAGTACACTATAGAGAGAGCTTACATCAAGCAAACTCATAAGGTAGAGCATGCAATGATATGATGCATGATGAACGAAGATGGAGAGGAAACACTACAGAGGAACAAGGGAGCTCGAGGATGGAAGAAAGGGGGGTGGACCAAGAAGGGAAGTGGGGGGAAATGAGAACTAACGGGGGATGACCAAAGGAAGTGGATAGGAACAAGGTGGGAAGAAGAAAAAGGTAGAATGTTTGAGCACCAGTGTAGACAATGAGCTCACCAACTTGCAATAAACAAATAATACAAGCTAATAGAAAGTATGCATTGAAAACCAATATTACCAATTTCAAAGCATTGTCATAGAGAAAAGAGGGAACTAACTCCCCTAAATTGTCGTATTCCCATATTAGTAAGAAACTCTTTAGAAATCAAAACCACATCAAGGCCTAGTTGTAGATAGCGCCAGGTTGAGCATGTCTTAGTGCTTTCAGGTTCCATACTTGGATAAGCATGTGTGCTACTCACCACAGGAACAAACTCGAAACATGGATGTGGGCTTAGAGCCATGGGAAAAGTCCTTTCCCACATTAGACCGACATAAGTAAGGACTCGACTAATGCACATGTAGAATGGTAAACAAATCATTTCCAATTCCATTACCTCCATGGTGTGGCTGGCCAGAATGAAGACCACCTATTGTATATTAGTGCCATTAATTATTTATGGGGTGTGTTGCCACGTCCCTTAGTCGATTGATAAGGTGGAATGGTGACAACAACCCGTTTTTTTCTCAATGATCACCCCATCCCTTGGTCAGTTGATAAGGTGGAATGGTGACAACAACCCCTTTTTTTCTCAATAATCATCCCATCTAGAAAAATCAATTTCTGTTTTAAAATAACATCTAAATCACAACATCCATAACTAAGTAATAATAATCTGGGTGCACAACTAAACTATTATAGATTTTTGTGCGAAGAAAACCTAAAAAGGCATTGAAAAGAATTAATTCTAAGAATGTAAATATATGTATAACAAAAGCCATAACACATTGGAAAAAATAGAGAGGTTAAATATCCGTATGACCAAAATCATTTTTAATTTGTGATGGACAATTAGCCTTGCAAATCGTGTCACCTCTTAACGAAGAGAGCTGACATATTCCAGTCAACTTTTGGGGACGATATCTATCCCACTTGCTAGACATGGAATTTTTGTGTTGAACCTTATAAAGACCCGAGAATCATAGGTGACTATCCAGAAGCCTTTGGATCTAATATCTATTTGACTAGCACAATTTTTATAGATTTTTTTAGATTGTCCTTTCTTTTTTGGCAAATTCTTTTCATATACAAAGCTATTACATCCATCATCATATCATGTCACGTGTGGAGTTGACTCTGAGTACGGAGGGTCTTAATCATTTTTGGCAACTATTCACAATAAACTTAATTATTATTAAATCTTAAACACAAATGTATTATGTGTTTTAAAGAATAATTAAGCTCGTTTAACAACTAGGTGTGGCAAAGAAAAATAAGGTTACTTACCATGAGAAAATAAGCCATCATTAAACAAACATAAACAATCTACTTCTAAAATGCATCTGCATGTAGCAAACAATGAATTTCTTTTTCAATATCAAGGGTTTATACATTCGAGCTAGACCACCTCGTTCTTTATTTTTTATTTTATTTTTGGATTTTTTTTTATTTTTTTTAAATTAACTAAAAATATTATTAACTAAATTTGATACAAACAAACTCCCCTCGCAATGTGAAACTTAGAATTCTGATATAATTCTAGACCAAGACTAAAATTACCAAGGGAAAAAGAAGCTTTAAGTGACATACATCCCATGTTAATTTTGTATGGTTGTGTCATGCAATAAGTGTGACATGAAGATTCTCTTTGTGTCTATTGTCGCAAGGATACCCATGATATATTTTATTACGGGCTACTGTGTGAATTTGACCTATTCATTGTATGCACAGACATTAGAGTTAAATGACCAAGTATTTATAGGGTTACAAGGAGATAGAGGTCGAACGGAAAGCCTTTTACTTCAAAACTAACAACCTGTATTATAGTTGGGCATGATGACCGTGTGTTCATTTACGAGTCCACTCCACATTTATATCCACCACTGATATTCCACTACGCATTTATTAGGGGGAAGTTATTCTTCTTAGAGGTGTGAAATTTTCCTTTTAGGGTATGTTGACATGTATCTCTCCAACAAAATTTAGTGTTCATGTGTTGCATCTGATCCAACCACTGTTTTGTTCATCGGTTAGGTTGTCTGAGTGATTTTGATAGAGGGTGGATGCATTTTGGTTTAGGTTTTTTCTCTTTCATTTCTGGAAATGATCTATAGAGTAAGTTACAATTGTCATTTGGCTAATAGTCTCCACTATGAAGTGTGTTTATGTACGATAAAAATAAAATAGAACTTGCACCAGATTTATTTGTATCCATTGGGTAGATATGGCATTAGGGTTTCATAGCTAATACAAATTTGATCACCTTGTAACTTCCAACTAGGCTACTTGTAGGCATTGTCATTTATATTAGTTTGGATGGTTGGATATTCTGGGTGATTGGATCATTGTCTATTATACATACAATATCTAAGTTGCAGATCAAATGCATAGAGATGATTGGGGAATTCTGATGGGATTGTTTTGTTGGGTTTACTCTTCTCTTGTTTTAGTTGTTATTATATTTGTTTTTAGCTGTGTTGCAGGTGTAAGGAATAACACAAGCACAAATTTCCAATACCCAGCTACAATAGACGTGTAGGTGGACTTAAACCTTAAGGAAAAGAGAAGAGTAAGGTTGTGAACCATCAGAAAATGAATCAAAAAAGTATGTTGCAGAGCGATGCCCTCTATGAGGTTACTCTCACCTTTACTGGACTACATAAATTTAGCAGAGCCATTAATGGATTAAGTTAATGTTTCCCCACTTGTGGATTGTATTCATGTTCTTGTCAGGTGGGAATGGATAATAATGTGAATATTACAGTATATATTGGAAATGAGTGTGTACCCTCGCGAGCCCAAGCCATCCAAGGAGCTCTGGGAATTGACTGCCAAACATCCCTGGTAAGCCCCACCTCTCCATCTTACTCAATGTGGCTCTAAATTCCTTAAATGTAGATACAAATATGTGTTGTGCAAGATAAATCAATTTTCATGGTGTGAAGCCACTATGGATTATTTGGTATGACAAACATGACATGGCTATTCCTCCGAATGAAGGTCAATTTATGGGCCTCTTGCTACAATTGATGAGCGCCAAGAACACCATAGAGATTGGGATGTACAATGGTTATTCACTTCTCAACACAACCCTTGCCTTACCCAGTGATGAAAAGGTGCATTTATATTCACATTCATATATATTCCCAAACTGGGGAATTTAATATTTGTATGTGGGCCAATTCATCAATGAAGGATGGCATTGCAAATAATAGTGATGGACATAACAAAGAGAATTATGATATGGGGGACCTATCATCAAGAAAGTTGGAGGTTCCCACAAAATTGATTTCCGAGAAGGCCCCATTCTTGATGTGAATGCAGAGAGGAGAAACACACAATTCACATACACAAAAACAATAGGAGTTGTTGTCCTTCTATTGAACATAAAAACTTGACTTGACTTGATTACAATGGACCCAACATGGGGTATTTATGATTTTTAGCTAGTGACTCACTCAAAATAACTTCAACATGCAAAAACACACTATAACTGAATTTTCCCAAAATAATACTGAACTCGAACTAACTCATACTTGACTCAGTTAACTCACACTCTAAATATGGATTGCACTAAACTCATATTATCTCTTCATGCATTACTCGACTTGGATCTTGCCAAATCTTCATGTGGGAATAATTACTATTTCCAACACTCCCCCTTAAATATGACCGTATGAATCAACATAACTAAATGATGACTCAACATAAATTAAATAAGACTTAACAATGCCTACTAGGCTTACGGTAAAAACTTGACTCAATCATCACTTAAACATATCTATTGGTCTAAGTCTCAGCTAGGCTTACAATGACTCAATACTTTTATAATTTTTCATTTTCTTTTTCTCTTCTTCCAAATTGCATATCCTTGAAATTTCCTCATTCTCTGTTTCACGTTCTTATTATAGGCTCCATAGTTATTTACTTGTTGTTTCTACAATGTTACTTTGAATTGTCTTGAATTTGTGCTGAAAAACAATCAGATTCTATCTTCTACAATTTTCCCTTCAAAGGTTCAACTATAGATTGTTGCCACAACTCTTCATCTTTAACCTGTCTTCTTTTCTCTGATCTTGTGCTTCATATTCCTAACATTCTTTTTTCCATATTTCTTGATAGCAAAATCTTATCTCTTCTTGACTCCATTGCTGCAAAATTGTGACAGCCTTGGGTTAAAATTTCATGTAATAAAGTTAATAAAGGCAAAGTAAGACCAAGGTCATGGGACACGTATTCCAAGCTAAATGTTGGGAAAAACATCCTAGTGGGTGTTCATTTGGTTTATTATGGCTAAGGGGAAATTGGCAAAGGCAATGGAAAAGACATTGGAAAGGCAAGAGGCATTATTTGGCATTTTGTTTACGAAAATAAAGGAAATTAGGAGAAAAGGAAGGTGAAAGGTCACAGGTTGCATGTGAGGAGGAAAATGAAGGAAAAATAATGGAAATTGAAGAAATTAGAGGCCTCAATGATAAAAAAGGATTATGAGGATCAATTCACAACTTTTTGTCAATTCATTTTTGGAGCTCTCTTTACTCTCTCTCTCTCTCTCATACTCTTATAAACTTAGAGCATTTTTTGAACACTCTAGCAATGGAAAGAGGAAGGCAAAGGAAGTTCAAGAAAGAAAATGGAACCAAAGATCAAGCAAGGAAGAGTTGGATCAAGCGGTTACAACAATATTACTTGCAAGTATTGAGTTGCATGTATGGTTTCCTTGCTAGTTTTGACATGCATGGTATATGCATGTGTCTATTTGGTTCACTTGATGTCACTGGCATTGCATTTGCCAAGTGTGACAGTGGTTTTAAGCCTTGTGTTGCCATTTCCAGATAACCATGGTGTAATGGGGTTCTTTTACTTGGTTGAGTTGGATTACCAGATGGATTCTAAACTGAGTGGGGTGGTCTCAAGAAAATTCCCAAAGGCCTAGGAATCCCTTGACCAGTAAATGGCAGGATACAAGGTAAAGAATGAGGGTGGAGATGGGAAAATTCCTCACGATTTAGGTGGAGAGATTTGAAGGCATCCATACTTTTTTAGGGCCTAGTGAGCCCTTGATTGGTATATGGTGGGATTGTGGTCAAAACATGGTAGTGTATGTTTATTGTTTGGGCCTAGGAATCCCTTGACCGATATATGACACAATACACGGTAAAGTATAGTTGTATAGATTAGTGTTTCAGGCCCTAGAAGTCCTTGACCAGTAATGGTGGGTTACATGGTAAAGCCTGTGAAGCCCTAGTTGGTTTTGTTGAGTCTTATTTAATTTATGTTGAGTCATCATTTAGTTATGTTGATTCATACGGTCATATTTAAGGG
>Ga0068628_1000539_pt1 | contig 13762 bp, 13 predicted proteins | sample InSIn2gowninarea_FD_77431 | JGI IMG/M metagenome (GOLD analysis project Ga0068628, IMG submission 77431) | Clean room microbial communities from NASA Spacecraft Assembly Facility at Jet Propulsion Laboratory, Pasadena, California, USA -... ... | reverse complement strand
TAGATAGAACAAGAAACTAATATTAAATAGAAATACATAACCAAGATCATAAGAATCAAAGCAAGCTTGAATGACTTTGCAATAACATTTCAGCATCCTTTCTATATACTCCATCATTTCCCCTCGACCTTCTTTCATATCCCTATGTTAACCTAGACTACCACTTCTCCCTCGAATGCTCCTCCTTTCTTCCTCTTTCAGCTGCTTCTATTGCTCGGTTGTTAGTATTCCTTTCCACTTGGCTATGACTTCCTAAGTCTTGAATTCTCTAGCCATGTTTCTGAAATTGCTGGTCTTCAACGGATTCCTTCCTCTTCTCCAACTGTCTCCTCCGCAACTTCCCAACGGTTATCCTTGGAAAAATGTGGTCATCCTTCTAATGTGCCATCTTGTTTCCCAAAACGAAGGACCCAACAGGCCCCAACCACAGTCCATTGACTTATCTTTGAGTCAATCCTTTGCCGATGCTATCAATGCTGCTGATGCTACTGGTGCTCCTCCTTGCATTGCTTCTCCTTGGTTTGTTGCTTCGCCTTGACTAGTTCCTTCAAACGAAGGGCCCAACTCAGGGAAAGATTTGATGGTTTCATTTCAAAATTGTGTGTACATGTCAAGGGCCCCCTGCCATGTACCTGTGAGGGTGCCCTCTTGAGCAAGGAAATGCATCATAAGTTTGATAGTAGGATGGGACAATTGTGTCATCAAAGAGTATTCCATTGCATGTTTGCTTCTTTGCTAATTTGCTGCAGTGTTTCTAGATGAGATTGTGTGGGTGGCTGAAGGTCCCAGAGTATTTACTTGGTCTTGGTTGATTCATCTTCGATGTGCTAGATTTGGGGATTCTGGTTCAGATGAACTGTTGTAATGTTGATGGCGTTAATAAAAAAAGAGATTGAAAGGATACACTAGTACTCTATGTGCATGCTTGGAGACTTTTAAAAAGTTTAATATGGTTGCATCTGTATTATGTTCTTTCTCCTCATGTGTTTGATCTGTTACGATTGACTCCCTAATTGGAATAGTTCTAGATTTATTGGAATTGATATATTGTATATGACTCTTCTCGATGCCAGATTCCAACCCTTAACTACTAAGGTCATGGCATGCTTCGAGTGAGATGCATTATTCATCTTGGATAAGGTGAAAATGTCAGCATTGTGCTAGACTGCAGTGGAGCTTTTGTTTTCCCCTACGCCTAAACCGGGGATCTCAACCCTTCCATTATTTTTCCTCCAACAATGATAGTCTTTCCCATCCTCATGTTTTTCCCTTATTCTTTCTAGACAATTTAGTAAGTAGCGAAGTATCTTATCAAACAATGTGTTATCATATCATTAAGGTATTAAAGGAATGAAATAAAAGGGCATCTCCTATCTTCCCTATTAAATTCAGTGTATTTGCATTACCTAATTATCGCCATGCTGAGAAGGAAATTTTCTCCATTCAAGCTCTTAAGTTGCATATTGTTCCTAATAGACAATATGATCCTAGTGCAGTGATGAAGAATTTCACTCCTTCCCAGGGACTCTGACAGTTTGTCCATGAAGCAGGAAAATTAGATGACTTATTTTCACAATACTCCACATATGCTGCAATTTTATAGAGAGTGGAAGAACAGTTGACTGTAAAGAAGAAAACTTATTTTGCCAATATATAAATTTTTAGATAGCCAATATTCCATTAAATTTGCTATAGTTACCTCAAGAGAAGTCATCAGTGTCAACTACTCATCCTGATAGTCACCTCTATTTGATGAACTTAATTTTTAATCTTGAATTAAATTAGGCATGGAATTAATTCAGAATGACTATAAATCCTAAGACCAACAATCAAAGTTCAGTTTCTCAAACTGCCACATCTTCACAACAAAAGGATGTCTGTTATACTATTAAGAATTTTAAACAAGATACCAAGTGAGGGGAGATTACTGATTAGTCCTCTATTCATGATCAGAAAGATGTTGAAGTTATTCCTTCTTTCCCTACCTCAGAGGTTATTCTGAATATTGAATTAATTCCTCCCTTACACATTTTCTACAGTCCTCAACATAAGGTTGTGCTCAAAAGGGGAACAAAGAAGAGGAAATTGGATCAATCTCAATCATTATTTCCTGGAAAGGTCTCTTCTTTTGAAGTTTTGTGGAAAGGTTCCTCTCCAACACCAATAGAAGAGTTAGGAAATCTAACTCAATTCAAAGGTGCCTATGATTTGGCAATAATTCACAAAGATGTAGAACTTCAAGAACTTCTTAAGGAGAAAGAGGATAAAATCATCTCATTGGAAGAGCCTCTTAATATTGAGAAACATAAATTTAATGAACGATGGCAGAATCAAGTGTCAGGGCTACAACAGAAATTTGATGCCTTGAAAGTACAGCATGACAAGGGGGTACAAATAAAAGATAATAAAATCAAAGAAATGCGTAAGAAAATAGAGAAATTGGATGTCAGTTCCCAACTAGCCGAATTTAAGAAAAAAGCTAAAGAATTAAATTCTTTGCTAAAGCATCAGTAGAAGGTCTTTTGCCATAAGCTTATGTTGATCCATGATTAATGTAAAATAATAAATTCTTTGGTTGATCACTTTTTTGATAGGATGAACTATTTCGATGAAGTAAATGAGAAACTGACTAATTTTCTAACTTAGAAAGGAAGTGAGGAAGGTAGAACTACAAATCTACCTAAGGTTGATGAAACTCAAAAGTTAATAATTTTCTGAGAATGGAAAATCAGAATGAAACATGTTGAAATTGTTGTGAATGAAGTCTAAGATCTTTCGAGTTCTATCATTGAAGCAATCAATGATACGTTATTAAAATCTAATCTTATTATCACATGTGATGCTTTAATCAAATTAATTTAATTAACTATTTAATTAAATTAATTTTCTTTGATCGTATTAATATCATGATTTCATAATAATCTACATTATTATGTTAGTTACGACATCTTTCTCACACATATGTCCTCAGCTTACCTGGGTGCTATAATAGGTTGTAGTAGATTATAATTTAGTTGTTCATACATATTAATATCTATTAAGTAACATTTTTACCGTTCATCTCATTCCACATATTTTTCTTTAAGGCAAATGGGTCCCATAATTCCAATCGGAGCCATTATTCCAAATACAAAGGGTCTGATTGGGGCCTTGACCGGGGGGTTTTCCCCTAATGGTGATAAGGTCAATTTGGACCATCAACATTTTTGGCGCTAGAAGGAGGGCCAACAGACTATGAATGGAAACAAGATCTCACTCTAAATCAAGAGGCCATCCTAAGATTCAATCCTGCTCAAAATCTCCTCCAAACTCTAGATCACATTCCAAATCACCCAACTATAGATCTGAAGTTGTTGAACCATCTTCCAAATATCCTAGCCTTGTCAAAAAATTAGCTAGTGAATCCTCGGTAAATACACTCCTTTCATATTAGTTGATTGGAGCTCTTGAACTTCAAACTCTCATACAAAAATTGGAAGGAATTTCCATTTCTAGAGAGCAACTTACTCAACATGAAACTTCTGAAGGTATGGTTACTTTGTCACTAAAATGTAATGGAGTTCTTACAAGATCACAAAGAAATAAACTTGGAGTCAAGCCATTTGAATTCCCTTTACCGACTCACAAGAAGAAAAAACACATTTCGAGTGGTTATTCATCAGCTAGTAACAACATTTAATCTTCTCCACCTGATACTCTTACCATTCTTCCTACTTCTTGCACTTATTCACATCCTCCTTTATTGTCTTCTTATCATCCTTTGACAATTTCATCCACTCATATATCTTCTCCTCAACCAGCCAACACCACTATTGTTAGTAGTGCTGCTGGGGAAACTATTTCAACTGTCAATACTTCAACTACCCCTTCATCAAGTACATCTACTTTTGGATCTACCTCATCATCCATTGGTCATATTATTATTCCCAAAATGGAAAAAATACCATCAAACAATCCAGGAGTAATTGCAATGAATCCTCCTATGCACCCTCTTCCTAATCATTTAGAGAAATGATTGCCTAAATTTAAACCGGATGATGAACTTCCTACAAAAGAACATGTACACAATTTTATGTTGGCAATTAATCTTAATGGAGTAAATTATTGTGTAGATTATTTCCTTACACATTTGAAGGATCGGTGAGTTCTTGGTATTTTTCATTACCTACTAGATCAATTGCTATTTTGGATACACTGGAAGAACAATTCCTCAAGAAATTTGGGGATGATAAAACAATATCAACATTAATCAATGAGTTATCAAATCTCAAAGCTTGACCAAATGAGAAAATTAAATATTTTAATTCAAGATTTAATAAACTTTTGAATAACATCCCAACAACATCCAAACCTGGCATTGATGTTCATATTGAATGGTGTATCATTTCCCTACCTTCAAATATCACTATGTTTGTTCACATAGCTCAAAATATAGTACTCACTGATAATATGAAGGAAGCTTTAGCTGTTGAGAAAAGAGTATTATCTCTTGAGAAGAAATTTGTTGTTGAAGAAAGAAAACCATCTAAGAAGGTCACTTTGAAAGAAGAACCCAAAAAAAAGGCTTCCAAAGATCCTTACGATCTATAAGGTTTACATAAGGTCCTCAAAACCATTTCCAATGAGATGGTATAATTGAAAAAACTAGTTGAAACTTTAACAAGAAGATATTTCAAACCGATAAAGTGAAATCAACATGTTCAATTTCAACCATGCATGCTCAAATATCTACTGCAGATTCAAGTGAAGAAGAAGAAGAGGAAGGAACAGTATTAGCAGAAGAAACACAAGAAGAATAAGTAACCGAAGAAAATGGCCTATGGGATTTTATCCTTACTACTTCAGAAAATGACGTAGAAGAAGAAGAGTATCTTCCTGTTATTACTCAAAGTAAAGGACCTGTAGAAACAACACAAAAAATAAATAAAAAAATTCCTAAATGGCTCAACAATGAAAAATGTACGTCAAAAAATTGTTCTAATCAATCTTTCCCTACTGCTCCTCACTCTGGGGAAAGCTCAGTATTTCAAGGATGAGACAGAAGATGACATCACTAATGGTTTTATTAGTAATTCACTTTATGTCGCTTCCATTGAAAATTTAAGGGAGGAAGGGGAGGTAGAAGATATAAATTTTGAACAAATGAGAACCACTCAGAATACTGACAGTAGTCCAATAGAAATAGAGCCAGGAAAGTTTTTGAACATTAACCCCAGCCTGACTATTGAACAAAACCAACTATTGTTACAACTGTTACAAAAATACAAAAAGGCATTTGCATGGGACTATACGATATGAAAGGGATTCATCTTAACCTGTGAAGTCACCGCATTTATTTAAAAGATGGCTGCAAACTAATTAGACAATCATAGAGCCACATGAACCCTGCACTGAAGGAGGTAGTGAAGGAAGAATACAAAATCTCCTAAGTGCTAACTTTATTTATCTGATATTTTACATTCAGTGGGTGTCTCTGCTTGTCATTTTCCATATGAAGAATGGCAAGTGGAATTCTCTGTGGATTATAGAGAACTCAATAAGGCCACTCAAAATGACCATTTTCCTTTACCATTTATAGATCATGTCCTTAACACCCTCTTTAGGAAAAACTTTTTTCATTTCTAAATGGGTTTAGTGGCTACAATGAGATACAGATTGCCCCAAAGGATCAGGATAAAACAACCTTTACTTACCCTTAGGGAAATTTCACATACAAAGTACTCCCTTTTGGACTCTGTAATGAACTAGCGACTTTTCTGAGGGAAATACTAGGAATTCTTTTTTATTTGTCGAGTGACTACCTTGAAATCTTCATGGATGATTTTACACCTTATGGTGATCCTTTTGAAACACCATTAGCTAATTTAGAAAAAGTGTTGGAACGTTGTGTATAGACTAATGTTGCTTTGAACATCGAAAAATGTCACATGATGATGATTGAAGGGATCATGATACGACATTACATTTTTGCTGACGGTATCAAGGTAGACCCAACTAAACTAGAGGTAATTCTGAAAATTCCAACTCCCAAGATGCAAAAATAAATACATAGTTTCTTGGGACATGCAAGGTATTACAGAAGGTTTATCTAAAATTTTTCAAAAACTTCATCGCCATTATTTTCTTTACTCATGAAAGATGTTGACTTTTCGTGGACAGGAAAGTGTGAGCAAGCCTATTTGAAGCTAAAATGTTGTGTATCAACAGCTCCAGTTTTACATGGATCCAATTGGGAACTACAATTTCACATGGCTACAGGTGCATCTAATATTGTTGTAGGTGTTGTTTTGGGCCAACTAGAGGACATGAAACCTTACGTTATTTACTACATAAAAAAGAATTTGACTCCGGCTGAGCTCAATCATACAGTGACCAAGAAGGAATTCTTAGCAGTAGTGCACGCCATCAATAAATTTTGACATTATATCACTAGGTATCAAGTATTTGTACACATTGACCACTCTGTCGTTCATTTTTTAATGAATAAGCCAATTACCAATGGTGTAATTACATGATGGTTATTGTTGTTAGAAGAATTTGATATCACATTTGTCGATAAACCTAGAAAAGATAATGTAGTAAATGGTTTCCTTTCTAGGTTAACTATTGACGAAAATTGCATTCCTACTGATGATTTTTTCCCCAATGACTATCTCTTTGTTATTTCTACTTACTTAGCATGGTATGAAAATATGGCCAATTATATTGTTGTAGGCAAGTTTCCACAATATTTTTCCTCCGAGGAGAAGAGAAATATCATACAATAAAGTTCTACCTATACCTGGATAGATGGGAATCTCTATCACACTGGACCAGATTTCCAGATCAAACGTTGTGTTAGGGAAGATGATATCTTTGACATCCTTAAGGCTTGTCACAAGGAACCATGTGAAGGGAACTTCATAGACAAGTGGATATGATACAAAGTCCTTTCGACAGGGTATTATTGGCCAACAATATTTCAGGATGCCAAGAAATTCGTAGAATGATGTGATAGTTGCCAAAGAATGGGCCAAGTGCTGCAATCAGATGAGATTTCCTTACAGCCTCAAATTGTCTTAGAACCTTTTTAGAAATGGGCCTTGGAGTTTGTGGGACCAATTAATCCTTCATTGAGATAAAAATCCTACATTTTTGTCTACACCGACTATGTCACAAAATGAGTTGAGGAAAAAGCACTAACTAGAGCCACGGAGTAGGCTATTTCAGACTTCCTATTTGGAGACATCTTAATCCATTTTGGTATACCCAAGGAGATAGTCACAAATGGAGGGCCCCAATTTACATCCTATATGATCCAAAATTTGGTTGAAAAATATAAAATCCATCACAGAATGATAGCAGCTTATCATCCACAAGCGAATGACCAAGTGGAAAATGCCAACAAAGTCATTGAGGGGATTCTTACCGAGACCGTGTCCAGTCATTGAAGGAACTAGGCCGATAAACTTCAAGAAGTGTATGGGCATACAGAACTATGTGGAGGAATACCACGAGATTCTCACCATATGAACTTATGTATGGTAAAAATCCCTTATTCCCTATTGAGTTTGAAATCAAGACATTGAGAACAACATTACAGGTGAATTTGGATCTTTCTATAGCACAAAAGCAAGGGTTGAACCCGCTCAATGAATTGGAGGAGAAACAGCTAGCTTCTATCCAGAAAATGGAGATTATCTAGTGATAGAGAGCTAAGTGGCATGACAGGTTCATCAAGAAGAAGAAGTTTCAAAAAGTAGATTGGGCTCTCTTATATGATTCAAGATTCAAGGACTTCAAGGTATGCATTGCCATGATTCGGGAGCACTTGCCTTGACCACCAAAATTAAATTTGTGCACCTCATCACCAACATCTTCTCTCCATGTCATACTAGGTATGTCATAAAATGGTAATATCATTATCCTCTTTTATTCAGTAATTATGACAATCTAACGCGATATCCCTTTTGACGGCTGAGGTGAACTATCACATTTAAGTTTGGGGTGGACGAATTACATGATGACATGACCTTTGCATGACCTATGAGCATTTGAAAACTACAACCAAATCATGATGATCTTGTAATCATTGTCATTTAATCATCGATCCTGCCAAGAAAGGGATTTTTACCTCCGACTAGACCTCCCATAACTTAGCATTAATAAGGAAACATTACTGTGCAGTAAAAATCCTTATTGTAAATCCTAATTTGAAATTCTTTCTTGTGTCATGCTACCATTTATGCACTTTTGGAGCATTGCATCCCCATTCAAAGTGCTCAGAGAGAACTGGAGGAGAACAGTTGCAGTGCTGGAATAGCTGAGTATTGTGTTTACCGCTTCGGAACTTTTCAAGGGGGAAAAGAGAGGAGAACAACAATTAATTTGTGCAGCGATGGGTGGAACAAAAATTTGACATGAAATAGGATCGACAGAGGATTTTGAAAACTTCCCCTAAGCATGACAAATTTTTAAAGACACAGGCTAGTTTTATTTTTTCCAAAGGCTAGAAGGATCAGATGGGGAAATTGTTATGGAATCCGTGAAGAATCTAGAGAGGAATCAAACTGAGGTTAGGGGATTAAAGCTCCAAGTTACAGAAGAGGTAATTTCCTGAGTGACGACACTAACAATAGAGGGAAAAAGGTGGTTTAATAGAAAAGTTAATGACCCCTCCTTGAAGGAGGATTTTATCTAAGGGGAGGAACATCTGGTGAAGAAAGGAAGGGGGGTTGATAGGTTATCGCTTCCCCAACCATGGGTAGATGCCGCCCTTTACCTCATCAAGTATATTACCTGCGAGGGGAGGGAAAGAATTGTATTTAGTTACCATTTCTCGTTTCTAAACCACCTTCGTCATCGATAGCTGATAAACCTTCCCTACTTTTTGCTGGAAAATATCAGGCATATGGTCACGGCCATAAAAACAACTGCGCATCCAAAGACTTGTGTTACAAACCATGGCCTCATCAACCTAACTGTGTTCGACACCCTAAGTCACCAAGGCAGGAGCTGGGAGGAATTCATGAGAAAGAAGGCTAGGACTACTCGCTGGAAGCAAACTAGGATGTCTGAGGAAGCTCCAGCAGAAACCAAGGAGTAGCCCCAGCCCTTAAAAGTAAGGGTTGGAAAGAGACCAGTTGATAAGAAAATTGGTGATAAGTGGCCAAAATAGAGAATAAGGGTTAGCGGGCACCAGGAGTCCCCATCCATGTCTAAGAAGAACAAGGATGCACTAAGGTATAAGGATAAAGATAAGGCTTGGCTAAAGGAACCTTCCTCATCAGGTAAGAATGAGACCCAATGCTTACTGCTTAAAATTGAAAGTTTAAAAAATGAAAATGAAAATCTAAGGAAGCGGTTAGCATAGGATAAGGTAGAGGCAAGGGCCCCAGGATTAGATACTTTGGTTGAGGCTGTAGACAGGGTCAGGAAGGGAAATGTTTCAGGTGTTGTGTGCACGGCCTATGCTAAGAAGCTAGTAGCAGTACGGTATAAAGTTTGTGCCGTGGACACCATCTCTAGGGAAACACAAATAGAGTCCTGGGAATTTGACACACAAAACCTGTTGAGGACGTTGTTTTTACACAAGAATCAGCAATTGAGATGGAGCATTCCGCAGAAAGTAATTTGGTAGCCAACACAAAAAAACCCTTGGTTAACATTGTTGTTACACAAGAACCAGCAGTGGAAACAAAATCTAACCAAGGGGAAAAATAAAAAGCCGATATACATGAACCTATGGTTAATAACGCTGTTACACAAGAACCTGTAGATGACATTATTGTTACACAAGAAGCAACAGTGGAAGCGGAGGCTGACCAGAGAGAAAAAGAAATCATTACACAAAAATCCATTGATAACGATGCTGTCACACAAGAACCAGCAGCCGAAATGAAGCAATTTCACCCTCGGGAGGTTGTTACACCTTCAATTGTTAGTGCGTGTTGAAGAACACCAAGTCTTGATGAAGGATGGTGTTCTGAAAGAATGTTGTTGATACCAGAGTTACATAAATTGAAGTAGCAGGTGCTCTCTCTACAAGAGGTAATGGTCTCACTCAAGGCACATAAAAGGATGATGGATTCACTCAGGGAGAAATTATTAAAGGAAGAGTGGGAGAGAGAATGGGAAGCATGGAGACATAAGGAAGCTATGAAGAAGAAGGACAAACAGCTGCAGCTGTTACATCAGCAGGTTCTGGATATAACAAATGATAAGACAAAGATTCGTGAGCTTGCCTTGAACCAGCTAGGATGCAGGTGGCCTTTCCCATCATATCTAGTGTTCCTTTGGGAATGTTATTATTTGTTTTACTTAAAATCAGTCTTTGAGAAAAGGCCTTATTTGAGTTCTTCTACCCGTAATTTTCTTGAAATTTTTCGTACTTGTGATTTTGATGAACAAAGCTTACTTTGTGAGCTATTTTTGCATAACATAATGTGTGAATATGTCAGCACAAAGATGGTGGCAATTGTTTTCTCCTATATGGGAGATTTGCAGTTGTGGGCCTTCCTTTCTTTTATGAGAAACCAAATCAAATGGCATCTGGCCATGAAATTAGCTGAGACCAATGAAGAAAGAGTAGACTTATGGGTCAGGGAAGAGCCAAGAATGATTTATGAACTAAGACATGAGTTTAAGTTGTTCCTTATTGCCCCAAGGGTCAAGGAATAGTAGGCCACTTATAGACAAAGAACTGTGGGGATTTGCCTCAATTTGTATGCACAAATGAAAATTTGAGCGTTAGCAGGGTGCCTTAAGTGGATTGAGGCCTATAGTTTTGAATTAGAGGAAGGAGATCCTTTTGACTACAGGAATTCCATGGTTTTTGTTACACGAGTACCTGAATATGCCCAAGTAGTGCAGATATTAGGACCATTTTGGATTAGACTTAGATTCAAATTTCCTCTGATTTGGTTACCAGTAGAAGAATATCAGTTGGATTACCACTTGTATGACTATAAAGAATAATCTTGGCCATGAAAGTTGATGGCTACTCAAGGGTACAAAGCTCCTAGTGAAGACATTGTTGGTGTCTATAATTTTACAGACTTGCATCCACGGTATAGCAGGAGAAGCTGAGGTTCTGCATGGGGACATGGAATTTCTTTAGTTGGGGGGAGATGTTGGGTGTAGTATTTATACCTATTTCCTACACCTTCTTTCCCCAATTTTTATCCTCTTTCCCTCCAGGCCAACGAAACTTCACATGTTAATCACCCTTTTTCTCATTTATACATCCTATTTCGCCATCACATTATTTTTCCATGTTTTGTTGAATATAACAATACAATATTCCTTTTTGTGGCTAACTGGGGCAAGCATTGGAGAAGTCTTTTGGATCCTCTTGTCTTTTTCAGACGTTTCTTGTGAGAACAAGGTTATGGAATGAATAAGCCGCACTGATTAGTTTCAGAGCAGGAGAGAATAGATTGTTGTTACACTCTGCACGTTGTTACAGATTGTTGTTACACATTGTATGTTGTTACAGGTGTTGGTGTTACACCACGTGCTATTAAAGATGACCGATGTTACACATCGGATGTTGTTACCCAATGATTATTGTTACATCTCAAATTGTCATTCGATCGGAGGACGTTGTTGCATCATAGTTGGAAAAGTCGTGGGTACTATTCCATGCAATAGCTGTTGGATGTTATGAATTGTTTATTTATAAGTAACAGATCCAAATGAGTGTGATCTTAACCAATGTATCTGAATATAATTTGTATTTAGGAAAAGGTTATAATGATTTATATTTTATGATCATCATAAGAATCGTGATATTCTCATCACTGATCTATTCATGATTTCGGGTATGTAATAACTATAAAAGAAACTCGATTTCTCATGTATGGGGATGGCATAGAGAAAGCATTGTTACTCTGGTCTTGTAACTTTTAATTATTTTTTATATTGAAGGAACTACGGTGATGTTGTTACTGTTTCTCATTTGATTCTTTAACTAATCTCATGTTTGTTCCTGCACCCCTGCTAGGGAGGAAGGGCCCTCATCTTTAGCAAAGATTGCAATGGTAGAAGTAGTTGTATATTATTGTTTCTTTTATTGTTTGTATGGTTTCCTATTGTTGTTGCTGTTGTATAAATTATAGAATATGTCCACTTTAGTTCCAAAATTATATTATGTTGTTACACTAGTTTGATTAACAAAATGGTAGTCAACGAGTTGGTGTAGTCATTAGTTTAGTGTGTGGCATGCCTTTGCTCTGGTAATTCTGAAGTGTGGTTTCATTTTTGTAGAGTGTTTTAGTTTATGCATGAATGATTTAATTTATGCAATTGATTCAGCGGCATTATTTATTGTTTCTTTGTATTTTCATTCTTAGTTGTAGTGTATCAACACACATAATGCAAACTCCATTGAAACAACAAGACCTACCCTGGGTTGGCAATTAAATGGTTGCAGTCTTGGTCAATTAGGATTTATTAAAACAACACTACAAGGTGGCATATCATACATAGGATTTACCACTGCACTGGAAGGTGTATAGGGGGTGGGTATAACCCCTGGCTAATAGTTGGGGACTTGGATGTTAATCAGGCCCTAGTACAATGGTGTATTATTTGCAGTGTGGTTCAAAGTATTGGGCGTCATCCTCTTTTCCTCCAACTGAATTGCACCATACTCTTCCCTATCTGGCACCCCTACTTTTTCTGGAAGTTGTTGATCCTTTCTTGCCTCCCTCTCTTTCCTTACAACTATTTTTTATGTTCCTTCTCTTCCCTTGGTTTTTGTCTTTCGAGCCTTTCCTTTTCCCGAGTCGTTGTTGCTGCAATCCCTGAATCTCTCTTTTCCTTAGCCAACTCCTTCTTCCTCTGTTTAGATTCCTCAATTCCAATTTTTCTATATTCAAACTTGAACATTAGGTTCATATATTCTTCACAGCTAAGTAACAGTGAACTCTTCTCTAACCGAAGATAGTCTGTTGTTGGATGCTCGATGAGACCTTCACTCTGTCTACTTGTAGCTTTAGGAACCATGCTTCTAATGGCTTGACACTTTCCTTTCAACCTCAGGGAAACCTGATTGAACCCCATTGTTTTCCTCATTTGGTACTTCATTTTGAATAGGCTCTTCTTCTAGTGATCCATTGTCCACAAAATAATGAACAAATTCAATGCTCAACTCTGCTGGTTGAGAAGGCATTGTCATGCTTTCATCATTGGTGGATGACACATTATGTTTGTTGTTATTCATCATGGCCTCTACCAATGATAATGGTGGGGTTACTTGGGTTGGCATGCTCAATTGGTCATTGTTGATTTTTGTTACATTCTCATTTGAAACCACATTTGCATTATCATTTTCATGATCAACTGCCTCATTTGGAATATCACATGCAAAATTAGTAGGTGCTTCAATGGGTGTGGCAGCATCCATGTTATTAACAACTGGTTCATTACTGAATTTTGTCTCACATACATGTTCATCATCATAGAGGTTCCCTTGAGAAAGGGATATCATACCTTTAGCAGCAATAACATCTTCCTACGAATCCACATCTTCTTGGGCATCAACTTGGTCATGTAATTCCTCTTCTTCTTGACCTTCCACAACAAATGTCTAGCTGCAACTAGTATCATTAATAAGAGTATCAACATTCAGTGGCCAAATTCCAGTCCTCCTAAATCCAACTTTGATATAGAAGGCCCACAACTGCAAATCTCCCATATAGGAGAAAACAATTGCCACCATCTTTGTGCTGACATATTCACACATTATGTTATGCAAAAATAGCTCACAAAGTAAGCTTTG
>Ga0068628_1000534_pt1 | contig 13779 bp, 12 predicted proteins | sample InSIn2gowninarea_FD_77431 | JGI IMG/M metagenome (GOLD analysis project Ga0068628, IMG submission 77431) | Clean room microbial communities from NASA Spacecraft Assembly Facility at Jet Propulsion Laboratory, Pasadena, California, USA -... ... | reverse complement strand
CAGTTGAAGCTACTATGCCATATGAACAATGAAAGTGGAACCATAACAACAGTCTTCTATTATTAATGAAAAATAGATAAGAGTACAACCAAGTCCCGACGTCGTGATCCTCCTCAAGAGGGTCCAGCCAGCTAGTCTCTTCAAGCATTCACCTTTAGAGGTAGATCTCCCAAGACAAACTCTCTCACACACAAGCAACACTTCAAACCTTCCTTGAGCTTTCTATCACTCCCACACTTGTCACACCAACTAGCTATCAAACACTAGCAGCAGCACTATCAATTCTACACAATCCAGACTACAAACTACCAAAACTCCAAAAACTAGCTGCCCATGGCAATGGTGGAGGCATAAATAAGTGAAGGCCTCCATGAATGGTGGGAGATAGAGCTTATCAGCAAGGAAGTTGGCTCAAAAGGCGAAGCTGGTATGCCATAGAAAGAAGGGCGACATTCACAAGGCCAACAACCAGGTCTGGAGAGATCTGGAAGGCCGGTTGTTGGAACAAATTCGCCCAAACAGGATCAGCGCGGATTATAAAGGAACTGGCGCGCTGACATCGCACCTCAATAACTAAGAAAGTCATGTCAGCGCGACCCAATACAAAGGAGAGGTGCGCTGGCTCATGAAATGCGATCAGCGCGGAAAAGTGGTGTTCTTCCGCGCTGTCAGCGCACCAAATACACTATGAGCTGCCAGTTAGCGCGGATATTTGACCAACAGTCGCGCTGATGATGAAAACAATGGCAAAGTGGGTTTTTGACCAATTCAGAGAGCATGGGTATGATTAATTTAGACCCAAGACACAGTAGGGAGACTGACAGGATGACAGTGACAAATTACTGTGTAACAGTAGTGTAGACATGCAGTTTCTTCCAAATAAACCCACATATACGATTGTTTCTTCAAAAACAGTTGCATGTACACGTGACTCTGATTATACACAGTCGCGTATTTTTGGGAAAAATTGAATTTTTTCATATTTTTTCCTTCTCTTGGGGGAGTAGCCTAGTTTTCCTTCTATTTTAGAGTCATTTTCAATCTAGAATGGCCTTGTTTCTTTCTAGTGTCAGTTTCTTTTTCTATTTTTGAAAAAGGATTTTGTGAACCTAGGGTTTTCCATTTTTTGAAGTTTTTCATTTTTGGTTTGGATTTCAGACCTTTTTGCAAAGTCTCTAATTGTTTTACGCCCCTAGAACTGTGAGTTGATTCTCAACAAGCCTTATAATCCAATCTTTTCATTGCTTCGTTTTGCATTCTTGAAGTTGGCTCATTGAGTTTCTTTTTGGTTATTTGAAAAGGGTCTTTACGATTTTGGTTCAATAAAGGATTTTGGTTCTTTGAAATATTTTTGTTTTCTGGATGTTTTATGTGTCCTTCCAGTCAATTTGTTCGAGTGTTTTGATCCCTTAGTCACTTTGGTCTTATCATATTGTTTATTGTTTATGGCTTGTGAATTTTGGTGCATTTTCGCTTGATTTTGATCTTGAGGTGATTGATTGCTTTTCCTTCTTGAAACTTTTATTTGAAGTCCTTAAAAAGAAAAAAAATGTTTTTTCCTTTTCTTTCTTTTGGTTCTTGGTTTTTTATCTTTTTGTTTATCAAAAAGTGTGTGAATATTTGTTTGAGGTTGAAATTTGCTTTGCTTGGGAGATATTTTTCTTAGATATTTTCTTCTCCTTGTTTGGTTAAATTTCGACTTTAGGATATTAAAAGAACACATTTGTTTGTTTAGAGTGTTCCATAGAATCTTTCATTTAGGCATTATAGTATGCATTAGGGTAGTTTTAATTTGAGGCATTTAAGTCTCCTTTGATAGATGTTGAATGTTAGAGAATGTTTAAAAGAAAAAGATTTTTTTTTTCTTTGATAGATTTCTCGTAGAACCCTGTAGAGATCACTTTTCATTGAAGAAAAAGAAGTTTCATTTACATGTAGCCTAGTTTTATATTGGTTTCTTTTCGCATCACAACAAGATAAGTTTCACTTCCGGTACCTATGACCTAAATAACAACTAGTAAAATCAAGTGATTAATCTAAAATGAACTAGATTTTTATTTTTGTCATAGACACATCAATTAGTTTAGGGAATTTAGAGCCTTGGAATAGGTGTGTGAAGAGTAAACTCTCCAAGGCCACACTAAACTGAAACATAGAAGTTGATTAAAGAGTGAAAAATCTAGTCTTGTTAAGCCGTTTTGGAAAGCTATTCTAACAGTTGAGTTAACCACAAGGACAAGTGAAGATAGGTAATGAGAGATACCCCCTCTCCTACTTGTTGGATCTCGCACCCGTGACTGTTCCACCCAGCTACTGATTACGAATTAGTGACCTTAGTTGCCTATCCTAGGGACCACACATGTGACTGCGGGGGGGAATTCTCGTGGTACCTAAGACATACAATGTATCACTTTCATAGTACTTATGGAGGGTGCCCGTTCGAAGCTTGGGTACTTGAACCACCAAAGGCTATGGTTTAGAGGTCAGCATAACTATTTCTGATACCTTCGCTAGTAGGCTTGGGCCATAATTATCCCAAACTATCTTCAGAAGGACCTTATATTTTCTTTCTTGTATTTTCTTGTCTGGTCCTAATCACTCGGAACGGAAATACCTAGAAGATGCTTACTTGTTTGTATCTTTAGGGACTTTTTAGTGAGTTATATCGGCTCCTATATTTTCATAAGTTTTTATTTTTTGAGTCATTAAAATTTATCTTAATATTTAAAAATGGTTGATCGATAAGTTCATCGATCTAGGAGGCTTTGTAGGTTCTCACTTGCTAGTGTCACACCTTCATCTAGAAGGTGTAGCAGTAGTTCTTTTGGTGATTTTCAACTACTAACAGCTAATGCGTCGAATATTAATCCTACTTTAGGGGCTCTCATTTCACAGGGTGAAGCTAATGCAGTTCATAATTTTGATGGAAACGCTCTGGTCCTTGCTAGGGTTCTCTTCCAATAGAAACACAAGATTGATATTGAGGACATCCCTGAGTCTCCCGTGACTCCTTTGACACCCCTTCCTTCTCATCTTCTATACTTTGTATCACATGTGGGTACCCTGAATCACAGACCACCATTCCATGTTCACTCTCCTTTTTCCAGATGGCCAATGGTAGTGGCGTAAGTATGGCTACTAATACTTTTAGTGTGTAGACCCCTCCTTCAGTTGTAGGAGGGAGTACCATTTTTATCTCTATTGTTACACCTTCTATAGTAGTTGTTGTTTATACCTCCATTCTGAGGCCGAGTGGGGGCACCCAATATTCCGCTTCTTTCATTAGTGCATATCCTTTTGGGATTCCATCTAGTGGGATTCCCATGGTTCCTTCAACCTTACCATCTGTTTTTTCCACATCTATGACTTCTATGCCAAGTGGTTCAACATATTTTCTGGTTTTTTCTTTTGAAAGTGGTCATATTCCTCCTTCCAATCCATCTTTGAACTTAGGACGGGATCAAAATGTTAATCCTTTCCAAGCAGTTCAAGGATGGACAAATACTTCAGTCAGTGGTTTAGGGGTTGGGAATTTATCCCATATTTTTGGTCAATAGGGGAGTATGCCTTTCCCTTCCATGAGACCTCACAATTCTTTCCTCTACTAACTAGTGCATGGAATCCTTAAGGGGTATCCCCTTCTTTCAATGTTTCCCTAAGAGAAAACTATCCTATGTATGGTAACCCTGCAGCAGGGAGTGGATACCCTCCAAATAATTATGGGACACAAGGATTTCCTTATGGTTCAACTCCTTCTACGAGTAACTAGTGGAAACCCAGTGCCTCTCCAAATCGAGGATTTCTTCGAACAAATATAGAACCTAAATGGATGGAAATATGGCGAATAGACATCCATAGGAATTAACTTATCTACTTTGTGAAGGGTACTATAATAATCTATACCCCCTTTCTCTTATCTCTTACCTCCTTTATCTTCTCTCTTCCCTCTTCTTTTCCTTTCCCTTATCTTCCACAAGGTTTGCCCACGGAGGGTGAGTTAGGGCCTAAGATCAGGCCGAAAGGCATAGTCGATGGACAACAAGTGAATATACCTGTACTACCCCTTGTTGGTCCTAAGGGATGGAGGAGGCTAGGTTAGCACCTTTCTCTTATCTCTTACCTCCTTTCTCTTCTCTCTTCTCTCTTCTTTTCCTTTCCCTAATCTCCGTAATTCTGCTCTTGGCGGGTGGAATTCTCCTGCTCCTTTGTGCTTACCATTCCTAGCAAATTTAAACTTATTAAAACTTTCGAAGTTGACAAAGGATCTGATCTGTTACTATCTAGCTTGGCCTCCAATTCCCACCAAAATCCCTTCTGATATTCCTAAATTTGAAGGGAAGTCTGCGGAGGATCTAGCTGATCATATAACCACATTCCATTTGTGGTTCTCACCTAACTCCTTGATCGATGAATTGATTAGGTTGAGATTAATCCAACTCACCCTAACTGGAAACACTGAAAAATGGTATATTGAGCTTAGAGGGGGTACCTTTGCTATGTTTGGCAAACTGGATACTATGGTTTTGAACCATTTTTAGTTTCCTGTCCAATATGATGTTGGAACTAAACTTCTAGCCAGTTTTGAACAAGACAGAGAAACTCATATTTCTTACCACATCCAAGAGTGTCATTGAAGGAAGAGGCTCATTAAGGCCTATATCCATGATGAGTTCCTTCTTGAATGGTTTTTTAAATCTTTGCAACCAGAAATTTCTAAGGATGTGTCACTCTCTAGACTATTCACTAGAGAACAGTCCATATTTTTAGACCAACAATTAGAGCTCATATATTCTTAGTCTGGATTCCTTTATAAGATTTTTCCTGATACTCCTCAATCGAAGATTGGTTTAACCAAGCCTAAGCCAAGACACCATGCCAGTGAAATTGTAGGGTTGATTAATAGCAGTATGACTAACCTGTTGAATCAATCGCAACAGTTGTCTTTACAATTTTCTTCTTCTACGAAGGCTTTTTCATCAGTGTCTATGCCTTCCCAACCTATAATAGTTAATGTTGTCCAATCCTCGAATCCCAAAGGAGAAAAACAATCCCATGGGAAGAGTAAGGGATGTGGTAAGAAGAAAGATAAGGTTGGGAAGGGGAATGCAAAGAAGTATAGTAATGATACTAGAGAGGGCAAGAATGAATCAAAAAGTAAAATAAAGTTCACATGAAATTTATGCAATGGGGATCATCTTATCCATATTTTCCATAAGATTGAGGATGCTCAATGCTTGTTAGCTCAGTAGGGTTCTTCAAGTTCCAAGGTTGTGTTAAATAACCATTTTCCTTAAGGGAAACACATGCTTGTTGGTATTAATGTTGGTACTGAAATCCCCATATGAGGAAACCAGGAAGGGGAATCCACATCAAATATCTATATGGTGACGTCTCATGTTGATGTTTCTACAAGATCAAATGATTATGGTGAGCCAGAACCTTCTAAGGCCAAGGTTGCTTCTGATATCCCAGAGCCACTCCATGTTGAGAGGCCCATATTTGAGCCTATACCTTAGATTTCGAAAGGCTCTACAAAACGTTTGACTGTTAATCCCAATGGTAGGGCTCCTTAGAAATATTCTATTATCAAAGATCTAGCTCAGAGCCCTCATGCGATGTCATCATTAGAGGTACTCCTATCATGTCATACACAAAGGAGTGCATTTCTCACTGTGATCGAAGCAATAGATCTGAAGAACTCTCTTCTTATAACATTTGATATGTCAAGTGCTAATAAGAGATTCCCTCATCACATGGATTTCTAGATTAAATCTACTTTTCAGAAAATGAATATCTTTTGAACTATAGTTGATGAAGGGGCTTCCACATGTGTCATGTCAATGTCGTGTTGGAAGGCTATTGGGTCTCTAGAAGTTGTTCCTTCCCATACTCTCCTTACCACATTCAATTTTCATTCTCATAGGCCTCATGGAATGCTTCCAGCCTTTTCCATCTGTGTTTGGGGAAAGTTTGTCAATGTTGAGGTAGAGATAGTTGATGCCAACTTTGATTATAATATTTTATTACGTCGAAATTGGGTTTATATAATGGATGCTATTGTTTCATCATTGTTTCGTATCCTATGCTTCCCCCATGAAGGGATAATTATTACAGTTGATCAAATGGCTTATTCTCCTAACAATCCAAACACATCTTATAACTCTACCATCCCCTTGGCAAAGAATAGTAAGAATCATGTTGAGAACTTGGGAGTTGGAATGTATTCCTCATTGATGATTACTTTTGATCTTCCTTCTCCTATTTCTTATGTTAATTTCATTTCATTCTCCAAGGTTGCTCCTCGAAGAGGTTCTTTGGAACTCATTATTTTTCAGATCCTTGGCCCTTACTCCCCTCTACTTCCACATTAGAAGAGGGGAAAGTAGGTGGAATGTCATACCATATATATGCAGTGGAAATTGTGCACCAATCTATAGTGAATTTTGCAAATTCCAATCCCATTCCCATCAGAGGATTGGATGGTGATGTGGCTCTGGTCTAGACTCTTGGCTCTGCTTTGGCTATGGACTGCCATGACATAGTCTTACCATCTGAGGAGGAAATCCTAGAAGCAATGACTAGTGTAGAAAGACAGTGGGGTGATATGCATCATCGATCATATTTTCTCCTTGATTTGCATCAAGTTGAGTCAAATTTGTCTGGTCCTTCTTCAACTGGAAGTGTTCATAAAATTCTAAATCGTTTAGCCCCAGCACAAATTTTTGTCGAAGGTAATATGTCCAATATTTCAGAAACCATTCCAATGAACATTTCCAAGAATCCCAATATTATATAGAATATCTTCATCAAAGTTGCATGTTCCCCTGAAGAAATAAATACTTATACCGACATTTTTAAGGAATTTCAAGATGTGTTTGCTTGTTCTTATGAAGAAATGCCTAGAATTGATCCATCAATAGTTCAGCATAAGATCAAGAAATACAAAAATTCTAAGTATGTATGGGAAATACTTCGACTGGTAAATCCTAGGAAAGCAATAGCTATTAAAGCAGAGGCTGAAAATATTCTTAAGGCGGGTCTCATATACCCCATTCCTTTAACTAAACGGGTCTTGAATCTAGTCCCTGTCAATAAAAAGAAAGGAACGATCTGGGTATGTATTGACTTTAGAGGTTTAAATAAGTCTTGTCCTAAAGATAATTACCCCACTCCATTTATCAATCAGATCATTGATGAGTGTGCTAGAAATGTGGTGTTCTCCTTCATGGACAAGTTTTCAAGATACAATCAAATAATTATCCATCCTGAATATCAACACAAGACAACATTTATTTGCCCTTGGGATACATTTGCATACAAAAATATGCCTTTTAGCCTAAAAAATTCTTGAGCTAATTTTTTAGTGAGCCATGTCTTATGCTTTCCATGACACCAAAAAACATAATAAAAGCATATTTGGATGACCTAGCTGCTCATTCCCGAAAGAGAATTAATGATCCACATCACCTCCATCTGGTTTTTGAACAATGTCATCACTATAAGATCCAGTTGAATCATAATAAATCCATTTTTGCTATCATATCTGGTCGACTATTGGGATTCATTGTGTCCAATGAAGGAACTTGTGTTGATCCCTTCAAGGTTGAGGTAATACTTCAGTTGCCTTCCCCATCAACAGTTGGTCAACGTCAAAGTCTAGAAGGTAAAGCCAATATATTAAGGAGATTTATAGTAAATTATGCTGAGATTATGAAAGGATTTATGTGATTACTGAAGAACGAAATTCCATTTGTTTTGGATGATTTCACTCTATGCTCTCTCAATGCTTTGAAAAAAACATTGACCTTTGCTCCTCTTTTGAGTCCACCTGATTATAGCAAGGATTTCCTTTTGTATCTCGCTGCGATAGAATCAACCATTGGTATAGTTCTAGTTCAGGAAGAACAAGCACTTAGAGAGCATGTGATTTATTATCTGAGATGAGGCTTAGTTGGTCCTGAATGTAGGTATTCTCATATAGAAATTGGCTTTGGCAACATTTCATGTTGTCTAGCAACTTCATCAATATATTCTACTTAGAAAAAGTTTTGCATTGGCTGATTTCAACCCATTTCAATTTGTCCTCAATAGGTGAGTTATTGGTGGAAAATATGATAAATGGATTGTCATGTTATAGGAATTCGATCTCAAATTTATGTCATCCGAGTCCAAAAAAATATTTAGTATTCACATAATTGATTTAAGAGTTTCCTTGTGAAGAGAACGTTGTTTACAAAGAGTCATTTCCGTATGAATATCTCTACCTAATCTCTTCACAGGATTGTTGGTACAGAGACATCATAGTATATCTCTAGACTTCAAAGTTTCCTCAGACCTTTTCAATGGATGAACATAGAAAATTGTGACAGCTAACCAAAATTATATTAATATTGGTTACACTTTTTATCCTCGCGGGATCGACTCAATCCTTAGACGTTGTTTAACCTTAAAATAAGTTGAGTCTATTCTTAATTACTGCCACAGTGGAGCTTATCGAGGTCATCTATCTGTGCTTTCTTCAGCCCAAAATATCTTGCCTATAGTCTATTTTTGGGCCTCAATTTTTGAAGATTGCATGGGGGCGGTCAAAAAGTGCCATCCTTGTCAGGTATATACTCAAAAAATGTGTGATCATCCAGGTCCACTTTTTTACAACTTGTATCTCGACTTCAGCTAAGGGTCACAAGTATATTATTGTAGTAGTGGACTACTTTACAAAGTGGGTCGAAGCTATGCCTACTTTAAAAAATGATGGTGAGACAACAACTCTTTTCCTTTTCAACCAAATCATTTCACATTTTTATATCCCAAGTGAGATTGTCATTGATCATGGCAGTCATTTTCAGAATAAGATGATGTAAGAGTTGGCTTTAAAGCTGGGATTTTAGTAGGAAAATTTGTCTTCGTACTATCCTAAAGTTAATGGTTAGGTTGAACCCATCAAAAAATCCCTCAAAACTACCCTACAAAGGAAAATCAATAAAGCTAGATCCAAGTGGCACATCATGCTATATCCTGTGCTTTGGGCATACTAGATGTCCGTTAAGACCACCATAGGTTTTACTCCTTTTTAGCTAGTTTATATTTTGGAATCAATAATCCTTGTGGAATATGAGATCCCATCTCTTATATTAGCAATTGAACTTCTTACAGACACATCTAGTCTTGAAAAACACCTTATTCATTTGGAACATCTTGATCAGAAGCGTCGGGATGTAGCCACAATGAATGATGCTCATAAAAAGAGTAAAGACCGAACATGACAATACTGTGTGTCCTAGGGTTTTCTCTGAAGGTGACCTTGTCTTGGTCTATGACCAAGATAAGGACACCTTGGGGGCAGACAAGTTCAAACCCATGTGGTAGAGTTTGTTTAACATTAAAAATGTTTTCACAAAATGTGCATATGAGTTAGGTGATTTGGATGGAAATGTGTTGCTGGAGCCCATAAATAGGCTTTATCCTAAGAAGTATTATGCTTAGGTTGTTGCCTAGAATTTTCTTTGTTTTGTAAACATTGTACATAGTTGTTTTTTTTTGTCTATGGGTCTTGTGGTGATGTTGGTATTTTGACCTGCCTTGGCAGGTTTCGATGGGTGATTTGGTGTAACTAGGATTCACTGATGGTGCTAGTAGACATACTTAGAAATTTATTTCCATCACTTGGGTAATATATTTCCATATGGTGAGTTGTTAGTCTCAAAAGGGATATGTATCGATCTTGGATCCAACAATATGGTTGAATGCAGTGTTGTCATTAATTTACTATCCAAAGAAATATCTTTTGGTATTGACTCGTTAGTGGTTTATTTGGATTCACAACTAGTGGTGTCTCAATTAAATAACATATATCATGTGAGAGATGCTTCATTACATCGCCAATTTCTGAGAGTGAGATTATTACAAAGATAATTTTATTTTATTAATTTTACTCATTCCACGATCAGAAAAATCATTTTCTTATGCTATAGTTAATGAAGCATTAGATTGGCACATTAATCATTTAGCACAATAAAATAAAAAATACCATCAAATCATTTGTATATATGATCAAACCATCATGAAACTATCTGTATATAGATAGGAATAATATGTCCAAAATATTACAAAATGTGGACAAATGTCCTACAAAATTAGGGCTTAAGCTCGATCATGTCCATAAAATATCAATCATCTAAATATAAGTCTGTGGGCCCAACCCTAGATGAGCGTCACGGAAGAATATGATGGAATTTTGTTGAAATTTGGTACCAGAGGACAGGTGGTTCCCTAAGGCTTTGATCTTTGGCCTAGGGAAAAGTGTCCAAAAGAATTTAATTTTTCTCCTAAAGTGACTTTGTAATTTTTATAAAGTCAAATCTAATTTAAAAGTCACTTTAAGTGATAAAGTTACTAAAGTCTAATTTTAAAGTGACTTTAATAAAGTCAATGTAAAAATAGAAAGGAAAAGTGACTTTGGAAATAAATGACTTAGTGGGTCTTTATTAAAGTGGGGTGAATTAAAAAATAGAAAGCGAGATTTAAATGAGCATTTAATCTCAACCCTAGATCTCAATCTATTTCAGCCATTGGATTTAGGGATTCCCCAAAAGTCACATAGGGTTAGATTAAAGGAGGAAAAGGAGGAAAAGGTCATTCATTCTTTCATGAGAAGATTGAGAGAAAGAGAGCAAGAGAGCAAAGGGGGATTTCTGGACAGGGAGGAGAAGGAGGCAGCAGCTTGGCACACATTCCAAGGCAGCATTTTAGCAAATCCGTACAGCTGAGTTAGCACATAGTGAATGGCAAGTTTTTGGCACGAGTTTCTAGAAAGGCCGCACAGTGTTTTTGGAGCAGGCCGTACAACATTTTAGCAGGTTGTACAACAATTTTCAGCAGTCCGTACAGCAGTTTCTAGGCAGGCCATACAGCAGAATTTCACGCTAAAATTTGGCACGCTTTTCTAGAAGGCCATACAACATTTATTGCTATTATGTTTTGCTGTTGTAAGTTTTTCCAGTTAGCTGTGAGGCACGGAAAATGAGATAAGTTGTAAATTTTACTTGCTGATTTTTTGTTGAATATTTCTCACTGTAAAAGCATTTTTCAAAAATAAGAAGGAGCTCTCGAACTGGTTTTCCCCAAGAGTTGTAGGGGGTTTTTCCAGGTCACTGTGTTTAAATGTGTTGAATGGCTGTTTATATGTGCTGATTTTTTATATTTTTGCATTTTCAGCATTCCGTAAAATTTCCAGAATTTGTGTTTTCAGCAAAATTTATTTTTTCAGTTGTTGAATGTATGGATATGGGAAAGGGCATTTAACTATTTTGTAGAAATAAGGTGAAACTTAAAATTGGGGTGGGAAATGAGAAAATTTTACAAATTTTCCACCCGTCAAAAGAGACACACCCACTCTCGTGGTACTCCTACCACTCGCCTCTGAATGGACTTAGGGAGATACTCTATGGTTACCATGGGAACCTGATGAGTCAAACTCGCCAAGTTCCTCTGAATTGTATGAAGGACTCTCTCAGTCTCAATTGTTTCTTTCTGCATGTATCTACCATGATGCATGTTGTCGCACAGATTGTCACGACAACGCTTAGATCGGGGGTTGTCACCCTGATCCCCGATCTCTCCGTTTAAGCATGTCTCCTGCGGCTAAGGGGGGTAGACCCTATGGGACAATGGATGACCAACTGTGGACCAGTTGGGTTGGGAGACACGAGGGGAAATAAGCACTTAATTGATTTTATTAAGTTAATAGACCAGTGCCTTAAGGAGTTAATGATTAAATGATTATTTTTTGAATATTGCATAAATATAAACCATGTAGAACAATCATTTATCATCAAATAACCCAAGCGATGTAAGATTTTCAACAAATGCACAACACCTTTAAATGATCCAGCAATTAAACTTCAAGAAAAATTAAATGCTTTAAATGATCATAAAATTTAAATACTGACCAGCTACCACTTTCATATAGCCAACTTGTAAATAAACATTTTAAGTGCGTTTAGCTATAGAAAAATGGACCACAAAAAATGAATTTTCAATTTTTTATTTTTTTTTATAAGCTTTTTCAAAATATTTTTTAATTTTTTTTGTTTTGTTTGTAGGTGTTGGAGTAGCGTGGAAGGAATCCGCAGGAAGTAATGCTGAAGAGAAATGCAGAAATGGAGCTGTGAGGAGACAGGGATTTGATTTGTAGCAGAGTGAGAGGAGCTTTAAATATTTTCCAAAAATCTTGACAAAAATTTTTAACTCGCTCTCCTTCAGATTTCTTGAAACCCTCATAAAAAAATTTAGATCTGAAAATGAATGCTTTTAAAACCCTTGGAAGGCAATATTGCTGGTTGATATTTTTGGAAAGCAATTTTAAATGAAACCCCAATAAGCAGATAGCATAAACAAAAATAAAAATAAATAAATAAATTTTGAAACCTTTTGTCAAAATGAAATCCCAGGCAGCAAACAGATAACCTGGAAAAACCCTCGACTTTTTTCAAAGAAAACCTGCAAATTCTCCAGTAAATTTTAAATTGCCCTGCATACAGATTTTTTTTTATTTTTTATTTTTTTATTTTTATTTTTAGCCCCTGTTGCTGCAGATTTGTCTGCTGAAAACCCCACAAAAATTTTCCATACCTGTAACCTGCAATGGCAAAACAAAATACCCAGAAACAATATGTGCAATAAATTAGACTGGAAACCCTAAAACCAGCGAAAAAATTACAGCATTTACAAATTTAAGGCTCTTTAGCAGCCAGATTTTTCAATAATCTACAGTTATATTTTCAGAATTTCAATTTTAATGTGAGGTGCTTCAGAAAACCCTACATGCATTCATAAAAAAATTCAAATGATAAGCCCGGGATCAAGAACTGGCTGGGCTCTTTCAGTAAACACAATCCAGGAGTTGGCTGGTTCAGCCGAGAACTTCCCCTAATGCCCGGTAATCTAAAAAAAAAGATTTCTTGTACAGCTTAAAATCAACCATTAACATTGAGGGAAAAAACAATAGTGAAACCCAGATCAAATGGAGATACCTGCCATTATATTTCAGAATCTAAACTATCATTCAAACCCCAGAGATCAGACAAGATACCTGTCCCTGAATCAATTTTCATCAAGCTAAAATCAATAGTTGAAAATAAAATTATGCAGAAAAATAAATCATCTTACAACATTTTCAGAAGAGTAACACCAGCAAGATTTTTAACCCCAAAGTCTTTCTTTATTGCACAAAAAAAAAATGACTACAAGAGAGCTTTCTTTAGCACCAGACTCTCAGATCCAATCTTATCTCAAATGACCCCTAGCACCCTATTTAAAGGAAAATTTCCCAACGGCTAGTTCGAGTGATCCATGCCAAAATGATCTTGACCATCGATGAGGATCAAGAGATCTCTTAATCTCATCCGTCGAATTTTTTCATGCATTAAAAAATTGAAATTCAGCATTTATTTACTCAAAAATATTATTATTTTATTATTTTTAAGTTTTTACTTTATTTTATTATTTTATTATTATTTTATTATTATTATTATTTTTATTTTTTAAATTTTTATTTATTATTATTATTATTATTATTATTATTATTTTTTAATTTTTTAATTTAATTTTTTTAATTTCTTATTATTATATATATATATATTCCTTTTTATTGTTTTTTATCTTTTCAATTTTTATTTTTTTTATTTTTTAATTTATTTTTTTAAATGGATCCTCATACCTAGCCTTTGGAAAAATCACCTAGGACCTAGGACTTAGGACTCATGAGGGGATTAAAACATT
>Ga0068628_1000533_pt1 | contig 13803 bp, 12 predicted proteins | sample InSIn2gowninarea_FD_77431 | JGI IMG/M metagenome (GOLD analysis project Ga0068628, IMG submission 77431) | Clean room microbial communities from NASA Spacecraft Assembly Facility at Jet Propulsion Laboratory, Pasadena, California, USA -... ... | reverse complement strand
GGGCACAACAATATTAATAAGGGGTATAACTACAATAGTAATGGGGTAATCACTAGTATTATAGGGACCCAACATGCCCCTCTCCTTCAAAAAAGTGTTGTCCTCAATGCTTGAGTAGTTCTGTATACTTCTACATAAAATTATCATCCTCCCATGTGGAATCTTCAGTGGATAAGTTCTTCCACTTGATAAGATACTCTGAAATTGATCGATTTCGTAGCTGTTGAGTTCTTGTTTCTGTGACTGCTTCCGGTTCCAATATAATTTTTCCTTCCTCGTCAAGTATGCACACTTTTGTGCATTATCACATCCATTATCACATCCATTTAATCACTAGTATTATAGGGACCCAACATCTATGATCGACAACATCCTCGTGGAGAAATTTTTTATCACATTAACTATGTTTTTAATTTTTTTCAAAAAATGTTGGGAGACTCAGTGTCATCATTTTATTTCTAATAAAGAGGGAAAAATTCTTGATAGTAGGGTTATCAAAATGTTTTGGAAATCTGCGTAAATAAGAAGAAAATTTTGTAGTCATCCTCTAAGAAATAGAAGGATTCAAAGTCTACATCATACCATCCCCATTAGAATGTGCTTTGAACAAGCTTTCCAATTATATCTAGAAGTCCAAAAATGCACTCTCGGATCAAAAGATATGGCCTTTTGAAGTTTCAAAGATTGAAGCCTTGGAAAGGAAAGAGATATTTAGGATCATATATCGAAGGTCCATAGATATCCAAGATCGCATATCAAAGATCTAGCATGTCGGTGGTCCCATATTTGAGTTCCAACATATCGGTGATCACATATCAGAGGTCCAACATGTTGGTGATTGTATAGTGGAGGTCTTGCATATTGATGATCACATATCGGAGGTCCTTCTTATTGGAGCATTGGCACATCGAAAGTTCTACGAATCGTATAATCAGAACTTCTTAAGGTGACAACCTTTAAAAATTTGTGATATTCATAATATGCTAATAGTGTTAAAAACCATCGGGGAATGTCGATAAAGTTTAACAAAGGATTTCATCACAAAACCAAAGGTGGACGAGCCCTTTTCTCTCTCCTCTACAGGGACACATGGCAACAGTGATTGGTTATGATAAATCTACAATGGAATTTGGTGTCAACATGACATGGTGGTATGACAGGACACATGGCAAGAAGTTTTGGCATTTTGAGGGGCCTAAGGGGACAAATATGGGTGACACGAGTCAACACTCATGTGGTGCCACATGTAGTGATGACGCCATATCAGAGGTTAAGGATGTCAACACTTAATAAAATTTGGTAATTGGAAACTTCCAATAAGGGGGCTGCAATATTGGGATGGCACTTGGTTAAGAGGAAATTAAAGAATCAAAGGATCTAAGTTCCAATTGACTAAGAAGTATTTGAGCATTGCAACAATGTGGAATTTCTATGATAAGACAGTACAAAGAGTTGAAGACGTATGGGTTGTAAGTTGCGAGATTGAGTGCATGAACAAAGGAGTTGGTAGTTTGTAAGAGAAGCAAATAGCTTTTGTGAAAACAAATTCAACCACCCTAGATTCCAAGGTAGAGGATCAACATTAATAAACCAATTTCCATATTTAAAGGCTAAAGATTTTCGAATAGAATTGAAGAAGAATGATAAAAAAAGGAGTAGTTTTTATGGATTGTTATGGAGGGATCTTTTATGCTAATAGAGATGATAAACTACATTTTAGGGACCTGTTCTACTTTCAATGGAGCCAGTTGACCGGATATTTATTTATTTCCTAAATATAAGCATATTTTCCTATAGCTATTCTAGGAAAGGCAAAATACTTTTAAGTTTATCTTTTGCATACATGAACTGGCAAGATATTTAAAATATCTCAGTTTCTGTAATTATGTGATGAATATTATTTTGCAAATCCTTATGTAAGCACTATATAAACAATTTATGAATACTGAAATGAGGTTTCATTTTATTGGAAAAAAACTTATAGTCTAGATATATTTGAGCAAATGTTGAATGTATTCACAATGTTTAATGAGAAATTAGTAGGAAATTCATGTGTTACTTCTCCTTGTCAGTACTTCTCTATTGTATAATTGTATTTTTCAATGTCTGGGAATGTTAGTATCTAATATTGGAATTAACTTATTCTCCTTTCTTGTATTTATTAGTCATTAATATGTGTTATTCTAGCCATTTATCCAAAAATTCAAAAGACTTGTGCCTTTTCATGCTTTATACAACCTTCTCATTGGAGATTTGATTTTATTTGTTAAATAACAGGACTCCATGCCTAATGGTATGTTTTGAATACCCAACCAATTCCATCCTAAGATCTAAATCTATCCATCTAAACTCAATTGCACAAAACCTTCTACTACAGTGACCATAGTGTAGTTGAGTTTTACGGAGAGATCCCTCTCTGGGTTGAAGGGCCACCCTCAACCTAAAAGAGGTTTCAAGGTTACCTTACGGTTTTTCCCTGCATCGGGGGTTTTCCCTGAGTGATAGAAAAAGTGAAAGACAATTTGAGGGGGATGATTAGGCATTTTTTAGAGTATAACCTTATAAGAAATATACAATTAAGAAAATGAAGAATCATAATTTAAATCTAAAATATTATGCAACCTACAAGATTATTCATGAGATTGGAAAAGTGGCATATGAATTATATTTGAATTCTTCACAAATTCATAAATTTTTTCGTTTATCATTCCTAGAAAATGTTTTTTGGTCAAACTATGTCAGTGCAAATAAAAATTCCAGCATTAGATGAAGTATGGAATTTTTATTATTGAACCATAAAAAGTTATAGATCAACATTTCTCATAAATATAATAGAACCATTATGGAGTACCTAATCAAATGGAAGAATATGCCTCTAGAATAAGTTGAATGTGAAAATGAGCAATTCATGAAGAAGCATCCTTAATTACAAGCTTTGAGGGATGAATTTTTTTAAAAGTTTGGAGTTATGTTAGGACCATAAGGATCTTGTATTAAGGCCCTAATAATCAATCATTATTAGTTTGTTTGCTACGGTTAGATTGGCCTAATCATAGTTTCATTTGTATAAGAGTCATATCTTGTCTTGTATATTGGATTAATTATAAAAGGAGGTTTCTCCCACAAAATGGGCTATTACAATTCGAATTTTTATCATTCTCAAGGCACTGGTTAATAAAATTCATACATTCCTAAACTCCAAGTCATAGCACACCATCTAAACTACATTATATGCCTAATGTAACTCTCATCCCATTTTTCTCACATCCATTTTTCTCATTCCATGTTGGAGATCCATCAAAAAATACACGATGGCCCATGACTTGCGCACAACACTCCCAATTATGGAAATGTATCATTTGTTCCATGTTTCATTGGTATATCCTCCCCACACACACCATATTTTCCATTCACTCAACCCATTCTAGAACACATTGTTAATATCTTTTGTACACTTAGCCACCAAGTTGTTACTTGTAAGGGATACCATCTCCCTTGTATATTGAAACACCCCCCTTACTACTTCTTATGCAACCACCATTACCACTACCTAGACAATGTTTTTAACATAAATGAATTTTATGGATTCCATTAATTTAGTGACATAATAGCACCCAAGCTATTTATATGTGCATATAAAGTAGTGATAATACACATATGTACTAATTCTTTCAAAATATTATTTGAATTAAGTTTTGAGAGTTAAAAGAGCGATATATTAAGGGAATTTTGTGGTTAAAATTCAGCCTTAAAAAGATATGTACTAACAAAATTGACTTTGAAAGAACCAATAGGATTCAAGATGATGATGTTATCTTGAGGGGTAAATATTTTGGAGGTAAAAGAAGGAAACAACTTTTTTAATCGTATTTTCAACTTACCTCATTATAGTTTCACTGAAATGTCAAGTGTAAACACTTGTTGCATGTGAAATTAACTTCTACATCCAAAAGGCACTCTCTATGCATGCTTATGAGTACACCCACATCAAAAAAAATGAAAATATGTTGAAAAAACATGTTGAACAAGATTCTCTCATTTATTTTCAATATTTTTCTACGTGGGTCTACTCATATGCATGCAGAGCTAGGACCCATTGGACGTGGAATTTAAATCCACATGCAATGAGTGTTTACACTTGATGTTTGAGTGAACCTATAAGGATTTACGCCTAAAATGTAAATAAAGGGTAGTTTCCTTTCTTTTGTTTAAAAAATCATCTCTTGTTTTATTATTTTAACTATTATTTTATTATTTTCCTTAGGACAACCATTTCAGACCTCAAAATCCCCTTAATTAGCTCTTTCATAGTGTTTGTGTGTAAGTAAAATCACTAAGTAGTGAAAGGTGCATTAAAGGAAGCACCAAATCAAATATGTTTCATTTTAGCAAAGTGTAGATCTAAAGCATAGGATGAAGGAAGTTCTATATTACATGGTATCAATTAGGTTAAACATAATTTTAGAAATTGATGTAACTAAATAGAGTAACTTAATGGCATATGTAGTTTCAAAAAGATCGATAACGAGAGCATATAATTGTAGAATATTGTATTGGAGGAAGTGCCTAGTTCAAGAAAAAATGAATGAGAATTAATAGGTGGTTCCAAAACTTTAGAAGAGGATAGGGATGGAAGAGAAAATTATTACATACCAAAGTTCATAGGGGATTTGTGTTTCCTATATGTTGGTGTCTGTAAAGTAGTCATGTGGATTGGTGTCTCCAATAGGTTAGTACCTAAAACTTTGAGAGACCTATGGGATTAGTGTCTAATTTAGATTGGTGAATACAAATATTGTAATAGTTGGTTAGTGTGTACAAACAAATAATCAATTAAAATAGTTTTTGTGGTTTTATCCTTGAAGGGTTTCCACATATATCATGCATTTCATGTTTTGCTTATGATATCATTGATTTATGATTTTTTTATGTTTTTAATAAGTAAAATCTATATAATACTAGTTTAGTCCCCACCCCCTCTCAATATAAATTTGAATCCAACATTTATTTTTCAGTTTCATACTTTGTCTATTTACATCATGAGAAATGCAATATTCATGGTAGACATAGAATAGAGAAATGGATTCTAGTTTGTATTTCCAATTTTGTCTATATATAGTGCACGACTATTAAATTATTCTTATCATTTCATCCTTCTACAAATTATATCCAACATCAAGTGTCATGCAATATTTGTGTAGCCTTTGAGTGCAAGAGGAGCTATAGAGTTGATTCTATGTTAATATTTTATGAAATTGAAAGCACACAAGTTACATGTATAATTCCTATAATAGAGTCATAGGGCTCTGGTAGACCTAGGGGATTGGTGTCTCATGTAGATTGGCACATACAAATTAATATTGCACTAGCAGGTTTGTTCCTATAGAGAAAAATCAATTAAAAGAAGTTATGTGTTTCTTTCCTTGAAGGTTTCCCACACATATCATGTATTTCATGTCCAACGTATGATATTGATGTTTTATGGTGTTTGGATGTTTTATATAAGTAAAATCTATATTATACTAATTCTCTTCCCACCCCTCTCCATATAAATGTAAATCCAACATTTATTTTTGCTTTTCATACTTCGTTTATTTAGTTCATGAGAAATGCATAACTCATGGTAGACATACAATAAAGCAATGTATTATAGTTCTTATTTCCATTTTGCATTAGGGGAATTTTGAGGTCTAAATTGGGCATCCTAAGGAAATTATGAAATAATAGTGGAAATAATAAAATATGATTAAATTACCTCTTCAAATTTTAGATGGAAAAAGGAAAAAAGAAAATTCAACTTATCTCCCTATGGGTTTACTTGAATTTTTAGTGGCAACACTTGTTGGATGGAAAATTTCATTCCCCATCCAAGGAGTACACATGTTGCATACTTTCGATGAACCCTGCTATAGGAAAAATGAGAAATAGATGAAAAATGTGATTGCAATCATTATTTTTCATGTGTTTCCCATTTTTCATGTAGCAGGGTCCATTGAAAGTATGCAACATGGGTACTCAGACAACGAATTAAATTTTGTATACAATAAGTACTCCCGCTCAAAATTTTATTAAAACCATAGGGAGATAAGTTGAAAATACGACTTGAAAAAGTAGCTTTATTATTTTATTATTTTTTAATATTTTTACTTTTTACTCCAAAAATGATGAATCATCCCCCATGGTTGACTTCATCATCTTGAATCCTATTGGTTCTTATAAAGTTTATTTTGGTTGTACATTTTTCTTCGGATGCCCATTTTAGACCTAAAAATTCCCATAATGGTCTATATATAATACACAACTATTAAATTATTATTATTTTTGCACCCCATCTACAAATTATATCCAACATCAAGTGGCATACAAAATTTGCGTAGCCTTTAAATAAATAGGAGATGGGGAGATGATTCTATATTATTTTTTTAGGAAATGGAAACCACATAAGTTAAATGTATAATACCTATAGTAGAGTCCTAGGGTTCTATAATAAAAATCTTCTAGGTAAAAAATTATTCGTGTATTATAATCCATACAACATAAAATTGATAAGAAACCAATAATTACATTCCAATTCGAGGTGTAAACCTCTGTATGTAATAAGTACAATGAAAAAAACAATATTGATGATCCTAAGACTATGTATCCTTAGTATATATGTTGGATACAAAATGTACAATTACAATACAATGGTACAATATGGGTTTTTAACCTATAAAATGTTATAACATTATAAATGAAAACACTCAATATCTAGGGCTTAATAAGAGGCTTTTTGGTTAACATTAGAGATATATCAGTCTTCATATTTCCCTCACCTTCAAAGAAGTGTTGTCCTCAATAGCTGACTATCTATGGGTGTTGTTTGCATGAAAAAAAGTCCTCCCATATCACTTCTTCCATTGGTAGGTTCTTTCATTTGATGAGGTACTTAGTAAATATTCAATTTCCAATCTACTTATACCTTGTTTCCAAACTTGTTTTTAGTTCTGGTATCATTTTCATTTCTTCATTATTCCTTGGTAGAATAGATTAGACTAGTTTCATCACTAATTATGTTCTTTAAAACATGGAATACTAGATGTACATTTGAATATGGAGGAAGCTCTAATTTGTAATCCGTACTTCCACTCCTTTGTAGTCCCTTATAGGGGCTATAATACTTCGGATCTAATCTTGAGGGACATTTTTTATATGGTCGTAGTCTCACAAATACCTCATCTTGCACTTCAAATTCCATTTCACTGCAATTTTAGTTTGCTTGTTGTCTAACCCTATTTTGTGCCATAAGAAATTTTCTTCAATAGTTTGAGAATGTCTTTTTTTCATTGTATGTGTTCCTCTACTACTTGAGCTTTCAGATTACCTTTCAAGGGTTATATGAAGGATGGAGGATGATATCCATAAAGTTCTAAAAATGGTGAGTTTTTTTAATGAAGTATAGAGGGACGTGGTTTACCACCGTTCTTCCATGGGAAACAATTTGACCCATTGTTTCTATTAATCAAATGTAAACCAATGTAGATATCTTTCTAAAAATTTATTCAAAATCCCAATTTTTGCATCAAATTGTGGATGGTAAGATGATCAGTGAGCCAATTGAGTACTCAAAAAATAAATTGATTTAATCCTAAAATTTCTAGTGAAAATTTGATTTCTATCACTAACAATAATTTTTGGTATTCCAAGTATCTTTTGGACTATTTCCATGAATTCTTCTGTGACATTACTTTCCTTAAAAGGATGAGAAAGGGAGAAAAAGTGGGCATACTTTCTCATTTGATTTACCATTACCATAATGAAACTTTTTCTTCTAGATTTTAGTAAATCTATAATAAAATCCATTGAAACTCTTTGCAACACTTCCTTGGTATAACTAAGGGTTGAATGAGCCTTGTGGTCTTGATAGTCTCTCCTTTATTTTGTTGGAATATCACACATTTCACCATAATGTTTAACACATATGCCTTATGACCTTCCCAAAAAATATATTTCTTGATCATATGGTATGTCTTCAAGAGCCCTAAATTTCCTCCTATATGAGAAGTGTGTAATACCGATAAGAACTTTTGTTTGAGTTAATAATTGTTATACAATTACAAGTATTTTTGATACCATAAAAATATTCCTTTAAATTTTTTGTATTACATCAAGGTTATCTTGTAGTTGTTAAATGATCTTACATATCTTCTCATCTTTCTCCCATTTTATTGATGTTTCTTCCACATCATTAGATTATGGAGTGGAAATAGCACATAGTAAATCATTTTTGTCTTCCTCTTTCATTCATAGTGCATCTGCCACAACATTTTGTTTTTCCTTTTGTATATAACTTCAAACTGATAACCTAAAATACTTGTAAGCCATTTTTTTTCCTTCTGAAGATAATATTTTCTACACAATGTACTTTATACTATCATGATCTAATTTTATTTGAAGTGTCTTCCTATTAGGTATGGACATCATTTCTTAATTGCATGTAGTATTCCCGGCATTTCGTTTACATAGATAGGTCTAAGTAAGTTATTTCATTTAATTTTAATACTTTCATAGGAAACATACCCTCCTTCTTGCACCAAAACTACACCAATGTCATACTTTAAGGTGACATTCTTCACAATGAGTATTTTTGTGAAGTTAAGTTTCGGTAAGATGAGGGTTGTACACATAACCTAATTAAGTTCTTCAAATTTTCTTTCTTGCTTCTTTAGTCCAAGAAAATTCTTCCTTCTTCAACATTTTTTTTAATTGTGTCACTATTTGACCATAATTCTTGACAAATTTGTGGTAATATCCTTTCAATTTTAAGAATCCTATGAGTTTCTTCAATATATTGGGGATTTTCCATTCCCTCATAGCTTTGATTTTTTTAACATCCACCTTGACACCATCATGTGATAAATTATGACCCAAATATTCCACTTCTTGAACCCCAAAGGAACATATAGAAAGATTTTTATGTAGTTGCCTCTCTTACAATAGTGTCAATACCCTATCAACATGTTGTACATACTCTTCCTAAGATTTGTTGTAAAAGTATTATATCATCAAAAAATACTATCACAATTTTTCTAAGGGTTTGAAAATAGAATTCATCAAGCTTTGAAATGTCGAAGGTGAATTTGTAAGTCCAAATGACATAACCAAATAATAATAATGACCTTCTTGTGTTCTAAAGGTTTTATTGGGAATGTCTTCTTTAATCATTCGGATTTGATGATATCCAAAACAAAGATCCAACTTAGTAAAGAAAATGAATCCATGCAATTGATCTAATAATTCATCAATGACAAGAATATGGAACTTACCTTTGATTACCATTTTGTTAAGTTATCTATATTCTATACACATATGCCATGAACCATAAATTTTGATAACCATCGCCCCATGTGAAGAGAAAGAACTCTATCTAGGTTGAATAATTCCCCTCTCTAACATTTACACAAGCATATGTTCATTCTCACATTTTGTGCATGTGGATATATGAAACACCTTAGTTTAGGTGTTACACTTTGATGTTGCAAATGAATAACCTGGTCAAGATATAGGACATGTGGGAGACCCTTAGGAATTTCTATAAATACCCTAGCATGGTTTCTGATACATTTTTGAAGATCCATGGAGTAGAGGATATAGGTATTTGAACATCTCATGAACAAAATTGTGAAATTACACATTTGTGTCCCTTTTTTAGAATTTTTTTGTTCTATTATAACTTAACACTTTAGTGTGCTTACCTTGGATACCTCCAAGCTTAATTTATTTTCTTCCTAAGAAAAATCATATCAAGGGATATTAGAAATTTAGGGCCACCATTTTGAGAGATTGTAACCATTGGATGTTAATTTTTATTAAGGGCTATATTAATCTTTGCTTAAGATAATTTCATTTCATCATTTTCATATAGAATTCACCCCGCTACACCATAAAAATATTCAGTTTTACAACATTATTTAACAACATATGAAATTATGTAGAATGAACAATATCATCATCAATGCAGCGGAACATAAACGAATAATAGAAGAAAATCATTCACACAAAGACAAACTAGGATTGGTCAGAGGCTAGGGAAAAACCCCACAAGTTGGAAAACCCTTTGAAATTATTCTTCTTATTAGATTTTCATTTAATGTTTCAAAAAATAAAGAGTACAATAATCCATATCTTCCACCACAAAACTATCCAACAAAATCATCTAAACAACATGTAAGAGATGAACCCAAATGTTAATAATGAAAACCATAATTTAGAAGTCTACAATCAACTCTTATCAATTGTTGGAATCTATGGTCAGCTGTGGTCAACTATAAAAATAAAACCCTAGGTTCTAACTTCATGGAGAGAGATATGTGTCTACACCTGAAACCCTCCAACCCCACTCATAGGCTTGTGTTCCTTTGGTTGCAACCAAAAATATCATGTAGCATTCTTGCAGTTGGGAACCAAAAGTCCTAATTGCACATGTGAGCTTAAAACCCTACAATTTCATACATGTACAAACCAATCTTCACGAAAGAAGAATAATTGATGATTTACAAGTGATGGTCACTTGACTTGTATTTATCGCCATCCAAGGGTGTCAAATCTCATTTTAGGCCAACCTATTTTTATTATGCACATTTGGGTTTCTATATTAAAAATCTAATTTTATTTAACCAAATTAAATTCTTCAAATGGCTAATAGGGGTCTTCCTTGATGAGGAAGATTTTACAAATGAGGGAATTTGTCCCTTAGCTACCAAAATTGACACTCCCTCTCAGCCAGGGAGAAATTACTGACTACAACATATGTCATATCTGAAATATTTTGGCATCATCAAATGTCATCACTCCATATATCATCTCATCTCATATTATATCCACGCATGTGCTCATTCGTGCTCATATATGCTCATTTTACCATTATTTTTATGTTACCCTACTCATTATCTCTATAACTTTGCTCATATTTTGAATTTTCTTGAATCTAAAAAAAGAAGAATTTGATGTTAGAGGGGAGTCCAAGCTTCCACCCTCTATTCATATACTAATGGGGATCCCAATTCTACTATTAGTTAAATATCAAAGAGCTTATCATTAGGGAGCCCTCTCAACCTTGAACAACATTAGGGAGCAGATCTCAATCCAGAATCCAATGAAAATGAGGAAGGTCCTATGGGTCACTCTCACCTTAATTCATCTCATAGGGGAGCACACATCTTCCACCCTATGTTGAGAAATAAGTGAGATACAATATCACATCCATTTTATTCCTTTCTGGTCTTTCCAAAAATGAATTTGAAGAGTCATGTGTTAGAAAATCCTTCACGATAATCTTGGATGAGATACTTAACTTTCCAAAGGTAAGAATTACACACCCCCAATCTCTCTCAACTCGTTGGCCAAACAGGGAGCTACAATCCCAACAGACCCAAGTTGTGGGTATGATGCAAACTGAGGTATACTTTGCTAAACCAAGATATAGGAGAAATGTCTTCCACCTTATGGGTGACAAAGAGGGACAATCCCCTATTGTACAAAGATCCCTCGACCCCAACATCCCTACATCTCAATTCCTTACCCTAGGAGCTCAAACAAGGGTGAACAGTTAGCTCAATTTCCTCGTTCATCCTTGCTCTATGTAGATCAAAAACACATAAAAATGTTGATATATGATACTTGCTTAAATAATTCAATGAAAATTTCTATCATACTACCTCTTACATTACCAAGAGGATCAATCCTTTAATTTCTCATTCATAGAGAACATTACATCAAATATTATGTTGGAATAATTACATGGTACACAAGAATACCCTATTTATCCTTCCTCTCATGGAGGAAACAATCATAAGCCTAAGCATGTCTCATACAAAAGCATTGTCTCAATGTGTTATGAAACCAACTCACAAAAATATAGAAAAGATAGATCAATGCCTTAGAAATAAGCCTCTTCGAGGGGACAACCTCCTTTACATTACACAAATGAACAATTGTTAGATGATTAAAATGACAAAACCTCCTTTCTATATATAGGAGTATAAGGGGTCACAATATAGCCAAGGATGACCCAACACCAATAATATAAAGGCACACAAATAACAATAGTGGGATTCTATGGGGCACAATAATAACAATATGGAGATAATAGGGGCACAACAATAACAATAAGGGATACAACGATAATATTAATGGTGGAATCACTAGTATTATAGGGACCTAACATGCCCCTCCCCTTGAAAAAAGTGTTGTCCTCAACGCTTTAGCAGTTATGGATTCTTCTGTATAAAATTTTCATCGTCCCTTGTGAAATCTTCAATGGGTAAGTTCTTCCACTTGATGGGATACTCTGAAATTGATTGATTTCCTAGTGATGGAGTTCTTGTTTGTTTGCCTGCTTTAGGTTCCAATATGATTTTTCCTTCCTCATCAAGCTTTGGCAATATTGTTTGAATTGGAAGCTTATCACCTATAACCTTCTTTAAGCATGAAACATGGAAAACTGGGTGCACTCAAGAAGTTGTAGGAAGGTCCAATTTGTATGCCATAGTACCTATCTTTTGCAACACTTTGTACAGATCATAATAATTTGGTGATAATTTATTTTCCTTCATAGCTTGCTTGAGGGACATTTGTTTATATGTTTGTAGCCATAGGAATATCCAATCACCTACATCAAAATCCTTCGTTTGATGTTGATCTGCTTGCTGTTTGATTCTATTCTACGCCAAGGTGAGGTTATCTTTTAAGAGTTGGAGAACATGTTGTTGATGCTCGATGTGATCTTCCACTGCTTTAGCCTTAGAATTTTCTCTTAAATATGATGTGATGGATGGTGGATGATATCCATAAATTGCCATAAATGGGGTCATTTTTGTTGTAGTATGGAAGGAAGTATTATACGACCATTCAGCCAGAGGCAACCATTTGACCCATTATGTCTGTTTATTAGATACAAAGCAATCAAGATATCCTTCCAAAAATTTGTTTACTATCTCAGTTTGCCCATCAGATTGAGGATGATAATATGAGCTATCAGCTAACTAACTACGAAGACAAGAAAATAATTATGTCCAAAAAAATCTAATGAAAATGGGATATCTATCGCTTACAATAATCTTTGGGTTTCCATGTAGCTTTTGAATTGTTTCCATAAATGCAATACAATCTATATTCACTTTAAATGGATAAGATAATGCACAAAAGTGTGCATACTTGGTAATTTTGTCAACTACCACCATGATAACACTTTTTCCTTCGGACTTGGGTAAACTTGTGATAAAATCCATTGAAACCTCCTCCCAACGTTGGCTTGCAATGGATAAAGGTTGTAATAGTCCTGGGGTCTTAATTGTTTCAACTTTATTTTGTTGGCAAACCAAACATTCCGCCACAAACTTTTGAATATCTGATTTAAGTCCATCCCAAAAAAAATCCTTCTTAACCCTATTGTAGGTTTTTAGAAATCTTGAGTTCCCTCCTAAGGGAGAGGTGTGCAATTCCATAATAATGTTTTGTTTGAGTTGGGAATTATTACATAGGTATAACTGATCCTTGTACCATAACAAATCTTTTTTCCAGCTAAATCATGTATTAGATGTACTGGGATCTTGTTGTATGTTTTGAATGAGTGCCCACACTTCCTCATCATTGTTCCATTCATCCCTTGCTTCGTTTATCCAATCTAGTTGGACAATAGAAATGGCACAAAAAATGCTTCCACAACCTCATCCTTTCTTGAGAGCACATCTGCCACAACATTTTTGTTCCCTTTTTTGTAAATGATTTCAAAGTCATAACGTAAAATATTTGTGACCCATTTTT
>Ga0068628_1000531_pt1 | contig 13810 bp, 12 predicted proteins | sample InSIn2gowninarea_FD_77431 | JGI IMG/M metagenome (GOLD analysis project Ga0068628, IMG submission 77431) | Clean room microbial communities from NASA Spacecraft Assembly Facility at Jet Propulsion Laboratory, Pasadena, California, USA -... ... | reverse complement strand
GTTAAAAACTACCTCCATAAAATATAATGAGATGGCTTATGACTACCCCTTAATAAAAATAAAAAACTAAAAAAGGTATGCATGAGGAACCTATGCAGGAACTTAAGAATATTCTATCATTTCAAGTTTTTTGAGTTTATCAAATGAGGGATTATAGGAGAGAAAGGGGCATTTTGTACAGGCGAGACAAGAGGAGACAAGGTGAGATGAGGTGCAAGATAAACATGTATTCTTTCAGTCAGTGACCTTCTATTTTTTTGTATTTTGTGACCTTATATTCATTTTTATTTTGAATATATGTGTGTGTGTGTGTGTGTGTGTATTTTTCTACATTTTTTAGAAATCTCATTTTGTATGTATCCTATAATTAGTGCAGACTATGAAACTATATTTTTGTAATGCATCTTGTCAAATAAATCCTAGGTATTTTTTATTCTTACACATTTTTTATGTGTCTATGTGTTTTTTTAGAAAACCCATTTTGTGTATATCTTGCAATCATTGCATACTATGAAATTATGTTTGCATCATGCGTCTTATCAAATAATTCTTGAGTCTTGTGTATTCTTTTATATTTTTCATAAATGTCTATCAAGATACTTGCAATAAAAAAATTTTATTTACAAGAACTAAGTAAACATTGATGGGGTATGTTTGTAGTGGATTTCAAATCTTCCTAAAGATAGCCTTAATGAATCACAAAATTAAATTTACAGGCACCAAGTATATGCATCCATATACCCAATTCAAGGTTTATGGGTATTTTGGTAGTGAAGTTCATAAATCTCCCTCAAGATAGTCTTCAAAAATCATAATATTTAATTTACACACTAGACTAAAAAAGGCCTTTAGCGATGGCCAAATTAAGGTGGCTTTTATCGGGCAATCAAAAGATGCCACTATATGACCTTTTGGTGGCAATTTTTCTAGGGTGGTTTTAAGCCTCCACCATAAATCAAAAGATGGCAGGAAAAAGTCATCTCTCCATCTCATCGAAACTAAATTTAAAAAAAAAAAGTTCATGTGGGAGCTTTACATGGGCTATTTCATTTTTGACAGGGTAGATCGGGCTATTATAGTAGCATTTGATCGAGAAGAGGAGAGGAGGTGAGGAAGAGAAGGATAATAGGCTTGGCAAAAGAGGCAAGGTGGGCACATTCTTTCATATTTTGCATACATCTCTTAGGGACTTTTTTTGAAAACTTATTTTGTATGTTACAGACCATGAAATTGAATTTGCATCATGAATCTTATCAAACAATCCTCATGCTAGTGCATCCTCCCACATTTTGCTTACATGTATTAAGGATTTTTTTCGAAAACCCTTTTTACATCTTGTTAAACATTTCTCAGGACTTATGTATTCTTCCACATTTTGTGTACATTTCTATCAGGACATTCAAAACCCAAACATTCAAATTACATCCATACACCCAATTAAGGTTTAATGAGTATTTTGGCAATGAAGTTCAATATTCCCTCGATAGTCTTAGGGATTTTATTGGAAAATCCATTTTATACATATCGTGCAATCATTGCAGACCATGAAAATTTTTTGCATCATGCATCTTATCAAACAATTATCAAGCCTTGTTTATTCTTCCATATTTTGCCTACATGTCTATCAGGGCATTCAAAACCCAAACATTATAACTACAAACACCATGTAGACACTTCCACACATCCAATTCAGGTTTTATGAGTATTTTAACAATAAAGTTAAATGGTCCCTCAATAGCCTTAGGGATTTTCTCTAAAAACCCATTTTGTGCATATCATGAAATCATTATAGACCATGAAATTATGTTTGTATTATGCATCTTATCAAATAATTCTTGGGCCTTATGTATTCCTCCATATTTTATGTACATTTCTATTAGGGAATTCAAAACCTAAAAATTCAAATTACAAGCACCATGTAGACATATCCATACAACCAATTCAAGTTTTATGAGTATTTAGCAATGAAGTTCAGTGATCCATCGATATTCTTAGGGTTTTTCTCTAAAAAATGATTTTTTCACATCATGCAATCATTACATACCATGAAACTATGTTTGCATCATGCATCTTGTCAAATAATTCTTGGGCCTTATGTATTCTTCCATATTTTACGTACATGTCTATCATGGCATTAAAACCTAAACATTCAAATTACAAGCACCATGTATACACTTCCATACATCCAATTTAGGTTTTATGAGTATTTTAGCAGTGAAGTTCAATGGCCCCTCAATATTCTTAGGTATTTTCTACAAAAATATATTTTTTGTATATCATACAATTATTGTAGACTATAACACTATGTATGTAGACTATTTTGTGTGTATCATGCAATCATCGCAAACCATGAAAGTGTATTTTCATCTTGTCAAATATTTTACATACATGTATTAGGGCCTTTTTTAAACCCTATTTTTCCTCTTCTCAAATAATTCCTTAGCAGTGGGAACTTGGGAACCACATGTTTTTTCTATATTTGTATTATAACTAAAATAGTAATTAGTTAAGGTTATTTAATATATATAATTTAATTAAATAATAATGAAATAGAAGTAAATAAAAGATGATCAATTGAACTTAACCTATCAAATCTAAATTTTAAATGACTTGCATACCTCTATTCTTACCCATAATCGCAAATCAGATGTCTAATTTGCTAGAGATAGGATAACAATGAACTACTCCTGAAAGCAAAACCCTCAAATCCATCGTGAATTAGGAGGCTTTGCTGGGTTACTTCCACATAAGGACCCTCGATCTTTTGTGGTCATTGAGATTCTTGCTCAAGGATTAGGTTCTAAATATTGATATAGCAAAATACTAGCTTAGGAATGTGAGTAAGCTTTGAGTATAAAAAATCCAGATATGATAAGTGGCATTGAGAAACATCGATCAATAATGAAACAAGTATATTAACACCTATCAAGGATTCAAGATCTTATCATGATTTATCATGCATAAGCCTTCCACCTTTATAGATAGTAGATGTATTCTATAAATTATGCAAATTATAAATATACACAATAAATAAATAGATATACAATATAAAAAGAATAGATATATACACTATATCAGATACATCAAATATACATGAAACACATGAACTTGATATGAAGTGTATGTACAATCCTAAAAAGTAAATAGAAATGAATCTTCAAAGGATATGGGTTGGATTCATGGTGAATTCGCAATGGATCTTTGTGTACATTAATCAAAAGCTCCACCACCAAACTATGGAACCCTCTATCTAGAAGATGCACATCATTAACAATGTGGAATAAGTAGAATTATGATATGCACCAAAGATAGAAAGTTTCAGATCTCAAAGTATAACAATTTCTCATAATAGGTGGCGTCAAGAGATATTGTTGCTTGGTGAAGATTGCAGTAGATAACCACCTAACATAGATCTTATTATATCAAAGATTTTTTATTTGTAGAGGTCAACCTATTCCACTCGCATATATAGCTTGCAAGAACATATAAAGGAGTGAAGGCTGACCTCTAGAAATAATATAATCATTGTTATATTCAAGATACTTTAAAATATGAACCATGATAAAGGATATAGCATTTAATATAACACATGGCATAGAATTGTAATATAAACTTTATTTTGATATTTATCATATTGCAATAAGTCATTTAGGAAGTCTAAATATGATTTATTAAATAAATAATAAATCATTTTAGGCATCTACATTTTGCCCCTCTTTGGATATGAAATGAAAAGCATTGAAATTGCATAAGACAAAGAAGTTTAGAGAAGGGAAGAAAGTTTTCAATAGTGAAGTGGACTTCCCTTTTTTGATCGACATGTTGAGTATGATATGTCTTCTTCCCCATTTTGGTCTTGTATTTCCCCTTGCTCTAGCTTCTTCGAGGAATCAAGCCAAAATCGGCGTCCCTATATGAGGAGAGCACCTCTATTCAGGTCCTACTATCCTGAATAATACCTTTTTGAGAAAAATCCAACATAAACATAGATCACATCCCCTTAAAGAATAACCAATTGAAATAGCAAGCATGAAATAAATATGATATCCATTATATCACTATTGTCATTGCGACTCATAGTTATATTTAACCTTGACATTTAGACTATTGTTGTTGCAACTCATAGTCTATGAAGATCAAAATAATCATGTCCTTTGATGCCCCAAGCTTGTAATAACCATGATTATGAAGCTGATGAGGTACTTTGATGCCCCAAGCTTGGAATAACTTGCAGCCATCCAAGTAATATGCCTAATCAATATCTATGGGCACATAGAACATCAAAAATCTATTTGAAAGCAACATGACCAATGGTCAATCACCCATGAGGGGTTCCCTTTTATCTTTTGTAGATATTTCAATGCTATAAGAAACATAGATGAAATACATGGAGGCATTAGGAAATTAAATCAATTTTTTTACCCCTTCAACTCCCCTATTGAATATATTTAGCTCTAGAAACCGTTTTTCTCAAAAGGTTGGTTCTGTTGATATGTGTTTTGGTACACCTAGGGTTTTATCCTAAATAAATTAAATACACATAACTATTTAAGTATAACTTATCTAAGCTACTTAACTCAAATAAACATATATGAATAAGGGAATATAACAAAAATATTCTTTTTGATATCTACGGATGCTGGTCTTCCTTTTCTTTATGATGTTTACTGAGATGCCTAATATCCCATTTAATGATCCTTTGACTAACAGTATATGTGCCAACCTCGTTTTCTTTGTACAATTGCATGATATCATTTTCTTCTTCATCTTCCTCACTATCTTCATCATTGTCCTCATGGATTTCAATATTTTTGTATGGAACTATGGTATCTCCAACTTGTGCAATCATGTTTGGATTTTATTCCATTACTTCAATAATATATTCCTATCCATCATGGTTAAATTTAATCAATCTATGCAATGTATATGGTATGCACCTCATTGGATGTATCCATGGTCTCCAAAGGAGGATGTCCTAAGGAAGCTTCTTTTCAAGTATGTATGTCATAACTTCCACTATCTTTGGTCCCAATTAAATAGGCAACATGATATGTCCAACACATGCTTTGCTATCACTATCATAACCTATGATCTTATACTTATTTTACACAAATTTTGGCATCAATTTATCACCAAACTTCTTAAGGAAGTCAATAGAGAAAATATTAAAACCTACACCATCATCTATAAATGCATGCTTGATTATTTTACCTAATATCTTTATGCATATATGGATTGATAAGCATTTATCAATGATATCATCATTATTAGGGAAATTTTTAGGGGGAAATTGACCAATCAAGGCTATAATTCTAGATTTTCACTTTTTGATTTGGCTAGTATAGCGCATGGTGGGTCCCACCTTAGAGCCAAAATTTTATAAAAAAAATTTATATACTTGACCCATGTAGCTGACCTTTCAATACGATTCCAAATATATTAGCCCTTTTTCCTAAACATAATTTAGCTCATTATCTTTGAAATTATAAAATAAAAATAAAAATCTCACCTAAATAGCCACTTATAAATTAACATATATATACATACCAAACTCCTCCATCTGAATGATACCATGCCATTGAACCATAATATTGGAATTATATTTCCTCTGTATTCAATTCGGAAGCATTTTCTCTGCAACTGATTCAGAAGCATTTCCTACGCTACCAAGTCAAAAGCATTTCCTTTGTTGCCTAGTCATAAGCATATTCTATGTAGCCAGGTCGAGAACATTTCCTCTACAACCAGGTTGGGAGCATTTCTTTTGCAACTAGGTAGGGAGCATTTCCTCTATAATCAAGTAGGTAACATTTCTTCTGCAGCTGGGTAAGGAGCATTTCCTCTACAACCAGGTAGGGAGCATTTCTTCTACATCTAGGTAGGGATCATTTCCATTATATTCGAGTAGGTAGCATTTCTTCTATAGCCAGGTAGGGAGCATTTCCTCAATAGCTGGGTAGGTAGCATTTCTTCTACAGCTAGGTCAAGAGCATTTCCTTTGCAACTGGGTAGGGAACATTTCTTCTGTAGCCTAGTAGGGAGTATTTCCTCTACAACCAGGTAGGGAGCATTTTTCTGTAGTTAGGTAGGGAGCATTTCCTCTGCAACTGGATAAGGAGCATTTATTTGGTATTCGGGTAGGGAGCATTTCTTCTACAACCAAGTAGGGAGCATTTCTTCTACAACCAAGTAGGGAGCATTTCTTTTACATCTAGGTAGAAAGCATTTCCTCTACAACCAGGTAGGGAGCATTTCTTCTACAACCAGGTAGGGGGCATTTCTTTTCCAACTAGGTAGGGAGCATTTTCTCTACATCCAAGTAGGGAGCATTTCTTCTACATCTGGGTAGGGAGCATTTCCTCTACAATAAGGTAGGGAGCATTTCTTCTATAGCTAGGTAGGGAGCATTTCCTCTACAGCCAAGTAGGGAGCATTTCCTCTGCATACAGGTAGGGATCATTTCTTCTACAACCAGGTAGGGATTATTTCCTCTACAACCAGGTAGGGGGCATTTATTCTACATCTGGGTAGGGATCATTTCCTCTGTAGCTAGGTAGGGAGCATTTTTTCTGTAGCTAGGTCGAGAACATTTCCCTGCATACATTAGGTAACTTCAAATGTATGCCTGTGGATCATGTTTTGAGCAAAAAGGGTCATATAGCCTCTCATTGAAAAGGGTTTTTCATGATCTTTCCAATGGTGTATCATTTTCCCCCATTAGATGTCTCTAGAAAAAGTTATAGCCTTTTGAAAATGGCTGATCTATTTTTCAAGATTCAAATTATACATCATTTCCCATAACTTTTTCTATAGACATGTAATGGGAAAAAACATTTCAACAGATGTCTAGGATACAAACTTTTTACCAATTTTTTACATCTTTTTTAAAAATTTATATAAAAATCGCATACCCATTTATCATATTGTCATCAATTTGCCAACAGTTCTAAAAACATTTCTGGGAGTTTCGCTAAGATTTTATATGTCAATTTAGGACGGGGGTCTTAAAATTTACCCTGATCACTAGGAATCTCATCTTCAATAAATGTTATGGTATTCTTGAAATAACCAATAATTTCTACCAATGAACTAGTAGAAATATCAGTATCAACATCAATACCACTAGGGAGTCCAAATAATGCCATTCTATATTCGTCGGATGTTTCAAATAACTCAAATAAACTAGTTTTAGTGTTTGTATTCCTTAGATTTTGTAAAATATTCTTTTTGTATTTGTATTTTTTTTCCTTAAGAGAAGATTTAGAAGGTACCTCTTTTGTAGCAAAAATTTGTTAGGAATACCTTTCTTTGATCTTGTGGCTGCATTACATGTTTATTCCAAATCTGAACTTGTATCTATTTTTTCTCCAGGTTAGAGATACATTTATATTAGGCATGATATCACCATTTGATCCCTTGAATATTGGTTGAATTTATCCCAATGTATCTAAAATAAAAATAAGAAAACAACCTTAGAAATATGTGATAACAGACTAAAATATGATTAAACATGTATGTAAAGTTGCACCTAAGTGGGACTGTGTTAAGGGGACCACTTTTAGGTGTTAATAAATGCCCACCTTTTTTAAGCATAATGAAATTGAATCTTGAAATTACATTATGCATGCAAATGAAGTAAAGGTAATGAGAAGAAAAATTTTACACTTCTCTAGTTTAGTTGTTCGAATCATCAATGATTTGATGATGTATATTGCCCCCTCTTTACCTTGGTTGTGAGTAGAGAATAAGGTCATTGTAAAGAAATTGTTAAGGACACTTTTTCCCAAATGGAGAGAAATATATATCATAATTGAGGATACTAAGGACCTTACAACTCTCTCATATGATCATCTTGTAGGTTCATTAATGTCTCATGAGGAAAGATTTGAAACTCCAAATGTTTGGAGTATGGAAGAGAAAGCCTTCACATCCAAAGAAGTTGAATCAAGTGCAAGAGGAAGAGGAAGAGGTAGAGGCAAATATCCTTTAAGAGGAAGAGGAAGAGGTATATCATGAGGTGAGAATTAAAGAAAAGGAAGAGGAGGTGATAAATCAAACTTGGTCACTTTGCAAGATATTGTAGAGTCAAGGCTCCTCAAGAAGGGAGAGGTAATACTTATGGAAACTTGGTGAAGAGGAAGGGAATTCAAATTTGTTCCTCACATATGGAAAATCATATCAAAATCTCAAAGAAACTTGATTTTTAGATTCTGGTTGCTCAAATCATATGAGTGGCAAAGAAGAGTTATTTGCTACAATGGATTCCACATACAAGCCCAAGATCAAATTGGGAGATGAAAAGGCATTACAAGTTGAAGGAATGGGATCCATGGAGGTTCCAACACAAGAAGGTATAAAGAAGGTAAACAATATCTATTACACCCCTAATCTTAGGCATAATTTTCTTAGTATTGGTCAAATGATAGAAAAGAATTATAAGCTTATTTTTGAAGATGGAAAATGTATAATTTTTGATAAAAACAATTGTAATAGAGTTGTTACTACAAGTACCTATGAAAAAGAATAGGTTATTTCCTCTTAAGTTTGAGGAACAAGGAGGTGCCCAACTTGCTAATATAGCCATTGAAAATCCAAGTGTACTTTGGCACTTGAGATATGGTCATCTTAATTATGTAAGTTTGAAGTTGTTAACTTCTCAAGATATGATATTTGGACTGCCAAAAGTTGAAGAGCACAAGGAGGTGTGTGAAGGATGTGCTTTGGGAAAGGACCTGAGAAAAAATTTTCCAAGAGGTGAAGCATGGAGAGAAAGCCATCCACTACAATTGGTAAATTCAGATATTTGTGGTCCAATGCAAACCAAGAGCATGGTAACAATACTTATTTTCTTACCTTCATAGATGATTATTTTAGATATTGCTAGATTTAGTTTTTAAAATCTAAAGATCAAGCTTTTGAATACTTTCAAGATTTCAAGAATAATGTAAAGAATTAAGGTGGCTATATGATCAAATATTTGAGGATAGATAGAGGAGGGGAGTTTTGTTCAAATGCATTTCTTCAATTTTGTAAAGAATGTGGGATCAAATGATAATTAACAATTGCCTGCCTATAGCCCACAGGAAAATGGTGTGGCTGAAAGAAAGAATCATAATATTGTATAAATGGTTAGATCAATGCTCCAAACAAAGAAGCTAAGTAACATGTATTGGACTGATGTTGTTAGAACAAGTTTTTACATTTTGAATAGGATTCCCACTTCAAGTTTAGATGGGATAACTCCCTATGAGGGATGGTATGGAAAAAACCCAAATGTAAAGCACTTTGAATTTTTTTATTATCTTGCGTATGCACACATTACTGATGAACAAAGGAGGAAAATTAACCCCAAGATTCAAAAATGTGTATTCATTAGGTATAGTGAATATTCAAAGGCATATAGACTCTACAATCCAAAAACATACAAATTTGTAGTCTCAAGAGATGTAATGTTTTATGAAGGGGGGATATGGGGTCATCAAAAACACTTTGTTGATGATGGTTATCAAGATGAAAGCTCCTCCCAAGTACATCCCATTGCCAAAAATAGCAATAAAATTCCTCCTCCAAGTCCAAAGAAGAGTTCTACTTCAAGTACATCAAGTTCTAATCCAAGTTCTCCATAAGGACCACCAAGAGCATCAAGTTCTTCTCTAATGCAAATGGAAGAAGATACACCACAATCACCAAGAGGTAAAAGAATACTCCAATATCATCCTTCTTTCCAAATGTTGGATAAAATTTTTTGAAGAAGATACACTAGGATCCAAGCTAGTGAGATGAATGAAGTCTTGAAAAGACTTGAAAATTTGCATATGCATGGTGATAAAGAATCTCAAGATCCTAAAGGAGATATTGTAAATTGTGCTTTAATGACTAGTGTAGAGCTAGAGCCACCTAGTTATGAAAGAGCATGTAATCATTATGTATGGCAACAAGCTATGAAAGAGGAAATGAACTCCATAAAAAAGAATGATACATGGGAGCTAGTGGAGCTTCCTAAGGGAAAGAAATGTATTGAATGTAAATGGTTATATAATACCAAGATCAATGCTAAATGGAAGCATTGAAAGGCACAAGGAAAGACTAGTAGCAAAAGGGTTTACTAAAAAGTATGGGATTGACTATGAGGAAACCTTTGCTCTTATGGCAAGGAGAGAGACTATTAGACTAGTACTTTCTTTGGCTACCAACAAAGGGTGGAAAATTCAGCATATGGATGTTAAAAGTGCTTTTCTGAATGAGTACTTAAATGAAGAGGTTTTTGTGGAACAACCTCAAAGTTTTGAAGAACAAGATAAGGGAAATCTTGTCTACAAACTTAAGAAAGCATTGTTGTTGAGTACGATGCAATGGTTTTTTCATTGTTTTCAATATGATGATATCGGTGTGCATATGGTTCACATGGTTTCAAGTGTAAAAGAAATGACGTCGACAAGATTTACAAAGTTGTCGGACACAAAAATGACAAAGGGACCAAAAGTTGCCAAGAGGGACAAATTGCAAATGGAAGGTGATGGACAACCAGAGATGGCTTGGATGAGTTTTTAGATTGATAAAAAACTTGTGTGCAGCATTAGAATGGTCAAATTCAATGTTGGGTCATTTTTGGGCATACTTATGGATTTTTGAACAGTCAGAAATTTGGGTGAAATTAGCTCTGTGCAAGTCAAATTGCGATCAAATGGTGTTTATTCATAGGCTAAAATTTAAATCATATATAGTAATATATATAAAGAATATGTGGTCCAAATTTCATAGCAATATGATGACCAAGGAAGACATGGTGCAAGCTGCAAAATGCCACTTTGTAACTTTTTACAGTTTTGAGAATAAATTTTGGGCATCATGGAAATAGTTGGATGGTTGTTTCGGGCTTTCAAAGTCTTCAAATTTAGAATTTTAAATTTTGTACACATATAAATTGATGAGATGAGAAACCTTTTTCTTTGGATCATCTTGACTTGAGGTCCTAAAGTATGAGAATCTATAATTTGCATAAAAATAAGCATGTGAATTGTTTGACAAAATACCAGTGAAATATTTGTCAGAGACCATTTTACGAGAAGTTTTGTGAGCAAACTATGAGGATTTAGACCTTATAATTTGTATAGAGTGTATTTGGGTATATGTATTATATGTGGTCCAAATTTCATATCAAGGAGGAAACCCAGACGAAAATGGTATAGGTTACAAAATGCCACTTAGTAACTTTTTGCAATTTGGTGCACTTTTGGGACATCAAAGAAAAATAGGAATTCCATGAGTTTGAGTTTATATATTTGATTTTTTGTTGTATATTTGTTATCAGCATGAAAAATATCACAACTTTAGTTTTTGGTTCATCTCAATCCGAGGTCTAGAAGTCAATGAACAAGGATGTCTGGTAAGTGTTTGACGAAATGACAAGACATAAATTTTGGCTAAGTGTTGAGCCCAGTTTTGGCAATGAAATGTTTGACAAAATGCTTATTATGATTTTTGAGTGTATGTTCTTATTTCTTGTTAAAATATATTAAACTCCCAATTGAGTTTGGAGAGTCTTTGTGATATAAAATAAAAATACAGGCTTTTAGAGATTTTTCATTATCTATGCAAAAATCATAATACCCTTTCGTGCCTTATGGACTTGGAACACGCATTCTGAGTGCAATCGATGTATTATCATGAACCAATTATGCAATATTCAATTTTTTTTAGGTTTGTGTATTGGCAGTGTAGTATGATTTTGAGCAGTGTGTGAAGTATGTGTGAGTAACGGATGTGTCTGCAATGAATGATTTCTTTATAGTTCTACAAGTGTTGAGAGTTCTAAAGGTGTGTGAGAAATCATATCAGATTTGAATCAAAATGTGAAATATTTTCTTGGTTTGAATAATGACAGTTCTTCTAGTGGTTTTAGGAACAATTGTTTTGGTCCATTTTGGAGCTTTTCAGCTGACAGGTGTGAAGTGTGAGTAAGTATGAACAAAAGGGTTGAAGCTACAGTAGAGTGTGGTGATTTTTGGAATGAGAAGGAAATATTGAAGAGATAGATTCATATTGTGGTTGTGTGTCGAAGTGTTTTGAGCTAGACCATTCCAGGTCTTAGGTAGCTTATTATTAATCCTTCATCTTATCTTATTGAATCTATCAAGTGGATGCTTGGTAAGAGGAGTTGGTGCTCCTTACAATTGGTGCTGTAGAACTTAGGGGTTGGTGCTCCTTCCGGTTGGTGCTGATAAATTATGTGTAAATTTGGTCCTTTACAATGGTTGGATTTGGATTGGAATCCAAGCAGTCTTATTCAGGGATGTAGCCACATTGGTGAACCTCGTTATATCTTTTGTTGTGTGATATTCTCTTATGTGTTTGCTCTATTTAGTTTTATCTTTCTGTTGCACTATTTAAGTTTTTGGGTTTGAAGTTTTAAAGTTAAAGACACTGATTCACCCCCCCTCTCAGTGTCACACATAGTTCACTAATTGTATGGGCTAAAATAGGCACCAAGAGCATGGTACTCTCGCATTGATGGCTACTTTTAGAACTGTGGATTCACTAGGAGCAAAAGTGAACCCACCCTCTACTACATGAATAAAGTTAAAGACATCCTTCTTGTGTGATTATATATGGATGATCTTATATTCATGGGTAATAATGCTAAGATGAATGAGGAGTTCAAAAACTTCATGATGCAATAGTTTAAAATGAAGGATCCAAGTTTGATGAGTTGCTTCCTAGGAATGGAGGTACATCAAAAGAAAAATGAAATCTTCATATGTCATTTCAAATATGCTCAATACATGGACTAACTAGCTGCGAACGAATGAAGGTGGGAAAAATAGATCGAGCACATTATGCACTTCGTGAGGGAGATAATAGGTTTTGCAAGCTACAAGCAGATGAAGGTGGGGAGTGTTATCACGATGACGAAGTAGATAGTTTTGGATTAGACTTATGCTATGATGTGGGGCGAGGCTTCAATGAGAACTCATATATAATATTTCTTGGAGTAAAGATGCTTCTGTACAGGTCTTGGAAGTACCCTAAATAGGTGATGATAGAGGTAGGTTGTTATCTTATGCAAGGAAAAATGATATGGCAGGCTTATCGGTTGATAAATGAATACCTAATGAAAAGGATTTGTGTCCTAAATCAAGCAAGATTGCCAATTCTACGGGTCACATTGATGGGGTTTTTCTCTCCCCAAATATTCCATATTCAATAATCAAGGTTGAAATTGATAAGGATGAATTTGACTTTGATTTCCAAAAGAAATAAAAACACATACTTATCTATAAATTTAGAGGAAGAAGACCTAATCTACAAGACCTTGAACCTTTTATCAAAAAGCAGTGGTCCAAAACATATCGGGTAACCCTACTTCCCAATAATTGTTTCTCTATATTTTTTTAAGATCTACCCAGTAGGAGGTTTGTTTGGGAGCATGAATGGTTCTTTGGTCAACGACAGATTTATATATAAAAATGGACTACAAGTTTTGATCCTCTATCAGAAAGAATAGATTATCACTTAGTTTGGGTTAATATTTATGCCCTTCCAATAGAATTTTGGGGGGAGAAAATTTTCCTCAAAATTAGAAATTCTTTAGGATCTTATAAGTATATGGATGAGTTCACTAATAATAATTTGAAGAGTAGGAGAAACATGAGCAAAGCAAGATTGCCCATTATGATGTTTGAAGATGAACCATGGCCAAAATCGATCACTCTTTCTTCTTAGAAAGGGGAGTGGATCTAGAAAATCGATTATAAAAAAATTTCAATCATGTGTTATGGATGTCAACAAGAAGGTCATAAAAAGAAGGAGT
>Ga0068628_1000530_pt1 | contig 13814 bp, 11 predicted proteins | sample InSIn2gowninarea_FD_77431 | JGI IMG/M metagenome (GOLD analysis project Ga0068628, IMG submission 77431) | Clean room microbial communities from NASA Spacecraft Assembly Facility at Jet Propulsion Laboratory, Pasadena, California, USA -... ... | reverse complement strand
TCCCAAGGAAAGGTAAGATACCCACATAAGCAATTAGCAGTAAAGTTACGTTAAATATCCAAAAGAAAACGGAAAATATCATTTCCCCGGCTGATTTGTTTGGCATTGCTTTATACTCCAGTTAAGGAAAGGGCGATCGCATCGTGAATATTAGTAGCAAAAGTTTGAATTTGTGGCGTATCTGGCTGTTGGCTGCGGTCGAACAGCACTGAAATCATTACCCAGAAACGATCTTGGCGGGTAATTCTTCCCCACAGGTGAGTCCAAAAGTCATCGGTTGTTCGTTTGGGTGACTGAAACCAGTAAGTCGCCGCCATCGTACCGTTATCGATCGAAAGCCAACGTCCTAAAACTTTTGGCGATAGCTGCTTTTGTTGCATTGCATCTACCTTAAAGCCATTACCTACTAAACAAAGTTCTGGTGCATGGTAAGCCTGCATGGAATTACTACTTACAAGCAAGATAGAACCCGTTAGGTTTTGCCACTCAAAGCGGGATTTTTGGGCGATCGCTCCTTCGTAATTGGCAAAAAAGTCTTTTTCTATCGCCGTAAGTTGCAAAGGCTCAGAGTGCATTTCTGCGGGCAAGTTGAGTGATGCGATCGCCCCCGCCGATCCTTGTTGCGGGTGCGGAATTAAAGCAAGTGCCAAAATACAACCAATGACGATAATTTGCCCAGTTAAAGGCTTCAAACTCTTTCCGAATAAGGTTTTTTGAAAAGAGGTTAAGGCGGTTTCGTCTCCTAAATCCCCCTTTTTTGGGGGACTTAAAAACGTTCCAGTTCCCCCCAGAATTGGGGGGCTAGGGGGGCTAGGGGGGCTAAAAGAGCCGCTAAGACTTCGTTCTCTGTGTCGGGGAACAGTCTGTAACAACAGCCAAGTTATCAAACCCGCCGATATAAAACCAATTAAACCCAAAGGGACGTGGAGAATCGCCGCCAAATCTGGGCGATCGCCTACGTTGCTAATTAATACTAAAAGTAATATCCTGCCTGTATTTGCCATTATTAACAGCAAAATATTTGTCACGCAGACTAGCAACCATCTAAATTTAATTTGTCGATTTTCTAGCCAAGTAGCCGCTAGTAAAAATAAAGTACCAGTCCACAAGCTTTTTAACCCGCTACAAGGCAAATCTATCTGAGCGATGCTATTTTCTAGCAAAATGATGTCATGAGAAGAAATTGCCGCAATCTGCAAGTAAGCAAGAATTTGTTCGACTAACCGCGCGGTAAGCACTCGGACGGGAAACCCCAAACCCGTACCAAATTGAGCGCTAAAAGGCAAAATACAAGCCGCCAACACCGCCGCCGGAAGTCCTTTGTACCAAACCTTGGGGGAAATAAATAAACCAATTAAGCCATAAGTTGCGATCGCAAATAACAATACACTAACTTGGGGAATCTCTAGCAACCATTGCAAACCAATGGCACTTATCTCGCTCCCAAACATCAATGCTAGAGGCGCTAGATGTAGTCTAGCATTGACAGATAAGCCTAGTTTGCGGCGATGGTGGATAGTTTGGATGAGTAAAGCTGTTACTACCAAACCAGTAATTATTAAGTTAAAAGCAGAAGTCTCTCTAAAAGATGCAAATAGCCACTGTAACGCCGAATAATTAAGAACTAACCAAGATAAAGCAATTAAGCTAGTAGCAATCTGGTTTTGCCGACTAGCCGGGAGAGGAGGCGCATCCATGCGAATTAACGTCATAGTTTAATCAAAAAGCTATGACTCTAGACTGACTGATATAGTTTAATGTTGCCAAGCTCATTTTTTAGCTACATTGACAGCAATTCAGGTTAAAACTGATCGTAAAGCGATCTAGAAGTCTGAATTTACAAAAAAAATTAACAGTGCTGACTTTCAAAGCTTCCGCAGCAGGACTAAAAAGAATTAAACAAGCGAGAATTTTATCGGGATGGGCGATCGCCGATCCGCGCTGGCTAATAGCTGCAAGTCAAGTTATAGACTCTACTACTAATTGGCAACAATTAGACTTTTACGCGGTGGGTATTTCTCCCGGTACTTGGGGACGTTTTTTAGGGGGAAAAGAACCAATCAAAGCCCCAGCTTTTAAAGCTTATTGTCAAGTTTTAGGACTAAATTGGCAAGAAGTTTGCCAGCCAACTTTTAATAAACCTTTATCAGATAAGCCATTTTATATAGAGCGCCAACCCTACGAAAATGAGTGTTGTCAAGAAATAAATACCCGATCGGATCGTAAAGACTTATGTTAAACTAGCGCGTCAGGCACTCCAATCTAACGGCAGTTAGGTTCTGCCGGATAGCCTAAACCTATGATTGACCATGACCGTCTATTTAAAGAACTACTTACAACTTTTTTTCTAGAATTTATAGATTTATTTTTTCCTGATGTCAGTACATACCTAGAACCTAATTCGCTGACGTTTCTAGATAAAGAACTTTTTACCGATATTACTTCAGGAGAGCAGTATGAAGCCGATTTAGTCGCTAAAGTTCAGTTTCGGGGTCAAGAATCGTTTTTTCTGATTCACGTTGAAAATCAGGCAAATGCTCAAAGTGATTTTAGTCAAAGAATGTTTCGTTATTTTGCCCGATTGTATGAAAAATTCGCTCTCTCCATTTATCCGATAGCCATATTTTCCTACAATGCGCCCCAGCGTCTAGAACCAAATTTTCATCAAGTAAGTTTCCCCGATTTTGATGTCCTCAAGTTTAATTACCGAGTTATTCAACTAAATCGTCTCAATTGGCGCGATTTTTTACATCAGTCGAATCCGGTAGCTAGTGCCTTAATGGCTAAAATGAAGATGACTGAATCTGAACGAGTCCAAGTCAAAGTTGAATGTTTGCGTTTAATGACCACTTTAAGATTAGATGCAGCAAGAATGCAGTTGATTTCGGGATTTATAGATACATATTTACGCTTAAGTGCGGAACAAGAGCGACAGTTTCAAGCCCAAATTAGTACAATCAAACCAGATAATCGGCGAGAGGAAGTTATGGAAATTGTTACCAGTTGGATGCAGCAAGGAATTGAGCAAGGACTCCAGCAAGGACTCCAGCAGGGAGAAGTAGCCTTAATTTTACGCCAACTTAACCGTCGCTTTGGTAGCGTTGCTCCTAGATTAGAGGCACAAATTCGCAGTTTATCTATTGAACAGTTAGAGAGTTTGGGTGAGGCTTTGTTGGATTTTTCTGCTGTTTCTGATTTGGTTAGTTGGTTGAATGGACAAACGACTGTATAAACTTTTCTTTGGGTTAACCACTAAATAGAGAACTAATTTTAGCCGCCAAACGGATTGTCAAGCTATTAGAAGTCGATAGATCGCCTAAATATAGCAGCAGCTTTAATTAATCAGCAAAGAGCTAAGTTTGATGGGCGTTCTGCTGCCAAAATATACCATAGAAAAAAAGCCAACAATTACTAAACCGCGTTTTATCCACGCAGAACGTTATGTACTCGCAAAACATCGCTAAAAGTGGCACAATAGTTTGGTAATCCTAAGCTTTCGGGATTGACGGGATTTTCATAACTAAAATGTCTATACGTCAAACAAAATCTATCCCAATCTGCCATTTGAATGCGAAACAAGGGAATTAGAATATTAGCCAAGCTTAAAGACAGGGGAATGCGAAAATAAATCTTTTTATTAAGATACTTGCAAACTTCTTCTACTGCTTCATCGGCAGTTATGCGCTTTTGTCCTAATACTAATTGCCGCGATTCGTTATTTTTTGGTGGGTTGTCAATTAAGTAATTCACAACTTGAGCGACATCTTTACCATGAATAAAGTGAAAACTACCATCAGCTTTAAAAAAGCGAATTAAATTAATTAACTTCGCAACTTCAGGGATTCCCGCCGACAAATGGGAGTAAGGTTTAGTTTTATCTCCTCCCAAAACTAACGTTGGGAAGACTTTAGTAATTTTAGATGCGATCGCCCCACTACTTGCTAATTTCTGAAAACACTCGTACTTAGAACGAATATAATCTGTGCCAATTTCCCCCGCTTCCTTCAGTAATTGGTTGTGACTATCTAAAATACTTGCGGTGGAAAAGTAAATAACTTGCTGACAAACTTGGGGGTCGAGCAAATTTATCAATTCTACAGTTTTAGTGACATTGATATCAAATATGTCATCACCGCCCCATACGGTCGCCGTGAGTACCGCCGTATCAATAGTTTTGAGTAAATCGGCAAATTGCTCGATTTTACCCATATCACCCTGTAAAACTGTAATTCCCGGACGATATTGGGTATCTACTTTTAATTTATCAGGATTTCTAACGAGCAAATATAACTCGTAATCTGTCTGCCGAGTTAAGGCTTCTGTAATGTAGTGACCGATGCAACCACTTGCACCAGTCACTAAAATCCGCTTAGGGGTCATAGTTTAATATTTCAACTGCTTGGCGGTTTCAAAGAAATAAGCAACATTTTCCTCTGGGGTAGTAGGCAAAACACCATGACCGAGATTGAGGATATGTCCGTAGTTGCCAGCTTTACGCACAGTATCGTAAATGCGATCGCGAATAAACTCTTTAGAACCAAACAACACCCCTGGATCTAGATTTCCTTGCACTTTCATATCATGCCCCAGTCTAGCGCGCGCGTCTGCCATATCTACCGCCCAATCAACGGTAACAATATCCGCACCCGAAGCCGCCATCCGCTCTAACACCCCAGCACTACCACTAACGAGCAATATTAAAGGTGTATCGGGGTGAGTTTGTTTGACTTGCTCAAAAACGCGCCGTTGATATGGTAAAGCAAAAGTATCGTAATCTTGAGGGCTAAGTTGACCCGCCCAAGAATCGAACATTTGCACTACTTGAGCGCCGCAGTCAATTTGATAACGAGCGTAAATTGCGATCGCATCGGCGAATTTTGCTAGTAATTGGTGTAGCACCGTAGGATCGGAAAATGCCATCCCTTTAATCGCCGAGTAGGTTTTAGACCCTTTACCTTCTACCGCGTAAGCCGCCAGCGTCCAAGGAGCGCCCACAAAGCCGAGGACTGTTGATTTGTCTCCTACTTCGTTGCTGAGAGCTTGCAAAATTGTTTTGATAAATGGTAGAGATTCTTCTGGTTGGAGGGGACGCAAGTTATCAACTTGAGCAGAAGTGCGAATTGGCGAATCAATAATTGGCCCTTTTCCTTCGGCGATATCCATCTCAATACCCAAGCCAGGTAAAGGAGTAACAATGTCAGAAAATAAAATTACTCCATCTGGTTGAAATGCTTTCCAAGGTTGCAAGGAAACTTCTACCGCTACTTCAGGAATTTCGGATCTGTCGCGAAAAGATGGGTATTTGTCCCGCAGTTCCCTGTAGGCTTTCATATAGCGTCCGGCTTGGCGCATCATCCACACGGGGGGACGATCTACTTTTTCACCACGAGCGGCGCGCAAAAGATGGGGAACTTGGGTGGAAACGACCATTTTAGAGTTTTACCTTAAAGTTTGTTTTATGCTCTTGTTAGCTTATCATTTAGCTCTACTCGGTTTATCAACAAACCGCCTTCAGCTAAACATCTCTGCGTAGTCACGAGCAAAAGTTGCAAAACTGAGCGGCTCAATGGCGATCGCATCGCGGATACCAAGCGTTACTTCCGCCGCTTCGTTGCGCTTCGGCGCTTGCTGATGAGTTTGTGAGCAAAAAAGCACGTTTTACACCAGCTAGAGCGCTTTGCAGCGTCTCCGGGTGATCGAAGTCACCTTCAATTACTTCAACGTTAGAGACTGCTATGTTTTTAGCTTTAGTGCGATCGCGTACCATCGCTCGGACTAAAACATTCCGCTCTGCTAGACGCTGAACAATCTCGTTGCCGTTGCTTCCTGTTGCACCAGTTACTAAAATCATGGGAATATCCTGATTAAATCGTTAAAGGATTGCTGAGGAACTGAAACTATAGATGGGGGACTTTGTAAAGTTTCGGTAGAGATTATTAATTCAGGACACCATGTTTGGATCTAAAGCTTTCGATTGGGCAACTTGACGAAATGACTCAATCGATACCAGGCGACTTGTTCCACCGTCCCACAAAATAAACTTTGAACAGGCAAGCATATCGCCCATCCTCAAGGTTTTTATGTTCGAGAGCAAGTGAATATTTTTATGATGACAAGCTTCGAGATTATAATTAGGGATTCTCTCGGAAAGATGATGAATGTTGTGGTAGCCGATGTTTGCGGTAAACCACTTGAGAATTGTTGGTAATTCTAGATAGCTGCTGCCCTCAATAGCTCCACTTAAGTAATTCCAGCCGTCTGTATTGTGAGCATAAGAGTCTTCAAAAATATGTTGTACGAAGAAAACCCAGATAAAAATCACCGCCGCAAAAGTCAAGACACTTAAGTAAATACTTAAAAAGAAAGCCGCGCCCATAAGATTGCTCAGGATAATAACGCTGCCAACTACGCAAATATTATTAAAGAGCAAATCCCAAAACTCAGTTGCTGTATGCCAATGTTTAGATTTATGAGCAGAGACGATCGCCGATAAACCCAGTCCAGGATTGTTTTTCAAACAAGTAAATAGATCGACAGCAAAATCATAAATTCCCACTATTAAAACAAGCCTAGGCTGGAGCGCGAGGTAGAAAAAACCTCCGGGAAAAGCCATTAATGGATGTCTCAGTAGTTCATAAAGCCTTTGGTCAGAGGAATTGAGCTTAGAAAACTCCTCCGTTGAAATAAAGTCAGCAACACCGCGATACTGCTCCCAATTACCATTAGTTTTGTGATGAAAGGCATGATCTCTTGACCAGGGGTATTGAGGGATGGCATTGATGACACCGAGAATAAAACCTACACATCTATTAATCTTTTTTGAATTAAAGAGTGAATAGTGTCCGCAATCGTGCATTAAAGAAAAACAACGTACTGAAAACAGCGTCATTAAAATTACGATCGGGGGAAGAAACCACACAGAAGTTGCCGCCGCTTTGACTGCCAAAAACCATAAAAGTGCATAGGGAACAACTGTATTTAAAATCTGACAAGTTGCCTGAAAGTCGTTGCTTTTCATGTATGGCGTTAGCACAAAGTCAGACTTTTTAATCGCATTTTTCATTCAAAAAAACTATCTTATAAACTAATATGATGAACCTCTTTCTCAATTCGAGCAAGGGTCTTAGGGTTAAAATTCTGCGTGTTTAACCCCTGTAGGTATTGATAATGCGATCGCCAAAAGTTGGTAAAACCGTTACGACACCTAGATAAAGTGCTTGGAGTGCTAATTAGTATTGATTAATTTACACTAGCTAATACAGGTTTTCCGGTAGACATCACCTGTTCGATAATATCCGCCGCTTTTGTAACACCCCCCGCTTGCTGGTTAGCTCTTTGCAATTTAAGGACATTGTTTCGATAAGATTCTTGCCTCAAAACTCGCTCAATCGCAGTTCGTAGTTTAGGAGCATTTAGTTTAGATAACTTTATCATCTCGCCGCAACCAGTCCAAACAATACGCGCAGCAACTCCTGGTTGATCGTTGGCGATCGGTATTGCCACCATCGGTACGCCATGACTAATTGATTCTAAAGCCGTATTTAACCCTGCATGAGTAATTGTGAGACTTGCGCGTTGTAACAATTCTAGTTGAGGAGCGTATTTTACTACTAACGGCGCACCAGAAAACTTTGGCACATCTCCACTTATGCCACCACCAAGAGAAATTACTAATTGTGCATCCAACTTTTCACAAGCTTCAGCAATAGCCTCAAAAACTCCTATCAGTTGGTTTTGCAACGTTCCCATCGAAGCATAAATTAACGGTTGACCTGTTAATTTTTCAAAAGGGAAGTCAATTTTTGCCCTAGAAAATAGGTTATGGGACGCGCCAGTAAAATGAAAACATCCCGGTAAATGTTCGCGGGGAAATTCAAACTCCGCAGGCTGCTGGCACAATTGAGCTAATTTTGAATAAACATCATCTTGACTACTGTGTGGTGGTAAATTCCATTGGCTTCGGTATTCGGCGACGGTTTCCCGAATCGGCTTGCGGACTTGACGTAACAAACTATAACCGATTCGGTTGCGAATTTGTCCCCACCAAGCACGATTGTAATTCCAAGAAGTATTAAAAGGTGGAACTAACACATCTTCGTTAATCATCAAAGCCGCAGACGCGCTTATAAAAGGAATGTCTAGGTAATCTGCAACCGTTCCCCCGGCTGACGAAACTTGATCTACTAATAATGCTTCAATACCAGCATCTTTAATTATTTGGGGTGCTTGCTGAAGTAAAGTAACTGTCGATTTTTGCAGATAGTTTATTGTGTATCGTAGGGCAGCTAATCCACTTAATTTGCCTAGTTCCTTAGCAACTTGCGCCGTAGTTCCATAGGGAGACTCTAAAGGCGCGATCGCTCTAAAATTTAATCCAGCCTCATAAACTTTTTCTTCCCCATCCAGGATTCCCACTACCGTAACTTTATGTCCCCTTCTTTGCAGTTCGTAACCCAAAGTTGTCATGGGATTGAGATGACTTCCAGCAGGACAGATAATTCCAAAATGAGTCACTTTGTTGCGCTCCTAAGTCCAAGGTTTGCTTAAATAGTTAAGATACCTTGCTCTGCGTCTAATTGGGCTATTTGTCCAACCGGGAGGGCGGCATTACAACCTTCGTGTCCGAAGCTTAAGTTAGATACTATGGGAATATTTAGGTCGGATAAGCGATCGCGCAATACTTCGCCTATTGTCATACTAGGAATATTTGGCGGTGCTTCGCATCGGCTAAATCGTCCCAATGCAATCCCCCTAACTTTTGTCAAAACTCCGCTTAAACGCCATTGAGTTAATAATCTATCTATGCGATAGGGTGCTTCGGTTACGTCTTCTAGGGCTAATATTACGCCTTCTAGGTTTGGTTGCATTGGCGTACCGAGTAAATGAGTAGCAACGGTAAGGTTTGCAGGTAAAAGTATCCCCTCAACAATTCCTCCCCCCCATCCAATACCTTGCAGTGGTGGAAGGGGACGACCTTCTACTAAGTTAAATAAACGCTCTATTGACCAATCAGGTTCAGAAGCTAAAGTTGTTAATACCGCACCATGTACGCTCGATTTACCTTGGTTGTACAAACTCCACAATAAACAAGTAATATCCGAAAAACCAATTAACCATTTGTGGCGGTTTCCCCAAGTCCAATTTTCTAAAATTCTGGCGCTACCATAACCACCTCTAGCGCATAAAATCCCCTTACATTGCGGGTCGTTCCAAGCTTCAGATAATTGATTAGTGCGATCGCGATCTTTCCCGGCTAAGTAGCCAAAGCTACCTTTTATACTTTCACTTATTTCTACTTTATAACCATGCGATCGCCATATTTCCACACCTTTTTCAAATGCCTCAAATTCTCTTAATGCACCGCTAGGAGCAATTACTTTTAATACATCTCCTGGTTTTAACGGTGGTGGCAAGTAACAATTCATGCTTTTTGAACGAGGTTTCTTATTTTTAATTCTTAATATAGGCTAGGTTGGTACGATGGGGAAAGTACAGCCCGTTTTTTTGGGCGATCGCTTATTTTTTGTGTATCAATTATTTAGTCTCTGTATATTTGCATTTTTAGCAGGTTTAATTGATTCTATCGTGGGTGGTGGCGGTTTAATTCAGCTTCCCGCACTTTTAGTTTTTCTTCCTAATACAGCTATACCATTGGTTTTTGGTACTAATAAATTATCTTCAATTGCTGGGACATCAGCAGCAGCAATTCATTATTCTCAGCAAGTTAAAATTAACTGGTCAATAGTTTTAATTTCAACTACCACCGCCTTTGTTTTTTCATTTATTGGCGCAAGCACTGTAAGTATTATCAATCCTACTTTAATGCGTCCCTTGATACTTGTAATACTTATTTTAGTTGCTATTTATACTTGGTTTAAAAAAGATTTTGGCTTTCAGCATATTGTCAAAGTTCAAGGAATAAAACAAAGCATATATGCAGCACTTATCGGTTCATTACTTGGCTTTTATGATGGTTTTTTTGGGCCGGGGACGGGTAGTTTTCTAATCTTTGCATTTGTGGGAATTTTAGGTTTTGATTTTTTAAGAGCGTCAGCTTCAGCCAAAATCGTTAATTTATCTACAAATTTAGCTGCAACTATTTATTTTGGTGCTAATAATCAGATTATTTATAGTATTGCTTTACCAATGGCAGTATTCAATATTGTTGGTGCTATTATCGGTGCTAAGTTAGCGATCGCTAAAGGTAGCGCTTTTGTCAGAGTTTTGTTCATATCAATAGTAACTCTTTTAATTATCAAACTTGCCTACGATATCTTTTTTGATAGTTAACTTTGGTAACTAAATTCTACAGATAGACGGAAGCTGGCGATCGCGTACAGTAAAGTCAAAGCTTTTGATTTTGTTTGGCAGCATATTTAATTTTGCAAAATAATTCGCGCATCTTAACTAAATCCGCACTTAAAAACATTCCTAATTGCTGACAATTGTAGATAAAATTGAGCCTGTGCCGTTTTTGTTTTAGCCACCATGTCCTTTACCCCCGAAGAAATTGCCAGTGAAGGTTTAAAGCCTGAAGAATATACAGAAATAGTCAATAGATTAGGGCGCGAACCCAACAAAGCAGAACTCGGAATGTTTGGGGTAATGTGGTCAGAACACTGCTGTTACAAAAACTCTCGCCCTTTACTCAAACAGTTTCCCACCACTGGAGAGCGCATACTTGTAGGGCCGGGGGAAAATGCGGGTGTAGTAGACTTAGGCGACGGAGTACAACTGGCGTTTAAAATTGAATCCCACAACCACCCCTCAGCGATAGAACCATTCCAAGGCGCAGCTACAGGCGTAGGCGGCATTCTTAGAGATATATTCACAATGGGAGCGCGTCCCATTGCCTTGTTAAACTCCCTGCGTTTTGGCTCTTTAGACGATGCCAGAACCCGCCGATTGTTTAATGGTGTAGTTTCAGGTATTTCCCACTATGGCAATAGTGTAGGCGTTCCCACCGTTGGCGGTGAAGTGTACTTTGATGGGGCATATTCAGGCAATCCATTAGTAAACGTGATGGCGTTAGGCTTAATGGAAACTCCAGAAATCGTTAAGTCTGGCGCGGCGGGAATTGGCAACCCAGTTTTATACGTTGGTTCTACTACTGGGCGGGATGGTATGGGGGGAGCAAGTTTTGCCAGCGCGGAACTAAGTGAAGAATCGGAAAAAGACCGCCCCGCCGTCCAAGTAGGCGACCCTTTTTTAGAAAAGTCTTTAATTGAGGCGTGTTTAGAAGCTTTTAAAACTGGCGCAGTCGTAGCAGCGCAAGATATGGGCGCAGCCGGAATTACTTGTTCTACTTCCGAAATGGCGGCAAAAGGTGGTGTGGGGATTGAATTAGATTTAGACCTAATTCCCGTGCGCGAAAGCGGGATGATTCCTTACGAATACTTGTTATCGGAATCTCAAGAGCGGATGCTATTTGTGGCGCATAAAGGGCGCGAACAAGAGTTAATTGAAATCTTCCATCGTTGGGGATTGCAAGCTGTAGTAGCCGGAACAGTAATCGCCGAGCCAGTTGTCAAGATTTTGTTTAAAGGTGAAGTAGCCGCCCTTATTCCCGCTTTAGCTTTAGCAGAAAATACACCCCTTTATCATCACAAACTATTAAAACAACCGCCAGAATATGCCGTTAAAGCCGCCGCTTGGACGATCGCATCTTTACCTACTTGTACCCTAGATGGCATTGAAATAAAAGGTAATTTCTACTCTTGGCAAGATATTCTAATTACCCTCTTAGATACCCCAAATATTGCCTCTAAGCGCTGGATTTACCGCCAGTACGACCACCAAGTACAAAATAATACGGTGTTATTACCTGGGGGCGCAGATGCGGCAGTAATTCGCTTGCGATCGCATAATAAAGGAGTTGCGGCTACAGTCGATTGCAATCCTCGCTATATATACATAGACCCCTACGAAGGGGCAAAAGCTGTAGTCGCTGAAGCCGCCCGCAATCTTAGCTGTGTAGGAGCATTACCCATTGCCGTCACCGATAACTTAAACTTTGGTAGCCCAGAAAAACCGATTGGCTACTGGCAACTAGCCCAAGCTTGCAAAGGACTTGCCGAGGCTTGCAAAGAACTTAATACGCCTGTTACTGGTGGTAATGTCTCTCTTTATAATGAAACTCTTGATGCCGATGGCACGCCTCAGCCAATTTATCCGACTCCTGTTGTCGGGATGGTAGGTTTAATTGCCGATTTAACTCATATTTGCGGACAAGGTTGGCAAAATGAAGGCGATTTAATTTATTTATTAGGATGCGATGACGGTTTAACTGTTGGTTGTTCGGAGTATTTAGCCACAATGCACGGACTTGTTGCAGGAAAGCCACCCCAGGTAAATTTTGACTTAGAGCGCCGCGTACAGGCGGCGTGTCGTGAAGGAATTGGTAAAAGTTGGGTGCGCTCGGCTCACGATTGCGCCGAAGGGGGAATTGCTGTCGCTCTTGCCGAATCTTGCATGGCGGGAAACTTAGGGGCGCAAGTTTACGTCTTGTCAAATTCTACTTATCGCACCGATGAATTGCTTTTTGGAGAAGCCACTGGACGAATTTTAGTTTCTGTCTCTCCCTCCCAGGCTGAGGCTTGGGAAGCTTATTTACAACCGCAACTAGGCAATAATTGGCAAAAAATTGGTGTCGTTGGTAATAATGACTCTTTACGGATTTTCACGACAAGCGATTACGCAGAGCGTAGCGCTAAGAGCGATCGCGCAGAGCGTAGCACTAACGATCGCCTTTTAATTGAAGTTACTATCGAGTCAATGGGCAATGCTTTTTACAATGCTGTAGAACGCCGCCTAAATACTTAGAGCAATTTTGTTGTCAATGAGCATAATTACGTTAATCTTGTAAGTAGAGCTTGTTAACGTTTTATTAAGCCTAGTTAAAAATTATAAAATAATCTTTTAAAACCAATAAGCGATCGCAATATTTTATCCCGCACAACTATCCCCCCTTTCAGGAGTAAAGCCAAAGCATGAACCCCAACTATCCCCCCGTAGAAACTATCAACTTTGATGACTCAAATACACGCGAACAATTAAATCCCACAGATAAGCCAGAGGAAGCTTGTGGCGTGTTTGGTGTATTTGCACCAGGGGAAGATGTCGCCAAGCTTACTTACTTTGGTTTGTATGCGTTGCAGCACCGGGGTCAAGAATCGGCGGGAATTGCTACTTTTGACGGCGATGAAGTTCACCTGCATAAAGAAATGGGGTTAGTTTCCCAAGTCTTTAACGAAACAATTTTAAATAAGTTGCCGGGTAACTTAGCCGTAGGTCATACACGCTACTCAACGACGGGTTCTAGCCGGGTTGTGAATGCTCAACCCGCAGTTTTAGAAACTCAACGGGGGGCTTTGGCTCTAGCACACAATGGCAACTTAGTCAATACCGCTGCTTTGCGTGAGGAGTTATTGCACAAACATAATTTACTGACTACTACAGACTCGGAAGTAATAGCTTTTGCGATCGCTGAAGAAATTGATGCGGGTAAAGAATGGTTAGATGGGGCAATTAGTGCCTTTCAACGCTGTCAAGGCGCTTTTAGCTTAGTTATTGGTACGCCTGTAGGCATAATAGGAGCAAGAGATCCTAATGGTATTCGCCCTTTGGTAATTGGGACATTAGATACTACTCCTCAACGCTATGTTCTAGCTTCAGAAACTTGCGGTTTGGACATTATTGGCGCTACTTACTTGCGTGACGTAGAACCTGGAGAATTAGTTTGGATTACCGAAGAAGGATTAGCTTCTTTTCACTGGGCGCAACAGCCTCAGCGTAAGTTGTGCATATTTGAAATG